>Ga0079222_10000193_pt1 | contig 12620 bp, 12 predicted proteins | sample GAPlitter_FD_75070 | JGI IMG/M metagenome (GOLD analysis project Ga0079222, IMG submission 75070) | Agricultural soil microbial communities from Georgia to study Nitrogen management - GA Plitter | ecosystem: Environmental > Terrestrial > Soil > Agricultural land | place: USA: Georgia...
GGATCGGCCAGGTAGCGGCATCCGGTGGGACCCTTGATCGCGAGGTGCCCCACCACACCGCGCTTCACCGGCCGTCCGTCGTCGTCCATCACGCAGGCGTGATAGCCGGGAACCGGCTTGCCGGTCGCACCCGGACGCGCTTCGTCCTCGGTGTGCGAAATGAACATGTGGAAGAGCTCGGTCGAGCCGATGCCGTCGATGATCTCGATGCCGGTCGCATCCTTCCACAGCTTGCGCGTGGCGGCGGGCAGCGCCTCGCCGGCCGATACGCACTTGCGCAACGACGACAGATCGTGCTGCGCGACGAGCGGCGCCATCGCGCGATACGACGTCGGCGCGGTGAACAGCACGCTCGCCCGGTGCGTGGCGATCGCGGCAAGCAACACGTCCGGCGGAGCCTTCTCGAGAAGCAGCGTCGCAGCACCCGCGCGCAGCGGAAACAGCAGCAGGCCGCCCAGCCCGAAGGTGAATGCGAGCGGCGGCGTGCCGGTGAAAAGATCGTCTCCGCTCGCGCGAAGCGTCGCGCGCGGCCAGCAATCGCAGGCGGCCATCACGTCGCGATGGAAATGCATCGTGCCTTTCGGCAGCCCGGTGGTACCGGACGTGAATGCGATGAGCGCGGTATCGTCGGCTGCCGTGGGCACGTCGGCGAAGCGCGCGCTCTTGCGCTGCGCACGCGCCTCGATCGCCGCCGGATCGTCCGACTGAAACCATGCGACGTGCACGAGGGTCGGGCATGATGGGCGCGCTGCGTCGAGCTCGTCGGCGAGGCGCGCATCGCAGAGTGCGTGCGAGACCTGCGCCTTGCCGACGATGTCCGTCAGCTCCTTCGCCCGCAGCAACGGCATCGTGGCGACCGCCACGCCGCCGGCTTTCATGACCGCGAACCAGCACGCGGCCATCCAGGGCGAGTTGGGCCCGCGCAGCAGCACCCGGTTGCCCGGCACGAGCTGCATGTCCTCGACGAGCACGCGCGCGATCCGGTTGGCGTGCGCGAGAAGATCCGCATAAGTCCACTGCACGCCGTTCGGCGTGACGATCGCGCGGCGCTCGCCCCATCCGCGGTCGATCGCGCGGTCGAGCAGCTCGGTCGCGCAGTTCATCTGCGCGGGATAGGCGAGCTGCGGCTGGTCGAACACGAATTCCGGCCACTGCTCGCGCGGCGGCAGGTGGTCGCGCGTGAACGTGTCGATGTGCGCCGTGCCGTTCATCGGACTGCCTCCTCCGCGTTTCGCAGCAGCTCGCGGCCGATGACGAGCTTCTGCACCTCGGTCGCGCCTTCGTAGATGCGCAGCGCCCGGATCTCGCGATACAACCGCTCGACGCATTGCCCGCGGGTGACGCCGAGACCGCCGTGAAGCTGCACGGCGTCGTCGATCACGCGCTGCGCGCTCTCGGTGGCCTGCATTTTCGCCATCGCCGCCTCGGCGGTGGCGCGCTCGCGCCGGACGTCGCGAAGCCACGCGGCCCGATACACGAGCAGCGCCGCCGCGTCGACGGCGGTGCCCATGTCGCCGAGCATGGCGCGCGCGACGTCGCGCTCGCCGAGCGTGCCGCCGAACATGCGCCGCGCCCGCGCATGCGCGAGCGCCGCGTCGAGCGCACGGCGGGCGAAGCCCACCGCTGCGGCGCCGACCGAGGCGCGGAAGATGTCGAGCGTGCGCATGGCGAGCCGGAAGCCCTCGCCCGGCGCACCCAGCACCATCGAGCCCGGCACGCGGCAGTCGCGAAACTCCAAGCGTGCAAGTGGATGCGGCGCGATGACTGCAATGCGTTCCGCCACGACGAGCCCGGGCGCGTCGGCCGCGACGACGAATGCCGAGATGCCGCGCGCGCCGCCCTCGTCGCTCGTGCGCGCGAACACGCAATAGAAGTCGGCGATGCCGCCGTTCGAGATCCAGGTCTTGCAGCCGTTCAGCACCCAGTCGGTGCCGACGCGCGTCGCGCGCGTCATCATCGCGGCGACGTCCGATCCCGCGTCCGGCTCGGACAGCGCGAACGCCGCGATCGCCGCGCCTTCGCCGGCCGCGCGCGCCCAGCGAGCGGCGGCGTGGTCGGCGCCGGCGCCGAGCGCGATCGGCCCGGCGCCAAGTCCCTGCATCGCGAAAGCGAAGTCGGCGAGTCCGTCGCGCTGCGCCAGCGCCTCGCGCAGCACGCAGATCGCGCGCGAGTCGACGCTCTCGCGTGCACCGCCGAAGCGCGCGGGCACGCACTCGCGCAGCAGCCCCGCGCTGCCGAGCGACGCGACGTGGCGGCGGCAGATGGCATCGACGTCGGCCGCTTCCATGCCATCGGCTGCTGGCCCGCCGGACTCCCGTGCCCATGCTCGCGCCGCAGTCACGAGCGCGCGGTGCGTCGCATCGAGGAAAGGCCATTCGAGGTGCGCGTCGATCATGTCTTTTCCGAGATGCCTCGAAGGTCAGTTGCCTTCGAACGTCGGACGCTCCTTCGCCGCGAACGCTTCGTACGCGCGCCGGAAATCGGCGGTCTGCATGCAGATGGCCTGCGCCTGCGCCTCGGCTTCGATCTCGGTCGCGAGATCCATCGACCACGCCTGATGCAAAAGCTTCTTCGTCATCGCGTGCGCGAACGTGGGGCCGTCGGCGAGCGAGCGCGCGAGCGCATGGCCGTCGCCGAGCGCGTCTGCGCCCGGCACGAGCCGATTGAAGAAGCCCCAGTCGCGGCCCTCTTCCGCCGTCATCACGCGCCCGGTGTAGAGCAGCTCGGCGGCACGGCCCTGGCCCACGACGCGCGGCAGCAGCGCACAGGCCCCCATGTCGCAGCCCGCGAGGCCCACGCGAACGAAAAGGAACGCCGTTTTCGCCTCCGGCGTGCCGATGCGGAAGTCGGAGCCGAGCGCGATCATCGCGCCCGCCCCAGCACACGTGCCGTCGACGACGGCGACGATCGGTTGCGGGCACGTGCGCATGGCGAGCACGACGTCGCCGGTCATCCGCGTGAATGCGAGCAGCTGCGGCATCGACATCGCGGTCAGCGGCCCGATGATCTCGTGCACGTCGCCGCCCGAGCAGAAGTGGCCGCCGCTGCCGGTGACGACGACCGCCTTGACGTCCTCGGCGAGCGCGAGCGCCCGGAACAGATCGCGCAGCTCGGCGTAGGCATCGAACGTCAGCGGATTGCGGCGAGTCGGGCGGTCGAGCGTGATGGTCGCGACCTTGCCGTCGTCGCTCGCCGCATACCGGAAATGCGTGGCCGCGTAGGCACCGATGCGCCGCGTTTCCATCATGATGCTCGCTCCCCGTGTGCGTCGAGCGCCCGCGCGAGCGCCGGTTTCAGCCGCCCGAGCAGCTCGTAGAGCGCCTCTCGCTCGCCGGCAGGAAGGCCGCCGAGCGACTCGACGATCCAGCGCTCGTGTTCCGCCGCCATCGCGTCGAACTGGCGCCTGCCCTTCGGCGTCAGCGACACGGTGAACACGCGCCGGTCCGAGCGGTCCTCGCGCCGCACGACGAGTCCTTCGGCGACGAGCTGATCGGTGAGCCCGGTCACGTTGCCCCCGGTCACCATCAGGCGGCGCGACAGCTCGCTCATCCGCAGGCCATGCCGCGTGCGTGCAAGTTGCGCCATGAGATCGAACCGGGCGAGCGTGATGTCGAACCGCTCGCGCAGCCGCTCGCGCACGCGCCGTTCGATCATCGTCGTGCACGTGAGAAGCCGCAGCCACAATCGCAGCGACAGGTGATCCGCTTGCGACACGCGCGACTCGGCGTCGGCCTGCTCGCGCAGCGCATCGAGGAGCGTCGTCATCCGTGCACCTCCCGGGTCATGGCCTCGGCCTCATTGCGCGGGCGCGGCACACGAAAATCGGCGGGCCCCGCCTCTCGCCCTCTTTGCGCCGGCGTTGTCGCAGGCCCGGCCCGCGTGTCGGGCTCGCGCGTCGCCGCGCACGTGGGGCCGCGGCTCGCTCCGCTCGCCCGTCGTGCTCGCGAGTCCCGGCGCGCTCATCGCATCACCTCGCCGCCCGACACCGAGATCGCCTGTCCGGTGATCGCCTGCGACGACGGCAGGCACAGCCACGCCACCGCGTCGGCGACCTCGTCGGGGCGGACCAGGCGCTGCTGCGGGTTGCGGCTCGCGAGCGCGGCGCGCGCCTGGGCCGGCGAGCGGCCGGTCGTCGCGACGATGTTCGCGATGGCATCGTCGACGATCGCCGTCTCGGTGTAGCCGGGGCAGACGGCATTGACCGTCACGCGCGTTCGCGCGAGCTCGAGCGCGAGCGCACGCGTGAAGCCGACCACGCCGTGCTTCGCGGCGCAATAGGCGACCACGTACGGATATCCGGTGAGCCCGGCGGTGCTCGCCACGTTGACGATGCGACCGCACGGCGCGTCGACGATCGACGCCAGCGCGGCACGCGTGCAATGAAACACCCCATCGAGATTCGTCCGCAGCGCCTCCTGCCACGCCTGCGGCGACGTGTCGGCGAACTTCACGCTGCGCGCCGTGCCGGCGTTGTTGACGAGCAGCGCCGGCGCGCGACCGCGGGCGCCGAGCGAGCGGAACGCAGCGGCGACCGCTTCGTCGTCGCCCACGTCGCAAGCGATCGCCTCGTCGTCCGCGTCGCAGCCGAGCTCCGCCATTGCGCGATCGAGCCGAGCGCGGTCGCGGCCGATGAGCACGAGCAGCGCACCCAGTGCGCGCAGCCGCCGCGCGATCGCGAGGCCGATGCCGCTGCCGCCACCCGTGATGGCGGCGCGCACGCCGGCGAGCGGTTGCGCGTCGGGAGCTCGAGCCGGCCTAGCCATTGGCCTCGGGCCGTTCGTCGGCCATCGCGGCGGCGCGCGCGAGGTTGCGCTCGAGTTGCTCCTTGCCCTGCCGATATTGCACCGGCCAGTCGACATCGCCGAAACCAAGCTGCGCCGCTGCGTGCAGCGTCCAATACGGATCGGCGAGGTGCGGGCGCGCGAGCGCGCACAGATCCGCGCGACCGGCCATGAGAATGCTGTTGACGTGATCGGGCTCGAAGATCGCGCCCACCGCCATCGTGGCGATGCCGACCTCGTTGCGGATGCGATCGGCGAACGGCGTCTGGTACATGCGCCCGTAGACGGGCTTCGCCTCGCGCGTCGTCTGTCCCGAGCTGACGTCGATCAGGTCGGCACCGGCCGCCTGGAAGAGCCGCGCGATCGCCACCGCATCGTCGGGCGTGTTGCCCCCGGGCGCCCAGTCGTGCGCGGAAATGCGCACCGACATCGGGCGCTCGGGCGGCCACGCATCGCGCATTGCGCGAAACACGTCCAGCGGGAAGCGGCAGCGGTTCGCGAGGCTGCCGCCGTACTCGTCGCTGCGCCGATTCGTGAGCGGGCACAGGAACGCCGACAGCAGGTAGCCGTGCGCGCAGTGCAGCTCGAGCCAGTCGAAGCCGCATTCGGTCGCGCGCCGCGTCGCGGCCACGAACTCGTCGCGCACGCGGGCGAGATCATCGGCGGTCATCGAGCGCGGCACCTGGTTGCGCGGCCCGTACGCGATGGCCGACGGCGCGATCAGCGGCCAATTCGCCTCCGCGAGCGGCTCGTCGGCGTCCTCCCAGCCGAGTTGCGTCGACCCCTTGGGGCCGGCGTGGCCGAGTTGCAGCGCGATGCGCGCCGGGGTTCGCGCATGCACGTAATCGACGATGCGCCGCCATGCCGCCACGTGGTCGTCGCGATAGAGGCCCGCGCATCCGGGACTGATGCGCGCATCGGCGGCAACGCACACCATCTCGGTGAAGACGAGTCCCGCGCCACCGTGCGCGCGGCTGCCGAGATGCACGAGGTAATAGTCGTCGGCTACGCCGTCGACGCATGAATACTGTGCCATCGGCGAGACGACAACGCGGTTCGCGAGCGTCAGGCCGCGCAGCGTGTACGGCGTGAACATCGGCGGTGGCGAGCGATCGCCATGCGGCAACGAGCGTGGTCGCGCGGCTGGCGTCGCGTTGGCGGCGAACCAGCTCTCCGCGCGCTCGACGAAGCCTGCGTCGCGCAGCCGCAGGTTCTCGTGCGAGATGCGCTGGCTGCGCGTGAGCAGGCTGTAAGCGAACTGCAGCGCGTCGAACGCCGCGTAGCGATCGACGTGCTCGAACCACTCGGTGGAGTTGCGCGCCGCGTTCTGCAGCTTCAGCACTTCGACGCTGCGCTCGCGCTCGTAGTCGGCCAGCGCCTGCGCGCGATCCGGCGTCGCGTGCAGCGCGCGCGCGAGCCCGATCGCATCCTCGAGCGCGAGCTTGGTGCCCGAGCCGACCGAGAAATGCGCGGTGTGCGCGGCGTCCCCGATCAGCACGATCGGCACGTCGCGCGCGCCAGGTCTCGTCCAGTGCGTCCACGACCGGCACACGATGCGCGGAAACCGCAGCCAGTTCGCCGAGCCGCGCAGGTGCGCGGCGTTCGTGAGCAGCCGCTCGCCATCGAGATAGCGGGCGAACAGTCGCTCGCAGAACGCGGTGCCCTCGTCCTGCGACATGCGGTCGATGCCCGCCGCACGCCACACCTCCTCCGGCGTCTCCACGATGAACGTGGACGTGTCGTCGTCGTAGCGATACGCGTGGGCCTGGAACCAGCCGTGCGGCGTGTGCTCGAACGCGAACGTGAACGCGTCGAAGCGCCGCCGCGTGCCGAACCAGACGTAGCGGCAGCGGCGCAGGTCGATGTCGGGGCCGAAATGCTCGGCGTAACTCGCGCGGATGCGGCTGTTCGCGCCGTCGGATGCGAGCACCAGATCGGCCCCGAAATCCTCCGCGAGCGCGCTGTCGTCCGCCACATCGGTCTCGAAGACGAGTTCGACGCCGAGCGCCTCGCAACGACGCTGGAGGATATTCAGCAGCCGCTTGCGGCCGATGCCGCAGAAGCCGTGCCCGCCCGAGGTGATCGTGCGGCCCCGGAAATGGACGTCGATGTCGTCCCAGCGGTTGAACGCGCCGGCGATCTCGCTCGCCGTGGGCGGGTCGGCCGCGGCGAGGTTACCGAGCGTCTGATCGGAGAAGACGACGCCCCAACCGAACGTGTCGTAGGGGCGGTTGCGCTCGACGACGCGCACGACGTTCCGCGCGTCGGCCAGCTTCAGGAGCAGCGCCGAATAGAGCCCGGCCGGGCCGCCGCCAATGCAAAGCACGCGCATGTCCCTCGTCGCCGCGCGAGCGGCGCCCTTTCCCCGATGCGAATAGTTTAGTTCTGAAATAACGCTTGTCAAGCCGCCTGGCGTGGCGGCGGCGGATGCAATAGCGCCAATGGCCTAGGCCATGTCGCCGATGCCGTCTTCGCCCCGCCGTTCGCGAGAATCGGCGCATGAAATCCCTCGACCGTGGCTTCACGCTGGTGGAACTGGCGATCGCGCTGGCGATCGCCGGCACCGCGCTCGCCGTGGCAGTGCCGGGGCTTGGCAGCTGGATCAACGAGCAGCAGGTCGACGATCGCGCCGACGCACTGCTGCACGGGCTCGACCGCGCGCGCGGGGAGGCGATCCGCCGAGGCGGCCGCGTCGACGTCTGCCCGGGCAGCGGCAACTGCGCCGCCGGTGCATTGCCGTGGGAGAACGGCTGGTCGATCGTCGTCGACACGGCGCGCGTCGGCGGCACGCCCATCGCGCGCGAACATGCAGCTGCCGCTGGCATCACGGTCCGCGGCAATCGGCCGGTCGCCGACTACGTTTCGTACACGGGCCTTGGTCACGCACGCCGCTTCGATGGTGCGCTGCAGATGGGTACCTTCACCGTGTGCCGGGCCGGTTCGCGGGTACGCAAGGTGATCCTTGCCAACAGCGGCCGCGTGCGCAAGGAAACGTCGACGGACATTTGCCCATGACGCTGCGCATGTCGACAGGCGGCGCATTCGCGTGGGGCGCACCGCGTGGCTTCACGTTGCTCGAAGTCATGCTCGTCGTGGCGATCATTGCAACGCTCGCGGGTATCGCGGTGCCGTCGTACGCCGACTACGTGCGACGCAGTCGCATCCTCGACGCAGTCGCGCGCCTCGCCGATGCCCGCGCGCGCATGGAGGAATATTTCCTCGACCAGCGCAGCTACGTCGATGCAGCCGGTCGCTGTGGCGTGCCACCGCCGGCCGGCACCGCCGGCGATGCATTCGCGCTCGCCTGCGAAGCTTCGGCCACCGCGTACATGTATACGGCTACGGGCCTGGCGAACAAGGGCATGGCGGCATTCGCCTATGCGATCGACCAGGCGGGCGCCAAGACGACCGTCTCGTTGCCCGTCGGATGGTCGCGCGGCATGGATTGCTGGACCATCCGTGCCGACGGACTGTGCGTATGAATCACGACCGTGGCACCTTCCTGCTCGAGGCGCTCGTCGCGCTGGTCGTGCTGTCGCTCGCGAGCGCCGGCCTGCTCGGCATCGTCGCGCATGCACTGCGCGAAAGCGGCAATGCGCGCTGGCGCGCCGAGGCGTTCGATCTCGCGTCATCGACGTTCGCGCGCATGGCGGCCGACGATGTTGCGCAACTCGATGCCCGCTACGCCAACACCGCGGGCGCTGGGTATCGTGCGCTGCTCGCCGCCGCCGCGGGCTTGCCCGGTGTCAGCGCGGACACGAATGCGCCGGAGGTCGCGATCGACGCAACCGCCAGCGGCGCACGTCGGGTCGCGATCAGCGTGCGCTGGCAATTGCCGAGCGAAGGCGGTGCGCATCGAGCATCGGTCGGCGGGGTGATTCCGTGAACGCGAACATCGCCGCCACCCGGGCGGCACTCGGCCGCGTGCACGGTGTATCGCTCGTCGATGTGCTCGTCGGGCTTGCCATCGCAATGGTCGCGCTCGTCGTCGCGCATCGCGCATTCCTGGCGTTCGACACGGTGCGCCGCAACGCCAGCGCCGCCGCCGACGCGCAAAGCAGCGGAGCCTTCGCACTCTTTGCGATCGCGTCGCACGTTGCCAATGCCGGTGCCGGCATCGCCGCGGCGTCGACATGGCTCGGTACGTGCCCTGCAACAGCCGACGTCGCCAGCACGCTGCGTCCCGTCGCCGTCCTGATCACCGACAGCGGCCGCGCCGATCGCCCCGACACGCTCGTCGTGCGGCAGGCGCTTGCGCCGATGATCGGCGTCAGTGCGGCGTTCGCGGCACCCGCAGCCGCCGGCGCGAGCTTTCGCGTCGAAAGCACAGACACCGTCCGGCTCGGCGATCGCGTCATCGCCGTTTCACGCGACGGAGCGTGCGCAATGGCGCAGGTCACCGGCGTCGGCGCGCCGGTCGCCGGAGTCATCGACATCGCCCACACCGCGGTCGCCATCGACCTGCCCGTGACTTCGGTGCTGCTCAACGCGGGCCCCGGTGCGCAGGCGATGGCCACACGCTACGACGTTGCTTCCGAGAGCCTGCGCACGACCGATCTCACCAATGGCGACGCGCCGGTGCCGCTCACGTCGAACGTCGTCAACCTCAAGTTCCAGTACGGCATCGACAGCGACGGCGACGGCGCGCTCGACACGTGGACCAGCGCCGCCTCGGCCGGCGAATGGTCGCCCACCGCCCTGCTAATCGCGCCCCCGGCGACGCTCGCGCGGATCCGGGCGGTGCGCGCCGGCATCGTCGTGCGAAGCGAACGGCCCGACCGAGCACTCACGCGCGACTACCGCTGGGTGCTATTCGATTGCGAGTCTGCGGACAAGGCATCGTGCGCGGGACGCCTCGAAGGCACGATCGCGGCGACTGCGAGTGGTGCGTATCGCTATCGCACTTACGAAATCGTCGTGCCGCTGCGCAACGTAATGTGGAACCGTGGCGCATGACATACGTACGACATGCGCACGAGCGCGGGATCGTGCTGCTCGTCGCGATGCTCGTGGCGGTGGCGCTCGCGCTGGCCGGCATGGGATTGGTGCGCGCGGTTGCCACCGACGCGACGATCGGCGCGAATCTCGCGGCGCGGCAGCGCGCCACCCTCGCGGCATCGACGGCGGTCGAGCAGGCCATCGCCACGCTGTTCGGGGCCGGCGCCATCGATCCGTTGCGCGACGAGGCAACGCGCAACTATTTCGCCGCACGGCAGACGGGCGAGGATGCCCGCGGCGTGCCAGCCGTCCTGCAGAGCACCGCGAGCTACCCCGCCGCATTCGTGGTGCTCGACGCTGGCGACGGCTACGTCGTACGGCACGTCATCGAGCGTTCGTGCATTGCGCCGGGCGATGCAAGCGTCGCGAACTGCACGCTTTCACCGCCGAGCGTCGAGGCAGCAGCCGGTGCACCGCCGCCCGGCGAGCCGCCCCGCACGCCGTTCTATCGCGTCACGATGCGCGTCGACGGGCCCGCCGCAGCCGCCACGTTCGTGCAGGTCATGCTCTCCTCCGCGCAGCCGGGCTACCGTCTCGCCTGGCGCTCGCTCGATGAATAAGGTGAGCCGCGATTGTGCAGAGGCAATCGCCGGGACGCGCACTACCTGCGATGACCGAGCGGAGGCCTCAGCCCATCACCGGCATATGAAACCCGGGTGCCGCGCTACCGTCGTCGGGCCACCGCGACGTGACAGTCTTCATCCGCGTGTAAAACCGCACGCCATCGAGGCCATGCACGTGCAGGTCGCCGAACAGCGAATTGCGCCACCCGCCGAACGAGTAAAACGCCATCGGCACCGGGATCGGCACGTTGATGCCGGCCATGCCGACCTCCGCGCCCTGCTCGAAGCGCCGCGCCGCGAAGCCCGAGCGCGTGAAGATCGCCGCGCCGTTCGCAAACGGGTTGGCGTTGATCATCGCGATCGCATCATCAAGCGAGTCCACGCGCAGCACCACCAGCACCGGCCCGAAGATCTCCTCGCGATAGATCGTCATCTGCGGCGTGACGCGATCGAACAGCGTCGGGCCGACGAAGAAGCCGCCGTCGTGTCCCGGCACGCTCGGGCGGCGACCGTCCACGACCAGCGCCGCGCCCTCGGACACGCCGCGGTCGATCAGCCCCGTGATGCGATCGCGTGCCGCGCACGTGATGACCGGTCCCATCTCGCTGTTCGCCGCGTCGCCCGGACCTGTCGTCACGCGCCGCGCCCGCGCGGCGAGCTTGTCGATGAGCGGTGGGGCGACATCGCCCACCGCGACGACCGCGGAAATCGCCATGCAGCGCTCGCCGGCCGAGCCGTAGCCCGCGCCGATGATCGCCTCCGTCGCGAAGTCGAGGTCGGCATCGGGCATAACGATGGCGTGATTCTTCGCGCCCCCGAGCGCCTGCACGCGCTTGCCGTGCCGCGCGCCCGTCTCGTAGATGTACTTCGCGATCGGCGTCGACCCGACGAACGAAACCGCGCGCACCGTCGGATGCGCGAGCAGAGCGTCGACCGCTTCCTTGTCGCCATGCACGACGTTGAATACGCCGTCGGGAAGCCCGGCCTCCTGCAGCAACTCACCGAGGCGCAGCGACAGCGTCGGATCGCGCTCCGACGGTTTCAGCACGAATGCGTTGCCGCAGGCGATCGCGATGGGGAACATCCACATCGGCACCATGGCGGGAAAGTTGAACGGCGTGATGCCCACGCACACGCCCACCGGCACGCGCACGGACCAGCTGTCCACCTCGGTGCCGACGCTGTCGCTGTGCTCGCCCTTCAGCAGGTGCGGAATGCCGGTCGCGAACTCGACCACTTCCATGCCGCGCGTCAGCGATCCCTCGGCGTCGGCGAGCGTCTTGCCGTGCTCCTGCGTGACGATGCGCGCGAGGTCCTTGCGATGCCGCTCGAGCAGGTCGCGAAACTTCATCAGCACGCGGGCGCGGCGCAACGAAGGGGCGGACGCCCACGCGGGCAGCGCGGCCGCGGCAGCCTGCACCGCGGCGCCGACGTCGGCTGCGTTGGCGAACGGCACGTGCCGGATCACTTCGCCGGTGGCGGGGTTCGTTACCTCGCCATAGCGCGTCGTCGAAGGCGAATACGCGCGGCCGCCGATCCACAACGGGAGCCGCTCGAGTGTCGTCAGGTCCATCTCATTCCTCCATCGGGCGTGCCGCGAGCCGGCCCGCCTCGTCGATTGCGTCGTCGCGCGGCGCAGCGCGCAAGCGCTCGACGTAGCGCGCGACGACATCCACCTCGAGATTCACGCGCGCGCCGGCTGCAAGATCGGCCAGCGTCGTCACAGCCAGTGTATGCGGGATCAGGTTCACGGTAAATCGCGTCCCGTCGACGGCGTTCGTCGTGAGGCTCACGCCGTCGACGGCGATCGAGCCTTTGGTCGCGATGTAACGCGCGAGCCCCGCAGTCACCTGAATCTGCATTTCGCGGCCGCCATCCACCACCGGCGAGCACGTCACCACGTCGCCCACGCCGTCGACGTGGCCGCTCATCAGGTGCCCGCCCAACCGGTCGGCAAGGCGCAGCGCCTTCTCCAGGTTGACCGCGGCGCCGTTCGCAAACCCCGTCGTGCAGCGCAGCGTCTCGTTCGACACGTCGAACGCGAGATGCGGCGGCGCGCATTCGACCACGGTGAGGCAGCAGCCCGCCAACGCAACGCTGTCGCCGATCGCGATGTCACCGAGATCGAGCGTGCCGGCGTACACCCGAAGTCGCATGCCGTCACCGCGTGGCGTGCGCTCCGCGATGCGCCCCACCGCCTGGACGATGCCGGTGAACATCAGCGGCCCCCTGCAGCATCGAGTGCGCCGGCACGCGCCGGCGCACGATCGTCTTCGCC
>Ga0079222_10000194_pt1 | contig 12589 bp, 8 predicted proteins | sample GAPlitter_FD_75070 | JGI IMG/M metagenome (GOLD analysis project Ga0079222, IMG submission 75070) | Agricultural soil microbial communities from Georgia to study Nitrogen management - GA Plitter | ecosystem: Environmental > Terrestrial > Soil > Agricultural land | place: USA: Georgia | collected...
AAAAATAATCGATTCGTGAATCTGCGAATTGAACTCGCTGAAAACGAGCGCGTACACGTTTCCGGCCGCGTCCAGCTGAAGAGCGACCGGAATATTGGTGTCATTGGGAACGGGAGCCGCGGTTCGGGACCAAAGGAAATTTCCGTTGGTGCCGTACTTGATGGTGATTGCGTCGTAGGAAACGGAATTCGGTGCCCCGGAAGTGAGCGTAATGTAAACGCCGCCGTCGGGACTAACGGCTAATTGCCCCGGCGAGTAAAGCACGGAAGAGCTGCTGGGAATAAAATTGATCCACTGGCGCGCGCCGGAAGCGCTGTATTTTGCCGTCGCTACTTCGGGGCTGCTAAGCGAGTTGAACTGGTCGCGAACCTGCCACATCAAAAAAAGGACGTACGCATCTCCCGCGGCGTCGACGGCGATCTGCTGGCCGGTTGCGGAGTGACCGCGGGAAGAGAGCCACGCCTTCCAGACGATTTGTCCTTGTGAGTCGTACTTTATGGTCAGAGCTTCGTTGTCGGCGCACACGGTCGGGTCCGAGGCAGTAGCACCGGTACACGCGGTGCCGGTCACATAAGTACCGCCGCGGCCGTCGGCGGCCATCGCCGCCGGCGCGTCGAATGAATGGGCGGCGTCGTAGCGCGCCACCCACTTGGGAAACACTTGCGACTGCGCGTGCGCGGCGCGCGGGAGAAAAGAGAGCAGAAGCGCGGCCGCGAGGAACACCGGCGCACGTGCCGACAAGCGGCGCCGCGAAATATCAGTCTGAAGAACACACTTCCAACGCGCGGTTGTGTAGCGACGCATAGGACACCAACCCGTGGCGAATTTGATCTTCGTAACTCCGCTTCGAGGGGATTCACTGGCGTGCGCAACTGACCGGCGCGCGCGTCGAGGTCCCCGGAACTGGGCGGTGAAATGCGACATCTACTCTTACGGCTGGGGCGAGAAGACACCATCAGGCGGATGCTTTACAAAAAGCGGCGGAATTGCCTTACACGGATGAATTCCGAGAAGCCGTCAGGACGGCGTGGAAGCGGTAGGGATGCGTGATGGAGCCGTGGAATTGCGCGCGGAGACCGTTGCGCGCGGCGATTCTCGAAATTTCCGAGGTGGTGAACCAGCGTCCCGTCAATTCGCGGCCCACCAGACGGCGCAGCTTGCTTTTCGCCCAGTTTGTGGCGCTGATCTTTCCGCCGTTTCGCCAGACGCCGGAGTCATACAGATTGCGGAGCGCGCGCCAAGGGACCGACGCAAGAATAATCAGCGAATCCGGATGAATCATCTGACGCGCGTTGCGGAAAAAGCGGTCCAGCATGGCCAGACTGAAATGCGAAATTACATCGTGCGCGAAAATCAGATCGTAAATCCGGCCGTCCGCGAAAGAAGACCCTTCGGCTTCGACCAAGTCGATTTCGGGATGATTCCTGTGGAATGCCGCGAGCATCAGGGGACCGAAATCGACGCCGCGGTACGAAGCCGCCGGGAAACGCAGGAAGTCGAACAGGCGGCCATCTCCGCAGCCAATTTCCAGCACGCGAACCGGTTTGCGTTCTCCGCAGAGAAGCCGCAACTCCTGCGCAACGGCGCGACAAAATGCGGGACCGCGGCCGCGGCTTTGCGGATCCGTCTTGTTTGCCCAGAAAGCGCCAAACTTTTCCGCGATGGGATCGACTGTCGATACGAGGGGCATTTTTAGTGAACTCTCTTGACGCGGCTGATTCTCAAGGCTACTGCTGAACTGGCGAACTGCGTTCCGGCAACGAAGCGAAGAAGAGGTCCAAAGTTGTAAGCAGCGGCGGCGCCAAGAAAGTGCAATCCCGGGACGGAGCTCTCGAGTCCGGAATCGAGCACCGGATAGCCCCCGGCCAGTGCGAGTCGGTCGAGCAGGGAAGAGCATAGAAACGGCGTCCGCGAAATATCGAGACAATAGCCCGTACCGAGCACAACGTGATCGGCCGCGCGTTCGCTGCCGTCCGTAAGGCGGAGAACTACTCGACCGTTGCGCGCAGCGGCGCGTTGCACCGCATGTCCGTACCGGATCGGCGTGCCATTCATACCGGGAACCAGCCGGTAAGAAAAGCCCAGCTTCGTCGATTTGCGATCCCACTTCGTTCTGAATTGTGCCGAAAACCGTGCGTAAAGATGCGGCTGCTGAATAAGTCTGCTGATGCCCGCGGCGCCCACTCCACCGCGTCCGTAGAGGAATTTCAGGCGTTTGGCATCAATGAACCGGCGCAGCGGCGCGAAGCCGGGCCGCGCACAAGCGGACTGGCCGCGCACGAATATTTCCACCTGCGCGCCCGCCTGATGGAGAAATGCGGCGGATTCCAAGGCACTCTGCCCCCCGCCGATCACGATTACTTCCTTGTCTTTGAATGTCGTGAAGCTGCGCAATTCCGAAGAATGGCTGGCTAATTGCCGCGGAAGCTGGCGGAATGTTTCAGGTTTATAGGCGTAAGACTCGATCCCTGTCGCCACGAGTACACGCTTGGACAGAACCGTTTCGCCGTCCTCCAGAGCGACCTGCAACCCCGCGCCGCCTTCCTCCACCCGCATCACTTTGCGGAAGTCGGCGTTGGCTCCGGCACGATCGTGGAACCATCGGCCGTACCGGATGAACTCGGAATTGGGAATCGGCTCAGCCAAGCCGGCGTTTCCACTGGACGAAACGTACTCGTTCAGTGTGAGCCCTTGCTGCGGCGCGGCGATATGTGTTGCGTCCCAATGGGAACGCAGAAGCATGTCCTGAGGCATGCAACGTTCCCAGAAGCACATGGGCTGGCCGAAAACGCGAAGGTCAAGGCCCTCGATCCGGCGCAGGTATGCGGCGGCGGACAAACCGTACGGGCCGGCGCCTACGATCACTACATCGCAATTCTCCATTTGCAATTTCATCCCTATCGCGACGGTGAATCACTGGACGAGCGGACGACGACTGGTCATGAGTGGGCCGCTTGACAGCTATCAATACCTCCGCCGCATTCGGTGCCAAAACGCCAGGCTGAAGCGCGGGCAGCTTAGCTCCATTGCAATGTCGCCCGGTATCCGTGCTTCACGGTAGTCAGGAAGGCGAGGTCCATTAGAACGATTCAGCATACGAAAAAGAGCGTATGGACAATTCTCAAGTAAATTCTGACACTGATGGAGCTTTGAGTTCCTCATCGTCCAGTTTGAGCGGATTACCTGTTCCAGCAACCCGCAGAATGCGATCGACGCCGCTGCGGGCCGGCGAATTTGTGCAAGTGCGCTCCTTCGCCGAGATAGCGGCGACGTTGGACGGGCGCGGTGAGCTGGATGGCGTGCCGTTCATGCCCGAAATGCTTGCGTATTGCGGCAAGCATTTCGAGGTGTGGAAACGCGCACATAAGACGTGTGACGAGGCGGCGGGAGGAGTTATCAGGGAAGTAAAGAAAGCCGTACATCTAAAGGAGTTGCGCTGCAGCGGTGAAGCGCATGCCGGGTGTGACTGCGGCTGCGCGCTGTTCTGGAAAGAGCAATGGCTGAAGCGGATCGTCTCAGGAGTCGCAGACAGAAACAGCAGTTGCAACGGCGAGTCTCCGCAATCTGCTCCAGCGGGAGAGACGGAACGGTCCGCGCTCGAACGGATCCGCAGAGCCACGCGTTTTGCGAGGTCCGAAAAGGAAGGAGAAGAACTGTTCTCTTGCCAGGCGACGGAAATAACAAAATTCTCGCGGCCACTGCCGTGGTGGAATCCGGCGCAATACGCTCGAGACCTATTGGCGCGGAACGTTACGGTCGGCGAGTTCGTCCGAGGCATCTTTGTCGGAGTATTCAACAAATTGCGGTGCTGGCTTGGCGGCACCAGCGTAGGTGGAGTGTGTGGTGTGAACGGCCCGACGCCGCGCGAAAGCCTTAGTTTGTCACCGGGAGATCTGGTCCGCATTAAGCCAAAGGAGGCTATTGTGGCGACGCTTGACCGGCGCGGAAAGAACCGCGGGCTGTCATTCCGTGCCGCAATGTCGTCCTATTGCGGCAAGCAGTATCAAGTGGCCCGCCGCGTAAGGAGAATCATCGATCCGTCAAGCCGAAGGATGCGCCTGCTGGGGGAAGGCTCCGTGATACTGGAAGGTGTTGTATGCACGGGCAGCACGCGACGATTTTGCCCCAGGATGGTTTACACCTACTGGCGCGACATCTGGCTGACCAAAGTGGTGCCTGCCGAACCCGCCCCGACCCATGCACGAACGCTAATTCCGCCGGTGGAAGAGCCCGTTTAAACAGTTTTGGCCCCCGCCCGGTCCCGGGGACTTCGCCCTGAGCGGCCAACGGGTTCAGGCAAAAGGACGTTGTGCGGGTCACGCCGACGAACGGCAAGTCCCAGCGCTGCGTATGGCGGATTCGCCGCTCTAGTCGCCTTCTGCAAGCACTCGCGACCCCTGCACCGATTTACCGGCACCCGATGAACCAGACAGGCGTTCACTAATTCGGGCGGCGCGCTGCGCTCCGTATCCGACTGGATAGGCGGAGAACAGCGGCTTGCCGGCAACATTCAGATGGATTGGTTCGTCGGCCCGTTTGGGCAGCAAAAGAATCTCGCCGGGCTCCAAATTAAGGAGCCGGCGTATCGGCAGCAGACTGGCGGGCAGACTCAAGTCCGTCTTGAAGCGACAATCGAGCAGTCGCTCGCGCATGCGTCTCCGCGATTCGCGAGAGGGTGTTCGCTCGGAATAAGAGCCTTGCACAGCTAACCGCCGAAGCAGGGCACTGGCGACAACTGCGGGAAAGACCATTGCAAGGTTTCCCGAGAACTCGGCGATCTGCATTTCGAAGCTAAGGCAAAGGATTTTTTCGCCGGGAAGAATCATGCCTTGCATTTGTAGATTCCGCTGGCGCTGTTCGAATCGAAACTCGAGCGCTAGTATCGGAGCCCAGGAGTCGCGTAAGTCCTGAACGATCAGCCGGAAAACAGTTTCAAGAATCTGTTCTTCGATTTCCGTGAGGTCTCTGGCCTCGACTTGGGCCGTTGCTGAGCCGCCAAGAACGACGTCGACGATTGGATAAGCCAAACTGATGTCCAACTGAATGGCTGTTTGCACGTCGAGAGGCAGTACGCGTATCGCGGCGCAGTAAGAAAGTTCAGGTAGGCGTCCGAGAAATTCCCGGTATGTCATTTGCTCCACCGAAACCAGGTTCATCGAGAACGCTACGCGAAAAAGTGCCCCAAGCGAACTGCTGAGACGCCGTGCGAACACGCCATGTAGAGTGCCAACGGCCCCGATTTGATTCTCGCTTAGTCGATTCCAGTGACTCAGGTCGCAGCGTGCCACACTCTTTGACGCGGTACGTCGGCTGGAGTCCGGTCTTGCCTGCGCGCCGCTGAATAGTGAGTCGATTTCGTCTTGGGTCAGAGTTTTGCGCAAGATACCCTCGCCGATGGGCAAGGAGCAATCCTCGTGCCAAAAAACGCGTGTCAAAACCAATCGTCTGCGCGAACCGCTTGCGAAAGGTTACAGCTTCTTAAGGATGAGCAGCAGACTTCACGCGTAGCTGGCAAGGGACCGCGCATTGGCTTTGGCGCGCTCGGTAGTGATTCGCTCAAGGTACCCGCTCGAACGAAAGGCCTGCAGGGGATCCACGGGCAGATTCCGGGCCTTTCGCCACTCCCGTACGGCGGGACGCACGTCTTGCCAAAAGGACCCTCTGAGCAACTCTTCAGCTTCTATGAGAGCGCACTTACTTTGGTGTCGCGCAAGGAGTTCGTGGTCGACGAGTGCGGCGCGGGCAAAGAGTTCCTGGGCGGCGCAAACGGTCTGGATCATGGCCTCAATTTTTCCTTTAAGGTTGTGGCTCTGGTCCACCATGTACGCGATGTCCGGTGTTTTTCCGGTCTCCGCCTGGAAGCTGAGAATTTCGTGGAATATCCGAAAGATTTGATACGGATCAATCGAGCCTAAAGTAAGGTCGTCGTCGGCATAACGGCGGTCATTGAAATGGAATCCACCGATCATGCCCTTGTGCAGCAGCCAAGCCACGATCTGCTCGATGTTTTGCGCTTGATAGTGGTGCCCGGTGTCGACCAGGACCAAAGCTTGCGGACCGGCATCTTTTGTCAGTAGATAGGCCATGCCCCAATCAGCGATGTCCGTGTGGTAGAACGCCGGCTCGAACGGCTTATACTCCAGCAGCAGCCGGTGGCCGGGATCGAGCGCAGCATGAATCTGCTTGAGGCCGTCTTCAAAGTATTCGATTCGTCCGCGAATACTCTGTGAGCCGGGATAGTTTGAGCCATCGGCGAACCATAGAGCGATATCGCGAGAGCCGAGTTCCCTGGCAATCGCTACGCATTCGAGAATGTGGTCGAGTGCCTTGCGGCGAACAGCAGCGTCCGGATTGCCGAGCGAGCCGAATTTATATTCCTGGTCCTGAAACACGTTCGGATTGATGGAGCCTGCGCGAATTCCGTACCGAGCTGCCAACTTCTGGACGTTACCAACGTCCTCAAGCCCGCGCGGCAGGTCCCACTGAACGTGGAGCGCCAAGGATTTGCACGCGCCGGTTGCCGCGTTGACTTGCGCGGCGTCGCTGAATTTTTCCTCGATGCAGGTCGCGGCCGCCGCCTGAATGAACTTTCCAAAGCGCGTTCCGGTGTTTGCGAAGCCCCAAGACGGGATTTCAATATTCAGAGCGTCGAGAACCCGGCCGATTATTTCAACGGATTTATCTTTCATGGCAAAGCCTCCGTTTGACGAGAATGATATTCATGCGTGACTCGAGTGTTACTGGCGTGTTGCAGCGACAGCACTTTCGATCAGCAGTTGCGTCCAACGCACCACGGAATCCGACGGAGGTCCGGCCATTCCCGTGCAACCGCCGTCGAGCGCCGAAAGTTGCACGGCGAAATTGCCAAGAGTTGAACTTTCCGTTGCACCTGCGATGACTTGAAGTCCTGTTTTTTCTGCGGTCAGGCGATTCAGAAGCGCGTTTTTACTTCCGCCCCCGACGATAAAGAGACGCTTCAGAGAGCGCTCCGTTATGCTGGAAATCGCGGCCAGGACATCAGCATAGCGTTCCGCCAGGCTGTGGAGAATCAAATTGACCATCTCGGGAGCGTGGGACTTATCGGTCGCCAGTGGCTTGTGACCTTTGCGCCGCAATTGCGCGTTTATTTTGCCGATGGTACCGCCGGGCAGAAGCAACTCGGAATCGTCTACGTCAATCCTGCCGCCCGGCGGGGACAGGGAATCGCAGGAAGCGAGTAACTCCATCATGCTGGATTCATCCGCCAAGCCGGTCCATTCTTCGAGACATTGCTGGAGAAGCCATGTCCCATTCACGTTCTTCAGAAAACAGACCCGTCCACCGACGCCTCCGAGATTTGTGAAATTAAGGTCGCGGGCGCGCTCAGTGATGCAGGGAACCGGCAGAACCGTTCCCACCAGCGACCACGTGCCGGAGCTAATGAACGCCCAGTCGCTGCCGGTTGCCGGAATGGCAGCGATCGCCGAGGCAGTATCGTGGCACGCCGGAACGATGATTTGGCAGCCTCGCAATTCGGGCACGTTCGCATGCTCGCCCTCAAGCGTGCCAATGATCGTGCCGGTCGGAACAATGGGTGGAGCGGCCGCGAGTTCCAGTCCGGCATCTGAAAATATGTCTTCGCACCAATGGCGGGAACCCAGGCCCATCAAGCCGGTGTGGGTGGCGTTCGTGTATTCCGCGACCCGCCGTCCGCACAAACGATAGCTAACGTATTCCGGCAAGTTGACCCACGGAACCCCTGGGTCGCAGCCTGCGAGCCTATCTGCATAAAGCTGATATAACGTGTTAATCCGCAAAATCTGAATTCCCGTGCGGGAGTATAGAACCGACGGCGGAAGAATCTCGTGTAAACGGGCCGCGGCGACTTCCGTGCGGTCGTCTCGGTAGCAGTAAGGCTGTTCGACGGGCTTACCTGCATTGTTTAGGCGAACGTAGTCCACGGCCCATCCGTCGACTCCGATGGAAGCAACTCCCTCCGACGCGGCAGATGCGGCCATGCGTACGCCGTCAGCTATCCCTTGAAAAATCGCTTCGATGTCCCAGCGCAGACCGCGGGACGTTGGCTGGGGAGAGTTGGCGAAGCGGTGGACGAGATGAATCGCAGGACCGCTATTGGTCCATCGCAAGAGAGAAATCCGGCAACTCTGAGCGCCCAGGTCCACTGCGATGATTGATTTTCGACCGGCCGTCGAGGACATGCGAATCCTCACACAAGCAAGACTTTGCGCCCGGCGCGCGCTCTCTAGCGCAGGAACGCTTCCACCAGTCCGCCGTCTACCGGGATCAGATGTCCCGTGGTGCATTGCGCTTCTGACCCTGCGAGAAAGAGAATAGCGCAAGCGCAGTCGCGCGGATTGATGGCACGGCGCGTCAGCGTACGTCTGGCATAAAAGTCCGCAAGAAGGGAGCGGAGGTCCGCATCTGAAGATCTGTCATCGAAAGAAATGGCGTATTTTTTTAAAGAGGCGATGACCCGGTCGCGCGGAAACATCGCTGAACCCTGCACAACGGTGGCCGGGCTGATCCCATTGACCCTCACGAGAGGCGCGAGCGAAACGGCAAATTCGCGAACCAGGTGACTGACAGCTGCTTTACTGGCGTCGTAGGCCTCGCTGCCCCGTTTGGGCACCACTGCATTTGCTGAGCTCACTAGCACGACAGAGGCAGGGAGCCCTTGCTCTTTGAGCAGCGCCGACAATTCCTGCATCAACCTGTAATTGGCTGTGACATTGATATCAAGCGTCGATGCCCACAGAGTTTCATCAACATGGCCGTCCGGCGAAGAAGGGAAAATCGCCGCAGTGTTGACCACAATGTCCAAGCCACCGTAAGCGGCGATCGTTTCGCGCAGCGCTGCGGCTATCGATGCCTGATCGCGAATATCCACGTGCAGCGCCGCCACGGACTCCTTTGCCGCGATTGCTTGCACCTCGCCGGCCACTGCTTTGGCGGCATCAAGGTCTCTGTCCGCGACAACCACATGGGCTCCGCGCTCAGCGGCCACCAGCGCCGTTTCACGCCCGATGCCGCTGCCTCCGCCGATGATCATGCAGATCCGGCGGCTAAGCTGCTTTTCCGCAGGTTGCCTGCGGATTTTCGCTTCCTCCAACTGCCAGTATTCGATGCGAAACGCTTCGCTGACGGGCAAAGCAACATAGTTGGAGAAAACGCTGAACGCTTCGGGTGAAGCCGCGGTGCCCGCCTGAGGTGGCACAGCGACGGACTCCGTAGACCCGTAGCCAAGCGCCGTGGCGCCTTCCATGACGTGAATGGCGTTGGTGTAAAACTCCCCCGTAATGCGCGCTTCTGATTTTGTTTTGCCGAAACTAAACATACCTATTCCGGGAATCAGCACTACGGTGGGATTCGGATCGCGCATTTTAGGCGAATCAGCATTGGCGAATGCCTCGTAATATTGGCAATACTCCTGCCGGTAACTGCGCAAAGCTGCTAGAAACTGATCCTTCAGGCCGGAAAGATCCTCGCGAGGCTCCCAGGCGACAAGCAGGGGACGAATCTTCGTGCGGATGAAATGATCGGGGCAGCTTGTGCCGAGGCGCGCTAAGGCCGCGGCATCTCTGGAATTTACGAAGCGCAACACTTCCGGCTGGCCTGAAAAATTGCCAATCAGTCGCTGTTTATCCGAGACCCCGCCTCGGATCGCCGGGAAAATTTGGATCGCCAGTTGCCGGTAATTCGGCAGTGTTTTGTGCTGCGCCCCGCCGAATAGTAATTCGCCCAGCGATTCCTGATGGTTCACTACGAACTGACCTAGTTGGTCGATTATAGTGATGGTGTTCACATAGCATTCCCGTTGCGTCTCCCCCCATGTGAAAAGACCGTGCCCGCCCAGCACAACGCCATCGCAGCCTGCCACTTTTTGAACGGCATCGCGCAGCATCATCGCAAGCTCGAAACCGGGGCGCTGCCAGGGAACCCATATCAGTTTGTGTCCGAAGCGCCTGTTGAACTCTTCCATTTTCTTCCGGCCGTTCGCTGAGGCCGCAAGCGCAATGGCCCAGTCTGGATGAAGATGGTCAATGTGCGCGAACGGCAAGAACCCGTGCAGAGGGGTGTCAATCGAAGCCGCAACGGCGCTGTTACCGAAGGCGCAGAGAGGATACATTCCGACCATCTCGTCTTCCGATTCAACGCCGCGGTAGCGCCCCGCGAGTGCCCGCAACTTTTCCAGGTACAGCCGTGCAAATCCGTCCTTCTTGATGCTGCCGAGATCTCCGCCACTGCCCTTGATCCACAGGACGTCCTGGTTTGTGCCGTCCAAAGGATCAGAACTCACGAGCTTGGAGCTGGTATTTCCGCCGCCGAAGTTGGTAATGCGGAGATCGGAGCCCAACAGGTTGGAGCGGTAGCGCAGCAGTTCGGATTCGTCCAAAGACTCGGCTGCGCGCTGGTCCCAGCGGTCAGCAAGATACAGAAGTCTTTCCTGAGTTTTCACGTAAGCCCTTGTCGGTTCGCCGAGCAGTTGCCGAACGTGCAAACGATATCGGAATGGCGGCACCCACGCAATACACGGCCGTTTCAATAGGAGAACACGGTGGGCGCGCGGAGCCCTTCTCTTGACGGAGGCTGGCGCGAAATTTACAGTACGCGCTGCGCGAATCCTTTGGATCGCGGCGCGCGCCGTGGAAGCGCTTGATCCGACAGTCGTGAAAGGGGGGAACGTTGGGCGCGAATCCGGTTCTTGGCGTCTTCTTGCACTGGCTCGGCGGGCTTGCCTCCGGCAGCTTTTACGTTCCCTTCCGAAAAGTCAGGAATTGGGCCTGGGAGACATACTGGCTTGTCGGTGGCTTCTTCAGCTGGATCATTGCCCCGTGGATCCTCGCGACGTGGATGACGCATGACTTATGGCAGGTGCTTCATAGCGTGCCTCGATCGACCTTGTTCTGGTCCTATTTTTTCGGCGTGCTCTGGGGGCTAGGCGGTCTTACCTTTGGCCTGACCATGCGCTACCTCGGAATGTCTCTCGGCATGGCGGTCGCTCTCGGGTATACCGCCGCGTTCGGAACTCTCATGCCTCCCATCTTCCGCGGTCAATTCGGGCGCGAAGTCCTGCACACCCGTTCCGGAATCATCATTCTGGTGGGAGTCGGCGTCTGTCTGTTGGGGATCGTGTTCGCGGGCTCCGCCGGAGTCATGAAGGAAAAAGAGGTCCCCGACGAACAGAAGAGAAAGGCCATCAAGGAATTTAGTCTCAAGAAAGGACTCTTGGTCGCCACGTTTTCGGGCGTCATGAGTGCCTGCTTCGCTTACGGCTTGGCCGCCGGGGATCCGATCAAGGCGGAGACCGTCCGGCACGGGACTCCACCCTTGTGGCAGGGCTTACCCGTCCTCGTGGTAGTTTTGCTCGGTGGATTCACGACGAATTTCGTCTGGTGCGCGATGCTCAACGTCCGCAACCGCACGGCTCACCAGTATTTTCGTTCGAACGGCCGGCCTGAAATCCGCCTCTCAACAAATGAAGTTTCTCTGAAGAATGCAACGCGTTCGGTGGACGCCAATCTGGCGTCCGCGGACGGAATCGCCCCTCCGGGCAGCGAGCCTGCTCCCATGCTCTCGAACTATCTCTTCTCGGCATTGGCCGGGACGACCTGGTATCTCCAATTTTTCTTTTACACCATGGGCGAGACGCAGATGGGTCGATACCGTTTTTCCAGCTGGACCTTGCACATGGCCAGCATCATTATTTTCAGCACCCTTTGGGGAATCGCTCTTAAAGAATGGAACGGAGTTGCCCGCCGCACCAAGTGGATGGTCGCCTTGAGCTTATTTGTCCTTGTTGCATCAACTGTGGTCGTCGGGTACGGAAACTACATTGGAACCCGCCAACCTGCGCTGCAAACCCACGCTTCGCAAAAGGCGGCCAGAACCTAGCTTCCACGCGGATGGGGGAAATATCACGCTGCTCGAAATCGCCGCTCTGCCCAGCCGCGAAAGCGCCCGTGAACTTGCCGCCATTCGCAAACGCGGCGCGCGAACTCAGGAACTCTGGGCCATCGTCTGGCAGCTACGAGATGTAACTAGGTGGTCTTCGCCGCCGTACTTCGCCAGGCATGGTAGAGATGGCGGAGAGGGTGGGATTCGAACCCACGGTAGGATTTCTCCTACACACGCTTTCCAAGCGTGCTCCTTCAACCGCTCGGACACCTCTCCACGTGAGGAAACAACCTTTCTAATCTAGCAGAAATCGGCGCTTGGTGGACAGCAACGAGCCGCGAGGACAGGGTAAAGTTTGGTTGAAAGTTTACAGTGCCCCGTCGCGTTGGTCTGGCCGCGTGCGGCCGGCGAAATTCAGGAAGCGCGCCTGCGACGGCTTGGCGCAGCCGGAAGCGATTTCAGTTTTTCCTGAGCCAGGGTCTGATACGGGCCTTTAGCAGCGGCCGCTTCGGAGAAAGCCGCGCGGGCTTCCGCGGTTTTTTTCAAGTTCAGGTAGGCGAAGCCGAGGCGGTATTGGTTGCGGCCATAGCTGGCTTCATTGCCTTTGAGAAGCGGCGCGGCGGCGACGAAGTTCTGGACCGCCTGGGCGTTGTCCTTCTTTTGCAGGTTGATCTGTCCGAGGGCGCTCAAAGCC
>Ga0079222_10000197_pt1 | contig 12524 bp, 10 predicted proteins | sample GAPlitter_FD_75070 | JGI IMG/M metagenome (GOLD analysis project Ga0079222, IMG submission 75070) | Agricultural soil microbial communities from Georgia to study Nitrogen management - GA Plitter | ecosystem: Environmental > Terrestrial > Soil > Agricultural land | place: USA: Georgia...
ATCATCAGAATAACTCGATACGGAGGATCTCACTTGCTTCCGACTTCCTCGTAGTCGATTGAAACTCCTCCTTTCCGTCGCTCTTTGAAAAGTACTTTCGCTGGCGGGTACCCCACCTGAAGCTGCGAATCTGAGACCCAGCTAACTTGTATTCTGAGGACGCCTTCGGCTCCGAACACGTTTCCGCCCTCATTAGGCAAGCTCGCGTTTCGAGGCAAGATCGAAATTTGTGTAGTAAAACCTGTGGTGGCGCCGCAACTTCTATCGAAGACCACGGCTTTGAGTCTGCCGTTCGGCGAGACCTCCTCGAACGCGACATCGTTACCACAGAGCGCGCAAGCGCCCAACAGGCAGCAAACGAATACAAGCGGCCCCCAAATCCAGCCGGCCCTCGTCAGCGACTTCGTCATTTCAGCATCCAGGAGGCGATGACCAGGCGCTGGATTTCGCTGGTGCCTTCGTAGATTTCGGTGATGCGGGCGTCGCGGTAATTGCGCTCGACGGGATATTCGCGGCTGTAGCCGTTGCCGCCGTGCACCTGGATGGCTTTGTGAGTGACGCGGGTGGCCATTTCGCTGGCGAAAAGTTTCGCGGTGGCGGCTTCGAGGCTGAAGCGTCCGCCGGCGTCCTGCTTCCATGCGGCTTTGCGGACGAGCAGCCGGGCGGCGTCGATTTCCGTGGCCATATCGGCGAGCATGAATTGAATGGCCTGGAACTGCGAGATGGGATGGCCAAAGGCCTGGCGTTCCCGGGCGTAGGCGACGGCTGCGTCGAAGGCGCCCTGGGCGATGCCCACGGCTTGCGCGGCGATGCCGATGCGGCCGCCGTCGAGCGTGGAAAGCGCGACTTTGTAGCCTTCGCCTTCAGCGCCGATGCGATTCGCCGCGGGGATGACGCAATCGGCGAAAACGAGTTCGCTGCAGGCGGTGGCGTTGATGCCGAGTTTTTTTTCTTCCTTGCCGACCTTGAAGCCCGGCGTGCCTTTTTCCACCACGAAGGCGGTGATGCCGCGTTCGCCCAGCTCGGGATGAGTGTTTACGTAGGCGATCACGGCGTCGGCGGCGCCGCCGTTGGTGATCCACGCTTTGGTGCCGTTGATGACGTAGGTGTCGCCTTTCTTGACGGCTTTGGTCTGCAGGGCGGCGGCGTTCGAGCCGGCTTGCGGTTCGGTGAGGGCGTAGCAGCCGATCTTTTCGCCGCGCGCGAAGGGCAGCAGGAATTTCTTCTTTTGTTCTTCGGTGCCGTAGCGGTGGAGGGGATCGCAGTAGAGCGAATTCTGCACGGAGAGGATGACTCCGGTGGAAGCGCAGCAGCGGGAGATTTCCTCGATGACGATGGTGTAAGAGATATGGTCGAAACCGGCGCCGCCTTCGGATTCGGGCAGGGCGACGGCGGTGAGGCCGAGCTCGGCGGCTTTGGCGAAGATGTCGCGGGGGAAGCGGCCGGTTTCGTCGAGTTCTTTGGCGCGCGGCTTGACTTCGGACTCCGCGAATTCGCGGACGGATTTTTGCAGCAGCTTCTGCTCTTCGGTGAGTTCAAGGTTCACGGGAGCGCTCCGACGGAGTAGGGATTGTATCGCTGATCGGAGTTCCATTTCGGGAAGCTGTGACGATACCCCACCCCCGGTCTTTTCACGCAAGAGTGGCAAGGAAAGGACTTAACCGGAAAAGAGTGATCAACGATCAGCGAACAGCGATCAGTAAGAGGCGCTAAGGAAGAAGTTGAATTGGCGGGCGGAAGGGGTGCGGCCCCCGGGGTTTTTGCAACGATATCAAAGGAAAGGGGTTGGAGTGAGGGGTCTGCAAAGGGTATGAAAGCAAAGAGTTTGGAGGGAGCGGAGGAGGGTACAGACGGACGAAGAGCGAATTTCATGGGGAATGATAGCACGTGAGGGGTAACTTGTCAAGTAACGGTACTGAGAAGAGACTGGCGGTGAAGGGATCAGAAAGGCTCTCTTTAGGAGGGCGCTCAGGGCAAATCAGGGGCTGCTGACGGCTTGCAGTTAAAAGGCGGAGGCGGTGTCGTCACGCCCTGTGCGGCGCCGGGTCAGATTGAATTTCGACTTTTTGTGTCACGATCCATGAAATTCAAACTGACCCCGAACGCGCGCACGCGGCGGGAAGCGCTCGGGGCAAAGCAAAAACGCGAAGCCAATGGGATCTGCCCTTTGCGACGCCAGGTCAGTTTGAATTTCGACTGCTTGTGTCACGATCCAAGAAATTCAAACTGACCCCGAACGCGTGCACGCGGTGGGAAGCGCTCGGGGCAAAGCAAAAACGCGAAGCCAATGGGATCTGCCCTTTGCGGCGCCGGGTCAGATTGAATTTCGACTGCTTGTGTCACGATCCAAGAAATTCAAACTGATCGGTATGCGCGCGGTAACAGTGGATACTCGGTGGTGTCCGGCGATATGAGCGTTAGATTTTCCCTTCGGTGAGGCCCTGGAGTTCGCTGCGAAGTTCACGGAGGCAGCTCCAAGCGGCCAAGAACATCCCAACGCAATATGCAAAGCCGGCTAACAGGACCATGGACAGCATCACTATGTACTGGCCTACGCTGTTCCAGTAAGAGTGGAGACCGTGGCCACTGAGGAAAGGTAAACACGCTATGACACTCGAAAGCAAGGCCACGGCGGAATAGACGGTTCTTGTTTTCAACAGTCGAAACCGTGCGCTTGCATTTCGGAGCGCCGCCCGGAGCTCCAATTCCGAATCATCGTCGCCAGGTTGGAAAAGAGAAATCACGCAGAACACCTTGCCTCAGGTCGCCGTCAAGACTAGCGCCGGGGTTTTGCGAAGTCCACTTCGGCGGTCTTTATCTTGTGTAACTCAGCGGCAAGCGGAAATACGCAGATAAGGAATGAGACTAGCGACGCTAGTGGCCACGACACACTCAGGAGCATGGGGAGTAATAAGAGCAAGAAAATGAAAGTACAGACTGATATGGACCACGCATCTGTTCGTCGGAGCCGTGTCGAGGCGCGCCTCGCGGTGTAGCTCGCGAAATACCGCTGAAATAGAAAAAGCAACAGGACGGCCGAACCTTCGCGAGAGAGAAGCAAAGTGATGTCCGGCAAGTGTGGAAGCGTCTCCTGCGCCGTAAGAATTTGGTGGCATAGCTGGATGATGAACACTACGGGCAACCCGTAGACAATCGATTTGAAGAGCAGGGACCTTCCGATGCTTTCTATGATTGCGCTGTTTTTAGCTTGCATTTCCGCGTTGCTCATAGGGTGAAAACGTCGGTGCGCCGCCTTGTGTTCACTCTCTTCGGGATTTTGCATCGCTCCTGACAGCCCAAATGATTACTATGATCGCGTCGAGGAAAATGCCGCTCGGGTGATAGTAGTCAAACCAGCAATTTAGGGCTAGAAGAGACGCCAGAATTATCCAAATCCACCAGCCACGGTCGGGACGCTCGAATAAGCCGGCTAGGCCGCCAGCCTCTCGTTTGTCGTCGGGAATTCGAAGAGGGTCGTCCATCGGCCGAATTCTAGCATTGGGCGGGCCGGGAGGCAGGATGGTTCCTCTTGGGCGATGGGGAGCGAGCCGACCGTGTTTTGACGGAGTGTACACACGGAGCGCCGATCAGGAGATCGGCGTTCCCAGGGAAGACAGGCGGTTCGGCGCGCTGATGAGTAGTCGATGGCGCCAGGGAAGATAAGTGATTCGGAAAATAACTGCTATCGAGGGGGAGTCTTCAGGGGAGGGCGGTAGGCGGGGCCGTTGAGCCAGAGGTCGATGGGGCGCTTCGCTTTGGGCGGCGCGAAGGGCATTTGGATTTTGCGGGCTTCGCCGGCGGAGGCGTAACCGGCGTAGAGAGCTTTCATGACTACGAGGCCGTCTTCTCCGGTGGCTTGGGGTTGTTCCTTGCCGCGGACGCAGCGGGAGAAATGGACCATCTCCTGGGGAAGGCCGTAGTTCCAAAGTTCTTCGAAGACGGGATAGCTCCAACCTTTGGTGCTGGGAGCTTTTTCGACGGCGTAGCCGTAGCCGCTCTCGCTGTAGGTGGGCAGGGAATTGCCCATGTGCAGATTGGCGTAGGTGAGGCCGCCAGAGCCGAAAATTTCGATGCGGTCGTCCATGCCGCCGCGGCGCGCCCAACTGTTTTCGATCATGCCGAGGGCGCCGTAGGCGAATTCGAGAAGGCAGAAGGTTTCGTCGTCGCCGCGGGTCTTATCGCCGTGGACGTAAGTGCCCATCTGGCAGTAAACGGACTGGATTTCCGGGCGGCCGAGAAACCAGTAGCAGAAGGCGATGCCGTGGCAGCCGAGATCCATGAAGGCTCCGCCGCCGCTGCGCTGGACATCCCAGAACCAATCGCTGTGCGGACCGAAATGTTTTTCGCTCTGCTTGACGAGGTGGACTTTGCCGAAGGCGCCGTCGTCGGCCATTTCCTTGGCTTTAAGATATTTTGGCGTGAAGAAAAGTTCTTCGGCGTACATTAGCAGGACGCCAGACTGTCGCGCGACGTGAATCATCTCCTCGCCTTCTTCGATGGTCATGCAGAGCGGCTTTTCGCAGACGATGTGCTTGCCGGCGCGGGCGCAATCGAGGGTCATCTGGTGGTGGAGATAATTGGGCGCGGCGATGGTGATCATTTCGATGTCGCGCTCCTGGAGCATGGCGCGGTAGTCGGTGAAGACGCGCGGTATGGCGTACCGTTTTGCGAGGGCGGCGGCGTGGCCGGGAGTGGGCGAAGCCACGGCGACGACTTCCGCTTCGTCGCCCGCCATGCGGAAGGATGCGGCGTGAATATCGGCTTCGAATTGGGAGCCGATGATGCCGACCTTTGGTTTTTCAGTGGACACAGTAGAAGACTATGCAGGGTTTTGTAGCGGCGGCGCAAGAGGAAGTCGCACGAGGGGAATCAGAAGGGGCGGGAAAAAGGAACGGCCGGAAGGAAGAGATAAGGGAACTTCAACACAGAGGACGCAGAGATCACAGAGAAGACAAAATAGATTTTTCGTACGCGAGGCGGGGATTCGCCAGGAGAGAAGGTCGATGATCCGCCATCGGCCGGGAAGAAGAGGGCTGGTCGCGCAATGCAAAACGCAGCGGAGGTTCAGAACGATGGTTCGCCGATCAGGAGATCGGCGCTCCCAGGGCGGAGCGGAGGCGGGAGTACGTAGTGGAAAGCTCTTCGGGATGGACGCGCGTTTCAGCGGCGACGGTCATAAAGTTGGTATCGCCGAACCAGCGGGGGAGAGCGTGGAGGTGCAGGTGGCTTTCGACGCCGGCGCCGGCGGCGCGGCCGAGATTCATGCCGAGATTCATGCCGTGAGGATGATAAGTTTCGCGAAAAACTTTTTCCATGCGCTGGGCGAGCTGCATGATTTCGGAGAGCGTGGCGGCGTCGCAGAGATTGAGTTCGGCAACATGGGCGTTGGGAACGATCATGACGTGGCCGGAGGTGTAGGGATAGCGGTTGAGGATGACGAAGGCGTTTTTTCCGCGATGGACGAGGAGAGTTTCGGCGTCATTAGCTCCGCGCACGGCGTCGCAGAGGAAACATTCGGGCTGCACGCCGGAAGCGGCTTGCACCATGTAACGGTAGCGCCAGGGAGTCCAGAGATAATCCATCGCGGCGGGTTGCTCCTTGGATGAGTGTGGCGAACAGGATAACGCAGATTGGTCGAGGAGGGGCGGAAGCGAGAACCAGAAGAAGCTAGAAGAAGAGGAGAAGGGAAGGAGAGAAAAAAGATAACGCAGAGACGCCGAGGATTCGCAGAGATTCGCAGAGAGAGTTCACGCGGAGGCGCAAAGGCGCGGAGGGAAGAGCGAAAGAAAGGAAAAAAAGAAAGGAAGAAAAAGAAAGATCGTCAGGCGGAAGGAAATTGACGGCGCTGCGAAATGAAGCGTCAGGCGGAAGAGGAGTCGCCGGACGCGGAGGCGGCGGCTTCGGCAGCGGCGGTTGCGGCGGCAGCTTCGGCGCTGTTGACGAAGTCCTTCAATTCCTTGCTGGGCTTGAAGAACGGGATTTTCTTGGCCGGAACTTCGACTTTGGCGCCGGTTTTTGGATTGCGGCCGACGCGGCCGCGGCGCTGGCGGGTGCGGAAGCTGCCGAAGCCGCGGATTTCGATCTTGTCGCCCTTCTGAAGGGCTTCGATGATGCTTTCGAAGATCGTCTCGACGATGGTTTCGGATTCTTTGCGCGGGAGTTCGGTGACGCGCAGGACTTCCTCGATCAGGTCTGCCTTGGTTAACGTCGGTTGCTTGCTCATCGTGCCCATGCCTCGTCGCGCTGCAGTGGATCGTACGCTTGCGTCAAGCCCGGCGGCCGGCGGCTGAGTAAACGCGGCCACACATCTTAATGACCCGGAACGGCTTAGGAAGGTCTACCCGTTCGGTTGCCCCTCTTCCTATCACTAAATTGGTCCCGAGGTAAAACGAAATTTTGCGGCAGGCAGGATCGAAAGCCTGCCGCAAGAAAGACGTCCATCAGGAGCGCGACGAGAGTTTCGACTGAATGGCATCGCCGATGGTCGCGGTCGAGGAAGATTTCGAGGCGCGACTGTACTGGGCGATTTCCTGGCGCTCCTGCTGTTTGACGGCCGCTTTGTAGCTCAAGCCGATGCGGCGCGATTCCTGGCTGATCTTGATGATCTTGAAGTCGAACTCCTTGCCGGGCTCGAGCGGGCCGATGTTCCTGAGCGGGCCGGAGGTGGTGCGGGCGAAGCTGCCTTCGTCGCGGCCGCGGCGGTCGAGGATCTCGGTGTTGTGGCAGAGGCCCTCGATGTTGTCGCCAAGCTCGACGAAAGCGCCGAAGGTGGCGAGGCGAGAGACTTTGCCTTTGACGATTTGTCCGACCTTGTGGGTCTTGAACCAGTCGCCCCAGATGTCGTTGACCTGCTTGATGCCGAGAGAGACGCGGCGATTTTCGGGGTCGATCTTGAGCACCTTGGCAGTGACCGGCTCGCCCTTCTTGAAAACTTCATGAGGATTCTTGACGCGGCCGGTCCAACTGACGTCGCCGACGTGCACGAGGCCGTCGAAGCCGTCTTCGATTTCGATGAAGGCGCCGAACTCGACGATGTTGCGCACCTTTCCGCTGACGACGGTGCCGATGGGATATTTTTCGGCGGTTTGCAGCCAGGGATCAGGCAGCGCCTGCTTCATGCCGAGAGAGACGCGGCGGTCGCTGGGCTTGATATCGAGGACCACGACGTCGACTTCATCACCGGCTTTCACGACCTTGGAAGGATGCTGGATTTTTTTGGACCAGCTCATTTCCGTGACGTGGACGAGACCTTCGATGCCCTGCTCGAGTTCGACGAAAGCGCCGTAGTCGACGACGCCGACGACCTTGCCCGGGTATTTACCGCCGGCGAGATATTTTTCTCCCGCGTCGGCCCAGGGATCCTTCATGAGCTGCTTGAGGCCGAGAGAGATGCGCTGCTTTTCCTTGTCGAACTTAAGAATGATGACGTCGAGCTCCTGTTCGGGCTTGACGACGTCCGAGGGATGCTTGACGCGTCCCCAACTGAGGTCGGTGAGATGGAGCAGGCCATCGATGCCGCCGAGATCGACGAAGGCGCCGTATTCGGTGACGTTCTTGACGGTGCCGTGGACGACCTGGCCTTCGCTGAGCTTTTCCATGAGCTCGGCGCGCTTGGCGTGGAGTTCTTCTTCGAGGAGAGCGCGGCGGCTGACCACGACGTTGCCGCGGCGGCGGTTCAGCTTGGTGATGCGAACCTGAACTTCCTGGCCCACGAGGGCGTCGAGATTCTGAGAAGGACGCAGGTCATACTGCGAGCCAGGAAGGAAGGCGCGCACGCCGACGTCCACGACAACGCCGCCCTTGATGCGGTCGACGATTTTGGCGTTCAGAGTTTCCTTGTTCTTGAACGCGGCGTCGAGTTTTTCCCAAGTGCGGCGGCGCAGGACTTTCTGGTAGGAAACGATGACGTAGCCGTCTTTGGTTTCGCCGGTGCGCTGGACCTCGATGGTGGCGTTGGGATCGGGACGCGGGATTTCGGTTTCGGTGAATTCCTGGGCGGGAATGAGGCCCTCGGATTTCTGGCCGAGGTCGACGACGACACCCTGCTCGGTATAGGCGACCACTTTAACTTCGATAATCTCGTTTTGCGCGGGAGCTTCGTGGGGCTCGCCGTACTGCTCCATGAGCTTGGACATTTCCTCGGAGCCGGCGGCTTCTTCGGCTTCGGCGGCGGCTTGAGGGTCGTCGGGAGACGAAGCGGCGGAATCAGCAGCGGCGGCGCGAGGTCCGGAAGAATGCGCGGGAGGATCGTGCCGCGTGGGCGCTTCGGCGGAAGCCGAGGGTTCCGCGCCAGGCGCTTCGAGAGGGGCGTTATCGGGGGGAGCGCCCTGGGATGCCGTGTCCTTTGCGTTGATTTCGGGTTGCGCTTCGGCTGCGGGAGCTGCGGCGGTTGCCGCGGTCGGGTTATCGTGGTCAGAAAACATGGCGGATAGCCTCCGGGATATGTATCCCTAACGAACGTCGAATATTCCTTGCGGAATCCCTGTCGGGGTTTGATGCAAGGTTGCCGCTTTACGCCTGCAGGGGACAGTCGCGCCCCTGTTCACCCCGGAACCGGAACGCGAAGCAGTGTACTGGGACAGGCAGCCGTTCGGCGGCAGCTTAACCAAGTCAAGAATGCTGCGGGCGTTGGAAACGCTGCAACTTTCCAAGGATACGCGCCGATTTGAGGTTGTGTCAATGAAGGCGAAGAGGCCGCAAAGTCAGGCGCGGGCGCGGCCGGCCTGGGTGCGTTCGCGGCGAAAATCGGGAGCGAAGACTTCGACGGTGCGGCACATTTCGAAGAGGCGGGAACGCATGCGGTCGCCGATGCGGTCGGCGAGGGTTTCCTGGCGGTTGACGATTTTCCTGCCGTTGGGGAGGGAAGCCTCTTTTTCGGCGGCGGCGTCGAGATAGTTGGTGGTGATGATGGTAGTGCGTTGGTCGTTGTAGCGGCTGTTGAGGACGATGGCGACGACGTCGCGGACCCAATCGGAGGGCTTACTGGCGCCGAGGTCGTCAAGAACGAGGATTTCGGCGTTGCGAACGGGATCGAGAATGGCCATTTCGGTGGTTTCGCTGGCGGGGTTGTAGCTGGCCTGGATTTCCTTGAGCAGTTCGCGGTAATCGCAGAAGAGACCCTGGTGGCCGCGGCGAAGCAGTTCTTTGAGGGCGGCGACGGCGAGATGTGTTTTGCCGATGCCGGAAGGGCCCATGAGGAGGAGACCTTTTTCGGTAGCGCCGGGATAGTCAGCGACAAAACGCTGCGCGAGGAACTTGGCTTGTTTGAGAGATTGTGCGTGGTGACTGGTCCAAGTTTTGCCGTCGGCGAGATCGGTTACGTAGCTTTCGAAATCGCAATGTTCGTAGCGCTTGGGAATGCGGGCGCGCTCCATGACGCGGCCGGCGCGTTCTTCCATGCCGCAGTCGCAGGGCACGGCCATGGCGCCGGAGCCATCGGGGCGAGGGAGCATCTTCCATCCGGTGCCGCGGCAGAGTTGGCAAGATTCAAGAGGCATTGTGGGACAGCATACGTCGCCGGTGAGGATGCGACAAGTTGGGCGGGTGGGAATCCTGTGGATGAAAGTCCTTCCACGCGCGGGGGAAACCAGGAGACGGCATTCCTCGCTTGGCCCGGAACGACAAAACCAAGAATCGTGGACAGGAAGGAGGGAAAGGCTCAGAGAGAAGGCTACTGGCGGAAGCGCTTGGCGGGGACGATGGCGTGGCGTGAAAGGCGAGCGCGTTCTTCCAGGGAGCGCGCGCGGGAGAGTTCCTGCTGAACGGCTTCGGCAAACTCGGTCATCTGCTTTTCCATCTCGATCATTTTTTCGCGCATGTTGAGAATGATTTCGACGCCGGCAAGGTTGACGCCCATGTCGCGGGCGAGAGTGAGAATGACGTCGAGGCGTTCGAGATCGGCGTCGGTGTAAAGGCGCGTGTTGCCCTGCGAGCGGGAGGGCTTGAGGAGGCCGACGCGCTCATAGAGACGCAGCGTCTGCGGATGAAGCTTGTAGAGCTCCGCAACGGCGCTGATCATATAGCCTGCTTTGGCCCGTCTTTTTCCTCTCGGCGACATTGTTCGATATCCGCTTTTCAGCTCAGTGGCACTCGCGCGGTTCAGACCCCCGCTTTTGCGAATAGATCCTTGCGGGGATCCTCCGGCGCGATGGATTCAAGCTCCTTCATGATCTTGCGAACACGTTCGTCGGCAGGCTGCGGGACAACGACCTGGATTTCCGCGTACTGATCGCCGCGGTCGCCGGTTCTGACGTTGGGCACACCCTTTTCCTTGAGACGAAGGGTCCTGCCGCTGTTGGTGCCCGGGGGAATGCGCACCAGAGCCCGGCCATCCATGGTGGGAACTTCAATCTTCGCGCCGAGCGAAGCTTCACTGACGGTCACCGGAATTTTTGTGTATAGATCATCGCCGCGACGCTCGAAAAAGGAATGGGGCCTCACGACGATGTGGAGATACAGATCGCCCGGCCCGGCGCCGAGGGTTCCGGCGTTGCCCTTCGCGGGAACGCGGACGCGCCCGCCATTGGCGATGCCCGCGGGGATGCGGACCTCGATGGTTTCGGTACGGCGCACGCGCCCTTCGCCGCCGCAAGTCTTGCAGGCGGTGCGGAGCTTGCCGGTGCCGCCGCAACGCGTGCAAGGGACGTTAAAGCGCATCTTTCCGGCGGACTGTTGAATGGTGCCTTTGCCTTCGCAGGTGGGACACACTTGCGGAGTGCCCACGGCGCCGGTGCCGTGGCAGGTGTCGCAGGAGTCCATGCGAGTGATCTGCATTTTCTTGACGGCGCCGCGAACGGCGTCCCGGAAATCGATCTCGATCTGATATTCGAGGTCGCCGCCGCGCTCCGCTTCCATTTCAGGAGCGGAGGCGCCGCGACGGCCGCCAAAGAACTGTCCAAAAAGATCGCGGAAGCTGGCGCCGCCACCGCCACCGCTTCCGCCACCGAAATCGAACCCGCCAAAATCGAAATTGACGCCTTGATCCGAGGGGTGCGAACCCGCAGCGTAACCTTCGGGCGGAAGACTCTCGCTGTAGAAGCCGTACTGATCGTACATCTGGCGCTTTTTGGCGTCGGAGAGGACGTCGTAGGCTTCCTGAAGCTGCTTGAATTTCTCTTCGGCGGCTTTATCGCCGGGATTGAGGTCGGGGTGATATTTTCGCGCGAGCTTGCGAAAGGCGGCGCGAATGTCCTTGGCGCTCGCTTTGCGCGGGACGCCGAGGAGTTCGTAGTAGTCGGTTTTAGTGGTGGTAGCCATTTGGCAAAAATTTCAGTTCCGGGCCGCGCACACCCCGGGGCATGAACCCAAAGACGCGCCCTTCGCGGCGTGGGCAGCTTGCGGCGGAAGGGGCGGGTTTAAGCCCGCTCCTTCGCCGGCAAAGGCCAAGCACGGCCGCGCTCACGTCAGTTGGGGCGCTTCTTGTCATCGACGTCGACGTATTCGGCATCGATCACGTCCGAGGGCTTCTCACCGCCACCCTGTTCCTGGGGGCCGGTTCCGGCCGATCCGGAACCGGGGCCAGCACCGGCGGCTTGACCGGCAGCGGCGGCCTGTCCGGTCTTGTAGAGCGTTTCCGCGAGCTTGTGCAGGGAACGCTCGACGTTTTCGGTGGCGGAGCGCAGTCGCGCCGTGCCGCCTTCGTTCATGGCTTTCTTGGCGTCTTCGAGAGCTTCCTCGGCGGCTTTGAGGTCGGCTTCCGGGAGCTTGTCGCGGTTTTCGCGGATGGTCTTTTCGGCCTGATAAACCAAGCCGTCGAGGCGGTTTCTCGAATCGACTTCCTCCATGCGGCGGCGATCCTCTTCGGCGTGCGATTCGGCTTCGACGCGCATTTTTTCGGCTTCCTCCTTGGTCAAACCGGTGGAGGACTGAATGGTGATCTTCTGTTCCTTGCCGGTGGCCTTGTCCTTGGCGCTGACATTGAGGATGCCGTTCGCGTCGATATCGAAGGTGACCTCGATCTGAGGCACGCCACGAGGAGCGGGAGGAATGCCGTCCAGCTTGAACGTGCCGAGCGAGCGATTGTCCTTGGCAAACTTGCGTTCGCCCTGGAGCACGTGAATTTCGACGCCGGCCTGGTTGTCGGACGCGGTCGAATATGTTTCTACCTTGCGCGTGGGGATGGTGGTGTTGCGCGGAATCTGCGCGGTCATCACACCGCCGAGCGTTTCCACACCAAGCGAGAGCGGAGTGACGTCGAGAAGGAGAATATCCTTCACTTCTCCGGCGAGAACCGCGCCTTGAATCGCCGCGCCGACAGCGACAACTTCATCCGGGTTGACGCCCTTGTGAGGCTCCTTGCCGGCAAAGAAGTTGCGCACAAGCTGCTGAACTTTGGGGATGCGCGTGGAACCGCCGACAAGAACGACCTCTTCGATGTTGCTCGGCGAAAGCTTGGCGTCTTCGAGGGCCTGCTGAACAGGCTTCATGGAGCGGTCGAGCAAGTCATTCATCAATTGCTCGAGACGCGTACGGGTCAGCTTGGTCTGCAAGTGGATGGGGCCGGCCGCACCGGCGGTGATGAAGGG
>Ga0079222_10000198_pt1 | contig 12492 bp, 11 predicted proteins | sample GAPlitter_FD_75070 | JGI IMG/M metagenome (GOLD analysis project Ga0079222, IMG submission 75070) | Agricultural soil microbial communities from Georgia to study Nitrogen management - GA Plitter | ecosystem: Environmental > Terrestrial > Soil > Agricultural land | place: USA: Georgia...
AGAAAAAGCGGGAGGGGGTGGCCACTCGCCGCGCTCAGCTTCTCCAATGCAGCGTCACCGGACCGTCCATCGGATGCTCCATCGTCGCCCCCGTCCGCCGCGATTCCAGCAGGTTGGCCTTCAGCGCGAAGTACCACTTCGCCGGCCGGTCCGCATCGTCAATTAACATCAATCGCGGATTGTGCTTCAACCCTTCCGCCTGCTTGATCATCGTTTCCTGGTCCTGCCGCAAAAAGGTTTTCGCGAACATCCGGAAAATCGTCACCGGCAGCGGCAAATTCCACGCCGCCACGAAATCGATCCGGCACAAATCCCGCCGCACCGGCGTCACCGTGGCCCGGCTGGAAAACCAGAACTTCCCGCTCCGGATTTCTTCCGTCCGGAGATTCGGCAGCACAAAATCGATCGTCGTGGTCACTGGCGCACCCGTCATTTTCTTGAGCAACTGATACGGCGCGCTGTTCGTGCTCGGCGAATGCGGGCTCATCCGGAACCCGTTTGGAATCGGCTCGAATTTCTTCTCCTTCTCGTGAATGCTTCTCTTGCTGCGCCAGAACCATGATTGATGTACGAACGGCCCGTGCGCCGGATCCATCAGCCCGATAATTCCGTGGTCGATGTGCGAAGGCAGTTCGCACTCGAGATGAGTAATCTTGTACTTCTCGCTGAACGTTCCCAGCGCCGGCGCCGCGGCCGTCTTCTCCGCCGTTCGCGTCCCGGGAGCACTCATGTACACCCACACATACCCGTCCCGTTCTTCGCACGGATAGTGCCCCGCGAAAATTCGCTCCACTCTCAATTTGTCCTGGCTCGTTAACGAAGGGATTTCCACGCAGCGCCCGCTGCAGCCGTCGAAGCGCCATCCGTGGTAGCTGCATTCCACGCTCTGCCCGTCGAACCGGCCATAGGAAAGCGGAATGCCGCGGTGCGGACAAGCGTCTCGCATCGCGAACGCCCGCCCGTCGCTCGTCCGGCCCAGCACCAGCGGAACTTCCAGCAGCATCGCCGTCGCCAGATTCCGACCGCGAATCTGCGAACTGCGCAGCGCCGGATACCAGAAATCCCACAAAAATCCCGCGTCTGCCGAAGTTCCGGCGCTTCGCGCGGAATCCTGCTCCGCTTCGCGACTCTCTCCAAACGCCGTGCGCGCCGCTTCACTCATGCTTTATCCCGAATCCTAGTACACCTCGAAAAGGCGGGCAATGCGAGTACCCTGCCGCAACCCACGCGGCCCATCAGCCCAGAACTTCCGCCACCATCCCCGCGACCTGCCGTGCAATCGATGGCGCGCCCGTCAGTCCCGGCGACTCCATTCCCACCAGGTGGATCGCCTGCGGCACCCGCTCGTCGTGCGTGATCACGAAGTCCGCCTGCCCCTTCGTCCCGGGAGCCACGAGTTTCGGCCGCAATCCCGAATATCCGAGTTGCAAGTCGCTCTCGCTGATTTCCGGCAACAGTTCCTTGGCGCTCTTTGCGAAGTCCGCCACGCTCAACCGGTCGCGTTCATAGTTGTTTTTTCCCTCGACGTACGTCGCGCTCGGGCCGACCAGCACGGTCCCCCAGACCGTCGTCGTGAAATGCACGCCCAGGCTCAACACATCCGGATGCGGCATCGGATACACCGGCCCGTTCACCAGCCCCGCTTTGGCCCCGCGAATCTCGCAATATTCGCCGCGCACCGGATAAATTTTCCACGAACGGTTGCCAAGCATTGCCGCAACTTCATCGGCATAAAGTCCCGCGGCGTTCACCACGCAACGCGTTTCGACCGTTTCCGTTTCCGTCGCGCCCGGCTCGCCCACTTCCAGCCCCACACGCACGCATTTGCCGTTCGCCTCCAGCCCGGCCACCCGCGCTCGCGGCAAAATGTGAACTCCGCGTTCCGCCGCAATCCGCGCGTGTGCCCGCACCATTTCTTCCGCTGCGCACACGCCCGTCGACGGAATCTCCAGCGCCGCTTTCCCTCGGATATGCGGCTCGCGCCCGCGAATGCCCTGCGCGTCCAGCACCCGGATGCCTTCCACGCCGTTCCCTTCTCCCCGCGCCTTCAGCGCCATCAGATCTTCTTCCTCATGCGCGTTGGCCGCGACGATCAACTTCCCGGTGCGCTTGTGCGGCACCTTGTTCGCGGCGCAGAACTCATAGGTCAGCCGGTTGCCTTCCAGGCAGTGCCGCGCTTTCAGCGAATCCTTGGGATAATAAATCCCCGAATGGATCACGCCGCTGTTGCGCGAACTCGTCGCCATGCCCACTTTCGGCAGTTGTTCCACCAGAAAAATGTCCTGCCAGCGCCCGGAAAGCTCCCGCGCGATCGCGCAGCCGATGATTCCGCCTCCAATAATGACCACGTTCACCTGGTCCATAACGAACTAGCTTACGGGAGCCGCCGTCCTCCGCAAAGCGGCGCGGACAATGGAATCCCGGGAAACGCAATACCCAAGGAAATGCGCCGGGGCCGGTGCGCTTTGCCGCCGTGCTATACTGTCCGCCATGAAGTGCTTCTTCTATTAGCTGTTCCCTCTCGGCTCCGTTTCGAAGTTCCCGGCGAAGTTCGTCTGTTCTTTTTTCTTCCGCTTTGTGCTGAACTGGGGAAATCACCATGCCTGTGCTGACGTTATCGGAAAAACTCGACCAGCTCGACGCCCGCTATGAGGAAATGACTCATCAGCTCTCCGCTCCCGAGGTTATCGGCGATTCCGCGCGCTTCCAGAAACTCGCCAAGCAGCACGCCGAGTTGCAGGAAATCGTCTCGAAACACCGCGAGTTCAAGCAAATTGAAAAAGATCTCGCCGGCGCGCACCAGATGGTGCTCGAAGCGGAAGACGCCGAAATGCGCCAACTCGCCCATGACGAGGAAAAGCATCTCGCCGAGCGCAAAGAAGTCGTCGAGCGCGAATTGAAACTGCTTCTCTTGCCCAAGGATCCCAACGACGAAAAGAGCGTCCTTCTCGAAATCCGCGCCGGCACCGGCGGAGACGAAGCCGCTCTCTTCGCCGGCGAACTCTTTCGGATGTATTCGCGTTATGCGGAATCGCAGGGCTGGAAAGTGGAAGTGCTGGAAAGCTCGCCCTCATCCCTGGGCGGCCTGAAAGAAATCGTCGCCGCCATTCAGGGACACAAGGTCTATTCGCGGCTGAAATATGAAAGCGGCGTGCACCGCGTGCAGCGCGTTCCCGCCACCGAGCAGCAGGGCCGCATCCACACTTCCGCGGCGACTGTTGCTGTGCTTCCCGAAGCCGACGAGATCGATATCAAGATCGAAGCGAAAGACCTGCGCATCGATACCTTCTGCTCTTCCGGCCCCGGCGGACAATCCGTCAACACCACCTACTCCGCCGTGCGCATCACCCACTTGCCGAGCGGCCTGGTGGTTTCCCAGCAGGACGAAAAATCCCAAATCAAGAATCGCGCTAAAGCCATGCGCGTCCTGCGCGCTCGCCTCTACGAGCTCGAGCAGGAAAAGCAGCAAGCGGCCATCACCGCGGAGCGTCGCGGCCAGATCAAGACCGGCGACCGTTCCGAAAAAATTCGCACATATAACTTCCCGCAGAATCGCGTGACCGATCACCGCATCGGCCTGACTCTCCACCAGCTCACCGATGTTGTCGACGGCAAGCTCGGCCCGCTCATCGACGGCCTCGTTACCCACTACGAAGCGGAACGCCTCAAGCAGGAGCTGGCGGAAGCATAATCAGCCTCAGGAGGTCCTTCAATGCTTACCCGACCTGGCTGCGAACCCGGCCCCGCCTGGATGCGGAAAATGAGCGAATCCGCCACCGACCCGCAACAATACCGGCTTTTTATGAAGCGCTTCTGGATTGCCTACATTCTTTTTATGTTCGGCGCCGTTGCCATGGGCGTCGTCGTTGACCGCCAGTCTCTCCGCCACGCCAGTTACGTCTCGCCTGTTCACGTGGCGGGCGTGCCGCTTCTCGCCATTGGAAGAAATGCGCGCGGCTTCATTGCCGTGGGTGGACAGGCTTCAGGAGTCTTCGCCATCGGCGGCATCGCTGTCGGGGTATTCGCCTTCGGAGGCATCGCCGCCGGAGGAATTGCGGTGGGCGGTTTGTCCGCGGGGCTCTTTGCATTGGGAGGCTTGGCTCTCGGCTGGCGCGCCATTGGCGGCCTCGCGGTCGGCCATGCCGCGTTTGGCGGATTGGCCCTGGGAATTTACGCGTACGCCGGCGGCGGCATCGCGCTTGGACGCAAGGAAGCCGACGGCAGGCAAAGGGAAACGCTCGTCGAATGAAGCAGGTCTTTCAGGAGAAATCCATCCGGGTCCAGTTGGCGCGCGCTGTCGCGCTCTTGCGTGCCGCTCAAATCCCTTCGTACACTCTGGCCGCCGAACTGCTTCTGCTTCACGCCCTGGGCCGCGACCGCACCTGGCTCTACGCTCATCCGGAAGCCGAACTCACCGAAACTCAGGCGCGAACCTTTCAGTCTCTCCTGGACCTCCGCGCTTCTGGCGTTCCCACGCAACACCTCACCGGCAAGCAGGAGTTCTGGGGCCTCGAATTTGAGGTGACCCCCGATGTCCTTATTCCTCGCCCGGAAACCGAACATGTCATCGAAGTGGCCCTCGACCGCCTCGCAGTGCGCGAATTGCGTGCCGGCCGTCCGCGAAAAAACGACGGCGACGGCTGGACGATCGCGGACATCGGTACCGGCACCGGCTGCATCGTCGTCGCGCTCGCAAAGGAACTGCCCGGCGCGCATTTCCTCGCGGTGGACGTTTCTCCGGCGGCTCTACAAGTCGCCCGGCGCAACGCCGCGCGCCATGGAGCCTCCAACCGTATCCAGTTCATCGAATCGAACCTGTTCGACGCGGTTGGCCGCTCGCCCCTTTCGTTCGATCTCATCGTCAGCAACCCGCCCTACGTCGGTCGCCGCGAAAAGGAGACTCTGCCGCGCGAAGTGCGTGAGCACGAGCCGGAAATCGCTCTATACGGCGGCGAAGAAGGCTACGAACTGTATGCGCAGCTCGTCTCTCAATCCGCCGATTGCCTGAAATCCGGAGGCTTTCTCGTACTCGAACTCGGCTACAACAGTCTGCCCGCCGTTCGCCCGCTCTTTGATTCTCCTGGCTGGATAAACGTAGGCGTAACCAGTGATCTGGCCGGCATTCCCCGTGTCATCGCCGCCGAAAGAAGGTAGACCGCTCCGCTCCGTTTCAGTAGAATTGGAGTTGAACTAATTACTTAGTTCGATGGAATTATTATGAGAAAAAGCGCCAAGCCGCTCCTTAAGGTTGTGCCCGCCCTCACAGCCCGCACCCAGCTGGGGCAGATCCTCCGCAGAGTGCGCGAGAATCGCGAACGCTTCGTGGTCGGCCGTCGAGGTGAACCGCAAGCCGTCATCATGAATGTCGAGGAATACTTGGAGCATTTCGCCCGGAAATCATCGGCTGTCGAGCGCCTTCGCTCGGCTGCCAAATCCAGAAGGCTGGACGCCCTTCCCTTGCGAACGATCAACGCTGAAATCCGGCGCTATCGCAATGAAAAGAAACGCTAAATGCTCCGGGTGGTCCTGGACACGAACGTTGTGCTCTCCGCTCAGCTGAGTTCGCGGGGCGCGCCCGCGCTGATTCTCGATCTTCTGCTGTCGCAGTCTTTTCGGTGTTACGTTTCTCGTGAATTGCTCGCGGAATATGAAGCCGTTCTCCTTCGACCCAGATTTAATCTCCCCCCGCGGCACGTTGCCCGATCGATCGCCGAGTTAAAGAAACGAATGATTCATGTGGCTCCCACAAAAACAGTGCGCGTCAGCCCGGACGCGTGCGACGACAAAGTCGTCGAATGCGCCCTGGAAGCCAGAGCCGACTACGTTGTCACCGGAAACCTGAGTCATTTTCCGCGCCGCTTTCAGGACATCCGTTTTGTCCTTCCTCGTGATTTCTTAACCGTCCTCGCTTCCGAGATTCGCTAGCCGGAAATTCATCTGCCCGGTCGTCATGGATGGAGAACACAGCCCAACTGGCGTAGGCTATGGCCATGCCGGACCTGGCACGATTCCGGGCGAAGCGCGGCGCGTTTGAGGAGCCTTCCGGCCACGCCGCCACCGCTGCCGTCCTGCATGTCGATATGGACGCCTTCTTCGTCTCCGTCGAACTGCTGGAGCGGCCGGAATTGCGCGGTAAACCCGTCGTCGTAGGCGGCGGACCTGACCAGCGTGGCGTCGTCACATCGGCAAGCTACGAAGCGCGCAAATTCGGAGTTCACTCCGCCATGCCCTTGCGAACCGCGGCAAAGCTCTGCCCGCAGGCCGTTTTTCTCGACGGGCACCATGCCAGGTACGGCGAATGGAGCGATCGCGTGGCTTCCATCCTCGGCCGTTTCTCTCCCGTAGTCGAGATGGTCTCGATCGACGAAGCTTATCTCGATCTGGCCGGCACGGAACGCTTGTACGGTCCACCGCTCGCCGCCGCCGACAACCTTCTTCGCACCATCACCCGCGAAACCGCTCTTCCCTGTTCCGGCGGTCTCGCCAGCACGCGGCTGACGGCAAAAGTAGCCAGCGACCAGGCCAAGCCCCGCGGATTGCTGTGGGTTCCGGCGGGCTGCGAGGCGCGGTTCCTTGCCCCCTTGCCCGTGCGCAAGATTCCCGGGATCGGCGAAGTCACCGAGCGCGCGCTGCGAGCCCTCGGAATCGAAACCGTGGCGCAACTCGGCGAACAACAGCGCGAAAAACTTGAGAAGGTTTTCGGCCAGTGGGGCGAGGCGCTCTACCGCAAAGCGCGAGGCGGCGACGCCTACGAGTTCGTGATCGACGCCGAGCCGAAATCCATTTCCCACAACCACACGTTCGGCCAGGATACCGGCGACGCCGCCGCGATCGAGTCCATGCTCAGCCATCTTTCGCAGAAAGCCTGCAGGCGGCTGCGTGAAGCGGGTTTGCAGGCCCGCACTCTGACGCTGACGATTCGCTACGCGGGCTTCGACACCCACACGCGCGCAAAGACTTTGGCGGAAGCCACATCCCTGGACGGCGACGTTTTCTCCGTACTGCAGTCGTTGCTTCGCACCCATCGCGACGCGCGGCGCAAGGTGCGGCTCCTGGGAGTGAGCTTGAGCGGCTTTGCGCACGGCGCGGAGCAACTGGATTTGCTCGACGCCCACCGGCGCGAAAAGCTCGCCAAACTCGCTCAAGCCGCGGACCGCATCCGCGACCGCTTCGGATTTGAAAAATTGCAATTCGGCGGTTCGCTGGAACGCGGCAATCGAGGCGGCAAAGAATGAGCGACGGCCGGAACGCCACTCTCTGGCAACGCATCAGCGAAGGGCGGCAGCTCGACGAACTCTGGTCGCAGTTCACCGCGGACGCCCGCGCCAGCTACGGTTTCTACGGCAAAGACGTCGATTGGGACGAAATCAACAAACTGCCGCGCTGGCGCCGTCCCTTCCACATCGCCAAGGAAATTTTCTGGGCCATGCTCATGAAGTTGACTCCGGCGAGGCGCGTCCTGCTCATCGTCGCTCTCGCGCTGCTGCTTCTTTCCGGGTTTCAACTTCAGTACGGCAAGAGCTTCTCGATGCAGGTCAAGTTCGACGCCGTGGCCGCCCTGATTTTCCTGCTCCTGCTCTCGCTGGAGCTGGCGGACAAAGTCACCATGAAGCGCGACCTGGAAATCGCGAGGGAGATCCAAACCTGGCTCGTCCCGTCCGACCCACCCAACGTTGCCGCCGCGACCGTTGCTTTCGCCACCCGCCCGCAAAATTCCGTCGCCGGCGATTATTACGACGCCTTCTATCCGACCGCCGCGCAAGAAGCCGCGGGAAAACTTTCCCTGGTGATCGCCGACGTCGCCGGAAAGAGCGTCCCCGCCGCTCTGCTGATGGCCACCTTTCAGGCCAGTCTGCACACCATCGCGGGTGAAGGCGTGGCCCTCGATGCTCTCGTGCCGCGGCTGAATCGCTACGCCTGCGCCCACAGCTTGCAGGGGCTGCGATTCACCACCGCCGTTCTGGCCGAATACGACACGGCTTCCCGCACCGTCAACTATGTGAACGCCGGCCACAATGCCCCCGTGGTGCGGCGAAAAAATGGCGGCATCCAACGGCTCGAGAGCGGCGGCCTGCCCCTCGGCATTCACTCGCAAGCCGCTTTCCAGTCGGCTCGCATCGAGTTGTTCCCCGGAGACGCTTTAGTCCTGTTCACGGATGGTGTCGTCGAAGCCTTCAACGAAAGCGGCCAGGAATTTGGCGACGCCCGATGGGTCGAAGCAGTGCGCAATCTTCCGGACGGCAACGCCCAGCAATCCCTGCAGTTCCTGATGAGGCGCGTGGATGAATTCGTTGGAGCGACGCGCCAGTTCGACGACATCACCTGCCTGGTGCTGCGCTGCGCATAGGTCGCGGGAACCTCGGGCATTCCTTTTCTCGCTATAAGCCACCCACTGCAGGATAATCGCCTCATGGACGCGCGCGCGCATGCCAATTCGATTTGCGATACCCTGCGGCGCAACGGTTTTCAGGCCCTGCTGGTCGGCGGATGTGTGCGCGATCTCCTCTTGCGTCGCGAGCCCGCCGACTACGACGTGACCACCGACGCCCGCCCGGACCAGGTTCTGCAGCTCTTCCCAGGGGGCATCGGCGTCGGTGCCCAGTTTGGCGTCGTGCTGGTGCCCCGTGATGCGCTCAAGGTCGAAGTTGCCACATTCCGTTCCGACATCGGCTATTCCGATGGACGCCATCCCGACCGCGTCGCCTATTCCAGCTCGCCGGAGGAGGACGTAAAGCGCCGCGATTTCACCATCAACGGCTTGCTCATGCGCCACGACACCGGCGAGGTGCTCGATTACGTGGCCGGACAAGCGGATCTGGCTGCTGGAATCGTCCGAGCCATCGGCGATGCCGGCCGCCGCTTCCAGGAAGACAAGCTGCGCATGCTCCGGGCCGTCAGGTTCGCGGCGCGTTTCGGTTACGCCATCGAGCCGAAAACATTCAAAGCCATTCGCCAGCATGCCGCGGAAGTCGCCTACGTCTCCTCGGAAAGGATTCGCGACGAGCTGTCCAGGCTGCTCACCGAAGGCGCGGCCCGCCGTGGATTCGAGCTTCTCCGCGAAACCGGCCTTTTGCCCATCGTTCTTCCCGAAGTAGCTGCCTTTCCGGGAGTCCAGCAGCCGCCCGAGTATCATCCCGAGGGGGACGTCTGGGTGCATACGCTCATGATGCTCGAGGGCTTGCCTGCAGGCTGCCCGCCCACGCTGGCTTGGGGCGTATTGCTGCATGACGTCGGGAAGCCCCCTACGTTCCGCTCCGCCCGGGAGACCGGAGACCGCATCCGGTTTGACGGCCACGTTGAAGTAGGCGCCAGGATGGCGGCAGCCATCGGCAAGCGGCTGCGTTTTTCAACCTGGGAGACGGAACAAATCGGAGCCTTGGTGGCCAATCACATGCGCTTTAAAGATGTCGGCCAAATGCGCGCCTCCACCTTGAAGAAGTTTGTGCGCCTCCCGCATTTCCAACAGCACCTCGAGCTTCATCGTCTGGACTGCCTGGCAAGCCACGGCCGGCTCGACGCCTATGAGTTCGTCCGCCGGTTCCTGGCCGAGACACCCTCCGAAGAGGTCCGCCCGGCTCGGTTGCTTACCGGCGAAGATCTCATGAGAATGGGGTATAGACCGGGCCCGGGGTTCCGGACCATCCTAGGTGCGCTGGAAGACGCCCAGCTGGAGGGCGCGGTGTCTAATCGGGAAGAGGCTGTCGAGTTTGTGAGAAGGAGCTATGAAACATGAACAGGCAGAGTCATAGCAGGTTTTCCGCCAGCTGCGGCGTAAGTATCTATAAACAGTATACTTACTGCCGCTCATGGCGCCGCGAGGACGAATATGGTATACTTTAGCGTGTTCGACTAATATTTTGTGCCAAGCCGCGTGTGACTCCATGTACCCGTGGTATGCTTCTTGCATCTAATGCCTTTAGGCGCTTCCGTCGATTTCATCTCGCGCCGAAGAATTGAGGGACCCATGGCCGAAAAGATTCCACGTATCCCGGAGCCGCTGTCGATTCTCCCGGTCCGCGACACCGTGTTGTTCCCCGGCGCCGTTCTCCCCTTGACCGTCGGCCGCGAAAGCTCGCTGGCGCTGGTCAACTCACTGCAGGGCGACGAAAAATACCTCGGCGTAGTGGCCCAGCTCGACCCGCGCATCGAGGATCCCGGCGCTTCCGACCTGCACAAGGTCGGTACCCTGGCAAAAGTCCACAAGACCGTGAAGATGCCCAACGGCAACATCGTGGTGTTCCTCGAGGGGCTCCAGCGCATTCAAATCGCCGAGTTGGTGGGCCTGAAGCCTTTCTTGCGGGCCCAGGCTCTGCCGGAACCCGATGTCGTGGGAGAGCCCGACAACGAACTCGAGGCTTTACAACGCAACGCGCAGGACCTGTTCCGCGACGTGGTGAGCCATTCGCCTCAGCTCTCCGACGACCTGCAATCCGTCGCGATGAACATCGACGATCCCGGCCGCCTGGCGGATTTTATCGCCGGCACGCTGCCGTCGCTTTCCACGCTGCTGCGCCAGGAACTTCTCGAAACTTCCAACGTCCGCAAACGCCTGGAAACGCTGATCCGTGAACTCTCCAAGGAGCTGGAAGTTCTCGAGCTGCGCTCGAAGATCCACGAACAGGTTCAGGAACAGGTCAGCCAGAACCAGCGCGAGTATCTCCTTCGCGAGCAGATGAAGGCCATTCAGAAAGAACTCGGCGAGGTGGACGACGCCCAGCAGGAAATCGACGAACTTCGCAAGAAGGTCGAAGACGCGGGCATGTCTGCTGAAGCGAAAAAAGAATGCGACCGCGAGCTCAAGCGCCTGGCGAAAATGACACCGGCATCCGCCGAATACATGGTCTCCCGCACGTACCTCGAATGGATGACCTCCCTGCCCTGGAGCAAATCTTCCGGCGGCGAAGAGATCGACATTCCCAAAGCGCGCAAAATCCTCGACGAAGATCACTATGACCTGCAGAAAGTCAAGGAGCGCATCCTCGACTACCTGGCAGTGAAGAAGCTGCAGCCGGGCATGAAGGGACCCATCCTCTGCTTCGTTGGGCCTCCAGGCGTGGGAAAAACCTCGCTCGGCAAGTCCATCGCGCGTTCCCTGGGACGCAAGTTCGTGCGCATTTCCCTGGGCGGCATGCACGACGAAGCGGAAATTCGCGGGCATCGCCGCACTTACATCGGCGCTCTTCCGGGCCAGATCATCCAGGGCCTGAAGCGCGCGGAGTCCAACGATCCCGTGTGCATGCTCGACGAAGTGGACAAGCTCGGTCGCGACTTCCGCGGCGATCCTTCCGCGGCTCTTATGGAAGTCCTCGATCCGGAGCAGAACGCCACGTTCCGCGATCATTATCTTGACGTGCCCTTTGATCTCTCCAAGGTCACTTTCATCGCCACCGCGAACTGGATGGATCCCATTCCGGAGCCCTTGCGCGACCGCATGGAGATTATCGAACTCCCCGGCTATACCGGCGAAGAGAAGATCCACATCGCGCACAAGTACCTGATTCCGAAGCAGGCCGCCGAACACGGCCTCAAGATCGGCGAGCAGATCGACTTCACGGATGAATCTCTGCAGGAAATCATCCACAGCTACACTCGCGAAGCCGGCGTGCGCAACCTCGAGCGCGAGATCGGAACGATCACCCGCAAGCAGGCGCGGCGCCTGGCCGAAGGCCAGACCGACAAGATGACCGTCAGTCCCGAAATCGTGCGCGAATACCTTGGCGTCCCCAAGTTCCGCACCGAAAAGGAAATCGACGAGCGCGTCCGGCAACCCGGCGTGGCCGTAGGCCTGGTCTGGACTCCCGTCGGCGGCGACATCGTCTTCATCGAAGCCAGCCGTATGCGCGGTGGCAAGCAATTCACAACCACCGGGCATCTCGGCGAAGTGATGCAGGAGTCCATGACCGCGGCGCTCACCTGGGTCAGATCCAATGCGGAGCGCTACGGCATCGATCCGGATTTCTTCCGCAAGCAGGACATCCACATCCACGTGCCTTCCGGCGCCGTGCCCAAGGACGGTCCGTCAGCCGGCGCTGCCATGGTCACCTCTTTGGTCAGTTTGCTGACGGCGCGCCCGGTGCGCAATCGCCTGGCGATGACCGGCGAGATGACCCTCTCCGGCGTAGTCCTGCCGGTTGGCGGCATCAAGGAAAAGGTCCTCGGCGCAAAGCGAGCGGGCGTTAAGGAAGTCCTGTTGCCGGCGGACAACGAACCGAACGCCAAAGCCGACCTTCCGCCGGAACTGCTCGGCGATCTGAAGATCACCTACGTCCACACCCTCAATGAAGTACTCGAGAATGCGCTCGAAAAAGACGCGGTTCCCTCCGCCGTCCCTCAGGCGGAAAGCAAGCCGAAGAGGGTCGGGCCGGAAGGACCGCGCGCCGTTCACTGACCGTCGCCAAAACCAACTCTGAAAGAAAGGCCCGGCGTCTTCGCCGGGCTTTTTTTTTTGCGTAGCTTCGCCTGCCCCTCCGAAGCGGCCGCGAACTCCTGCTA
>Ga0079222_10000201_pt1 | contig 12449 bp, 12 predicted proteins | sample GAPlitter_FD_75070 | JGI IMG/M metagenome (GOLD analysis project Ga0079222, IMG submission 75070) | Agricultural soil microbial communities from Georgia to study Nitrogen management - GA Plitter | ecosystem: Environmental > Terrestrial > Soil > Agricultural land | place: USA: Georgia...
ATGATCGCGCCGGCCGCTCCGGCTTTCAAAAACGCCTTCGAGCGTTCCTCGTTCGATTGATAATGCGCCTTTACCTCCGCCGGAATCGAAGCCGGGCCGCCGGTCACGTACACCGCGATCTTCCCCTTCAAATCTTGTCCCGCCAAATCGTCGTAATGCGCTTCCGGAATGCTGAGGCCGTAGCCTACAAAAACGGCCCGCGCCTGCACTCGCCCGGCCGTGCTCGCGCTCGGCATCAAGTAAGCTTCGTCGCCGAATTTCACCGGCTCTGCTTTGCCCCCGCGCACCAACGCCAGCGACGAACGTGTTTCGTCCAGTTGCACCACGTTGAATTCCACCGGCTGCGCGTAGCCGTTGACTCCTCCCGGCTGAAGCCCCGCTTCGCGAAATTCCTTCTCGACGTACGCCGCCGCTTTCTCGAATCCTGGTGCTCCGGTACCGCGGCCTTCCAGTTGATCGCTCGCCAGATATTCCACGTGCGCCCACCAGCTTTTTCCCTGCGCCGCCCAGTCCGGCGTCTGCGCAAGCGCCGAAAAGCCCGCCGCAAACGCAGCTCCGGCCAGAACCAGCTTTTTCGCCGCTCTCATCACCACCCCTTTCACTGACGTGTCATTCCGAGCGAAGTCGAGGAATCCTGGCTGTGGTTGCTCGTGTCTTGGGAGGAATCGCTGTGACGTCGTCAGCTCGCTTTGCTTTCGATCTTGCCGAGAACGGCGCGCATTTCTTCGAGGCATTTGTCGTTTTCTTCGCGCGTTCCCACCGAGACGCGGATTCCCGTGGGCAGGCCCATCCACGCCAGCGGCCGGATAATCACGCCGCGATGCAGCAATTCTTCGCACAGCGGCGCGGCTTCCATCCCCAGGTCCGCAAACACAAAATTCGTCTCGCTGGGCACTACGGTGAGCCCCCGTTCGCGCAAACCCGCTTCGAGCCTGGCCCGTTCCCGCGCGTTCTGCTCCACGCAATGCTTCACGTGCGCTTTGTCGTCGAGCGCGGCCAGAGCCGCCGCCTGCGCCAGGCCGGACACATTAAAGGGCGTGCGCAGCTTGTTCATCATGGTTACCAGCGCCGTGTCTCCCACGGCATACCCGATGCGCACCCCGGCCAGCCCGTACACCTTCGAAAAGGTGCGCAGCACCAGCAGGTTCGCGTGCTTGCCGAACAATTCGTTGGAATGGGGCATGTCCTCTTGCGCCGCGTAGTGAAAATACGCTTCGTCGAGCACCACGCAAATATCTTCGCGCACGCGCGAAAGAAACCGTGCGAATTCCGCCGCGCCGAAAGCCGTTCCCGTCGGATTGTTGGGATTGGCGATGTAAATGATTCTCGTTGTCGGATTGATTGCTTCGGCCAGCGCGTCAAGGTCGTACCCGTAATTCCTCAGCGGCACCTTCCTCAACTCTCCGCGATTCATGCGGATGGCGATCGAAAACGGCGCGTAGGAGCCTTCGCTGGTGATTCCCTGCAAGCCTTCGCGCAGAAGCACCCGCGACGCCAGATCGATAATCTCGCTCGAGCCGAGCCCCACAAAAATCTGCTCCGGCAAAACGCCGCGCAGTTCTGCCAGCTTTTCGCGCAGAAGCACCGCGCCGCCGTCCGGGTAGCGGTGCGAATCGCTCGCCGCCCGCCGCATTGCTTCCACCGCTTTCGGCGAAGGCCCGAAAGCATTTTCGTTGGACGCCAGCTTCACGGCATGAATGCCCAGCTCGCGCTCCACTTCCTCGACCGGTTTTCCGGGAATGTAAACGGGAAGTCCTTGAATGTATTGTGGAATCAGCAGGTCAAATCGCGTGCTCATCGGGTTCCATCGCCGACTGCGGCTCTCTTCAATTCTTCCACTTCTCGCGGCGTTAAGGGGCGGAATTTCCCGGGAGGCACGTCCAGCTTGAGCGGGCCAAATTGGATTCTTTGGATCTTCTCGACGAGAAACCCGATTTCCTGGAACATTCGCCGGATTTGCCGGTTGCGGCCTTCGATGAGCGTCACTTCATACCACGGATTCGCGGCGTCTTTCGCCAGGAGGATTCGCGCTGGAGAAGTTTTCACGCGGCGCCCGTCTTCCAGCGAAATCGCAATTCCCTTTCGCAGCTTGTCAATTTCGCTCTCGCGCGGCTTGCCGCTGACCTTCACCAGGTACGTTTTCGGCACGTGCGAACCGGCTTTGGTCAGCACTTGCGCCAGCGCGCCGTCGTTGGTCATCAGCAGCAACCCTTCGCTCGCATAATCGAGCCTCCCAACCGGGTAAATGCGCTCCCTCGAATTCGGCAACAACTCCATCACCGTTTTTCGCCCTTCCGGGTCGCTCACCGTGGTCACATAGCCTTTCGGCTTGTTCAGCAGGAAATACTGCAGCTTCTGCGCGCTTTCAATCCTTTTTCCATCCACGCAGATCTCGTCGCGCGCGGCGTCCGCCTTGGTGCCCTGCTCGGCGACCTTCTTTCCGTTCAGGGTGACGCGCCCTGCGGCAATCATCTCTTCCGCTTTTCGCCGCGAAGCAATTCCCGCCGCCGCCAGAATCTTCTGCAATCTTTCCGCGCTCATGTTTTTTTGGTCGCGCAAAACCACGAAACGGTCATTCCGGGCGAAGTCCGCGAAGCGAGGACTCTCTCTTCGACCCCTGGTTTCGCCCGGCCGCAACAGCCGCCTTCTTCAATCCTTCCACTTCGCGCCCCTCCATCAGCCGGTAGCGTCCCTGGGGAATTCCTTCCAGCGTCAGCGGGCCGAGTCCTACGCGCTTTAGTTTCTCGATGGGATGATGCTCGCGAAACAGCAAATCGCGCAGCGCGTCGCGCCGCCCCGGCCGCAATCGCGCCTCGTACCAGTAATTCGCTCCCTGCGCGCCGCGCCTGCCGCGTCCGCGTGTCGCCCCCGGCTGCTTCAGCGTTTGTAGTCGCACGCCCGCCTGCTTTCCCAAGCGCGCCAGATCCGCCAGTGTGAGCATGCCCTTCACTTTCACGTGGTAGAGATGCTCGATGTTCTCCCAGTTCTTCAACATCGTCGCGGACAGATCGCCGTCATTGGTAAGAAAAACCAGTCCCGACGAATCGTACTCGAGATTTCCAACCGGATAGACGCGCTCCGGAAAGCCGCGCAGGAAATTTCGCAACGTCTTGCGTCCCTCGGGATCGGCCAGCGCGGAAACGGTTTCCGGCGGCTTGTGCAGCAGCAGGTACACGCGGCGCTCTTCGGCTTCCACCGTGCGGCCGCCCGCTTCGATCTTGTCTTTTTCGGGATCGGCTTTCGTGCCGAGCTCCGTCACCACCCGGCCGTTCACGCGCACCTGCCCGCTCAAGATCAGTTGCTCCGCGTGCCTCCGCGAAGCAATCCCCGCCCGCGCAATGATTTTCTGCAGTCTCTCTTGCATAGAGATAGAAGTCAGGAGGTAAAGGAAGTAGAGGACATACGATGTAAAGGATCCGGAGTCGGAAACGTCAAATCCTGCGGGCAGCGCGATTCGGACGCGAATTTGTCCTTTACCTCCTGTATCTCCTTTACCTCCTGTACTTCCTTTTCCGTTTACTCGCCACTTCCGCTCTTCGCCGCATCCGCCCTGGGAGGCTCTTCGTCGAGCACGCCGCTCGGCATGCCCTCGCTGGTGGCCTGCACTTCTTCTTCCCGCAATTCTTCCGCGGCGGCCGCGTCTTCCGGGAGCGGCAGGTTTTCCAGCGTATCAGCGGTAGGCTGGTTCATCAGTTCTTCTTCCGTTGTGGTCGGAGCGATGCCTTCTTCCGTCCCCAGCGCTTCGCGCGCCAACGCTTCGAATTCCTTCAGGCTCGGCAGTTCGTTCAAATCGTCCAGGCCGAAGCGCAGCAGGAATTCCTTGGACGTTTTGTACAGGATCGGCCGGCCAATTACTTCCTTCCTCCCCGCGGTGGTGATCAGCCGCTTGTCGAGCAGCGTGCTGATCACTCCCGCCGTGTTTACCCCGCGAATTTCAGAAATTTCCGGCGCCGTGACCGGCTGCTTGTAGGCGATGACCGCCAGCGTTTCCAGCGCGGGCATGGAAAGCCGCAGCGGGGGCCGCAGGCTCTTGATGAATCGCCGCACTACGTCGTGATGCTGCGGCTTCGTGTACATCTTGTAGCCGCCCGCCACCGCCCGAATCTCGATGCCCCGGTCTTCTGCGGCGTAGCTCGCCACCAGTTCATCGAGCGAAGCTTGCACCGCCAGCTTCTCGTCGCCGATCGCGGCCGTCAGTTGATCGATGGTCGCCGGCTCATCCGCCGCGTAAATAATCGCTTCCAGCGCCGCTTTGCGTTCTTCGTTGGTCATGAAAAAAGGACGTTAAGGAGGCAGAGGAAGTTAAGGAGGTAAAGGAAACTCTCCCCGATCCGACCTGCACCGAATCTTGATTCGACCGCGCTCCTTTACTTCCTATACCCCCTGTACTTCCTTTACTTCGCCGGGCAAAGCTACTTGTATTCCTCGTCGATTTGCTTCAATTCCCCTTTTTCGTCGAAAACGGAATCGAAGCCTTTGCCCTTCTTCAATAGAATCTCTCCAAACTGCTTTTCCTGCACCATGGCCATGGCCTGCAGCTTCACCATTTCGAGCACCGCCAGAAACGCCACGATCATCGCGTGCCGCGAAGGGCAAGCCTCGAAAAACCGGATCAGATTGACGCTGGAGTCTTCGCTGGCCAGGATCTGCGCGCGCAACTGCGCGATCATCTGCGCCACGGTGAACTGTTCGTGCTGCAGTTCGATGCGCGCCACTTCCTTGCGCCGCTCCAGCACCTGCTGGAACACTTTCACCAGATCGACCAGCGAAACGACCAGTTCGCCTTCCGTCCCCTCGTCGTTGTAAAGCGACTTGTCAGGCTTCGACCAGACGTTTTCTTCGATCTGCTGTTTCTGGTACAGCAACTGCGCGGCGTTTTTGAATTTTTCGTGCTCGACGAGGCGCTGCACCAGCTCCGCGCGCGGATCCTCCGCCTGTCCTTCTTCGGCGGCGAAGGGATCCGGCGGCAGCAGCATCTTGCTCTTGATGTAGATCAGCGTGGCCGCCATGTAGATGAATTCCGCGGAAACATCCACGTTCAATTCTTCCAGCTTGTGCAGATAATCGAGATATTGCGCGGTGATCAGCGAAATCTGGATGTCGTGAATGCTCATCTTCTGCTGCTTGATCAAATCCAGCAGCAGGTCCAGCGGACCTTCGTACATCGGTATTTGGATTTTGTACGGCGTAGCCATTCTTCCCTGAGTCTTGCCTTTGGTGGCACAGCCATTCCTGGCTGTGCTCCTACGACCACCCTAGTCTCTGTGGGTCACGAACGATCTCGGATCTGCGCCTCAAAAGACGTCATGTGCCCGCAATCTCTTTCCTCTTGTCCTTCCAGCGAAACACCGCTTCTCTCACCCGGTCCATCGTGCCCTGCGCCACTTTGCGCGCCTTCTGCGATCCCTCATCGATCACTTCCAGCACGCCGCGCCAGTCGTTTTCCCACTTCACGCGCCGCTCGCGGACAGGGGCAATCCACTTGATAAGATTCTCCGCCATTGCCGCCTTGCACTCAATACAGCCGATTCCGGCAGTGGTGCAGCCCTTGTACATCCAATCGAGCCGCCCGGGTTCATCTTTCGAGAAAAGTTTGTGCCAGTCGCCCACCGGACAAACATCCGGATTCCCCGGATCGGTGCGCCGCTTCCGTGCCGGATCGGTCACCATCACTTTCGTCTTCTTCCGAATGTCCTCATCGCTCTCACTCAGCATGATGGTGTTGCCATAACTCTTCGACATCTTCCGCCCATCAAGGCCGGGAATCCTCGGCGTCTGCGTCAACATCGCCTGAGGTTGAGTTAACTTTTCTTCAATCCATACAATGTCTCTGAGTTCGTCAGGACGAGCGAAGTTCGCGAGTCCCACTTCTCGAATATTGCTGCGAACGTACCCTTCGACGTGTACCTTCTGCTCATCCGTATAGGGTTGTCCCTTCAGTGGAACGAGCTTGTCAGAAAGAACATCCGTCACCACCCGCATAGCACGTTTCTTCTCTTCCGAGAATGCATCTTGCTTGAGTCCCCAGCCCCAAAAGCTGTTGAACCGGCGCACGATTTCGCGGCTGAGTTCCACGTGCGAAACCTGATCCTCACCCACTGGCACGATGAGCGGCGTGCCGGGTTCGGAGTACATCACGATATCCGCGGTTTGCAGCGTCGGATAGCCAAGGAAGCCGTAGGTGTGCAGGTCTTTGTCTTTGATGTTTTCGAGGGCTTCTTTGTACGTGGGGACGCGCTCCAGCCAGCCGAGCGGGGTGACCATCGAGAGCAGCAAGTGCAATTCGGCGTGCTCCGCCACCAGCGACTGCTGGAAGATCACACTTTTCTTCGGATCGAGCCCCGAAGCCAGATAGTCCGTGACGATCTCGATGACGTTCTGCGCGATGTCGGACGTATTGGCGTAATCGCTGGTCAGCGCGTGCCAATCCGCAATGAAGTAAAAACACTCGTACGCGGAATCGTTCTGCAACCGCACCCAGTTCTGCAACGCCCCAAAATAGTGCCCGATGTGCAGCCGCCCCGTCGGCCGCATCCCGCTCAATACCCTCTTCTTCGCCCCTGGTCCCAACTCATCTCCCCTTAAAATCCCGATGCCGCCCACCCCGTCTCGATCCCGGGGGTGTCGGGCTATTCTTCACTCTTCCTCTGATTACTCTTGACTTACGGACCACAATGCGATACTATTCGCCTGTAGCGAATTACGCCCGTCCCAAGCCTGAAATCCCCCAACTGCCGTGAAATCTGCCATCCCTGCGTTCGCCGGCGCCGATCGCGCCTCGCTAAGTCCTTTGCTTGCCACTCTTACAAAAAATACCGGGGGGTGGGGGGGCAGCCCGCAGGCCAAAATTTCTAGCCCTTCCCCAAAAGGTCCCTGGCAATAATGAGCTTCTGGACCTCGCTGGTGCCTTCATAAATGGTGATGACCCGGGCGTCGCGGTACATGCGTTCCACGTCGCTTTCCCGAGAATAGCCCACACTGCCATGAATCTGCACGGCTTTGTAAGCCACGCGGTTGGCCATCTCGCTGGCGTAGAGCTTGGCCTTCGACGCGGCGGAGCCCGTCCCCGCGGAAGCGGGGCCATGAACGGAAGCCTTGCCGGAATCCTTCAGCCAAGCGGCGTAGTAAGTGAGGCCGCGGGCCGCTTCGATCTCGGTCTGCATGTCCGCAATCATCCATTGGATGGCCTGGAAATCGGCGATCGATTTGCCGAAGGCGCGGCGGCTTTTGGCGTACTTGATCGATTCCTCGAGCGCGCCTTGCGCCAGCCCGATGGCCTGCGCGGCGATGCCGATGCGTCCGCCGTCGAGGGCGGTCAGCGCGATCTTCAAGCCCTCGCCTTCCTGGCCGAGGCGGTTGCCCGCGGGCACTTCGCAATCATTCAGGAGGATTTCCACGGACGGCGAAGAACGCTGGCCCATCTTGTCTTCATGGCGGCCGATCTTGAATCCTTTGAACGTCGGCTCGACGAGGAAAGCGGTAATTCCCTTTCCGCCTGCGGCAGGATCCGTTTTGGCGAAGACGATGTACACGCCGGCGTTGGAGCCGTTGGTGACCCAGGTTTTGGCGCCATTTAGAACGTAACACCCACCGCGCTTTGCGGCCGTGGATTGAAGACCGGCGGCATCGGAGCCGGACGTTGCTTCGGTGAGGCAGAAAGACCCGAGGATTTCGCCTGAGGCAAGGCGTGGCAGGTATTTTTTCTTCTGTTCGTCTGTGCCGAAGGTCAGGATGGGCCGCTGCACGGCGGAGTTCGTAACGCCGAGCGCCGTCGAGAGGGCGGTGTAGACGCGCGAGACTTCCTCGAGCATCAGGACGTAAGAGATCGTGTCCATGCCCGCCCCGCCAAACTCTTCCGGCGTAAGCATGCCGCAGCAGCCCATTTCGCCCAGCTTCTTGACGATTTCGAGGGGAAAGCGCTCCTCGCGCTCGAGCTGCTTCACCAGCGGGCGAACTTCCGTCTCCATGAACTGCCGGACGGTGTCGCGAATCAATTTTTGATGATCGGTGAGCGCAAAATCCATCGTGAATGAGAGACGCTTTGCGTACGGAGCATGCTAGCACGGACGCAAACACGCAAGGAAGCAAGGAGGTAACGACAAATCGACTCTGTAAGAGCTGCTGCTATTTGGCTTTCGCCTTTGGGCGGTCAATCGCCAGCATGCCGATGGCGAACAGGAAACCGCCGAGAACAGCACGCGCCAGATTCCAGGTGCCGATAGTCAGACTGACCTTGAACCCTGGAACTGCGTCTTCGACAAGCAGCATCGCAGCAAAGACCAGAAAATTGAAAACAAACACGATGGCTTTCGTCAGATCAGAATCGCCCAAACCGGATTCAACGAGCCTTCGCCCAATCGGTATGGACCGGCTCTGGACCGCGGAAAACAGCCACAATAGAAGTAGGGGTATTCCGATCGCATACCAATGACTTGGCCAAAGGACGCGGGAAATAACAGAAATCGCAATTAAGGCGAACAGCAAATTCTCAAAGACCCATCCCAAATGCCAGAAGATCGCGGCGAGCGAGCCCCTTTGTACGCATCCAAGTGGCCCCGGTTGAATTGGAGTGCCAGAAAAATGAGCCATCGGAGACCTCGATTCGCCATTCACAGCTTAAACAGTTCGCGGAGGCGTTTGGCTTGCTGGCGGCTGACGGGAACCTCGGTTTGTTTTTTGTCGTTCATTTTCAGCATGTAGGTGGACTTGAACCAGGGAACGACTTCTTTGATGTGATGAATATTCACGAGGTAGGAGCGGTGCGGCCGCCAAAAAGAATCGGTGTCGAGCGCGGCTTGCAATTCTTCCAGCGTGCGATAGTTCGAGCTGCCTTCGGCCTCGCGGGCGACGAGATTCACATCGCCGTCGGCGACGACGGCGAAGATCAAGTCCTCGGCATCGACGAGCAGCAACCGCTGCTGCGACTTAACCAAGACTTTTGCGGCGGGAGAAGCGGGGGGCTTTTCCGGTTCGGTATGGCCGGCGCCGAGGCGGCTGACGATTTTCTCGAGCCGTTCGGTGGGGCTGGTCTCCGACTCAATTTCGCGGCGGGCGCGCTGGATGGCTTTGGCAATGCGGGCTTTATCGAAGGGCTTCAGGACGTAGTCGACGGCGTTTACCTCGAAGGCCTGTACCGCGTAATGATCGAAAGCGGTGGCGAAGATGACGTGGGGGACTTTCATTTTGCGCTCGACGAGCTTTTTCAGGACGCCAAAGCCGTCGAGGCCGGGCATTTGCACGTCCAGGAAAACGAGGTCGGGAGAATGCTCCTTGATGAGGGCGAGAGCTTCGACGCCGTTCTTGCCCTGGCCGATCACGCTGATTTCGGGGAAGCCTTTGAGGAGAAAGGCGAGTTCCTCGCGGGCGGGCTTTTCGTCGTCGATGATGAGCGTATTGATGGGCATCGTGAGGACAGGCTCTGCGCCTTCCCGTTCGATAATGCCGAACACAGGTTAAAACCTGTGCTACTGGGCTGCGCTAGACCAGGGCCATTCCGCTGGAGAGGCAACCAGGCCAGCTTTCACCGGATTAGTCTCGATGTAGGAACGGACCCTCTCAAATTGTGCCGAACTGCGAATCCAGTGGTCAAACGATTCCTCCTGCCAGAGCCGCCTGCCGCTCCGCTTCAACATCTTGTTGATTCGGAAGGCCGTCACGCCCTTAATCCACTTTGTGACTTTGCGAAGTTCGGACCGAGGCGCAAGGAGCACATGAACGTGATTCGGCATAACTACCCATGAATGCAGTTCGCACATTCCACGCTGTTGGGCCTCCATGAGCGCCCGCACCACGATGCGAGCAAGCGCCGGATCGGCAAGAAAGCTCGCACCGAAAGCGGCGCGGTCGAGTTCACGATCGAACAGGAGAAACCGCTTACCCGCAGGCAGCTCATTCTTTCTGATTTGTTCGATGATAGGCAGAGGAAGGGTCCCATGAAGCCGCCAAGTGATGAAGAGATCCTTCGCAAGCGGATGCCAATGCGGAAGATTACGCTCGTAGTACACCGCGGGACAGTAGCACAGAATTTATTCTGTGCGCTCGGGGCGTGAACCGAAGGATTCAAGCTGCACAGGTTAAAACCTGTGCTACCGGGAGGGATTCGGATAGTATTTGGGATTTCGCAACCAGACAGGAGAAGGCATGCCGAAGAGACTACCGCCAGAACCGAAAGGCAAAGCGCAGATTTTGAATCGTGAAATCATCTACGAAGGGCCGGCCTTTGGCTTGAGGCGGGACGAAGTTTTGGAGCCAACCGGGGTGCGGACCATCCGGGAGGTGGTTACCCACCCGGGGTCCGTTGTGGTTCTACCGGTACTGCCGGATGGAAGAATCATCGTCATCCGACAGTATCGTCATGCGATAGGTCAGTTTTTCTGGGAACTCGTGGCCGGGCGAATGGAAGTGGGTGAAAATCCGCATAAATCCGCAGCGAGGGAGTTGATCGAGGAGACCGGCTACCGCGCCAGGCGTTTTCGAGTGTTTTTGGACGTTTTTCCCACGCCGGGATTCCTGGAAGAACACATGTTCCTGCTGCTGGCCGAAGGATTGACGGCCGGGGAAGCGCAGCCGGAGGAGGATGAGAAAATTATTTCCCGTGCGTTCACGCGGCGCGAACTGGAACAAATGATTCACCAGCGCAAAATGCGGGACGCCAAGTCCATTGCGGGTCTGCTGTACTATTTCCGCTTTCTGGCGAAGCGCTGAGCGCGGCCGTCCCACATTTTGAAACGATTTATGCGTGCACTAACAGGCAACGAATTTCTTACACGAACCGTGTATGTTCTCTTGACTCAGTGTTTCATTTTGATAGACTCCGCGACAATTCCCCGTTTCGCGAGGTGATTTTGGCACCCGTTCATCGCTTCGCGGGGATCAAGGGAACTTCAGGAGGACGCCAGAAGTGCAAGGAAACGTGAAGTGGTTCAATAACTCGAAAGGTTACGGCTTCATCGGGCGCGATGATGGACCGGACGTATTCGTGCATTACTCGGCGATTGTCGGCGACGGCTATCGCACTCTGCAGGAGGGTGATCCTGTGGAGTTTGAGATTGTGCAGGGACCGAAGGGGCCGCAAGCCTCGAACGTCCAGAAGGCAAACTAGAAACAAAGCTCTTATTCTGGCCGGCGGAGAGCGCCCCTCCGCCGGCCATTTTTATTTGGGGGAGCAAACAGCGGTCCTTTCCGGCGGGACCTTGCCCCGGAACGTTCCCTGCTCTGTGTGCGGCGTCATCGGCGGGCATATAATCCCTCTCATGGAAAACAAAGCAATCGCCAGGATTCTGCGGGAGACCGCGCAACTTTTGGAACTCGACGGAGCGATCATCGGGCGCTACCGGAGCTACGAAAAAGCGGCGGAGTTGGTGGATTCCCTTCCCCAGCCGGTCGCCGCGCTGGTCAGCGAACCGAAGAAGCTGATGGAGTTGCCGGGAATCGGCGAAGGCATGGCGGCGCACCTGAAAGAGATCGTCGAGACCGGGGATTACGGGCTGCGGACGAAACTGCTGAAGAAATATCCGGCGACATTGTTGGATGTGTTGCAACTGCAATCGCTGGGACCGAAAAAAGTGGCGCTGCTATGGAAGAAATTCAAGGCGGCCACAGTCGACGACGTCGAGAAGCTGGCCACAAACGGGAAGCTCCGCGACGTGGCGGGATTCGGGGAAAAAAGCGAGCAAAACATACTGAAGGCGGTGGAAGTATTCAAGAAGTCGACCGGGCGGTTCCACATTGACGTGGCGGAGAGCGCGGCGGCGGCGCTCATCGAGCACATCAAGAAAGCCGGGAAAGCCGTGGAGAGCGTCACGCCGGCGGGTTCGCTGCGGCGCGGGAAGGAGACGGTCGGCGACCTGGACTTGCTGCTGACGCTGACGGACGGATTCACGGCGCAGAAGCATATCGACGCCCTGGCCAAGCACATTCTGGAGTTTCCGGGAATCGAACACACGCTGGCGCGCGGAGAGAACAAGGTCAGCTTCCGGCTGGGCAACAATCTGCAGGTGGATGTGCGTTTGCTCGAAAAAGAGAACTTCGGGGCGGCGCTGCTGTATTTCACCGGCTCGAAGGAACACAACGTCGTGCTGCGGGGACGCGCGAACGACATGGGCCTTACGCTGAATGAATATGCGCTGGCCACGCTGAAGGGAGAACGGCGCGTCGCAGGCCGCACGGAACAAGAAATCTACGCGAAGCTGAAGCTCGACTACATTCCGCCGGAAATGCGCGAAAACACGGGCGAAATTCCGGCGGCGGAGCAGCACAAGCTGCCGCACCTGCTCGAGCGCGCGGATATCAAGGGCGATTTGCAGATGCACACCACCGCGAGCGACGGAAAGAACTCGATCGAGGAGATGGCCAAAGCGGCGCAGGCGCTGGGGCACGAGTACATCGCGATTACGGATCATTCAAAAGCGGTGACGGTTGCGAATGGACTGGATGAAAAGCGTGCGCTC
>Ga0079222_10000202_pt1 | contig 12425 bp, 15 predicted proteins | sample GAPlitter_FD_75070 | JGI IMG/M metagenome (GOLD analysis project Ga0079222, IMG submission 75070) | Agricultural soil microbial communities from Georgia to study Nitrogen management - GA Plitter | ecosystem: Environmental > Terrestrial > Soil > Agricultural land | place: USA: Georgia...
CCGCCCTTGCTTCCGCTTCCGCCTGCGTCGACGGAGTACGTACCTGTCCGTTTACCATTACAACGGTAAAATCGTCTGGAGCACAGGCCTCTGAGCGCCACGTGGTCGTAAATGTGAAAAATCCGACCGCCACGATGGCGTACCAAGGCACATAATATCGGATTGGCCGCTTCTTCAACGGCACGTCATGCGTGGGCTGCTCAGGTAGTTCTAACCGCACATACTGAGTCTGGAGGGGGCATGCCAAGACTGTTGAAACCGGGGTGACTCCTAAATCCTGACCCTCATACCAAACTCGTGCGCCAGGAGGATCAGATTGAATTTTAACCAATGACGGATTTGCCCAACACCCTGTCAACACGAGTCCTGCAGTGGCGAGCCATAGATATCCAAAGCTTTTAAGAATATTAGTTCTCATAGGCACGTCCTCAAACATTACCTATGGATTTAAATTGACCTAGCTTCTAATCGTCAACGATAGCAATCTTGAGGCCATGGGTTCCTGGAAAAGAATTTCCATGAGAATCAAAGAGATTGCACTCTCTGCCCCCGCATTGAGTGCATCTGAAAAGGTTCAGGTGAATCTGAAAGGATCATAAGACGATGACTGGGAGCGAAGGGCAATTTGGCAGTAAGACATTGGCGACATTCGAAAGAAATTAAAAGGTTCCAGGACCATTCTGCAGCGCGGGGATTGCCATGCTTAATCGAAGCACATATCATAGATGATGAACGGCCAACGTTAGGTGGGTACTGACCAACAAGGACTGCCTATCAACTGCGAGGTCCCGGTGTCGGGGAACTGAAATTCCTTTCATCTCGGAGATCACAGATGCGCCTGATCGCATTTACTGTTGCACTCATTGGCGGCATTCTGGTGTCCTACACAGCCCGGTCTTTTGCATCGGGCGAAGCCTGCACGCTGATCACGCAGATACAAGTCAGCGCGGCGTTGGAGGTGCCGGTCGGCGCCGGGACACCCATCGCCAGTCCATCGACGTGTCAGTGGATCGGGAAGGGCTGGTTTGCAACGCTGACCATCACTCAGCCGCTCGGTGGCAAAGGCCCCGTCGATCGCTTTAACGCCGGGAAGACATCGACAATGCCTGGCATTACAATAGAACCAATCAGCGGCGTCGGCGACGATGCCTACTATGTATACTTCAGCAATACGACGCGGGCCGGCTTGGGCCTGGTCGTCAGGAAGGGCAGCTCCGCGTTCGAGATCCGCGTGTACGGATTCGATATCGATAGAGCGAAGTCTGTCGCGAAGACGCTCTGTCAGACCGTCGCTGGGAAAATCTGAACTATGTAGTGTCCGGTTTTGAGCCGGACTGCAGCCAAGCAAGTAGCATGTTCCCGCTTCCCCTCCCCCACGAGAGATCTCTAGCGTCTGGCACGGGTATCCATGATTGCGATGACAGATCAGCTGCTCAACCTGCAACCGAGCCAGAAGAAGGCTGATGAGATGATACCGACGAGGGCGAAGAAGACCATCGGCTGCCACTTCCCGTGGAGAAGACTGAAGGCGGCAAAGGCGACAACCAGTAACCTGCCTTTGGCGAATTTCCACAGCCGCGATTGCACTGAAAACTCCTCCGATTCCGAAGTCCGACCCACCGCTATTGAAGCCAGTACTCCAACGACAGCTACTGCATACAACCACTCTTGCCTATCGAACATCATCGAGAAGATCAGCCCGAGAGCAATTCCGAGGGGCGTCCACTCAATCAGTCGACAAGAGCGTGATCCTGTTTTTCCAGTGGTTTACATCTGCGGGAATACCCCGTTACTACCCATTCCCCGGCGCGTGACGGGCCGGTCTTATCGCATGCAGTGACTCCTCCAGGTGGCCGTCAGCCCACTGAATTATCCTACATTATTTCCTGTAGCTAGGATCTTGCTGCCACTTCTCTACTGAGCCTACAATATAAGGGTTATAGGAGAGGCAGGCCAATGCGCTACAGTCGCTTTGCCAGGCGCATCGCGGTCACGGGGGAAGCCTCTGTCAGATTGTTATTGACCGAGGACTCCGACGACGGGACCTTGCTTGACGTGTCACGTAAGGGAGCACGGCTCCGTATCAATCGCTTGTTTCGGCCTGGCCAGAAGCTCACTCTCATGCTGAATCTTCCCTGGGACGAACCGCCCGTGGAAGTGCGTCTCGCCGCCGTTAAGTGGATGAAGGACAACAATGTCGGCATTGAGTTTCTCAAAGTCGAAGACGACGATCGTATCTCGCTCGATGTGTTTCTATCGTCTCGATCCAAACCACAAAAGAGTCCTGCCTGAGTCGCTCGCCATCTAGTTCGTGCTCCTCTAATATGGTCTCGCGTCCGACCGTAGTGTCGATCGCGCATTTTCGGTGGTAAAAAAGTTGCCTGTCCCCTTTAAATGAATTTACGTGTGGCTTCGTCGCGGAAACCTGCTGCAGTTAGGTTAACATCCCGCTACAGGTTTGCTTACCGCATGGTGGGCTGGAGTGAGATACTGTTGAGCACAATTTGAGTACAGCGCGCCAGGCTATGCACCGCCGTGCGGCAAAATCATCGCGAACCCTGTCAAGTAGATCGGCTCTCGGCACAGGCCGTGTGCCAGGCCTTTCTTATGTGAGGGAGCTGTTCTAACCTTAGAACAGCCCCCTCGCCGCTTGGTGAGATCACTACTCAGCAGCCAGTGCACGGACCTGTGGGGGTTTTGTAATTACCCGGCTGCTGCTGCGCCGTGGCTAGGCCATTGTTGACCCCATTTGGGTTGGCCACAGTGACGGCGTGATTCGTGCCCCTGCTGTCAGGTTGACAAATCGGATTGCACACCACCGCACCTCCTGAACCAACAGTGAGAAGGGAAATCGAGAAGGTCACTACTACGGCGAGAATCCAACGACGAGCCATCACGTACCTCCTTTTGTTCTTCAGGGTGTCCTCGCTAAAAGAATGACCGTAACCTCAGACACCCTAAGCCGCGTCAAGACTAACCCTTGCCGATAATGCTGAGCAGGAGTAATGCCACCAGAGTCTTCTAGGATTACAAGGGGTTGGGAAATGCTTCGTCCTACCAGGAGGCACAAACCTGTACGGAGTGTATGGCCAGAAGATGCGACAGGTGGTACGCCCCACCTTCGTTAAAGACTCGGGGCTTAGGAAACCGGTTCTGCAGCCTCCTCGAGCCTAATTCACTCGGATCGAAGCGTCAGAGCGGTGAGTTGCGGGTTTGGATCCAAACTAAGGCTGGAGTTCAGGGTGGACTTGAGGGTGTGAGCGCTTGAAATGGACGTGTATTACTCATTTTTTAGCAGCCAAACATTCTCTTTGGCGGCACATTTCCCCTTCAATCCACCTGGTACATCTGCACTCGCAATGAGCGTTACATCATAATTAACTCTGTAATGTCGCTTTACTTCCTCGTTGCTAACTGAAAAAGGAGGACCTTCCATCGCGTTTTGGTCGTAGTCATAGGTAATTAGCAGCTGCGGAGCCTTATCTGTAATCTCTGTAAGGTGCGCTGTATATCGATTGCGCATTTCTTCCGGGAAGGCAACGAGAGCTGCTCTGTCATAGACCGCATCGACTGGCCCAAGTATCTTTCTGGACACAGCAAATATATCACCAACAAATATGTCGATATCTTTTGCGCTCCACTGATCTACTTCGCCAACTCCTGATATTGCTGGTTGTACTCCAAGTTCCATGAATAATTGCTCAATGGCGATTTGGCTTAGTTCTGCTCCAGCAACACAATAGCCATTGGATAATAGCCAAGAAATATCAAGCGTTTTACCGCACAATGGAACAAATATACGATTGCCTTTTGCCAAAGAAAGCTGGTGGAAATATTCGACCAATAGTGGGTTAGCCTTAGTTTGATGAAACGCAATTTCATTTTTCTCCCACCTTTGGTGCCAAAAACTTGCATCCATAACAATAAGATTCTCAATTAACGGGCAGCATGATCTCACCGACATGATGGCTGATCGATCACAGCCGGCAGTGATCCGTCGAGGGAATGCAGCAGATCAGCTGGACCGAGGTACCGGAATCCGCCATAAAGCAGTGCTGCTCGTTCGGAGCGATGTAGACTGAATCCCCGGGCTTGAAGAGTGTTTCTTTTCCTCCCGCTCGCACCCGTCCCGTTCCTGAAACAATATAGACTTCGTGCTCCCAGGCATGCGTGTGGTAGGGCGTGGCGGCGCCTGCCGTCACGTCGAAGACGCGCATGGCGAAGGTTGGTGCACCGTCCTGTGCCGTGATCATTTCGCGAACCTGTACGCCATCGGACAATCCGTCATACCTGCTTGGCGAAACATCCTTATAGGATTTGATTACCATACGTCCTCCCTCTATCCGATTCAGCCATCAAATATCTTTCCCGTTCCTTTGTCAACCCGCGTCTTCGCGGCGCGCGGTGGGCTGACTCGTTCCTCGCCTTGAACCCCTCCCCTCACCGCTTCCGGAGTGATGGATACGCCTCGGAGTTTGCAGTAGACTGAATCGTCTCACCTCCTTACCTGCGAGATGCTTATGCTTGCCTCGAAATGGCTCCTCTTCTTGATGGTGGTCGGATGCCTGCTGTTTCAAAGCCAAGGGGTTGTTGGTCAAGAGCCTCGGCCCGATGATGAAATCACCAAGCTGGCCGACGACGTGTACCTGTTCAGGCATAAATTTCATCAGTCTATTTTCATCACCACGCCAAAGGGCGTCATCGTCACCGATCCGATTAGTTCCGACGCGGCAGCATGGCTGAAAGCGAAGATCAAGACCCTCACCGATCAGCCCGTCCGCTATGTGATCTACAGCCACCACCATAATGATCACATCACCGGCGGCAGTGTCTTTGCCGATACAGCGCTCTTCGTCAGTCATGCTGCCGCGGGACCGAAGATTCTCCAAGCAGCGGATCCTCAGACGCCCGTCCCCGATGTGACGTTCACCGATCGGATGTCCATCGATCTCGGTGGCAAACGCGTCGAGCTCATTTACACCGGCAGGAATCATTCGGATAACAGTCTGGTCGTCCTGCTTCCGCAGAACCGGCTCCTCTTCGCCGTGGACTTCATTCCGGTCGAGACGGTCGCGTACCGGGCGCTGCCGGACGGCTATCCGGACGAATGGATCGGGTCGCTGAGGCAGGTCGAAGGTCTGGAGTTCGAAACATTGGTGCCGGGACACGGGAAGATCGGCACGAAGGAACATGTCCGCATGTTTCGCGGATATCTCCGAGATCTCAGAGCCGCCGTGGAGGAACAAGTACAGAAAGGCGTGAGCCTAGAGGAGGCGAGGAAAAACGTTCAGCTTCCCAAATACGAACAATGGGCGCGCTACGCCGACTGGTTTCCGGAGAATGTCGAAGGGATGTACCGCTATCTTTCAGCGCAGCCGAGGGGCAATCAGTGAGCTCTGGCCACTGTTTGAGGTGCAAGACGATCTAAAAGGAGCAATACCATGAAGATCGCATTGATCGGAGCCACCGGCTTTGTTGGGTCGGCCATCTTGCAAGAAGCCTTGAACCGGGGCCACGAGGTGACCGCCATCGTGCGGAATCCGGAAAAGTTGCCAGCACATCCAAAGCTTCACCCTCAGAAGGGCGATGTCTACGACGAAGAGGAAGTGGCTCGACTAGCGGCGGGCCACGATGCCGTCATCAGCGCCTTTAATCCGGGCTGGAGCAACCCTGACATCTATAACCAGCAGGTCAAAGGCACACGAGCCATCATCAGCGGCGTGAAGAAGGCCGGCATCAAACGTCTGCTGTTCGTGGGTGGCGCCGGGAGCTTGGAAGTCAAGCCGGGTATTCAGTCGGTGGATCTTCCCGGGTTCCCATCCGAATATAAACAGGGGGCGCTGGCAACCCGAGAAGCGCTCACCATGCTCCGGCGGGAAACGGGCCTTGAATGGTCGTTCCTCTCTCCGTCGGCCGACGTATTTCCCGGCCAGCGAACCGGGCAATTCCGTCTTGGCACAGACCAGCTACTCAAGGATGCGAAGGGGGAGAGCCGCATCTCGGTTCAGGATTACGCTATGGCAATGATCGATGAGGTGGAGAAACCGCAGCATGTCCGGCAGCGTTTTACGGCGGGATATTGAACGAGGGTTTGGAGGCATCATATCAGCCGGTTCTGATCATTTTCTCAGGATAAAAATACTTCTCGAATCCTTCTCTCGCCTTCCTGTAGTCGTTGTCCGTTGCATACTTCAGTCGGTAATTGAACCGACAACTCTGGTCTTTCTCGTATTCATAGACGTCTTGAAGGAACGGCACAATCTGGTCTAGGTCCGACGTCTGATCCCCCTTCGCCAAATTCACTCTCAAATCGGAAGGAATATCTCCAATGACTTGCATGGTCTCCACACCATTTTGCTCGCTGACTTCGATCAACGTATTACCGTTCTTCTGACAGAAGGCATACCCGCGTTTTAAGCTTTCAATGGCTTCTTGAAAGCCTTCTTTCGTTGAACCCTTCGCGCCCACCATGACCTTCAATTCATTCACCAAGTGCGTCAGGTCGTTCAGCCGTTGTTCTAAGTCACTGTTCTTCTCCGTCGCCGCATCGAGTCTGGCTTGAAGATGTATGTCTACACGTTGGGGATCGTCAGTGATTTGCTGCGTCTCTTGTCCCCTACCCTCCACCGTGTCCGTCACGTAGACCATCATCGCCGCAAAGACGAGCAGCAGCATCACTTCGACCAGTGACAAGCCAAGTGCCCAACCTGAACGCGAGTCATTTTCCATCGAAGGAATGCTCCTCAGTCACTCTTTCCTTCAAGAAGAACATAACTCCCCGCATGGTCGATTCGATGGCTTTGCTCGCCTCAAGACTTGACTGTATGGCCTTCTGCACATTCAGAACCCCATTCCTGACATCGGCCCTTAGCGAATTTGACGACAAGTCCCTCAGCTCTGTTTCCAATGTCGACAATTGTGTCGAGACCTTTGCAAATGCCGATCGTAATGACTGCAAGCTATTGAGCTGACTATCCAGTTCTGTACGACTATTCTCCAACGCCGTGGTCATTGTGACAAATTCGTGGGTTCGATCTTTGATCGTACTAGACAAATCCTTTACGGCGACTCCAATTCGCTTCGCGGCTTCTGATCCATCCAGCGAATTCCCAAACCGGGTCACGGTTTCGGCCGCTTGCATCAAACTCTTCTCCAGTGTTTGTACTGCCTCTTCAACGTCTTCTCCCCGCTTCCCTAAGGCCGCAATGAGTTTGGCCACCTCTGTCGTGAGAATTTCCTGGGGAATCCGTATGGCGGCGAGCCGGCCAAGAATATCGTTTAACGAAGATTCAAAGCCTGCACTCATCGTTGTGGTCATCGTCCGATGCTGGTCGGTGATCGTTTCCCGAATATCCTCCAGTGACCGCACAAGATCCCGGAGCGTGCCACCGAGCTCACTGGCTGCCCGTTCTCTGAAGGAGGCGATTTCCATTGTTGCTTCGCTGATCTGCTGGGTGAGAGCCGCAACGCGGCGATCAACCGTCTCTTGGGCATGAACAAGCCGATCTGGAAGCGTGTCTTCAAATTGGATGACCAACAGTCGAAGAAGCATTCCAGAAAATGTCGCGACCAGCGCATAGCCAAATGTCGTGAGCACTGCGTCAGCAGCCAGTTTAGGAGCCGGCCAGACCACGAAGGTCGCAATCAGGGCAAAGAGTGCCCAGAGAAAACCCGTATAATAGAGCGAGTCTGCAAATTGGATGGTGTTCTTCTTTCTCAGGGAGTAACCATAGGCAGCATAGGCAATGAGGAGTCCAATCAGGCCCACCATGGTAAAAGTTGGGGAAAATTGCGAAATCGTTGAGTAGACGAGCGCGACAATACCCGTCACTGTCGCACACAACCACGCTGTCCCAAGTTTGATACGATCCTGCAGCGAAGAAGGGTCGCTGGATAGCCCACTTTCTTCGAGCTCATCAGCCTCGGGCATTGGCCGTTCGAAGGATATGGTTGAAAACCGTTGCATAGTTCCCTCCTCAACCTCATGCTGAAGTTCCGCCCATATCTTCTGATCTAGCCCCATCTCCAATAACTGGGGATTCCCCTAGTGCCGGATGTCCTTGATATTATTTTGCATTTGCCAGCGTGTCGCCGCGCCTTCCCGCACAGAAGGAATAAGCAGCGGGGACATTCTAAATTTCCCGCGGGAACTTTAGTCCTTAGAGACGCGTAGGCGCTTGGAGTCTCCTGGTGCGACCGTGCAAAGGTGTCCACTGACTGGTGGGCGAAGAGTACAGCAACACATGTTCCGCGTGACTGCGTGAAGATGGAACGAGATGCGACGCATCAATAAATCCCATGTAAATCTCATGAAGTGACCACCGCCAGATTATTGGGCACTTCATGAGCACTGTGGCATCGTAGTTGCTCATACGTATCACCACGTGTCGAGGGACCATTGGCGTCCCCTCTCATCATGAGAAGAGTGAGATCAATGTCTCAACGCTCTTGAAGGATGCAGATGGCGCTGGTTCGGATGTGGCGACGAATGCGGAGTTTTCTGCGATGGAAGAAAGCCACCACCCCCATGCTGCGCAACACTGACACGGGGGAGTTGATCTCCTTCGCCAGCTATACCGCGCTCCCGACAGGGAAGTGGAGGCTTCGTCGTCCACTCACGCTTCCTGAGAGCACGCTGCCGCTCTTCCTCGAAGCTGCGCTCATTCCTGGCGGCCTCGCTGGACGGAAAAGCGCAGAACCCTCCAACCCGCCAGGCCATCAGATCGGACTCCAGCACAATATAGGAACCCAGCTCCCTCACCCGCCCCCGCAGTAGCCCATTTACCCTCCAACTTCCGAATCCGTTCCTCGGCCAGCGCCAAATTCCCGCATCTATTTACGGCGTACAAGAATTCCGTTCGCCGATGGTTATGATCATCTCCCACAACGATAGACTGGGCCGAGAATAAAAAGTAGAATGGCCCAGGTTCTTTTTGTATCCCGCCGCATGATGTCGTCATAAATCTGTGGGCTTCACCTCGGCTAGCGAGGAGAGGTCAGTGTCCCGGAGAGCACGCATGCAAAAGACCCGCATCATCTGCACGATCGGCCCGGCTACGGAATCCTACGAGATGTTGGAGAAGATGTATGAGGCCGGCATGAACATCGTGAGACTGAACATGTCCCACGGCGACCATGACTCCCACGCTAAGGTCATCCAGCACGTCAAGACGCTCAACAAGAAGGTGAAGTTTCCCATCCCCATCCTCCTGGACACGCAAGGCCCGGCAATCCGCACCGGGGACCTCTCCAACGAGCTCGATCTGCGGCAAGGCGACATCGTGTCCGTCACCACGCGCGGGCCAATGGACGTTGAAGAGAGCTCCATTCACATCGACTATGCGGACTTGCATGAGGCGGTCAACGTTGGGGATAAGATCACCGTGGACAACGGGCTGATCAATTTCGAGGTGCTTGAGAAGCACGACCGACTCATGCGATGCCGTGTCTTGGACGGTGGGCTCTTAAAGAGTAAGCGCCACGTGAATCTCCCGGGCGTCCGTGTCAATCTGCCGGCAATCACACAAAAGGACACCAAGGATATCCTGTTCGGCCTGGAACGGGATGTGGACTTCATCGCCCTTTCTTTCGTGCGCGAGGCCGGGGATATCCAGCAACTCAAGGCGCTTATGGGCGAAAAGGTCGGGAAGGTGAAGATCATCGCGAAGATCGAGGACCAGGAAGGGGTCCGGAATCTGGAAGAGATCATCAAAGAATCGGACTGCATTATGGTCGCGCGTGGAGATCTGGGGGTGGAGATCAACCTGGAAGATCTGCCGAATGTCCAGCGCACGATCGTGCAAATGTGCGCCGAGTACGGAAAACGCGTGATCGTGGCGACCCATCTCCTCGAATCCATGATCCACAATCCGCACCCCACCCGCGCCGAGGTCACCGACGTCGCCAATGCGATCTACGAAGAAGCCGATGCCGTCATGCTCTCCGGAGAAACCACGGTTGGGAAGTATCCGGTGAAGTGTGTCGAATACCTGCGCAAGATCGCGCTGAAATCCGAAACGATACCTGGATTGCAGTTTGCAAAACGTTTGCGTAACGCGGGAAATAAGCAGCAACTGGCGGCGGCTGCCGTTCAGCTCGCCGAGGGGGTCAAGGCCAAGGGCATCGTCGTGATCACCAGGCGGGGGCTCATGGCCGATCTCGTCGCAAACTGCCGTCCTTTCTCGACCAACATCTATGCCTTTACGAATATGAGCCAACCGCGACGGACCATGATGCTCAATCGCGGTGTCTTTCCTTTTAAGATCGATTTCAGTTCGGACCCTGAAAAGACTCTGCAAACGGCGTTCCGGATCCTGAAGGACCGTGAACAGTTTCAGGCCGGGGACAAGGTTGTGATCATCTCGGACGTCCTGGCCCAGCAACGGGTCGACTCGATTCAGATTCGTGACGTTCCATCGGACGACATCCCACCCGAAACCTCCTACGGGACACGATGAGCTAGCCCCACTTTCGCGGACGTTCGCAAAGGGAGCGCAAGAGTCCCTCGCTGTTGAACATGAAAAAGCGCAAGGACCCATTGCGCGGCGCGTGGCGGGCCGGCTCCTTCCTCGCCCCCTCACACCAACTGTCTTAGGCGAGGGAATCAGCCCACGAAGCGACCGTACGTGCGAGCTCCCTGAGGACATCAGCATCTATCTTTCCCGATCGCTTCAGCACATGGAAGGAGTGGTCCGCGGTGTCCACAACATATAATGTGGAACGAGGTGCGAGCTGCGTGCAGACGGGGCGAACCAGGGCGAGATCGGCCAAGGTATCGCGCGTACCTTGTAGAAACAGCATCGGCACCTGCACCCGTGCCAAATGTTCGGCGCGTTGTGTGCCTGGACGTCCTGGCGGGTGCAGGGGAAAGCCAAAGAACACGACACCGCGCACGCGCGCGGCGTCGGCTTTCGTGGCAGTTCGCTCCTCGGCAAGCGCCAGCGACGTCATGCGCCCCCCGAGCGATTTGCCTCCCGCCAACAGCGGCAAATCCGATGCGGCTTCTGACGCCGCTATTACGGCCGCCCGGACCGTTGCTGTCAACATAGCTGGGGCGTCCGGTCTCTTTCGTCGCTGCTGCATGTACGGAAACTGGTACCGGAGGCTTGCCACACGGCAAGCAGCCAGTTCGCGGGCTAGACTTTCCATGAACGGATGATGCATCCCCGCCCCTGCGCCGTGAGCTAATACCAGGAGCCACCTCGCATCGTCCGGACGGAGCAACGACGCCTCGACATCGCCCCCTGAATCCGACACGCGGATTGTCAGTGCCGTCGTCGTGTGCCTCATTCTAATCCCCGCATTGAAGACATAGCTCGACCTTCACTGGAAGACCTAGAATACCTCGAGTTGAGGAGACAGGACATTCTGTATTTCCCCGGCGCATGGTGGGTCGCTTCTCTCTATCTCTGATGGGCTCATGCGGTGGGAAAACACTTCTCGGATTCTTCATGAGCAGGCGTAGGCTCAGCCCTTACACAGTCCACCGAATTTTCAAATCACTTCAAATTGATTACTCTTCGTTCGAGTCTGCCCTTGGAAAACCTGCGCATGAGAAAGAACGTTCCACACTCTTGTGTTCAATTAAATCCTTTCTGTATGCATTTCGCTTCTGCCCGCTTTCGCCTGATAATTCAGAATTATTTGTCGAACACATTTCTTCGATGCATTCATTTGCCTACAATGTCCTTGAGGTGGCTCTTCAAGGCAGCCCTTAGGCCGGCATTTTCATATTTTTTGTTTGACCGTGTTCGGCATTAAGCTTGCTCAATTACATCATCATGAAAGTCATCTGTGCATGGTGTGAAGATGAAGGGAAGGAAACCCTGATTGGTGAAATCGGACTGTACGACTGGCAAGTGACTTCTCACGGCATTTGTATTGATCATGAAAAAGTATTGTTAAGGCAGATTGAGGAACTAAAATTTAAACAGAATCCAAGACTTCAGAAACCAAGACGTCCTCGCGCTAAACCAAAATCCTCATGCCCATCATCGGTTTCGGAAATTATCCCCAGCTGCACGACAACTTGGCATCGCCGCCGGTGCAAAGATCGTATGTCCACTGCACAATTGAGCCTTCCATTTGCTGATTTAGGTGCATTAACGCTCGTCGCTGCACCCGTCTCCTAATCGCTGGTTGTTATGAGCACCTCGGCATTCCGCGTCGGAGTCTCGCCGACAGCAACTTTGAGTGATCTCTAATGAGCTTGCACAAGAATGCCGCGATGGTTTAGGCTGTTTTGTGTTACCCCTATTGGGAGTCCCGTCAATGACTCTCGCTACACCCCCCAATAAGGCTGGATTCTACTGGTTTCGCTACGACGATCTGTCGTCACACGTACACTTTAAGGTTTTGACCGAGGTGATCCAGATGCAACCCAAGGCGAGCCAGATCGGAGGAAAATTTCTGGTCCGGTGGTTGAA
>Ga0079222_10000203_pt1 | contig 12402 bp, 7 predicted proteins | sample GAPlitter_FD_75070 | JGI IMG/M metagenome (GOLD analysis project Ga0079222, IMG submission 75070) | Agricultural soil microbial communities from Georgia to study Nitrogen management - GA Plitter | ecosystem: Environmental > Terrestrial > Soil > Agricultural land | place: USA: Georgia | collected...
CGTACGCCGGCACCAGGATTCCGCCCTGAAATGATAGCAATGACGCGATGTTCACGATCTTTCCGCCGGCGCCTCTTTCCAGCATGTGCTTCCCCGCAAGCTGCGACAACCGGAAGACCGCCGTCAGGTCGACGGCAATCAATTCGTCCCAGTCGTCCATCGAGTATTCCGCGGCCGGCGCGCGCCGAATCAAGCCCGCGTTATTCACCAGGATGTCGACCGCGCCGAACTCCTCGATCGTCTTCTCGATCAGCCCGTCGCACGCTTCCCGCTCCGCGAGATTCCCTGAATAGTAAAACGTCTTCCGCCCCGCCGCCCGGATTCTCTCGCAACACGAGCCCGCGTCCGCGGCGCGTCCGTGGCAGCCAACGTTCGCTCCCGCTTCCGCCAGCGCCACGGCAATCGCCAGTCCCAGGCCGCGATGCGAACCGGTCACCACCGCATTCTTGTTCGTCAGATCGAATGCTTTCGAAATCATCCGCGAGGTCCGCGTTTTACCCGATCTTCGCCGGCTCCAGCTTGGGCGTCAGCGCTTGTATGATAAGCAGAGCCAGCAAATACACCGAGCAGGCAATCACAAACAACGGCACGTAGCTGTTCGTCAGCCCCACAATGTATCCCGTCGCCGTCTGCAGCAGCGCTCCGCCGATGGCTCCCATCATTCCCCCGATTCCGACCACCGACGCCACCGCCGCTTTCGGAAATGTGTCCGAAGGAATCGTGAACAAATTCGCCGACCAGCCTTGATGCGCGGCCGCCGCCAGTCCCACCAATCCGACCACGACCCACAGGTTCCCCGCGAAAGGCGCGTACGCCACGGGCACCACCGCCAGTGCGCAAGTTAGCAGCGCCATCTTGCGCGAAAAATTCGCGCTCTTCCCCCGCCGCAGCAGCACCGACGAAATCCATCCGCCGCCCACGCTACCTGCGATCGATACCACGTAGACCGCCACGATCGGCTTCTGACTTTGTGTCAGATTCAAGTGAAACGTTCCCTGCAAATATCTCGGGAGCCAGAATAGATAAAACCACCAGATCGGATCCGTCAGGAATTTGGCGATCGAAAACGCCCACGTCTCTTTGCGCGGAAACAGTTTTACCCACGGCACGCTCTGTACCTTTTCCGCCGGGTCGCTCTGGATCAGCGCCAGCTCCTTTGGCGAAACCCAGGGGTGCTCTTCCGGTTTCCGGTAAAGCCACAGCCACAGCGCCAGCCACACGAAGCCCAAAGCGCCCGTGCCGACAAACGCTCCTCTCCACCCGACCGTGAAAACCAGGAACGGCACCACCAGCGGCACCACGATATTTCCGATGTTCGCGCCGGAGTTGAAAATTCCCGTGGCCAGAGCCCGTTCTCTTCTCGGAAACCACTCCGCTATCGTCTTGATGCACGCCGGAAAATTCGCGGCTTCGCCCAAACCCAGGATGAACATGGCTATGCCGAACGTGACCGCCGAATACGCCGCTCCCGGCAGCATTGCCGCGATGCTCCACACCGTGATCGCAATCGCGAAACCCTTCTTCGTTCCCAGGCGATCCGTCAGGCGTCCCGCGCAAACCAAGCCGATCGCATAGGCAATCTGGAACGCCGTGGTGATGTAACCATACTGAATGCTGTTCCAGCCGATGATTGTCTCGAGATACTTTTCGAGGTAGCCAATCACACCGCGGTCGATGTACGCGATCACCGTCGCCAGGAACAGCAGGCCGCACATCACCCATCGAAAGCTGCTTCCCGCGCCGCCGCTTGCGGTGCTGCCGCCGGAAAAGCCCGCTTCCGAAGAAACCCGCGAATTTGTGGTCGCCATCCGGAATTTCCCCAGAATTTATTTCTTGCGCCCCGCTTCCAGCCCGGATCCTCCCTGCCCGAAACCCGGCTGCACGTTCACCACGCCGAATTGCCGGTCTTCCCCTTCGCGATGCGCGGCCATGGCCCACAGAAATGCGATGCGATGGCCCGGCACGGAAACATTCGGGTGATAGCCGCTCGGCATCAGCACCGCGTCTCCGTCCCTCACCACCGTCACTAGCTCGGGATACTGCGTATCGTTATATACGAGCTGGATCCCGTATGCCGGTTCCGGCATGTCGAAGTACACGTACAACTCCTCCAGCATCTTCGCGTGCTCGTGCGGCGGCCAACTCGTCCAGTTCCCCGGATCGGAATACGTGAAACCCGCCACCAGGCGCCCTGCTTCCACGTTTTTCGCGATCAGCATGTTCAGGTCGCGGGTGCAACCCGGCCCGCCGGTCACGAACTTCAACCCGGGATCCTTGGCGATCTCCGCGTGGCGCACCACTTGCAGCGGATACTTCCCTTTTACGTCTGAGGAAAACTCCGCGATGTCCACGGAACTCGTGGTCGACACTTCAATCGAGGAATCGCGTGGAATGTATAGCGCGTCGTAGCGGCCCAGCGCGATTTCCTTCCCTCCCGTCTTCACCGTCGCCTGCCCCGCCAGGCAAATCAGTCCGGTTTCATGGTCCCCGTTGGAGAACGAAACGCAGGGTTTCGCCACGTTCAGGATGATTCGCCCGTAGCACAGATGCTTCATCGTGCTGTTCGCGGGAGTCACCGCAAGATGCCTGCCCGCTTCGCTGTTGGTCTTCCGGAAAATCATTTTTTCCGAAGCTGTTGCCGTCTGGGTGCTCATCTACTGCTCCTTCATCGGCTTTCTGTCAGCGCGGCGGCGAGCGGAAGCCGGCTCGGCCCGCTCGCCCGTTTTCTTCCTCCGCGCATAAACCTACCTTATGCGCCGGAAGTTCGCCACCAAAACCCCGCGATTTAGCGGAGTTTTAGAATGTAAGACGCAGGCCCAGTTGCAGTTGCCGCATGTCTCCCGCGCCGGTGATCACTCCAAAATTCCCCGGGCTCGCCGGATTGCTCGGCGCCGTAGCTCCCGGCGAACTCAGGTTCACGAAATTGAACGCGTTTGTCGCTTCTGCGCGGAACTCCAGGCCGTACCGCTCCCGCACCTTGAATTCCCGGAAAATCGCCAGGTCCACCGTCCGGAAGCCCGGCCGGTCCAGAAGATTTCTCGGCGAGTTGCCGTCAATCGGCGCTCCGGTCACCACCGCATTCCGTGCGAACGCTGCGATGTTGAACCACTCGCTCGCGCCTGGATGGGAAAGGTGCGGGTCGCCCACAAGCTGCGCCCTGTCGTTGTTCGTTCCGTCCAGGTTCGCGTCTGCGCCGTTGCTGATCGTGAACGGCAGTCCGCTGTGCCACCGCACGATCGGCGAAACCGACCAACCGTTCAGCACAGCCTGCACCGCTCTGCTGCCGCCATACGAGTGGCTTGGCTGCCACACTGCCGACACTGCCACCGCGTGCCGCTGATCGATGTCCGACCTTCCCCGTTCCTCGCTCAGGTTGGCCATGTTCTGCGCGCCGCCTTGCGTCTGATTGTTGTCCAGTTCCAGGCTGTTGAAGTTTTTGCTGTACGTGTAGTAGCCGTTGACCATCAGGTGGTGCGCCATTTTCTTCGTCACTGTGAATTGCACGCCGTGATAAGAAGCCGTCTGGTTCGATTGCACCAGCAGAACTGGCCCAAAGCCCTGATTCGGCCTTCTCTGCTGCACGTTTCCGGTCGACGGAACCGGGCTCGTCGTGATCGCCGGATAGTTCACGTCCTGCGCGAACGGCAGGTTGTGCGACATGCTTCCCACATACGCTACCGCCACGCTCGTGTCGTTCGTGATCTGCCGCTGCACTGAGAGATTCGTCTGGTACGTGTACGGCCACTGGAAATCCGTCGCGATTCCGAGAATCCCGCCGCCCGGCGTGTACGACCCGTCATAAGGGAACGGATCGCCTCCCGCCAGCCCGCGATACGGGTCGCTCAAACTTCCTCCCGTCGCGAATTTTCCCGATCCCGTATTCGTGAACTTCAGCCGTGTTGCGAATGGTTCGAAGTTCGAAGGCTGGTTCCAGTTGTTTCCCGACAGGCTGCCGTAGAACACGCCAAACGCTGCCCGGATCGACGTCTTTCCATCGCTAAACGGATCCCACGCCAGCCCGATTCGCGGCGACACGTGGTGATATCTCACCGGAACGACTCCTCGCGTCACGCCCGGATCCCCCGGAAACAGTTGCCCCACCGGCGCATTCGGATTCACGGTGGATTGCGCGCCCGCCACGTACGTTCCTTCGCGATTCTGCGGGTCTGTCGGCGGCGTCTGAATATCCCATCGCAGTCCGAGGTTCAGCGTCAGGTTTGGACGCACGCGAAAATCATCCTGCACGAACAGCGCCGTGAACCAGCTGTTCGTCAGCGCGCGGATCGGCGCATCCTGTGTAATGCCCCCCGCCGGAATCCCCAGCAGGAAATCCGCCAGCGCGTTTCCTCCTACTTTTGCCGCGCTGTTTGCGGTCGCTGTCCCGTTAAAGCTGAACGTCCCGTAGTTGTTCAACAGCGTGTCCTGGACGTCCTTCTGTAACGTCACATCGCCGCCGAATTTGATCGCGTGCTTACCGTGCGTGTAGCTGAAGGTGTCTCGCGCCGTGTAGAAGTTGCTTCCCGCCGTCGGACCACCGATGGCATTCGTCAGGTTGAAATAATTGCTCACGGTGATGTTCGGCAGCGACGGCGTTCCCTGAATCGTCATCGCCGACCCGAAGTCCGTCAGCGATGCATCCGCCGCCATTCCCAACGATGGATTCGACTCGTTGATTCGCCCGCCAAAATACCGCGTGAAGCTCACCCACACCTGGTTGACCTTTGTCGGGCTCACGATCCACGTGTCGCTCACGTTCGCGTTGTGCTGCCGCCATTGGAACTCCTGCAGCGCCCACGGCAGGTTGCCGGAGCCGGCTCGCACCACGTTGTCTCCCGCCGTTGTGTAGTAGTCCGCCGTTAGCCGGTGGCTTGCTCCCAGGTTCTGGTCCACTTTGGCCAGGTACTCATCCGTGTTGAACGGATTTGGAATCACTCCCTGCCATCCCCTCGCTCCGTGGTTCGGTAGCGGCAGCACCTTGGAGATGTTTGCCGCGGCCGCATCGAAGAAGCTCGGGCAGATCACATTCTGCGTCTGCGTCCCGCCGGTCGGCAGCCCCGTGCTCAGGTCACAATGAAACTTCGTCAGCGGCGTCTGTCCGGCATACGACGTTCCCGCCGGTACCACGAAATTCACTCCCGGAGACTGCGAAAAATCCCCGCTCCGCTCCGCCGCCGTTGGCACCGTGGTGTTGTTGATGAAGGTGCTCTCGTGCTGCCGCAGCCCGCCGTAGGAAAAGAAGAAAAACGTCTTGTCCCTGCGAATGGGCCCGCCTACCGTCCCGCCAAACTGGTTTCGGTGCAGCGGCGCGGAATCCGGGTCCTGCCAGTCGTGCGCGTTCAGCGCATTGTTCCGCCAGAACTCGAACAGCGAGCCATGGAACTGATTTGTCCCCGACTTTGTCACCACGTTGATCACGCCGCCCGCGAACCGCCCGTATTCCGCGCTGTAGCTGTTTGTCTGCACGCGGAATTCCTGCACCGCGTCCGGATTCGGTGTTGCGTTCCCCGTGTTCCGCAGGCCACCGATGTTCGTTCCGCCATCCAGGTAATAATTCACGGAGCCGGCGCCCCCGTCGGTTCCTCCGTTGATCAGCGTCCGCTGCTCCGGATATCCCAGCACGATGCTGTTGTCGTTTCTCTGCACGCCCGGCGTGATGTCCAGCAGCGTGTACACGTTCCGGTTCACCAGCGGCAAGTTGCTGATCTCCGTGTTCTCCACCGTCCTGCCCAGTTCCGGAGTGCTCGTGTTCACCAGAGGAATATCGGACGACACGCTGACCGACTGGTTGATCTCCCCGATCTCCAGCTTCACGTCCGCTCGCACTTCCTGGCTCACCTGCAGCACGATGCCGCGCACCACTGCTCTCTTGAATCCCGTCGCGCTCACTTCCAGCTGATAATTGCCGACCGGCAGAAAATCCATCCGGTACTCGCCCTGATCGCTTGAAGCCGCCGTGCGTGTCAGGTTCGTTTGCGTGTTCCGCACCGTCACCTGCGCTCCCGGCACCACCGCGCCGCTGGTATCCGTCACCGTCCCCAGCATCGTCGCCGTGGTGGTCTGAGCTTTCACCCCGGCCGAAAACAGCAACCCCACAAACAACACCACGAACCACTGATAAGGTATGCGCCCCATCGCAGCCCTCCATGTTTTACCGACGTTTCGTACTTCACCCCGAACCTACAGCTTGGGTTTCCGCGGCCATCCCCCCATCAGCCGCGGAAACCCAAATCGTCCAGATCCTGCAAATCACGCGTCTCACATTACGAGATTGCATCTCACATCGCGCGGACGCCTGAAAAAACCCGGCTTCCGCCGGGCCGCCCTCCTCAGCTTACTGACTTACGCAGCGCTTCCAGCGACGCCGGCTGATATCCCAGCTCTTCGGAAAGATCCGCCGCCGCTCGCACCACAATCTGTCCGATCTCCGGAGTCCGTTCCTTCGTCACACGGAACGCCGGCCCGGATACGCTCACCGCCGCGATCAGCTTTCCCGCATGGCCGCGCACCGCCGCGCCGATGCAGCGCAACCCTTCTTCTTTCTCTTCGTTGTCGATTGCGTATCCCCGCATGCGCACGGAGCGCAGTTCCGACTTCAGCCCCGATGCCGTCGTAATCGTATACTTCGTAACTGCCTTCAAACCCCACCGCCGGATCACCTGGATTACCTCCGCGTCCGGCAATTCCGCCAGCATGGCCTTCCCCACCGCGGTGCAGTATGCCGGCGCCCTGCTTCCCACCGTGCAGGCCATCCGCACGCTGCGCTGTGGCTCGACCTTGTCCAGATAAAACACCTGGCCGTCATCCAGAATGCACAAGTGCACGGTCTCATCGATCTCTTGCAGCAGCCGGTTCAGATACGGCTTCGCATGCCGCCGCAAATCCAGAGACCCAATCGCCTTCGATCCGTATTCAAAAAGCTTCAGCCCCAGCCGGTATCTTCCGGTGTCCGGGTTCTTCCCCACCAAACGATGCTGCTCCAGCACCATCATCAGCCGGTGTACGGTGCTCTTGTGCAGCTTCAGTTCGTTGCACAATTCCACCAGGCTGTATTCCTGCGGGCGCGACGCAAGCACGTCCAGCGCCGCCAGCGCGCGGTCCAGCACCTGCACTTTATAGGGCGAACCCTCTGTCTTGGATCGTGGCACGCGTGCCATATTATGAAATCGCTTCGCGATGTCAAGAAAAAACTTCTATTGGCGCCATTTGTACTTTTGTTGGTCCGCGCGCCGACCCTTTGCGCCGGCTCAGCGCGTTCGGGTCGCACCCTTCGCCGTGCTAAACTCCCGCCGCCATGAAACTCCCGAGACTCTTTTTGGCCGTCTTTCTTTCTCTCTTCCTCGCCTCCGCCGCTTTCGCCGGGCAGCCGCAAACGATTCTGCTTTGGCCCGGCACACCGCCGGGTTCCAAGCCCGCCGATTATCCCGAAACCGTCACCGTGGCCGACGATGGTTTCCATCGTGTTTCCAACGTCACGAAGCCGACGCTGCAAGTTTTTCTGCCCGATGCCGGGCGCGCTTCGGGCGCCGCGGTCATCGTGTGCCCGGGCGGCGGCTTTCGCTGGCTTTCCATCGATCATGAAGGAATCGACGTAGTGCGCTGGCTCAACGCGAACGGCGTCGCGGCTTTCGTCTTGAAGTATCGCCTCATCCGCACCGGTGATTCCGAAGAGCACGCGCCCGGCGTGGCCGAGAAACGAATTAAGGAATTGAAGCCGCTTGCGGCAGCGGACGGACGGCAAGCCATCCGGCTGGTCCGTTCCCGCGCGAAGGAATGGTCGCTTGATCCGCAGCGCATCGGCATCATCGGATTTTCCGCTGGAGGGTACGTCGCTGCGGCGGCGGCTCTTGAGTTCGATGCGGAGAGCCGTCCTGATTTCGCCGCGCCCATTTATCCGCTCGCTCCGGACGAAGTGACTCCGCCCAAAGACGCTCCGCCCTTGTTCCTGGTGCAGGCGGACGACGACAAGACGGTTCCGACTCCGGAAAATTCCGTGCGAATGTACGAAGCGTGGCACAGAGCCGGCATTTCGGCGGAACTGCACATTTATTCGCGCGGCGGGCACGGGTTCGGCATGAAGAAGCGCGGCCTCCCGGTGGACACCTGGCCTGCGCGATGGATCGACTGGCTCCGGGCGCAACACGTGCTCCCTCCCAACGACGGGACGAATGATTGACTGAGCGGAGGCCGCCCCCTCCCCTGTTTTTGTAAGGATATGAAAAGGCGAGAGTTATGCTGTGCGGCTCTGCTAATGATATGAGTGCTAAGGAGTTGCGCGGGTAAGCTGCGGAAGTTACGGAAAATGCGAGGGATTCATTGCGTTGAAGGAAGATTTTACCACGGCGAAGAGCCGCGACGTGGGGCGGAGAAGGCTGGGCAGGCCGAAAGGCGGCGTCCGGGCGGGGATTCATGCGGAAGGATAGCATGGCGTAAAAGGTTCTCAAATGAATATACAGGGAACGGGTAATTATCGAGTGTGGATGGTGGTTACAGCGGGGCGAATGGGACGGTGGAATCGATGGACGGCCGACTCATGCATTTAGCCTAGCGCCTTGGAAAAAAAGCAAAATCTGCTGGCAGAACCGCGCGAACGGGACACGTGCGCGAGTTCGTCACTCATAAGGCCTGCGTTCAACTGGCTCGATTGCCAGAAGAGCACAGCCGGGAGCGGCTGTGCTACTGATCTTGCCGGGACTTAAGGAAGGCGGCGAGGGATTCGTATTGGTCGGAGGCGATGTAGTCGACGCGGGCTTTGGCGGCTGCGGCCCAGCGGATGCGGGCGGCTTCTTCGGAGCCGAAATTGTAACTGCGGAACCAGCCGTTGCAACTGAGCTGCTGCTCGGTTTCGCCGTCGAGGGTGTAAAAGCGAATCCACAGATTGTGGGCGTGGGCGTAGCGGACGAGCACGTTGAGGCGGGCTTCTTTTTCGGCGGTCCAGTCGCCAGCGTTGGGCTGCCCGGCGGGTTCGATGACGTGCCAACTGTTGTTCCACCAGCGGTGGTAGTTGTCGGCGGGATTGGGCGCGAGGGTTTCCGGAGGAGCGGAAGGATCCTTGGTATTCGTACGGACGGCGCCGAAGAGGAGCAGACGCCCGCCGACGGGAACCTGATCGTAGAAGACGGCTTTTTGCGCGTCGGATTCGCCGGTGAGAACGAGGATGGGGCGGACATCGAGGGGCTGGAGATCGCCGATGTCGGCGGCGCGAGGCGCGGTGGTGAGCCAGTCCTTGTATTCGGAAAGCAACTGCCAGACGGCGGCGAGATGCTCGGGCTCTTCGGATTTGAAGTCGAGATTGAGAGTGATGAGCGGCCAATCGCCGTGATTCCCTTCCCGCAAAGCTTTCTCGACGATGGGGCGGACGCGCTCGAAGAAATATTCGCGCATGTTCGGCTCGGAGCCGGTGGCGGGAGCGCTGTGGCTGACGAGAGAAGTCATTTTGCCTGTGCGGGGATCGCGCTCCCAGAGGAGGTCCTGTTCGATGGCGAGGGGAGTGCCGGCGGAAAGCGCGCGGTCGATGCGGTCGGACCACCACTCGAAATAGGGGTAGCAGTTGTGGGCGTCCATAAGGACGCGGGAGCCGGGAGCGAACGAGGCGGCGGGGGTTGCGGCAGAGGAGAGTATGGACGGCGTCAAGAGCAGGACGGCAAGCAAGGCAAGATGAATGCGCACAAGGGCCTCCAGGATAAAGGTCGAGGAGAACCAGTTTAGGGGAGTACCGGTGGGGGAGAAAGGCCGACGTTCAAAGAACTAACGAGAGGTCCGGGACCGTTCCAAAAGCGAACAGGTAAAGCGAAGTTGGAACACAAACTCATCCGCCCGAGAGTGCGGGCCGCCTATCCCGTTGGTTTACAACGCCGTCCAGCGAGGGTGATGGGCAGCATGGTGCAAGGAAGAATGCGTGGCATTGTGGCTCGACATGAGAAAAGCAGCAAAAAGCGCGTGGCAAGCCGTGGTGCGACCGGGAATCATCCGCGAGCTGGGGATTACATGGGTAGTGCTTGCAGCTTCTCTGTTTATTTCCGAACAGTACGACGTGTTCGAGTGGATGTACCGGGAGTCGCGCACATACGATTTTTTGGATGAGTTCTTCGTGGCGGGCGCGGTGCTGGCAATCTCCCTGAGCGTTTTTGCCGCACGCCGGTGGAAGGAACTGCGGAAAGAAGTCGCCAGACGCGTGGAGGCCGAGGAGCAACTGCGAGCGGCGAAGAAAACCGCGGAGCAAGCAAACCAGACAAAGAGCACATTTCTAGCAACGATGAGCCACGAAATCCGGACGCCGATGAACGGGATCATCGGCATGACGGAACTGCTGCTGGATACGGAGCTGAACAAGGAGCAACGAGAAAGCCTGGGGCTGGTGAGACTTTCGGCGGAGTCGCTGCTTTCGATCATCAACGACATTCTGGATTTTTCGAAGATCGAAGCGGGCAAGCTGGAAATCGAGAGCATCCCCTTCGACTTGCGCGAAAGCCTGGGCGAAACGATGAAAGCGCTGGCGGTGCGCGCCGACCAGAAGGGGCTGGAGCTGGTTTACGAGGTGGAGCCGAGCGTGCCGGAGGCGCTAATGGGCGACCCGGGACGCGTGCGGCAAGTCCTGGTGAACCTGGTGGGAAACGCGATCAAGTTCACGGAGCGCGGAGAGATCGTGGTCAGCGTGAGCGAGGACAAAGTGGACGAGAATTCGAGCCAGCTGCACTTTCGGGTGAAGGACACCGGGGTGGGCATTCCGGCGGATCAGCAGAAGAGGATCTTCGAGGCGTTTTCGCAGGCGGATGGCAGCATGGCGCGGAGATTCGGGGGAACGGGACTGGGGCTGACGATTTGCGCGCGGCTTGCGGAATTGATGGGCGGACGAATCTGGGTGGAGAGCGAAGCGGGAAAGGGAAGCACATTTCACGTGACTCTGCGCCAAGCGGTGCAAACGAAGGGGCACACAGCAGTTGCGGCAGTGGCGCCGGAGGAACTGCGGGATCTCGCGGTGCTGGTGGTGGATGACAACGCGACGAACCGGCGGGTGTTGGAGGGGATGCTGAACCGGTGGGGAATGCGTCCGACGGCGGTAGAAGGCGGCAGACCGGCGCTGCAAGCGCTGGAGCTGGCGAGGAACATAGGACACGTGTTCCCGCTGATCTTGTTGGACGGGCAGATGCCGGAAATGGACGGGTTCGCGGTCGCCGAGCACATCCGGAAGAATCCGGCGCTGGCCGGCGCGACGATCATGATGCTGACTTCGGCGGGACACCTGGGGGATGCGGCGCGGTGCCGGGAGTTGGGAATTTCGGCGTACCTGGTGAAACCGATCCGGCAAGCAGAACTGCTGGAGGCGGTCTGCCGCGTGCTGCGGAAAGCGCCGGCGGAGAGTCCGGGGCAGCTGGTGACGCGGCATACGCTGCGAGAGGAACACCGGCGCCGGAGCGTGCTGCTGGCGGAAGACAACGCGGTGAATCAAACGCTTGCGGTACGGCTGCTGGAAAAAAGAGGTTACCGTGTGACGGTGGCCGAAAATGGGCGGAAGACGCTTGAAGCAATGGCGCGAGAGAGATTTGACGCGATTCTGATGGATCTGCAAATGCCGGAAATGGACGGGTTTGAAGCGGTTGCGGCGATCCGCGCGAACGAGCGCGTGTCGGGAGAGCGCATCCCGGTGATCGCCATGACGGCGCACGCGCTAAAGGGAGACGAGGAAGCGTGCCTGGCGGCGGGGATGGACGGGTACATTTCGAAGCCGATCCGTACGAGCGAACTGTTCGCGACGCTGGAGAAGTTTCTGGCCGAGAAAGACGAAGCCGCGGAAACGAGCGCGGAGACCGAGCCGAGTACGGGCAAGCTGGCATAGCGGGATTTTCAGCACGCTCCATCTTTTTTCGTACGCACAAAAAGAAAGACCCAGGGAACTCGGGGAGCTCCCTGGGTTGAAGTGTCCGACGCCGCGGCGCCGACCGGTAAATCAGAAGGCGAAGCGCAGGGCGAATTGCATGACGCGGGGATCGCCCGCGAGCGAAGTGATTTTGCCGAAGCTGCCGGAGTTGACGTTGTTGGTCGGCAGGCCGAAATACGGCGTGTTGAAGAGGTTGAACGCTTCCCAGCGAAATTCGAGGCTGCGGCCCTCGCCGAAATAATTGAAGGTGCGAGCGAGGGCGAAGTCGAAGTCGGACATGCCGGGGCCGCGGAGGTTCTGGTTGCGGCCACAAGTGCCGAGGCCGCCGACGGGGGTGGCAAACTTGGTGGTGTCAAACCAGCGATCGACGTTTTGCTGATCGGAAGGAAGCGTGCCGCCGCCGAGGCAATCGGCGAGACCGTTGGTGAGGCCGCCGCGGACCTGGACGATGTTGTTGATGCTGCTGGAGAAAATGGTGAACGGACGGCCGGTGTGGAAGGCGGCGATGCCGCTGAGGCGCCAGTCGC
>Ga0079222_10000205_pt1 | contig 12308 bp, 8 predicted proteins | sample GAPlitter_FD_75070 | JGI IMG/M metagenome (GOLD analysis project Ga0079222, IMG submission 75070) | Agricultural soil microbial communities from Georgia to study Nitrogen management - GA Plitter | ecosystem: Environmental > Terrestrial > Soil > Agricultural land | place: USA: Georgia | collected...
CATCTATCGTCATGTTCACCGCCGGCGCGAGCGGACCACACACCCCCGCCGCGATGGCGATCGGAATGTCCGACACGTCGCCGGTGATGATCGTGCTCCAGCGCGCAGCCGCATTCACGAACGCCGAACGCTGGTTTGTGGTCATCGTCGTCACGAAACAGAGCGTGATCGCGTAGCCCGTTCCGCCCCCACCCTGACAACCTGGCGCCTTGAAGAGGACTGAGTTATTGGCCGCGGTAAAGCCAAACCCGGTGACGGTCGCTTGGACAGTGTTGGGGTTGGCCACCCCACCGAGCGTCCAGCTTCCGACCGTTGCGACACCGGATGCATCCGTCGTGGCGACGGAATTCGTTAGGCTGCCGCCCCCCTCGATGACACTGAAGGAGACCGTCGCGTTCGCAATCGGGTTGCCCTGACCGTCTTTCACGAGCACGGACGGCGGGACCGGCACCTGAGTTCCGGCCATCGCTGCCTGGAATGCCCCGGCGTTCGCGACAATGGTCGGCGCCGTCAGGATTAGGGAGACGTTAATGATTGCGGGTCCCGTTCCCGCGAGGCTCGATGTAACTGTGACTTTCGCCGTATACGTCCCGGCCGTGAGTGGTCCAATCGTCGTCGCGAGGTTGAGCTCCGTCGGCGTCGTCGTTCCCGCCAGAGTTGCGTTGAGCCATCCGGTAGGCGCACCAGCCGGATACGTGACTGTCGCCGTCAAGTCGCTGAATGAGGCGATGCCGGCTGCCGTGATCGAGATGGATTGGGGCGCCGGATCCGACGAGCCGACCGATGCCGTGAAGGAGACGTTCGTCGTCGATGCGACTACGGACTGCTTCGCGGTCACCGTAATCGCCGCCGTTGCATTCTTCCCGTTGCTCGTTGCCGTTATGATAATCGGACCGCCAGGGAATACCGCGGTCACGAGGCCATTCTGGTCGACCTTCGCGACGCTTGGATCTGATGAGCTCCAGGCAATCGGCGCGTCGGCGACCGGGGCATTGGCGGCGTCCAACGCCGTCGCGGTGAGCTGGACCGTTGCGCCGATGTCCAGCGTCGCATGATCGACCGAAAGCGTGACACTGGCGATCGCCGATGAGAGCACGCCGAAGGTGCTGAGCCTTGTTAAGCTCGCAGTCACGATTTTCCCGACCGGATCGACGGTGCTTCCGTCGACGGGCTGCCAGGCTCCGCTCAACACGCGCTGGATACGCAGCAATTGCTCGGATGCGCCGGTTGGCACCTGTGCGACGCCGTACTTGAGTTGTAGCTGAGCCGACGTCGCGAACTGGAGATTCGGTGGGCCGATGTTGACCGCCGTGCCGGTTACGAGACGCGGTGAAAGGGGTGCGTCCAGCGCGGGCTCCATCGTGATCATCGTGTTCGATGAGAGCGCCCCGGCGGGGATAGTCAGTATGGCGGTCCCGCTGAGGCCCGTCACCGTACCGCCGGTCGCGCCGACAATCGCGCCATCCTTGATCGTCACCTGCAACGACGCGCTCTTGCTCTCCGAGGTCGCCGTGATCGTCACGACGCCGGTCGAGAAGGCCGTCACGAGTCCGTCCGCCGATACCGTCGCCAGTGAGATGTTCGAGCTCGTGTAAGTCAGTGCCCGTGTGACGACGTTTCCCTGTATGTCTTTTACGGTAGGCGTCAGCTGCAACGTCGCCGTCGGGACCAATGTCGCCGTGTCGTGCGGCAGGGTCACCGATCCGACGGGCGTAGGCGGCGTGGCATCCTTACCGCAAGCGGCGAGGAGAGCGAGTCCAAGAACGAGCAGAAGTCGACGCATCGGACGATTTTGTCACTCGTGTGCGCTGTTTAGCAAGCCTTTACGTGAATCTCGAAGCCCAACCTCGTTATCAAGCCCGATTGGTCGTCGGAAATTCCACGTCTCGGCCATTCAGTCCTATAAACCACTGCTCACACGGATTTGAGCCGTCACGGCCCTCTATTCTTGCCTTGCTGAGCAAGGCATCATACCTTGGCGGCCAAGGTAGCCTGCCCGTTGCTCCGTCCCGCAAATAGATGGATTACGACCGAGAATTCCTCACCGGCACCGTCGGCGTTCTCATTCTCTCGTTGCTCAGCGAGCGCGCGATGTACGGGTATGAGATCCTTCAGGAGGCAGAGCGTCGCAGCGCCAGCCAGTTCCAGATGAAAGAAGGCACGCTCTACCCCGCCCTGCATCAGATGGAGCGCGCGGGCTTCCTCAAGGCGGCCTGGCGCCAGAGCGAGCATGGACGCGCCCGCAAATACTACTCGCTCACGCCGAAGGGCCGCCGTCACGCCGACTCCAAGCGCCGGCAATGGGAATCCATCTCGGCTGCGATGCGCGCGATCCTCGGAGTCGCCAATGGATGAACGTGCCCTCGCCGACTTCATCGACCGCATCGTGCGCGATTCGAGAATTCCCGACGCGCGCGCGCGCCACGATCTCCGTCGCGAGCTGGAGAGCCATTTTGCCGAATCTGGAAGCGCGCCAAACGCCATCCGTGACGCCGTCGCCCGGTTCGGCAGCCCGACGGAAGTGATCGAAGGGCTCGGACAGGCGCACCAACCCGGCCGCAGGCTTGCGAACGCTTTCCGCATTCTTGTCGCCCTCGCCGCGTCGGCGATCGTCGCGCTGGCGATCCAGCTCGTCGCCAGCTTGCGCATCGATGCGCGCGGCAACCTCGCCGGCCTCGGGCACGGTTTCGGCCGCGCCATCGCGTTCTCCGCGATGATCGTCGTCGCGCTCGTCGCCGCGTGGGAGCTCGACATCGACTCGTTGTGCGGCCGCCTCGAGCGACACCCTACACGCCTCGTCGCGACACTTCTCACCTTGGCGGCGATTATGATCGGCTTTCATGCCGCCGAGAATACGCTGGTCGCGCCATCGCGGGCGCTCGCGGCCAGCGCCGTTGACGTCGTCATCTGGACGTGCACCATCGCCATTCTCGCGCGAACGGATCGGATCTTCGCACGCGTCTTCAGACCACTCGAGCGATGACCAACACTCTCACCCGCGACCTGCGCCAGGCATGGCGCATGATCAGGCGCACGCCGATTCTCGCGTCGGTCGTCATCGGATCGTTAGGCGTCGGGATCGGTGTCAACACCGCCGTGTTCTCATGGATCCAGGCGGTTGTCCTGCGCCCACTCCCGGGGGTCGCCAATCCAGCGCGCTTCCACCTTATCGAGGCGCGAATGGAGGGTGGCGGGCACCCCGGCTCGTCGTGGCTCGAGTACACCGATCTGCGGTCGCGACTCCCGTCATTGCCGAACTTGCTCGCCTTCCGGATGGCGCCTTTCACAGTCGGCGCGGCCGATCACGTGGAGCGAACCTACGGGCAGCTCGTCTCCGGCAACTTCTTCTCGGCGCTCGGCCTCCGCCCAGCCGCGGGACGCTTTCCCGTTCCGCAGGAGGTGACGCGCCCGGGTGGTGAGCCCGTGGTCGTCATTTCGTACGAGTTCTGGCAGACGCGTTACGATCGCGCGACTGCGGCAATCGGACAGACGCTGCGCGTCAATGACCGTCCTCTCACGATCATCGGTGTCACGCCCGAGGGCTTTCAAGGCACGGTTCTTGGTCTCAACTTCGATCTCTGGGTGCCGGCGACGATGGCATCCGTGCTATTCACCGGCTCGCGCGAACTGGAGGATCGAAGCCAGCGCGGCTACAACCTCATGGCGCCGCTCGAGTCGCCGGTGCCGCTCGCGCGCGCGCAAGGCGAAGCCGACGCCGCGATGCGACAGCTCGCCGAGCTCTATCCCGAGACGAATGCCAAGGTCAGCGCCGAGGTCCTTCCTTTCTGGCGGGCACCGCGCGGACCACAGCTCATGCTCGCGCGGGCGCTGTTCATCCTGCAGGGAGTGATGCTTCTGTTGCTCCTCGCCGTGTGCGGAAATACGGCGAACCTCATGCTCGCGCGCGCGAGCGCGAGGCAGCGGGAGATCGGCGTTCGTCTCGCGTTAGGCGCCGGCCCTTGGCGAGTTAGTGCGCTCCTGCTCACCGAGAGTCTGACGCTCGCTCTCGCCGGCGCCGGCCTCGGCGCTGCGCTCGCCGTATGGGCGACGCAAGCGATGCGCGCCGTGCCGATGATTGGCGCCTTCCCAATCAAGTTCCAAACGGAACTCGACAGCGTCACGCTCACCTTCGCGATCGGCCTGGGGATCGGCTGCGGCTTCCTCTTTGGTCTCATTCCCGCGCTGCAGCTGGCGCGCGTCGATCCCCAAAGCGCGATGCGCGCTGGGACTCAGGGCGGAGGGCGAAGCCGCACGCGCAAGGCCTTGATGGGCACGCAGGTTGCCCTCGCGCTCATCGTGCTCACCGCGGGGGCGCTGTTCTTCCGCAGTTTCCGCGAGACGCAGGAGACCGATACCGGATTTCGGCGTGATGGCGTGCTCCTCGCCGCGTACGATTTATCGGCGAGAAATCCTAGCAGCGAGCAAAGCGTTGCCTTTGCCGCGACGGTCGTGGATCGTCTCTCGGCATTGCCTAACGTCGAAGGGGCGGCGATCGCCACCTCGGTGCCCCTCGACATCCACGGATTTCCTATTCGCTCGTTCACTATTGAAGGCCGAGCTCGCGCCGACGCGGCGACGGACCAGGCGCCAAACAACGTTGTCACGCCGGGGTATTTCGAGACACTCGGAATCCCCTTCCGAGAAGGTCATGATTTCGCCGCGCTCAACGACGCCACGTCACCGCCTCAGGTCATTGTCAACGAGGCGTTCGCTCAGCGCTATCTTGACGGGACGCAAGCCGTCGGGCGGCGCCTGCAATCACGCGGCAAGACGTATATCATCGTTGGCGTCGTCCGCACCACGATATCGGAATCGTTCAGCGAACGACCGACCGCGGTGATGTATTTCTCGTATCGCGATCGCCCATACCCGACCGGCGAGATCCACGTACGCACCAGCCACGGTGCGGAGCAGCTCGCGCCCGAGATACGACGTATCGTGCGAGAACGCGACCCTGGTCTCGTGGTCTACGACATCCGCACCCTCAACGACCACATCGAGAAGAATCTTTTCCTGCGCCGAATTCCGGCGCGCATGTTCGTCGTGCTCGGACCACTCCTCCTCCTGCTCGCCGCGATTGGTATCTATGCGGTGGTGTCGTACTCCATCTCGCGCCGCACCGTCGAGATTGGAGTGCGCCACGCACTCGGTGCGTCCGCCAATCGCATCGTCGTCGAGATCATGGGCGACACGTTGCGAACGATCGCGTTGGGCGCCGTCATCGGATGGTTGATCTCATTGCTCGTCGAGGTCCACGTGGCACGTGGCGTGATCTCACTCGCGGTCGTCGTCGGTGTGCCGGCGCTCCTTGTCATGGTGGCCACCATTGCGTGCTGGATTCCGGCGCGGCGTGCAGCGAATGCTGATCCACTCGTCGCTCTTCGCAGCGAGTAGACCGTCTCGTCCGGGCTATTCTGATCGCAACGTGATCGCGGGATCGACGCGTGCCGCTCGCCAGGCCGGCAACCAACAGGCGAGCATCGACACGCCGGCGAGGAGCACGACCACGCCAACGTACGTGACGGGATCGACGCGCGAGACTCCGAAGAGCAATGAAATAATCGCGCGCGATGCCGCGACGGCAGCGCAGAGCCCGATGACGACGCCGAGCAGCGTCAGCGCCATTCCTTGCCAGACGATGAGTCCGAGGATGTTACCGCGCGTCGCGCCTAACGCGGAGCGAACTCCGATCTCGCGCATCCGTTCCGTTACGCTTCCCGAGAGCACGCCGTAGATGCCGATCGCCGCGAGCAGCAGCGCCGCAAACGCAAATGTCTCGATCACGACAAGCGCGAATCGACGTTGCGACGCCGTGCGTTCGATCAGGGCATCCATCGAGACGATACGCTCGATCGGCTGATTCGCGTCCACCGACCAAATAGCGCGCTTCACGCTCGGCGCCAGCGCCGCGGGATCGCCGCTCGTGCGCACGACGAGCGACTGCACGTTGTCCACCCACCACCAACGCCCCATCGCGACATAGAAGGCGTCCGTCTGGCCTAACGCGAGCGATTCCTGCTTTACATCGCCGACGACGCCAACAACAACGTCCCAGGGACGGTCGCTCCCCGTTTCCGGTCCGAAGCGAACGCGTTGGCCGATCGGATTCTGGTCACCGAATTTGCGCCGCGCGAGTGACTCGCTGATGACGATCGCTTCGTCTCCGCCGCGCACGTCAGTCACGTCGAGGAGACGGCCGCGGCGCAGGGGGATTCCCATCGTGGCGAAGTAAGGGGGTGTCACCGCATAGCGGAACGCGCTGCCATCCTCGCCCGCCTTCACGCTCGGCGTCGATTGGAACTCGTATCCGTAACCGTCGACGTCGCCGCTGAGGGGCAGTTGGCTCGTGAGGGCGACGGCGGTGACTCCTGGAACGTGACGCACCGCTTCGGCCACGCGCTCGTAGTACAGCCGCCGCGCCGTGTCACCGCGGTATGCGCGTCCGGGATCGATCACCTGCATCGTCAACAATCGGGATGGGGTAAAGCCTGGCGCAACCGCGAACAATCGCTCGAGGCTGCGCATCAGTAGCCCCGCGCCGACGAGCAGTATCAACGCAAGCGCCACTTCCGTCACGACGAGAACGTTCCGTGCGATGCCGCGCTTCCCCGCAGTGCGTCGCGACATGTGTTGCAGCCCATCCTGAAGTCCCGTTCGCGTCGCAGCGACAGCCGGAATCACTCCCATCGTTAGGCCGACGAGCGCGGAAACGATCAATGCGAAAGCGAACACGGGTCCATTCAATCCGATCGCGTCGATACGCGGAAGGCCGGGGGGGCTCAGCGCAACGAGCGCACCGACGCCGACGTTGGCGACGGCGAGGCCGCACACGCCGCCGATGCCCGCGAGGAGCACGCTCTCTGTCAGCACCTGTCGCAGTAGTCGGCCCCGACCCGCGCCGAGGGCGACGCGCATCGCGAACTCGCCACGTCGTTGCGCGGCGCGCGCGACAAGAAGGTTCGTGACATTCACGCACACGATCGCGAGCAAAACGATCACCGCGCCAACGATCGCGAGGAGCATCGGCCTCGCCTCGCCCGCCATGGCGTCTCGCAGCGGACGAACGAGCAAGCCCGCGCTCATATTCGCCCACAGTGGTCTGGGGAATTCGGGAACCGCGGCGCGTCCAATGGCGTCGATCTCGCGTCTGGCTCGATCGGGGCTGACCGATGCGTCGAGACGTCCCAGCAGCCGATAATGATGTCCCCACTCACGCGAGTTGAAGTCCGCCCGCGCGCGCTCCTGCAGCGGCGCCCAGATGTCCACCGCAGGTGCGAGGACGTTCGTGAACTGGCGCGGCATGATGCCGATGACGAGATACTCATTATCATCGAGCTTGACCGTTCTTCCCACGAGTGAGCGGTCCCCGCCGAAGCGACGTTGCACAAGGCGGTCGCTCAAAACGGCAACGCGCGGGCCACCGACCTGATCGTCCGCATCAGCGAAATCGCGCCCCACCGCGGGCGCAACGCCGAGCACGCGGAAGTAGCTCGCGCTCACGCGCTGGCCTTGGAGACGCTCTGGCTCGTTCGTGCCGGTGAGTGACGGCTGCCACCGGTCGACCACCGTGAGCGATTGGAAGGACCGGCTTCGGGCGCGCAACTCCGCGTAAGTTCCGAAAGTCGCGTCGCGCGGCGACCCGTCCTGACCGCGATCGTCCAGAACCACGAGTTGTTCCGCGCGCGGATACGGCAAGGACGCGAGGAGGATCGGATTCACGGCGCTGAAAATGGCCGTTGTCGCGCCGATTCCTAAGGCGAGCGTCAGCACGCTAACGACGGTGAAGCCAGGGTTCGCGCGCAGCCGTCGCGCTGCAAAACGGACGTCGCCCAGCACTTCAGCGACGATGTTTTCCCAGCCGTAGGCGCGGACGCGCTCTCGCACGACAGTCATGTTGCCGACCTCCAGCTGGGCAGCTCGTCGCGCAGCATCGCGGTCGTATCCGCGCGCGACATACGCCGCCGTCGTCAGGTCCATGTAGTGACGAACCTCGTCCGTCAGCTCGTCGTCAGTTGTTTGTCGCCGGACGAGGGCGCGCATGCCGAGCGCGAGCTGACGCCAGAGGCTCATCGTTCAGCCCTCGGCGTTCAGCAGACGGGCAACCGCGGCGGCGCGGCGCGTCCAGTCCGCGGTCTCGATGGAGAGCTGCTTCTTCCCAGCAGACGTCAGCTCATAGAACTTCGCGCGGCGGGCATTCTCGGTCTGGCGCCATTCCGAGTCGAGCCATCCCGCGCGCTCGAGCCGTTGGAGCGCGACGAGCAACGAACCAGGATTGACCTTGAAGACGCCGCGCGAGATTTGTTCGACGCGCCTGGCAATGCCGAATCCATGCATTGGCTGGAGGCTCAATGTCTTGAGAATGAGCATGTCCAGCGTGCCCTGGATGACGTCGGTGTTCGGCTCAGCCACGATTCGCTCCGTCGTCGATGACGTCGGAGCATAAGTCCTTTACATCTTGATTGTCAAGATGTGATGTTCAAGATGACTTGGAGCGGCTCAGCGGTTCTCGCGCAGCGCCTGAAGCGCTTTCTCGAAGAATGGTACGTTCCCTCTCTGAGCGGGCGGAACGTTTCGAAGAACGATTTCCCAATTTGCGATCGCGCCCTTCTTGTCGCCCGTCGCCGCATAGCCACGCGCGAGCCCGAGCGACGTCCAGAACTTGTCATCCGGGTGGAGGACTTGGTTCAGCTTGAACACCGTCATCGCGCGCGCCGCTCGCCCCGACGCGAGGAGACTGGCGCCGTACTGATAGACTCCGCGCGCGTTCGTGCTCGGAAGACGAACGGCGTGATCCATCGTCGTGTCGGCATCGGCGTCGCGACCCATGGCGTGGAGCACCGCTGCCTTGATCTGCAGTGTAGAAAAATCTTCTACGCCCGCGGCGGCGCCACGAAACGGCTCGTAGATCGCTTTGTTGGCCCAAAAGAGCGCTTCGTCGAGATCGATTTTGTTCGACGCCGCAAAGAGCGCCGCCTGCGCCCAGTTCTGATAGTTGAAGCCAGGCCATGCCTCGAGATCTTTTCGGATCTGCGCGACGTACAGCTCGTTGACGTTAGGCACGTCGATCTTGAAGGAGATTCGCTTATTCTCCCACTGGAGGAAGGCGACCGCGGAGTTGGGCAATCGTTCCTCGAATCCGTACGTCAAAAACTCCGTGAACGGCGCTTCGTGCGGTGTCGCGGCAACACGGAGCACGTTTTTCATGGAGTCGTACTGAAAGCTGCCCCACCCTTCCCACTTCGAGTTGAAGATCCATGTCCACGGTCCGTCCTTCTGCAGCTCGACGAAGAGCGCGTACGTCCCCGCTTCGAGTCTCTTTCCCTCGATCTGAACGTCGTGGCTGAAGTTGATGGTGGTCGTCTCGTTGGCGCCCGCGCGCCACGGCGTCGCTCGGACGGGACCGAAGCCGTCGTCGAAGAGCCCGAACTTCACGAGCTCGCCCCAGATGTGTCCCGTTCGGTCGTTGCTCACCGGGAAGTGCACGCGCGGGCTGTGATACGCGATCGTGATCTTCACCAGCCCGACCCACTGCGACACTTCGGCGCGCTGATTGTCCCCGTTAGGCGGAAGCGCGATCTCGGAGTGAATCTGGGCTGAGGCGGACGGTCCGGCCGTGCACAGCGCGAAGAGGCAGCCGGCGATTGCTCTGTTCATTGGCGGCTTTATGGAAGGAGGGAGCTGATGGTCATCCTGAGGAGCTTGCGAGGAATGACAACACCGTACGATCGGCACTCCCACCGCCGCCAGCTTATCGTGCCGTCCAGACACAATTAGCACAGTCTGATTACGCCAACTTAACTGCGCTGTCCTCCCGACCGACGCATCACGAGCCCGAGGCTTACAACTGCCAGAGCAAGCGCCGCCCATCCGACGACATTCGTGCCCGCGCCCAATCGACCCTCGCGCGCGAGCGTCGTGACCGACGCGGGGCGCTTCGAGCCCTCCTCGCCTGTCCACTCCACGCGCTCGCCGTCGGCGTACGTCTGATACGCGGGCCACACCAGCTTCGAGCCGTCCTTCGGATTGGCGGCCATGAACGGGAACTCGACGAAGCGCTGCGGTGCGAGGCTTCCCGTCCACACCGCGCCGACGATCCGCTTTGCCGAATCCGCGCGAACCTCGAGCTGCCACCCCGGAACGTCCTCGAACGCCGTGACACGGAGCTCCTTCGGAAAGCGGATTTCGACCCGCGTCGTCGCCGTCGTCTTCTCGTTAGGTACGCGGAGCACGTACCGCTCGTAGGCGCCGGGCGCGGAGCTCCGCGGGAAGACGACCGCGTGCGCGAACGCCAAGGCCGGAATGGCAACCGTGGCGGCGACACCGATCGTGATGGCCGTCAGCAGCCGGCGTGGCGGGGGGCGTCGTCGCGAGAGAATGGAGATGTTCATTCGATTGGGGTTTCGATCGAGGAAGAGCCATTGATCGGCGCGCGCGGCGGCGGTACGTACGCGAGCCATCCGCCGAGCAGGACGACGATGGTCATCACGACAAGTTCACGTTGCAACACCGCCTTGAAGCTCGCCGAGGTCGTTTGGTCTCCGTCAAGCCGCGGTAGAGCGCGCGCTCGATAATATGCCCCAAAAGCAACGAGCACGAGCAGGCCCGCGACCTTTCCGAGCATCACGGCGCCATAACCGGAGTGAACGAGATCACCGATTGACGACAGAAACAGCAGAGACATTCCGATCCCTGAGGCCGCGACCGCGATGACGCTCCAGAGCGCGAGCGTCGATACGCGGCTCGCCTCGCGCGCAAACCCTGCCCCTTCGCCGCGAGAATACGCGATGAGCCAACAGATGCCGCCGAGCCAAACGGCTCCCGCCAATAAATGAAGCGATCTCGCCGGCGCCGCGAGCCAGGGTTGGATCGCCGCCGAGTGTCCCGTCGCGCCGCTGAGCAGCACGACGGCCAACGCGAAGACGAGCGCGATGCGCGGATGGCGCACCAACCAGAGCGCCCAGAGCGCTAGTACTGAGAGCCCCAGGCACCACAGGTCGATCTTACCCGTTGCGCTGCCCGCTGCGGCCGCGAGCGCGGAGCTCGTTAGGCGATGCGCCGGGGAAACGTTCACGATCCAGGCTGCGAAATGGAGCGCAAGAAAAACCGGCGCGGCGAGCGCGAGCGCGCGGACGAGGCCACCGCCTCGAACGTCGGCAGCCTGCCCCGGCCACGTCATGAAAACCAACAAGCCCGCGAGCGCCATTGCACATCCAACCGCGATTCCGCGGGCCAACGCCGGGATCATCGGCGCCGCCAGGAGCGACGGACCCCACCCAGTCTCCACAAGTTGACTCTCGGCGAGACCGGCGCGCGGCACGGGACCGCCCTTCCGTCCGACCCAGAATAGATAGCTGCCGCCAACCGGATGGCCGTCCGCGGAGACGACGTGCCATGCGACTCGATAGGCGCCGGGCGCGAGATCGGCGATCGGCGCGATCAGCGCGTCCACATCGTACGGATCACCGGCGACATGCAGCTTCGTCGCTCGACCATCGCCGCCGATCAGCGAGATGCTAGCGAGAGTCGGCTCGAGTTGCTCGCTGAAAAGCAGACGGACGCGCCGTGGGCTCGCCGGCACCACGCTGTCGGCCGGCGGCTCCGCGCTCACGAGCATCGCGTGCGCGTACAGCACGCCGCGTACGCCGGCGAGCGACGCGACGATGATAACCGCGACGATCGCGACACGCCGGACGCGTGACATCAGAATCCGAACTTCGCGCTCGCCACCAGCGTCCGCTGGGGAAAGGGATGGAAGAGGAAGTACTTTCTGTTCAGGAGGTTATCAACGCCGAACGAGCCCGACCAGTTCTGGGTGAAACGGAGGTTGGACTTCCCGTCGAGAACGAACCACTCGCTGAAGCCCTGATACGTATTCGGATGCACGTCAGCATTGTCGAGCGTCGTGTACAGCTTCGAGCTGTAGCGACCAGCTAGCGACAGCGAGAGCCGCGACACCGGGCGATAGGATCCGACGAACGTGCCGCGCCAGCGCGGGATGTTCGGAAGGAACTTTCCGATTGCGCTGCCTTCCGGAGCGGTCGCGTTCGCCCGCCCCGAGAGCGCGAGCGTCCGCGCATCGAGATACGTGGCATTCACCGAGAGATCGAGACCGCGCACGAGGATGTCGCTCTCCGCCACTGTCGCTTCGACGCCGCGCGCGCGCACGTGATCGACGTTCGAGATGTACGAGTAGAGCGTCGAGGAATTCGGCAGGAGCGGGAGGAACTGCGAGATCATCGCGTCGTGCACGTCGTCCTGGAACAGCGCAACCTGCGCCGATCCATGCGAGAACAACCGCGCGATACGCA
>Ga0079222_10000209_pt1 | contig 12210 bp, 12 predicted proteins | sample GAPlitter_FD_75070 | JGI IMG/M metagenome (GOLD analysis project Ga0079222, IMG submission 75070) | Agricultural soil microbial communities from Georgia to study Nitrogen management - GA Plitter | ecosystem: Environmental > Terrestrial > Soil > Agricultural land | place: USA: Georgia...
CCGGATGCAGGGCCCTGCGTGACCTGACCCGCTTCGCCGTGCCGTCGCGGACGGGAATCGGCAGCTCTCTCTCGTCCCCCCTCTCCCGAAGAGCCTGCCCTGAGCGTAGGGGGACAGTGGGTGAGGACGGACGGGACAGGGGGGGCGAGGGGGCAAGCAGGCCGAGGGCCAGCCGCGCCGCTCGCGAACGAATCGCCTCGAGCAGCTGCGAGACAAACGGGCTGCCGAGCACCGCGAGATCCGCGTCCGGATCGCGCTCGAGCCCAGCGAGCGAAAACGCGACGCTCACGCACTCGCGGTCCCGGAAGAACGGGCGCTCCGGCTCGGGCAGGCTGAGTTCGGTGAGAGCGGGGCCGCGCGCGCTGTGCTTCACGCCCGCAAGGCGGCAGTAGCCCTCGAGCAGCGAGCGGAGGCGGGAATCCGCGTCCGCAGGTGCGAAGTGCGTGGCGCGTGGTTTGCTCCGCGGTTTGGGCGGGTTCCGACGACGACGGGTCGTCAAGCGGCGTCCGCCTGAATGTCGACCAGCACCATGGGCAGGCGGTCCACGCGCGCGACGACCGTAACGATCTGACCCCTGCTGGTCATGCCGCTGAGCCGCACCGGTTCTCCCGGTTTCGCCCGGGGGCCCTCTGCTCCAATCGGCTCGATCGACTCGAGGGCCTCGAGCACGTCCTTCAGGTGCAGGCCGAGGCGCAACCGCTTGGTGTCCCAGCCGGGGGCTTTGACGACCTGGCTCGTGCCGATGCCGAGCCGCAAGCGCGCGGGAACCGACAGGGCTTCGAAGCGGCGCTCCAGCCGCATGGCGTTGTCGTCGGGGGCGATGACCGAGTTGAGGCGCTCCTGCTCCCGGCCGATGGCGCTGCTCTTCTCGATATCCGCCCCCAGCGTCGCCACCCGGCGCGCGAAGTCCGCCTCGCTCTCGGCGGCGAGCCACTCCTTCGCGAGACGTCCCTCGAACTGTTGCGCGCCGCCGAACTCGCCGAGAATCAGGTCCAGCTCGCCCACCACCAGCTCGAACAGCTTGATCTTCTGGTCGAGCAGCTGGAGGATGTGCGACTCGATGGTTCCCGCGGCGGCGAGGTTGACGATGTGCACCTCGCGCGTCTGCCCGATGCGATGCAGCCGCCCGATGCGCTGCTCCACCACCATCGGGTTCCACGGCAGGTCGTAGTTCACCAGCACGTTGCAGAACTGCAGGTTCCTGCCTTCGCTGCCCGCCCGGGTCGCGATCAGGACGCTGCGTGGGTCGTCATGGAACGCACGGATCCGCTTGTCCCGATCGGCGGTCGAGTGCGTGCCCCAATAGACGATCGGCTGGCGGCGGAGCTGTTTCACGCGCTCGGCGATCAGCTCGATGGTGGGCCGGTGATCCGAGAAGACCACCACACGGTCGGGGGTCTCCCGCAGGAGCTTCGTGAGCACGTCGAGCTTGGCGTGGGTCTTGATCCCCCGCGCCCGCTTGGCGAGCTGCCGCGCGACCGTGCGGTACGCCGGGCTCACCCGCTCGCCCTGCGCCAGGTGCTCGAGCGACTCGGCGAGCGCCCGAGCGGACGAGCACAGCCGCTGGCGCAGGTGGATGACCGCGAGCTGCAGCACGCCCCGTTTCGCCGGCTTCTCCTCATCTTCGGCCACTGGCTTGATCAGCCCTTCGCGATACAACCGGCGCAGGAACTCGGTGGTCCGCTCGTACAGGTCTGCCTCGCCGCGGGTGAGCTTGACCGCGGGGTGGCGCGGCCGGCGGGGCGGCAGGTTGAGGTCGTCTACCACGCTCGAGCGGCGGGTGCGGATCATGACCTCGTGGGTGAGGGCCCTGAGCGCCTCCGGGTCGCGCGGCTGGCGCTGATCGCCGTTGAGCAGGTGCGCGCCGCGGAACTCGGGCCACGTGCCGAGCTGGCCGGGCCGGAGCAGCGTGATGAGGTTGTACAGCTCGCGCAGGTCGTTCTGCAGTGGCGTGGCGGTGAGCAGCAAAATGAAGTCGCGCTCGATCTTCTCGATGAACCGGTAGGTCGCGCTGCGCTCGCTCTTCACCTTGTGCGCCTCGTCCACGATCACCAGGTCCCAGCGGTGGCGCAGGATCTCCTCGGCGTGCCGGCGCGAGCGAGCCCGGTCGTGAGATACCACGGCTTTGGTCACGCGTCGCCAGTCGGCCGGATCGGTGGGGGTCTCGAAGCGCTCGAAGAACTTTTCCTCGAGCTCGCCCTGCCACTGGCCCACGAGGGAGGCGGGGGTGAGGATGAGCGCCCGGCGGGCCAGACCGCGGATCGCCAGCTCTTTGTAGATGATGCTCGCCTCGATCGTTTTGCCGAGGCCCACCTCGTCGGCGAGGATGGCGCGGCCGCCCATGTCGCGCAGCACGCGCTGAGCGACGTCGATCTGGTGCGGCAGCTCTTTGATCGCGTTGGCGTCGAGGGTGATCAGCCGCTCGAACCCGGGGACCAGGGCGATGCGCTCCGCCTCGCGCCGCAGCTCGTACCACGCGCGCTCGGCCGCGGGATGCCGCAACTGCTCGGCGAACAGCTGCAGGGACCGCTCGTCGACGGTCCAGGACTCATCCGCGGAATCCGAATGCAAAGCGAGCCGAGGTTGCGCCCCGGCTCGCTCCTGAGAAGTGAACGGTAACACTTACCGAACCGTGACGCCCAGCCCAATCTGGCCGACGTTCGCATTGGTGCTGGACGAATTCATCGCGAAGCCGTTCCAGTAAGGGGTGAGATAGACCTTGGGGCCGATCTTCATGTCATAACCCAGGCCGACCAGGGCACCGACGCCCGTCTCGCTGCCGCTGCCGAACCCGCTCACCGCGGCGCTCACAGTGCCGATGCCCAAGCCACCGATCAGGAAGAAGCCGCCGCGAGCCGACGGATAGAAGCGCGCCGCGGCCGTGATGGCGTTGACGTTGAGGGTCGAGCCGTTCTCGGACTTGGTCCAGCCGTTCCCCGAGACGCCAAGCAGCACCTTCTGGCTGAGCGTGCCCCCGAGGGCGAGGTTGCCGCTCAGGCCCCCGGTGCGAGAGGTGCAGTCCTGGCAACCGAGCGAGCCCCAGCCGAGGCCGGCGCTGAACCAGAACCCCGATTGACGGTGCGCCTGCTGATACTGGCCCATCGCGGTGCCGGCGAGGCACAGTGTCATCACGGCAAGCGACAGGACTGTACTGGACAGCTTGGCGTTCATGGTGATGACCTCCTGGGAGTTGTCGTGGCTCCCAGGGGCGCTCCGGAAGCGGGCGCACAGCTTACCCCAGCAACACCACGCTATCTGTGCGCCAGGTCACACGTCTGATGGCAACAGGTACGGTCTCAACTCGCTTGGGTGCTGAGTCCTAGAGTCAGGACTCGCTGAGGCGAGATCCTTTGGGGTCCGAGATGCGGCGCCTGGGCCCACTGCTCCGGCGATTGGTGGCGCGGCGGTCGAATCCGCTACGGCGCTCGACCGGGACCTCGACCTGCTCCCGCCTGCGGTCGCGCACGATGCGGCGGCCGTTATCGCGGCGGCGATCCCATCCGCGTCGTCGAGGCTGTTCCCACTCGGGGCGGTCAGTGGCCATAGCAGTGTACCTTGACCGGCTGGGCGTGCATTAACAGGGCCGCCGCGAATCCGCCGAGACGAGGCGCCGGAGGAACCGGGATCGCTGGAGAGTGTGCCGTGGGCTCGACGCGCGGTGTTGCGAGGAGACCGCAGCGCCCGGCGACCCGATATTAGGCCGCACGCCCGTCCCCCAGGCGGACCGCGCGTGCGCGGGTGAGCCTCGCCAGCCAGCTCGCTACGGTTCCTGCCCGTGGGTCGAACGCTGCCGCGTTGCGCCAGGCGTCCCGAAGGGCGGCGGCCACTGCTTTGTCGGCGAGACCGCTATCGAGCAGGACGCCGTAGGCGATCGCGTAAAGCGTCGGCCCGTAGCGCTCGTCCAGCTCCGTTAAGGCGGCCTTGTCGCTCAGCGCAGCGATGCGCTCGACCAGGCGGGCATCTGGCTGTGGCGGAGGCGAGTGGGCGCTTTTCATTCACCCTAAAGACGCGCCACCCTGCAGCCGGTCACGCGCCCCGGGTGCCGTGACCCCGCGCGGCGTGACGTCCGTCACGGGCGGCGACGGTCCTACTCCTAAGCTGAACTTGGTTATGGCAACCCTGTTCTGGCGCACGCTCATGGTCGCCGGCGCCGCCGCGCTGCTACTTGGCGCCTCGTGGGTGACCGCTTACACAGTCGTCGGAAACATGCTTGGCTCGCCCCCACCCGACATGGGCGTCCAGTCGACCACCCTGCTGTGGCAGGGTGCTCCCGAGCTCGCCGGACACCCGCGCGTGTGGCGCTTCGCGTTCAGCCCCACGCGCGTTCCGGGGGCCCCCAGCGTGCGCATCTACGTCACGCTGTACGGCCATGTGATGGACACCGAACCTGCAGACCTGCCCGACCGCCTGAAGGTGTTCCAGCGCGGTTATTGACCCACCTCCTGAGTCGGCTCCGGGGAATGGCGGTGACACTTTGGGATCAGCTCCCCCATGGTCGTCGGGGCTGAGCGATCGCCGGAGTTACCTCCGAACGCCGCCACCGCCAAGTCGAGATCTGGAATGGCGAGCGAGATCTGACCGCCATTGCCGGCGGCGAGGTAGTAGTGCAGTGTCCGCCCACCGGAGGGGTACTCGCCCATCCACCAGAGATAGCCGTACCGCGACGTAGGACCCATGGGGTAGCCGAAGCGCTTCTTCACCGCCCACAGGCCCACGAGCGAGGTATCGCCGGCAGCCTGCGCGCTCCCGGCGCGGGGAGCGACGCAGAGAATGAGGATCGTCACACGGGGGACACGAAGCATCAGGATTGGGGCGCGCGGGCCGGAGAAAAGGTTGCGCTCTATCTTCTTGGCCATGAACTCCACCACTCATCGCAGCTTGCTCCAGACCGCCGCCAACCTGGCCGCCGACTACCTCGACTCGCTGCCAGCGCGGGGGGTCGCGCCCACCACTGCGGCGCTCCAGGGCCTGAGCCGGTTTGACCGGCCGTTCCCTGAGCGGCCGTCCGATCCCGCCGCCGTGCTGCAGGAGCTCCACACGCGGGGGTCGCCCGCCACCATCGCAAGTGCGGGCGGGCGGTTCTTCGGGTTCGTGGTGGGCGGATCCCTGCCCGCGGCGCTCGCCGCGAACGTGCTCGCGGCGGCGTGGGACCAGGATGCCGGGATGACGGTGCTCGCACCGGGCGCCGCGGCGATCGAAGCGGCGGCGCTGCGCTGGCTGCTCGAGGCGCTGCAGCTCCCGGCGCAATCGGGCGGCGGGTTCGTGACGGGCGCCACCATGGCGAACTTCACCGCCCTCGCCGCCGCGCGGCACGCGCTGCTCGAGCGCGCCGGGTGGGATGTCGCGGCCGACGGGCTATTCGGCGCCCCGCCGCTGACGGTCGTCGTAGGCGACGAAGTGCACGTGAGTGTTCTGAAAGCGCTCGTCCTGCTGGGTCTGGGCAAAGCGCGAGTGCTCCGCGTCCCCACCGACGCGCAGGGCCGCATGCGTGCCGACCGGCTGCCGCCGCTCGACGCCCGGACGATCGTGTGCACGCAGGCAGGTAACGTGACACCGGCGCGTGCGACCCCGTGCGCGACGTGTGCCGGGCCGCCCACGAACGCCGCGCGTGGGTGCACGTGGACGGCGCGTTCGGCCTGTGGGCGCTGGCGGCGCCGCGGCGCGCGCCGCTCGTCGCCGGTGTGGAGGACGCCGACTCGTGGGCGCTGGACGCCCACAAGTGGCTGAACGTGCCCTACGACTCAGGCGTCGCGCTGTGCCGGGATGCCGCGGCGCTGCGAGGTGCGATGGCCACCGCGCCGGCCGCGTATCTCGTGCGCGGCGTATCGCGCGAGCCGGACGATTACACGCCCGAGCTGTCGCGCCGGGCGCGCGGCGTCGAGATCTGGGCGGCGCTCGCGTCGCTCGGCCGCTCCGGGCTCGCCGAGCTCGTGGAGCGGTGTTGCCGCCACACCACGCGGTTCGCACAGGGACTCGCGGCCGCGGGGTACGAGGTGTTGAACGAGGTGACGCTGAATCAAGTGCTGGTGCGGTTCGGTGACGATGCGCGGACCCGCCGCGTGATCGAGGGGATCCAGGCCGACGGCACGTGCTGGTGTGGCGGCACCGTGTGGCATGACCGGGCGGCGATGCGGATCAGCGTGTCGTCCTGGGCCACGACAGACGACGACGTGGAGCGGAGCCTGGCGGCGATGATCCGGGTGGCGCGGGCCGCCTGACCTTCGTCGGGACCTGTGTGATGCCGGTTACGCGGCGGCCAGAGCGATCGTCACCGTATTAACGCCGGCCCGTCGGGAGAGTCTCACCTCCCAACCCGAGCCGGGGACGACAATCATGGGACGTCGCATCGCGCTGTTGGTCGTGCTGGCGGTCGCCGTGGGCGCGCCGGGAGCACTCCGCGCCCAGGGCACCAGGCACGACCGTAAGGATGTTCGCCACGACCGCCGCGATCTGCACAAGGATCGTAAGGACATCCACAAGGACGCACAGGACATCCGCTCGGACAGGCAGGATGTCCGGCAGGATCAGAAGGACGTTCGCCAGGACAAGCAGGACATTGGTTCTGACAAGCGGGACATCCACCAGGACGAGAAGGACATCAGCGCCGACAAGCGCGACCTTCACGAGGATGTGAAGGAGGGCGACGCGCAGGGCGCCGCACAGGAGCGTCAGGATCTCAAGAGTGACCGCCAGGACCTGCTGGGCGATCGGACCGATCTGCGCTCAGGCCGGAAGGATCTCAGGAGTGACGCGAAGGACGTACGCACCGATCGCCGCGACGTCCGTGCGGATCAGCGGGACCTCCGCAAGGACGTGAAGGACGCGAAGGCCGACCGCCGCGATCTTCGTCAGGATCGCAAGGACGTGCGTGAGGATCAAAAGGAGAAGAAGGACAGCACGGACTGAGTGCAGGTGTCGTACAAAGCCGGCCGTGAGCGATGAGCTCACGGCCGGCTGCGTTGAAGGTTGACGCCTGCGTGACGCCGGGTCTAGGTTCACGAGAGAGCCCCCGCCCCCCCGCCCCCCTGCGCCCGGAGCCGCGCCATGCCCAGTGCCCGCGTCACCCGTCGTGAGTTTCTCGAGACCGGCGCCGCCGCCGGTGCCAGCCTCGTCATCGGATTCCGGCTGCCGGCGCTGGAGCGCGGCGGCCACTCCGCGCCGGGCGCCACTTCCTTCCAGCCCAACGCGTGGCTCGAGATCCGCCCGAATGGCGCGGTCATCATTTGGACCGGCCGCTCCGAGATGGGCCGGGGGGTGAAGACCGCGATGCCGATGATCGTCGCCGACGAGCTCGAGGCCGACTGGAGCCGGGTCACCGTCGCGCAAGCGGATGCGGACCCGGCGTACGGCGACCAATTCACCGTGGGGAGCCGGAGCGTCCGCTCGGGATTCGAGCCGCTGCGCCAGGCGGGGGCGGCGGCGCGGGAGATGCTCGTCGGCGCGGCGGCGCTCACGTGGAACGCGCCGCGCGAATCCTGCCGGGCACACAGCGGCACAGTCGAGCACGTGCCAAGCGGCCGCCGCCTGGGCTACGGCGAGCTCGCGGCGCGCGCCGCGACCCTCCCCGTGCCGCGAGAGGCGTCCCTGAAGCCCGCCTCCGAGTTTCACATCATCGGCACGCGGGTGCCGCGGGTCGACACGCCTGACAAGGTGGACGGGGCCGCGATCTTCGGGGTCGACGTGCGCATCCCCGGCATGCTGTACGCCGCGGTGGCGCGCTGCCCGGTGTTCGGCGGACGGGTGAAGTCATTCGACCCCGCTCCCGCACTCGCCCTGCCTGGCGTGCGGCGGGTGGTCGAGATCGCGAGCGGGGTGGCCGTCGTGGCGGACGGCACCTGGCCCGCCTTCCAGGGGAAGCAGGCGCTCAAGATCGAATGGGACGAGGGCGCCGCCGCACGCTGGTCGAGCGACGGGATCTGGAGCGCGTTCGCCGCCGCCGCAGAACACCCCGGACAAGTGGTGCGCCAGGTGGGCGACGTAGACGCCTCCCTCGCCGGGGCGGCGCGCACGGTGGAGGCGGTGTATCAGGCGCCCTACCTCGCGCACGCCTGCATGGAGCCGATGAACTGCACGGCGCACGTGCGCGGCGGCAAATGTGAGATCTGGGCGCCGACGCAGAATCCGCAGGGTGTGCAACGGGCCGCGGCGCAGGTTACGGGCCTCAACGTCGCAGCCGTCACCGTGCATGTCACGTACCTCGGGGGGGGCTTCGGGCGGCGGGGCGGGCCGACGGATTACGCGACCGAGGCCGCAGAGCTCGCGCAGAAGATCGGAGCCCCCGTACAGGTCATGTGGACGCGCGAGGACGACTTGCAGAACGCGCTGTACCGGCCGGCGACTTACAATGTGCTCCGCTGCGCGCTCGATGCCCGAGGCGCGCCGCTGGCGTGGAGTCATCGGCTGGTGGGTCCCGAGGGTGGGTCGTTCCTGCTCACCCGCGGGGCTGACGAGCTGATCTATCCGCTGCCGCATTTCCGTCTGGAGCGCGCCACCGTCGACGCTGGCATTCCAATCGGCCCATGGCGCGGCGTGGGTCCGTCGCAGAACGCCTGGGTGGTGGAGAGCTTTGTGGACGAGCTGGCGCAGGCGGCGGGCAAGGATCCGTACGCGTATCGCCGCGAGTTGGTCGCGAGCCAGCCTCGACTGGTCCAGGTGCTCGACCGCGCCGCGGAACGCGCTGGCTGGAGCGCGGCGCCCGCCGCCCCCGGCCGCGCCCGCGGCATCTCGCTGTGGCAGTTCGGCGACACCTTCCTCTCTCAGGTCGCCGAAGTCTCGGTCAGCGATGAGGGCGCGGTACGGGTGCACCGCGTGGTGTGCGCCGTCGACTGCGGAATCGCGATCAATCCGGGCGGCCTGGAGGCGCAGATCCAGAGCGCGATCGTGTACGGCCTGACCGCCGTGCTCTACGGCGAGATCACCATCGAGCACGGCCGCGTGGTGCAGCACAACTTCGACGACTACCGCATGCTCTCGCTCGCCGAGACTCCCGAGATCGAAGTCCACCTCGTGGCGAGCGACGCGCCCCCCGGCGGCGTGGGCGAGGCGGGGCTGCCCCCGCTTGCGCCGGCCGTGTGCAACGCGGTGTTCGCGGCCACGGGGAAGCGCGTCCGGCGGCTGCCGATCGGGCGGCCGGCGTAGCCGTTAAGCCAAACCGCGCGGTGTATGCCAGCGACACGGCCACACCAGACCCTCGACCGCTTCGCGGTACACCGCCTCGGAAACTGGACAGAAGCGTCCGCTCTCGCTGAGCAGGACGTAGTACGGTGGCGCCACCATCTCGGACGCGATGGCGTAGCGGGCCGGGACCTCGTGAAAGTCATACCACACGAGGCGCAGGGCCACGCGCTCCTCGACCAGCACGCCCGGGCCGCTACGGACCGGGCCACATGCCGCGAGGAACAGCAGGACGGATAGAACGCGGTGCATAGGTTGCTCCGGAGTGGGTGGACAAGTGGCTCATTGTCAGCTCACGGCGGAGCAACATCGACGTGCCCCCACCAGCGCGAGGCGGTGCGTCATCGTCGTCTCCGTTGCTGGATGTGGCGGTGAACGCTGGCGGCGGGCGACCGGGGGTCGGGAGCGTCCCCTGACGCGTCGAACATTGCTGGCGTGCGGGGACCTCACAAGAGCAATCGATGAGCTCTTACAATTTCCTCACCGCGTCGTTACGCATGCTTCGCGCCCCGAGATCAATACCGCAGCAGTGGCGAAGACGGGAGACGGGCTCCATGTTTACGCCGCTTTGAGTGGGTCCAATCCCTTCCTATAGGAGCCCCGATGCGTCACGCCGTCATTGTTTCTGTCGCGCTCGCCACCATTGCGACGCCGGCCATCGCGCAACAGTCCGGCATCAAGCTGTCCGACGTCGCCGGAGTCTGGCACGAGAAGACCATGGTCGGCGCCAAGGACAGCGTCGTCCTCACGATCGCGCTGAAGGCCACGGCGAGCGACAAAGGATGGACCATGGCGTGTCCCGGACACGCGCCGGTGCCCGTGCGCATCGTCACCGTCGGCGGCGACAGCATCGTCACCGAAGCGGGCCCATATCCCAGCTGTCTGAGGCCGGGCGCGACGGTGACCACGCTGCGCACCGTGTCTCATTTCAAGGGCAACAGCATGTGGGGCACGTTCGATGCAACGTACTCGTCGGGCCCCAAGCTGAGCGGCAAGATCAGTGGGCAGCGCGGGATGTAGTCCATCCTATCCTCTGACCGGGCTCGAGAAGAAAAGGTCGCGTACTGAATACGCGACCTTTTTGTCTTCTGACACTCGGCTGACACCGCCGCCCGGCGAGTCGCGTACGCCACTGGTCGACGACACGGTCTCTGGAGGAGACGATGGCGGCCTTGTACTGGGGTCACGGGTTCGGATTCGGATTCGGCTTTGTGTCAGGACTGGTGTGGCTGGCGGTGGTGATCTACCTGCTGGTCCTCGCCACCCGGTTGGTTCGAGCCCTCGAGCGGATCGCGACGAAGTTCGAGAGCAAACCGTAGAGCTGCTTGCGACGAGCGGCGCCTGCGCGCGCCGAACGGCGTCCGGTCCACGACGAGTTTGCGCACCGCGCACCGACTTGTGCGGAATCTGTTAGAGGTCACACGAGCTCCTTGTGGACTCCGTGCCCTCGGCGCAGCTTCGGCCTCCTCACGGGGACGTTCCCGACCTTCGGTCGCCCGCCGCCAGCGTCCACCGCTACTCCCACAACGGAGACGACGATGACGTACGTCAGCCACGCGCCGACGCGTACCGCACTGGCGGTCGTGCTCGCGTCCGCCGGCTGGGCCGCCGGCGCCGCGGCGCAGGGCCCCCGGGCCGCGCTCGACCCCATCACCAGCGCCGTGATCAACCACCCGATCACCACCGCCTCGGCCGAGGCGCGCGAGCACTTCCTCGAGGGTTTGCGCGAGTTCGATCTCGGCCGCTTCATCGACGCGAACGTGCACTTCAAGGCGGCGGTCGCCGCCGACCCCACCTTCGCGTTCGCGTACCTGAACGTCGCCAACACCGCCAACTCGCTCGGCGACTTCAAGACCAACCTCGCGCTGGCCGAGCAGCACGCGGCCGCGGCGTCCGACGCCGAGCGGCTGCAGATTCAGATGGCCCGCAAAGGGTTCGACAACGACCTCGCGGGTCAGCTCGCCCTCGGCGAGCAGCTCGTCGCCAAGTATCCCCAGAGCCCGCGCGCCTGGCTCGCCCTCGCCGGCGCCCAGATCGGACTCAACAAGAACACAGACGCGCGCGCCTCGATCGGGAAGGCGCTGCAGCTTTCGCCCAAGCTGTACGTCGCGCACGCGACCATCGGGAACGACTACATCTTTGGTGAGCCGCACGACTTCACCAAGGCGCTCGCGCACATGCAGGAGGCCGAGGCGCTCGCGCCCGATGAGGCAAACGCGCACTTGCTCGTGGGCGACGCCTACCGCGCGCAGAAAAACCTCGAGAAAGCCCGCGACGAGTACGTGCGCGGCCACGAGCTCGATCCCAAGAGCGCCGTGCTGCTCGTGAAGGCCGGTCATGCGAACACCTTCCTGGACAACTATGACGCTGCGCGCGCCGACTACGACTCCGCCATGGCCGTCGGCCGGGCGAACGAGAAGGCCGCCTACGCACCGTTCCGCGCGTATGTGAGCGTGTACGCCGGCGACCCCGCGGGCGCGATCGCTGAGCTCAACCAGCTGGTCGGGAAGGTCGACGGCATGGGCGTGCCCGATCCCCGGGCCAACAAGGTCGCCGCGCTCACCAACATCGTCGTGATCGCGACCCACACGAAGAACCGCGCCGCCGCGGAGCAAGCCCTGAAGCAGCTCGAGCCGCTGCTCATGCAGCAGGCCGATGAAGCGGCCAACCCCGCGTTCACCCGCGGGCAGCAGGCGCAGATCGCCTACCTGGAAGGGTGGTCGGCGGCGCGGCGGGGTGACTATGCCGCCGCCCAGAAACAGGCCGAGCGCGTCAGCCAGCTGCTCGCGCCGGACGCGAACCCCCGCAAGCTCGAGCCGATGCACCAGCTGGAGGGATTCGTCGCGCTCTATCAGGGCAAGTACAAGGACGCGGTCGCGCACTTCGGGAAGGGGAACCTGCTCGACCCGTACATCAAGTATCAGCTCGCCGTCGCCACGGAAGGCGCGGGCGCCGCGGCGCAGGCCAAGCAGATGTTCCGCGAGCTCGCGGACTATAACTTCAACGTCCTCGGCTTCGCGCTGATCAGGAAGGACG
>Ga0079222_10000210_pt1 | contig 12176 bp, 10 predicted proteins | sample GAPlitter_FD_75070 | JGI IMG/M metagenome (GOLD analysis project Ga0079222, IMG submission 75070) | Agricultural soil microbial communities from Georgia to study Nitrogen management - GA Plitter | ecosystem: Environmental > Terrestrial > Soil > Agricultural land | place: USA: Georgia...
ATGCGGATTCTGCGGCAGTTGTTGACGGAAAGCGTGATGCTGTCGTCGATCGGGGGAATTCTGGGAATTGTGTTTGCGTCCTGGGGAGCGCACGCGATTCTGTCGTTTGTTTCGAGCAACCAGTCGCGGCCGCTGATGTTCGCGGCGGGGCTGGACCTGCGGGTGCTCGGGTTCACGATCGGGGTGTCGCTGGTGACGGGAATTCTGTTCGGGCTGGCGCCGGCGTTTCGCGGCGCGCAGGTAGATTTGACGCCGAATTTGAAAGAGGGGTACGGCGTGGCGGGGAAGAAGGGCGCGGGCCGGAGGCGGTTCACGATCGGGAACGCGCTGGTAGTGACGCAAGTGGCGCTGGCGATCGTGGTGCTGGTGGGCGCGGGATTGATGGTGCGCACGCTGCAGAATCTGCGCAGCGTGGACGTGGGATTCGACGCGCACAACCTGGTGATTTTCGGGATCAATCCGACGCTGGCGGGATACAAGGACGCGCAGATCGATAGTTTCTACCGAGACTTGCAAGGACGATTGGCGGAGACGCCGGGAGTGAAATCGGCGAGCTATTCGATGGTGCCGCTGCTGAGCAACGCGCTGATGATTACGGGGTTCCGGTTGCCCGGGACGGGGGACAACCGCGAGGTACAGTCCGACATGCTGCGCGTCGGCGCGGATTTTTTCCGCACGATGCAGATTCCGTTCCTGGCGGGCCGCAGTTTTGAGCCGCCGGATTTCGCGATTGCAGCGCAGACGCCTCCGGCGAAGGTGCCTTTGCCGGTGGTGGTGAACCAGGCGTTCGTGCAGAAGTATCTGGGCAAGGAAAATCCGCTGGGAAAGAGATTCGGAGAGTTCGCAGGAGATGAAAATGAGCCGCCGACCGCCGGCTACGAGATTGTAGGCGTGGTGCGGGATACCAAGTACAGCGACCTGCGGCGTGAGATTAATCCGATGATGTACAGCCCGCAGAGCGGCATGGGCGCGGCGTTCGAGGTGCGAACGGCGGGTGATCCGAAAGCGCTGGTGCCGTTGATTCGCAAGACGGTGGCGGAGATCAGCCCGAACCTTCCGTTGCAAAATGTTACGACGGAATCGCAACAGATCGACCGGCTGCTGTTTCAGGAGCGGCTGGTGGCGCGGCTGGCGGGATTTTTCAGCTTGTTGGCGCTGGTGCTGGCGTGCATCGGATTGTACGGGTTGCTGGCGTACGAAGTGTCGAGACGGACGCGGGAGATTGGAACGCGGATGGCGCTTGGCGCGCAGGAGCGTGATGTGCTGGGGATGGTGGTGCGGCAGGGGCTGATGCTGGCGCTGGTGGGCGCCGTAGCGGGGGTCGGCGCGGCGCTGGGCGTGACGCGATATTTGAAGACGATGCTGTATGGAGTCAACGCGAACGATCCGGTGACGATCGGCGCGGTCGGAGTGCTGTTGCTGCTGGTGGCGCTGGCGGCTTGCTGGATTCCGGCGCGGCGGGCTACGCGGGTGGATCCGATGGTGGCGCTGCGGTACGAGTAAGCTCACGATTTCGCGACACAATTAAAAAAAAACGGCGGATGCGTCGAGCCGTCCGGGGTTTCCTGTTGACACGCCACAGGAGTGGGAATATCTTCCTGTGTAGCTTTATGTGGCCAGACCACAGGAACAACATGGCGCGGGACAGAACAGAAATTCTGCAAGGCACGCTGGACTTGATGGTGCTGAAGACGCTGCAGGCCATGGGGCCGCTGCACGGGTACGGCATCGCGCGGCGCATCGAGCAAATCAGCGAAGACGCGCTGCAGGTGAACCAGGGAACGATTTACGCTTCGCTGGTGCGGCTGCTGCAAAAGGGATGGATCGCCGCGGAATGGGGCGCTTCGGACAACAACCGAAGAGCGAAATTTTATTCCATCACCAAGAGCGGACGAAAACGGCTGGCCGCGGAAGCGGCGAACTGGGAACGCGTGTCGGGAATTATCGGGCGGGTATTGCGGATTGCGGATCGAGGGTAGGACCATGCTGGAAATTCTGCGTACAGCGGCGGAGAAAGCGCGGGCGCTGTTTTCGGGAAGGAAGCTGGATGAAGAATTCGCGGAAGAGCTGCGCGCACATCTGGCGAACCTAACGGAAGAAAACATCGGGAAGGGCATGACGCGGGGCGAAGCGGAGCGCGCAGCGCGGATGCGGCTGGGAGGATTCAAGCAGCTTGCGGAGAATCATCGAGAGGCGCGCGGGCTGCCGAGCATCGAGACGGTTCTGCAGGACGTTCGCTACGGATTGCGGATGTTGCGGAAGACACCGGGATTCACGGCGGTGGCAGTGCTGACGCTGGCGCTTGGGATCGGCGCGAACACCGCGATTTTTTCGCTGACGGACCAGATACTGCTGCGCAGCCTGCCGGTGCCGCATCCGGAACAGTTGGTTGTACTGCGTTCACCGGGAGAGCACCACGGACATACGTGGAGCGACATCGACGACGGAGCGCAATCGTTTTCGTATCCGATGTACCAGGACTTGCGGGAGCGCGCCAAAGTATTCTCCGGATTGCTAGCGTGCCGGGGAATTGAACTGAACGTCTCCTGGCAGGGCACCACGCAGACGGCGCGGGGAGCACTGGTGAGCGGGAATTTTTTTACCGCGCTGGAAGTGCCGCCGGCGCTGGGCCGCGTGTTCACGGCGGATGACGAAACGGCGGCGGGAGCGAATACGGTAGCGGTGCTGAGCTACAGCTATTGGGCACGTCAATTCGGCGGTGACGCTTCGGTCTTGAACAAACCGTTGATGGTGAACGGCGTTGCGCTGACGATCGTGGGAGTGGCGCGCAAAGGATTTCAGGGCGTACAGATCGGGGACCTGCCGGACGTTTTTGTTCCGGTAACGATGAGGGCGCAGATGGCGCCGAACAGCCACCAGACGCTGGAGGATCGCAACGATCATTGGCTGCCGATCCTGGGGCGGCTGAAGCCCGGGATTACCCCGGAGAAGGCGCAGGCTTCGCTGCAGCCGGTATACGCGCCGATTCTGGAGTCGGACGCAAAACTGCTGAAACTCTCTGGAGACAAACTGCAGAGATTCCGCGAAAAGCGGTTGCTACTGGCGGGCGGCTCGCACGGCCGCGCGGTGCTGCAGACGGACGCGGAGGCGCCGCTGCTGGTGCTGATGGGAATGGTCGGGCTGGTGCTGGTGATCACCTGCGCGAACCTGGCGGGATTGCTGCTGGCGCGAGGAGAAGCGCGGCAGAGGGAGATCGCACTGCGGCTGGCGATGGGGTCGAGCCGGCGCCGACTGGTGCGGCAGTTGCTGACGGAGACGCTGCTAATCGGCACGGCAGGCGGCGCGGCGGGCGTGCTGCTGGCTTCGTGGTGCCTGCACGCCATGGTGGCTTCGATTCACGATGGAATTGGAGTGCTGGGAATCGACAGCGGGATCGATCTGCGCGTGCTGGGATTTGCCCTGGGAGTGACGCTGCTGACGAGCGTGCTGTTTGGGGTGGCGCCGGCAATGCGCGGCACGCGGGTGGACTTGCAATCGACGCTAAAGGGGCAGAGCATCGGCGCTTCGGAAGGGCGCTCGAGCGCGGGCTTGCGGCAGGCGCTGATTGCGGCGCAAGTCGCGCTGACGGCGGTGCTGCTGGCCAGCGCCGGACTTTTCGCGCGCACACTCGTCAACCTCGAACACGCCACTCTGGGCGTGAACACCGGCGGCGTGCTGCAACTGGCGGTAGCGCCGGGGTTGAACGGAGCCTCGGCGGCGCAGACGCGCGATTTTGCCGATCGCGCCCTGAAGGAATTCGCGCGCGTGCCGGGCGTGGCGTCCGCGACGGTCTCGACCATGCCGATCTTTGCGGGCGATGATACGGGTTTCAATATCAGCGCGGAAGGCTACGCACCGCACGCGGGCGACGACATGGACGTGCTGGCGGACTGGATCGGCCCGAATTTTTTCTCCACCCTCGGCATTCCGCTGATTGCCGGGCGCGAGTTCACGGAAGCTGATACCGCGAGCAGCCCGAAGACGGTGATCATCAATCAGAAACTGGCGCAGCGGTTTTTTGCGAAACGAAATCCAATCGGCATGCATATCGTACGAGGAAATGGCGTTCCGGATTGGGAGATCGTCGGAGTCGTGGCCGACAGCAAGTGGGACAGCCCTCGCAGCAACACCGTTCCCTTCGTGTATATGCCTTATTCGCAGACGCCCGACCTGAGCACCTTGGCCTTTTACGCGCGCACCACGCGGGAGCCCGCGGCGCTGGCGGCAACGCTGCGAAGCGTGGTGCAGGGACTCGATCCGAACCTTCCGGTGAACGATCTGCGTACGCTCGGCGAGCAAGTGAACAATTCAATGTTTACCGAGCGGCTGGTGGCGATGCTTTCCGCGGTGATGGCGCTGCTCGCGGCGCTGCTGGCGGCTTTGGGGCTGTACGGAGTGCTGGCGTATGTCGTCGCGCGGCGCACGCGGGAAATCGGCACCAGGATGGCGCTGGGTGCGCAGGCCGGCCACGTGCTGCGGATGGTGATGAAGCAAGGCTTGCTGCTGGCGCTGGCTGGCGGAGTGGCGGGAATCGGCGTCGCCTTCGGCGTGACGCGGTATCTAAAATCGCTGCTGTATGGCGTTGAGGCGAATGATCCCCTGACCATCGCCGCGGTGGTGGGATTCCTGCTGTTGGTGGCGCTGGCGGCTTGCTGGATTCCGGCGCGGCGGGCGACGCGGGTGGATCCGATGGTGGCGCTGCGGTACGAATAGCGTTTGTGGCATGCTGAAGGCACAGGAGAATATCCAGTGCCCAGCGCCGCCAAGTTTTCGTTAAAGCCGGTAGGATTCGTGGAATCAACGCTGAAGGACCGGCACGGCGCTCCTAAGCAGGGAAATGAAGGAGCACCGGACGCGTGGATAAATTTGGCGCGGGGCGTATTGCCGGCTGTGGAGGGCCTTGTCGTTGGCCAGGAAATTGTTCTGATCACCTGGCTGCATCAATCGAAGCGCGAGGTCCTGAAGGTGCATCCGCGCTCGAACAAGAACGCGCCGCTTACGGGTGTTTTTGCGACGCGCTCGCCGGACCGCCCGAATCCCCTTGGCCTTCACCAGGTAAAGGTGCTGGAAATTAGCGCTGGCCGCCTTCGCGTCGGGCCGCTCGAAGCCATTGACGGCACGCCGGTGGTGGACATCAAGCCGATCCTGTGCCCGTAGCTCTCCCTGCATGGCGCCAACAGGCTTGCCAACGCAGCCGCTCGGTGTTATAGTCGTTTATCGATATAACGAGCATCGACTGTCATGCCTAAACGGAAACTCCATCCATTGCCTTCGGCGGCGTTTCAGATCCTGGTCGCTCTCGCCGGCGAAGACTTGCACGGCTACGCAATCATGCGGCAGGTGAGGGAGCAGACGGAAGGAAGGATGAGGCTCGGCCCGGGGACATTGTACAGTTCGATCCGGACGCTGCTCGAGGCAAAGTTCATTGAAGAAGTTGATTCACGCGAAGATCCAAAGCTAAGTAAGGAGCGGCGGCGGTACTACCGGCTGACCGCGGCGGGACGCAAGCTCGCGCGCAACGAAGCGGAGCGGCTTGCAGATCTGTTGCGAGTAGCGCGCGCGAAAAAAATCCTGAGAGGCCAGCATGTCTGAAAAACTTTATGCTTGGCTGCTGCGGCTGCTGCCTTCCGGGTTCCGCAGAGAATACGGCGCCGAGGCGCTGCAACTGTTTCGCGACCGGAACCGGGATGAAACGGGATGGTTCGCCCGGCTACGTCTATGGCTAGACTTGCTTACCGACTTGGCGGCTTCCGTTCCCCGCGAGTATTGGCGTCGGGAGCCAGCGGTGGCGGTCTCGGCAACGGCGCCTTCGGCCGGAGTGCCATCTTTTTTTGTTTTCGGGCGCGAATCGCCCCGTTTCGGAGCGCTTTTTTCGGGATGTATGCTGTCTGTGGCCGGAGCGGTCGTTTTCTGGATTTTGCTTGGGCACGGCGGGGTTCGTCTGGCGCCGGCTACCGCACGGGCGGCGTGGCCGAGCCGCTCGAAGACGCCGCGGAGTCTGCAAGGCGGCCAGGAAGGCGCGCTTGCGAAGAATGGAGTTTCTGCCGGCCGAGAATTGGACTCCGCCGAACGACGCCGCGTTGTTCAGGCCGTAGCGGTAAATCTGAAGGAACATTACGTCGATTCGAGCATAGCGCGCAGGACGGCCGATGCTTTGCTGGCGAACGAGCAACATGGGGATTATGACGCGGTGGCGGACGGCGAGACCTTTGCCGGGCTCCTCACCACCCAAATGCGAGATATAAGCCATGACACGCACCTGGAATTGATCTTTAGCAGGTCGCCGCTGCCCAATAGCTCGAATGGACTGAGCGGTGAACGGCTTGCGCGTTACCGGCAAATTTTGGAGCAACAGAACTGCGCGATCGAAAGACTGGAAATCCTGCCGCAAAAGATCGGCTACCTGAAACTGAATTCCTTTCCAGACCCAGCGATTTGCGGGAGGAAGGTGCGGGCCGCGATGGCCTCGCTGAACGGCGCTAACGCGATTATTTTCGACCTGCGCGACAATCGCGGCGGGGATGGTGGAATGGTTATGCTGATCGCTGCTTACCTGTTCGATCATCCGGAGTACATATATAGCCCGAGAGCGGATACGACCGGGCAGTCGTGGACGCGCTCGCCTGTCCCCACAAATAACCTGGCGGATAAGCCAGCCTACATATTGACATCGCGCAGAACGTTTTCCGCAGCGGAACACTTCAGCTACAACATGAAAATGCTCAGACGCGCCACCCTGGTTGGCGAGACGACTGGCGGCGCAACGGACGTAGGTGTATTTCACCGGATCGATGATCATTTCGGAATGGGTATCCGTGAGACGCGAGGGATCAATCCGTATTCAGAACCTGACTGGGCGGTGGTGGGCGTTACCGCTGATGTGAAGGTGAATGCCGCGAAAGCGCTGCAAACCGCCATCAAACTGGCCCAAGAGAAACTCCGTAAGCGATAGCCGCGCAGGCGTTCCTGCTTGGTGTTTGAAACTCCTTGCATGTACACTGCCCGGATTGATGGAACCTCTGTTTGTTGATCTGGCATTGGCGCGGCGCGTGGAACTCGCGGAAGCCCAGGCGGCGGCTTGCGCTGCGCAAGCGACCACGCGCACGCGGACGGGAGCGGCGGTCGAACGCATCGCCGGAGGTTTCGCAGTCTACTGCGGGGCCAACTCGCCGGTGACCCAGGCGATTGGCCTGGGGCTCAGCGGCGCGGTGAGCGATGAACAATTCCAACAGCTTGAGAATTTCTACCGCAGCCGGAACGAACCGGTGCGCATCGAGGCCTGCCCTCTCGCCGATGCCACTTTGTTCGAACTTCTCGGGAAGCACGGCTATCGCGCCACGGAATTCACCAACGTGATGGCGCGGCGCATCGCGAACGGCGAAGAGTTCGATGCTCCAGGGAAGGGCATCACCGTCGAAACGGTCGGCGAAAAGCAGATCGATTTGTGGGCGTTGACCGTCGCACAAGGTTTTGCGGAGAAGCAGCCCGTCAGCGGCGAAATCCTCGAGGTCATGAAGATGTTCGCGCTGGCGCCGGGAATCGAATGTTATCTGGCGAAACTGGACGGCAAGCCCGCGGGCGGCGGCACGTTGTCGTTGCGCGACGGCCTGGCGGGACTCTTCGGAGCCAGCACCCTGCCCACGTTCCGCAAGCGCGGCGTGCAGTCGGCTTTGCTGCGCGCCAGGCTGGGGCGCGGAGCGGCCGCGGGCTGCAGCGTGGCGGTCTGCCTGGCGCAGCCGGGAAGCTCTTCGCAGCGCAATATCCTGCGTCACGGCTTTCAGGTGCTCTACACGCGCGTAAAGTTCGAACGCGATTGGGAACCAAAGCAGGCATAGCAGGGATTACAATTGCAGAGAGCGAGAGCCACGGTTGCAAAGGCTGCGCGAAAGGACCACTCGGGAATGAGACTCCGGAATACCGTATTGTTGATTGCCGCCGCCGCGGCTTGCGTCATTAGCGCGTCCGCGCGGGAAAAGGACGTTGTGAGCGCGCAGGAAAACGCCTCCCCGAAACCTTATCTCGGCAGATGGGACCTGACGCTGAAGTCGGGGGAGCGCGAATATCCGTCATGGCTGGAGCTGAAGGAAGAGAACGGCTCGCTCAAGGCGGAGTTCGTGGGCCGCTGGGGCAATGCGCGGGCGCTGCCAAAAGCGGAATTGAAAGACGGCACGCTGACCTTTGTCTCGCCAAAAGAGGAAGAAGGCTTGAAGGAAGACATGGTGTTTACCGGGAAACTAGAAGGAGAGGAGCTGCACGGAACGGTGAACGGCACGAACGGGGAGAAGTGGACCTGGACCGGCGTGCGCGCGCCGGCGCTGAAGGAATCCAGCATGCCGAAGTGGGGCAAGCCCATGAAATTGTTCGATGGCCGCAGCCTGAATGGCTGGAAAATGCAGCCCGAGGGCGGGACTCCGGTATGGACTGTGAAAGACGGCGCGCTGGTGACTCCCGGAAACGGTCCCGAGCTGATCAACGAGCAGAAATTCAAGGATTTCAAGCTGCACGTGGAATTCAACGCCTGGCCCGATTCGAATAGCGGCATCTACCTGCGCGGCCGGTACGAAGTGCAGGTCGAGACGGACTCGCAGAGTGAACCGGCGAATCGCCGGATCGGATCGATTTATGGATTTCTGGCGCCGCATCCCGAGCAGCCGCGCAAACCCAACGTCTGGCAAACCTACGACATCACGCTGGTGGGCCGCACAATTACGGTCAAGCAGAACGGAAAGACGATTATCGACCGCAAGGAGATCCCAGGAATTACCGGCGGTGCGTTGGACAGCCACGAAGGCGAGCCCGGGCCGATTTACCTGCAGGGAAGCGAGAAGGGGCACGTGCTGTACCGGAGCGTCGTGATCACTCCGGCGGAGTGAGGCCTCGCCAGAATCCTCGGCATCGCAAATTTACGTCCGGCGCCGCGACCGAGCTGCGATGGCGCGCCTTGCGGGCCGCGAAGCGCCAGCCTGCGGCCCGTGGCCGCAGCAGGGCCTTCAGTTGGGCGGGAACTTTTTGTGAATGAAATCAATGATGGCCTGCGTGGAAGTGCCGGGAAGAAAAATCTCGGCGATGCCGGCCTGTTTGAGCACGGGAATATCGGCTTCCGGAATAATGCCGCCGACGAGGACGGTCACGTCGGACATGCCTTTCTCGCGCAGCAGCTTCATGAGCTGCGGGCAAAGCGTATTGTGCGCACCGGAAAGGATGGAGAGGCCGATGACGTCGACGTCCTCCTGCGCGGCGGCAGAAGCGATCATCTCGGGCGTCTGGCGCAGGCCGGTGTAGATGACCTCCATGCCGGCGTCGCGCAGCGCTCGGGCAATCACCTTGGCGCCGCGGTCATGGCCATCCAGCCCCGGCTTGGCAATCAGCACCCGTAATTTCTTCTCAGGCATCTGCGACTTGCTTCCTCTTCTCCGTGACCTCTGTGAACTCTGTGTTAAGAAGAGCCTTAGCATTTTCGGACGGCATCACAAACCGGCGAATGCCATCCTTTAACACAGGTACGTTGAAGTTGATCAACAATCCCAACGCGTGGCCCGACAGCCGAAGATAGGTAAGCATGATCGCCTCGTGGACCGGACTGAATCCATCAATTGATTTCAGTTCGACCACTACGCGTCCTTCCACCAGCAGGTCGAGGCGAAAACCACAGTCGAGCTTCGTCCCTTTATAAACCAATGGAATTGGCTTTTGTTTTTCGAAATGGATGCCGCGGATTACCAATTCGTGACAAAGGCATTCCTCGTATGCCGATTCGAGGAGACCTGGGCCTAGCAGGCGATGGACCTCAATGGCAGCGCCGATGATCTGGCGGGTCAGTTCTGTATCACTCATTACGGCGCACTTTAACACAGAGTTCACAGAGGACACAGAGAAGCACGGACGAGGCGAATCACGTTATCGCGACTTCTTCGTACGCGCCGAAGACATCGCGCATGGCGTCGCAGATTTCGCCGAGGGTGGCGTACGCTTTGACCGCATCGAGGATGTGCGGCATGAGGTTTTCGCTCGTTTTCGAAGCCCCGCGAAGCGCGTTCAGCCGCCGGGTGACTTCGTCCCGCGAGCGTTCCGCGCGAAGCTTCTTCAGCCGTTCCGCCTGCCGGTGCGCCACCGTCTCGTCGATCTGCAGAATTTCCAGCGGCTTTTCCTCGGAAACGAAATCGTTCACGCCGACCATGATCTTTTCTTTCTTGTCCAGCGCCATCTGGTAGCGATACGAAGCTTCGGCAATCTCCCGCTGCGGATAGCCGCGCTCGATGGCGGCAACCATTCCGCCGAGCGCGTCAATCTTGCGAATGTAGTCCCACGCGCCGCGCTCGACTTCGTTGGTCAGCGATTCCACAAAATAAGAGCCGCCGAAGGGATCGACCGTGTTGGTCACGCCGGTTTCGTGCGCGATAATTTGCTGCGTGCGCAGCGCTATGGTGGCGGCGAATTCCGTCGGCAGCGCCCAAGCTTCGTCGAGCGAATTGGTATGCAGAGACTGCGTTCCACCCAGAACGGCCGAAAGCGCCTGCAGCGCCGTCCGCACCACGTTGTTGTACGGCTGCTGCGCGGTCAGCGAGCAGCCAGCGGTCTGCGTGTGGAAACGCAGCGCCCACGAACGCGCATTCCTGGCGCCGTAGCGCTCGGTCATGGCCTTGTGCCAGATGCGGCGCGCCGCCCGGTATTTGGCAATTTCTTCAAAAAAATCGCTGTGCGCGTTGAAAAAGAAAGAAAGCTGCGGCGCGAACTCGTCGATATTCAATCCTCGCCGAAGTCCCCATTCGACGTATTCCATGCCGTCGCGCAGGGTAAACGCCAGTTCCTGAATCGCCGTCGAACCCGCTTCGCGGATGTGATAGCCGCTGATGGAAATGGTGTTGAACTTGGGTGTGTGCTTGACGCCGAATTCGAACGTATCGATCACCAGCCGCATGGAAGGTTCCGGCGGGTAGATGTATTCCTTTTGCGCGATGTATTCCTTCAGGATGTCGTTCTGAATCGTGCCGGAGATTTTCTTCCAGTCGGCGCCTTGCTTCTCTGCCACAGCGAGGTACATCGCCCAAATCACCGCTGCCGGTGAATTGATGGTCATCGATGTGGTGACGCTGCCGAGCGGAATCTGGTCGAACAAAACTTCCATATCCGCCAGCGAACTGATGGCCACGCCGCACTTGCCGACTTCACCCTCGGAAAGCGGATGGTCGGAGTCGTAACCCATCAGCGTGGGCAGGTCGAACGCCGTCGAAAGCCCCGTTTGTCCTTGCGAAAGCAAATAGCGGAAGCGTTGATTGGTGTCTTCCGCCGTGCCGAAACCCGCGAACTGCCGCATCGTCCACAGACGCCCGCGGTACATCGTCGCGTGAATGCCTCGTGTGTACGGCGGCTCGCCGGGCAAACCGAGTTCGCGATCCTTATCCCATCCACCGAGGTCGGCTTCGGTGTAAAGCCGCCGGATCGGATGACCGGAAATCGTGGTGAATTCCTTTTGGCGTTCCGGACTTTTCTTCAGCACCGGTTCGAGGACGTTCTTTTCCCAGGCAGCTTCCGCTTCAGAGGGTTGGCGCGACGCGCGCGATGCGTCCTGCGGGAGAATTTCCGTCGCGCTTCTTTCTTTTTCGCTCATCCGCGAGCTCCCGGCACTCCGAAATTTTCCCCGACGCTATAACTTATTCTTATGCTAGTCGAAAGCGGAAGCGGCGGCAACCGCGAGCCTCCGGGGCGTGCAACAACGCGAAAAAAAACCGGCCGGAGAGTTTCTCCGGCCGGCGGTTAAGGTCCCTCAGCTTCGTTACCCGCTATTTCTTCGAACCGTCAGACAGCGACCGCAGCACCTTGTCCATTCCCACCACTTGCCCGTGCAGCGTTCCGGGGATGAGCGTGTCCTCCTCCACCTTTCCGCTCTTGGCGTCCGCGATGCTGATGCGATTCACGTCCAGCGTGCGGCCCAGCGCCCGTTCGTAGTTCGCCTTGGCTTCCACCAGGTCCGCCAGCGCGCGCAACTCCGTGCCCTGCGCCGCGATGAAATCGCGCTGCGTCAAAATCACGTTGTAAACCGTCGAAGCCCCGAGCTGATATTTCTTCTGCTCCGCTTCGAACGTCTGCTGCTGCAGCTCGCGCGCTTTACTGGCCGCTTCCACGCGCGCGCGGTTCTGTTCCAACGCCACATACGTACTCCGCACGTCCAGCAGCGC
>Ga0079222_10000211_pt1 | contig 12145 bp, 8 predicted proteins | sample GAPlitter_FD_75070 | JGI IMG/M metagenome (GOLD analysis project Ga0079222, IMG submission 75070) | Agricultural soil microbial communities from Georgia to study Nitrogen management - GA Plitter | ecosystem: Environmental > Terrestrial > Soil > Agricultural land | place: USA: Georgia | collected...
GAAGGCGCAAGGATTTGGCGCGGAATGGAGCGGGCGCATTGCGCGAGCCGATCCCGTTGACCTGCAGGAAGGGATTCAGTGGAACTTCGATTTGCACGCCGACCGGCTGGATGCGGCCGACCTGGATCGCTGGGTGGGCCCTCGGGCGCGTCCGGGCTGGGTGCAGCGCTTGCTCGCGTCGCTGCTGGGCAATTCTCAGCCCAGCGTCTCCGCCAGCGAATTGCTGCGCCGCGCAAACGCGCGCGGCGTGCTGCGCGCGGACGAGTTTGACGTCGAGAAGTTCCGCTTCAAGCAGCTTCGCGCCGAAGGCGATTTGAAGAATCTCCACTTGACCTTGCGCCGGGCGGACGCGCAGTGGGCCGGAGGCACTCTGCAAGCGAAGATGATTGCGGAGTTTTCTCCTCCGAGATATGAAATTGCCGCGCAGTTTGACCGCGTGAATCTGGCGCAAATTCCGCTGGCGGGCAAGGTGGCGGACCGCATCACCGGCAATGCTTCCGGTTTGATTCAGCTGAAAACCGGAGGAGTCGGCCGCGAGGCCCTTTTGCAAAAGCTGAGCGGCGAAGGTAAATTTCAGCTGCGGGCCGTCGAGTTTCGCGGATGGGACGTCGCCGCGAGCCTCGCCAGCGGCTCGCCGCACTCCGGCGCTTCCCGATGGAGCAGCGGAGAGGGAACGTTCCACGTGGCCGATCAGAGTTTCGAGCTGAACGCGCTTCGCCTTTTGGCTCCGCGCGAAGAAGTTCTGCTCAAAGGCAGCGTGAGCTTTCAGCGCGAAGCGGACCTGACGCTGCAATCCGTTGCCGACGATCTGCGCCGCAGCAGGTTAGCCGCGGCCAGCCACGTTATCAGTATCGCCGGCCCTCTGGATGGTCCGAAAATTTCTTTGGTTGGCCGCATCGCGCAGCAGCCCGGTGACTGAAAACTGCGCCGTTCGCGGCTATTCGCGTCGTATTTCGGGAGGAACCTGGATGAAACGCATCCTCGGGACGTGCTTCGCGGCGGTTTTATTTCTGGCGGTTGGCGCTCAGGCGCAGGAGAAATTCACGCTGGAGCAGGTGCTCAGCGCGCCGTTCCCCGGCGACCTGACTGCCGCAAAGACCGGCGATCGACTGGGATGGACCTTCGACGAGCAAGGCAAACGCAATATCTGGGTCGCCGAAGGGCCGGACTTCAAGGCTCGCCGGCTGACCGGCTACACCGAAGATGACGGCCAGGAATTGTCTTCGCTTTGCTTCTCTGACGACGGCGAAACTATTGTTTACGTTCGCGGCGGCGGCAAAAATCCGGCGGGCCAGTATCCGAATCCCACCAGCAACCCCGCGGGCGTCCAGCAGGACGTATGGGCCATTTCGTGGAAGGGAGGCCAGCCCCGAAAAATCGACGAAGGCCATTCACCGCAGATTTCTTCGCGTGGCATGGTCGCCTACGTCCGCGACGGCCAGATTTGGCTCGCGCCGCTCAACGGCTCTGAAAAGCCGGAGCAGTTGGTCGTTCGCGGGCAGAACTCCGAGGCACGCTGGTCTCCCGACGGTTCGAAGCTTGCATTCACGTCCGGCCGCAAAGATCACAGCTTCATCGGCATTTACGATACGGCCGCCAAGAGCGTCCAGTTCATCGCGCCGACCGTGGACAGCGATTCCACGCCGCGCTGGTCGCCGGATGGAAAACAACTGGCGTTTATCCGCAGGCCTGCCATTCCGCGCGACACGCCCGAAGGTTACTTCATTGAACCGGATCGCCCGCATCCCTGGGCCATTTGGGTGGCGGACACTTCGAACTGGAGCGCGCACGAAATTTGGCACAGTGGTGACGCGCCGCAGGATTCCTATCCATACATGGCGGAAGACACCGGCGGCGGCGTGGTCAGCTGGGCCGCGGACAACAAGCTTGTGATCGCCGGAGAGCAGGATGGCTGGCAGCATCTGTACGCACTGCCGGCTGCGGGCGGCGCGCCGAAGCTGCTCACTCCCGGCGCTTGCGAAGTGGAGGAGTGGTCCTTCACACCCGACCAAAAAACGATTCTGTTCAATTCCAATTGCAACGACATTGACCGCAGGCACCTGTGGTCTGTTGATGTTAACGGCAGCCACCTAATTCAATGGGACAAACTCGACGGCGTGAATTGGAGTCCCGTTGTGCTGTCTGACGGAAAGAACGTAGCTTATCTGGGATCAAGCGCCACGACGCCGCCGGAAGTGCTTCTCACGACGATGGCCGGGCACGCAGCCGTCAACAAGGAACTTCTGTCTTTGCCGAGTAGATTTCCCGCCGACGATCTCGTGATCCCCCAGCAGGTCATCTTCAAATCGCCGGACAACTTCGAAATCCACGGCCAACTATTCCTACCCAAAGACCTCAAAGCCGGCGAAAAACGTCCCGCCGTAATCTTTCTCCACGGCGGACCCATGCGCCAGATGCTGCTTGGCTGGCACTACATGTTCTACTACGCGAACGCCTACGGCATGAATCAGTATCTCGCCAGCCGCGGCTACATCGTGCTGGCCATCAACTATCGCAGCGGCATCGGTTACGGGCGCGCATTTCGCGAAGCTCCCGGCCGCGCGGGCCGAGGCGCTTCGGAATACCAGGACGTGGTCGCTGCGGGAAAGTATCTGCAGGGCCGCGGCGATGTAGACGGCGCCAAGATCGGGCTGTGGGGAGGCAGTTATGGCGGTTATCTCACGGCGCTCGGCCTCGGCAGAAATTCTGATCTCTTCAAAGCGGGCGTGGATATGCACGGCGTCCACGACTGGCCCACCGACAACTGGGATGGCAAAAACATTTCGCCTGAGCTTACCAAGCTCGCGCAAGATTCTTCGCCTGTTACCGCCGTGGATACCTGGAAATCTCCGGGGCTGTTCATTCACGGAGACGACGTCCGCAACGTCTACTTCACGCAGACGGTCGATCTCGTCGCGCGCCTTCGCCCTCGCGGCGTGCACATCGAACAACTCATTTTTCCCGATGAGATCCACGATTTTCTGCTGCACCGCTCCTGGCTTCGCGCGTATCACGCGGCCAGCGATTTCTTTGATCGCGAACTCCGCGGCGCGCCCGGGCCGGTTGCCAACGGCCCCGGACCGCGCTGATCTGCGCTGTTGACATGGACCGGCCGCCTCTTCGCGCGACGCAAGCCGCACTCCTTTGCGGCATGTGGGCGGCCTCGGCATTCGCGCAGGGCAAGCCCATGAGCCGCGTCTTTACCGCCAAGGCAGTCGAAAAGTATGAAATCCAGCTCATGCTTCGCGCGGAGATTCGCGGCGCTTCGACAGAAACAGTCGGCGAGAAAACATACGTAAAACCTGCTGTTCATTCCGCGCAATTGGCGCTTGCGTGGACCTCTCAGCGCCGCGTCTTGGAGGTGCTCTCGGACGGTTCCGCTAGCATCGAAGAGAGCGAAGCGCCGGTGCCGTCCGGGTGCGCAGTGGCTCCTGTGGCGGATCCGGGCACGCGGAAATTGCAGGAATCGCTGCAAGAAATCTGCTCGCGCCTGCGGGGGATGCGAACTTTTCGCTACGAAGAAGAGCCGAATGGCTTGATTCGCAATCTTCCTGCGGAATCCGGAGTGACGTTCGACGAAGATGCGCCTTTCCTGCTCGCTCTGTGGCTGCGCCGCAATCTCCGCCCCAGCGTCATTTTTCCCGCGCTGCCGTTCCGAGCGGGAGCTGGCAGCCAGCGCCCGATCCACACCCGCGATATGACCGGTTCCGAAACCACGGAATGGATGGACTCTACGGGCAATGCCTCTGCCGCGGCGCTTCACGTTGTGCAGCAGCTATCCTGGCCCGAGCCTCGTGGCAAGAGCGGCTTCAGCAGTGTGGGCGGTACGCCTCCGGGCGAAACCACTTTTTTCGCGGACTCCAGCACCAGCGTGTCTTTGCTGGACGGAGCCGTCCTGAATGCGACGCGCACAGCTTCTCGCGAGACTACGCGCGTTCTCGACCCCGTTCCCGGTCTGCCGCGCCGGCCGCAATTTTCCTCCAAACTCACCGTCATCGTCACGGTTCGCCGCATCTCATGAAGGCCCGCGCCGGATTTTTCGCGCTTGCCGTCGTCGTTCTGGCCGCTTCGGCTTTCCCGCGCGCGCGTTCGGAGCGCCGGAAGTTCTTCCCGCAGCTTCGTCCGGGGCAGACGCTCGACTATCTGGTCAGCTTTCAGAGCAGGCGCGACATCAACACCCAAAGCAACGTAATCGTTCCCAATCTTCCCGGCGCCGGCAGCGTCACGGTCCTGGCCACGCTGCGCGTTGAAGTTTTGCCATCGCAGCACGGCCTCGTCCGCCTGCGAACGTTTTTGAAGCCCCTGTCGCTCGCCCCGGGCAAGCCGTCCGCGCAAGCTCCCGCGCCCTCCGATATTTCCGCCGTTGAATTCAGCCTGGATGGCGGCGGCTCTGTTTCGCAAATCGCGGGACTCGACTCGCTGCCGGTTGATCAGCAAGCCGCCTGGCGCGAATGGGTGGCACGCTTCGCCGCTTCCCTGACTTTTCCGAAGAACGGAGTGAAAGCGGGCGACACATGGGAATCCGAGGAGCCCGAAACCGCGCCGTCGCCCATCGCCGGCCTTGTGTGGCGAAAAAAATCCCAATATGTCAGAGACGAACCGTGTCCCGAGGCGCATCGGGCGGCACAGGACGACTTCACCGAGGCCGTCAGCGCCACGCAGACTTGCGCGGTGATCCTCACCACCGCGGTGCTCCAACAGAAGTCTTCCGCGAAGGACGCCACGCCTGAAGACTACAAACTGAATCGCCTGCGCACCAGCGGAACCGCCGCCGGCAAGAATCAATCCATCCTCTACATTTCCCGCGCAACGGGAATGCTCATGCGCTCGTCAGAAACTGCGGCGCAATCCATGAGCGTGACCATCTCTCTATCCAGCGGCGGCAACCAGGTTCATTACGACGTGAGCGCCCAAAGCAACGCGCGAGTGCTGTTCATCCAGCAGGCGCCTGCTTCCCGGCATTGACCGGTTCCGTCCCCGCTGTCCGGCTGCCTTACGGGTTATAATGTGGGTTTCCGCCGTGGCCGCCGGCCCGGCAGGAGTCCCTTCCATGAAATTCAAGCTGAAGAGCACTTATCAGCCGCGGGGAGATCAGCCCGCCGCCATCGAACAGCTTTCCCGCGGCGTCGAGGCTGGCGAAAAGCATCAGGTCCTTCTTGGCGTCACCGGTTCGGGCAAGACCTTCACCATGGCCAAGGTGATCGAGGCTGCCGATCGCCCGGCGCTCGTTCTTGCGCACAACAAGACTCTCGCCGCGCAGCTCTACCACGAATTCAAGGGCTTCTTTCCGGAAAACGCCGTCGAATATTTCGTCAGCTACTACGACTTCTACCAGCCGGAGGCCTACGTCCCCTCGGCCGACGTTTACATCGAAAAAGAAGCCACCATCAACGACGAGCTGGACAAGCTGCGCATGAGCGCCACACGCTCGCTGTTCGAGCGCCGCGATGTGGTCATCGTCGCGTCCGTCAGCTGTATTTACGGCCTCGGCTCGCCGGAAGCCTACTACGGCATGCTCGTCATGCTGGAGAAAGGCCAGCAGACTTCGCGCGAAGCGATGCTGCGCCGCCTTGTGGATATTCAGTATGAGCGCAGCGAGGACTTGCGCCGCGGGACGTTCCGCGTGCGCGGCGACGTCATCGAGATTTATCCGACTTACGAGGATCAGGCGTACCGCGTCGAAATGTGGGGCGACCAGATCGACGCGCTGCGCCAGATCGATCCGCTCACCGGCGAAGTGCGCTCCGGACAGGAAGATTTATCTCGCGTGCCGATTTATCCCCGCACCCACTACGTCATGCCGCAGGAACAGCGCGAGCGCGCCATCGTCGGCATTCAGGAAGAGCTCGACTGGTGGCGCAAGGAGCTTGAGAAACAGGGAAAGTTTGTCGAAGCGCAGCGCGTCACGCAGCGCACCATGTTCGATATCGAAATGATGCGCACCATCGGCTATTGCCACGGCATTGAGAATTATTCGCGCCATCTCAGCGGCCGTCTGCCGGGAGAAGCGCCTCCCACCCTGCTCGACTACGTTCCGCAGGACTATCTTTTATTCATTGACGAGTCTCACCAGACCGTTCCCCAGGTACGCGGGATGTTTCACGGAGATCGCTCGCGCAAGCAGACGCTGGTCGACTATGGTTTCCGCATGCCTTCCGCCCTCGATAACCGCCCGCTCACTTTCGAGGAGTTCGAGCACCGCACCAATCAGGTCGTCTACGTTTCCGCGACTCCCGGCCCGTACGAGCTCACCAAGGCCGGCGGCATTATCGTCGAGCAGGTGATCCGTCCCACGGGCCTTGTCGATCCGGAAGTGGAAGTACGCCCCGTCAAAGGACAGGTGGACGACCTCCTCGAGCAGATTCGCATTCGGGCGGAGAAAAACGAGCGCGTGCTCGTCACTACGCTGACCAAGCGCATGTCCGAGGATCTCGCCGAATACTTTTCGGAAATTGGCGTCCGCTGCCGTTACCTGCACTCCGAGGTGGAAACGCTCGACCGCATCAAGATCCTTCGCGACCTGCGCCGCGGCGAATTCGACGTGTTGATCGGCATCAACCTTCTCCGCGAAGGACTGGATCTCCCCGAGGTTTCCCTGGTTGCCGTTCTCGACGCCGACAAGGAAGGCTATCTGCGCAGCGCCACTTCGCTCATTCAGACCATCGGCCGCTGCGCCCGGCACATTTCGGGGAAATCCATCCTTTACGCCGATACGCGCACCGGCTCGATGAACGAAGCCATCAGCGAAACCAATCGCCGCCGCGCCAAGCAGCTCGCTTACAACGCCGAAAACAACATCACGCCGCAGTCCATCGTCAAGAGCGTGGATATGGAGCTGGCCCACATCGTCGAAGCCGATTACGTCACCGTTCCCCTCGACGATCGCGAACTCGACGCCGCTTCTTCCGCCGTGCGCAATGAAGAACAACTCGCCAAGCTTCTGCAGCAGCTCGAAACGCAAATGCGCGAAGCCGCCAAGAAATTCGAATTTGAACGCGCCGCGCAGCTCCGCGACCGTATTCGCGCGCTCAAACAGAAGGACCTTTCCGGGCTTTTTTCCGGCAAGCCGGAGCCTTCCGCCTCCGCCGCTTCGTGACTTACACCACTCCGCGCCGCAGCTCGTCCAGACGGTAAAACGTGTCTCTCCAACGCACGCCGCCCTGCCTCAGCGTTACCACCGTCGAGCGCGCCAGCATGTAGCAGAATCCCGCGGCGCCGATCGGATGAGTCAGCGCATACAGCGGCGAAACGCGCATCACTATATTTACGCCCGCGTGAAGCACCAGAGGCGCTCCCACCGAAATTGCCGCCAGCGCCAGCATCCAGCCTCGCGCAAACGGCAGCGCTAGAAATGGCAAGATGTCCATGCAGAACAATCCCGCCAGCTGTACTGCCACAATCCTCAACTTGTATTCCGCTCCCGCGAAAAAATTCTTCGTCACGCCCCGCACGATGTTTCCCGCTCCGGAGTGCCATCGCACTGCCACGTAATCCTGCGCGATCGCCGCGCCCGAACGAAACCCGGCCTGCTTCACGATTTTCCCCAGCTTCATGTCGTCGATGACTTCCATCGCCAGCCGCCGGTGCGTGCCGCTCGCTTCGTACGCGGCGCGGCGGACCAGTTGAAACGCTCCGACTCCCGCGTATGCTCGCGAACCGGCATTCGGCATGTCGTGCGGATTCGTATACAGCAGAAATCCCAGTCCAAAAAACGTCAGCAGCACGTGCTCCCAGAAGCCGGTCATTTCCACGTCGCCCATCAGCGTCAAGTGGTCCAGGCCCTGGGCTTTACCCAGCGCTATGGCCCGCCGCACCGTGTCCGGCCGAAAACGAACGTCGGCGTCCGTAAACAACAGCCACTCTCCCGAGGACGCCTCATACGCTTTCTCCAGCGCGTGCGGTTTCCCGAGCCATCCTTCGGGAAGTTCCCGCACGTGCACGACGCGCAGCGCCCGGTGCTCACGGGCGAATTCAGCCAGAATTTCTCCCGTCGCGTCGGTGGAACGGTCATCCACGGCGATAATTTCGAGCTTCGGATAGTCGATTTCGACCAGTGTGGAGAGCGCGCCGCGCAGTTTTTCCTCTTCGTCCCGGGCCGCGAACAGCAGCGAAATTTGCGGACAGCTGGAGTCCGGAGCAGGGGCAAAACTCTTCAGCCACGGCAGCCGCAGGGCGCCGGACATCACCCGGAGCCCATAGCTCAGCCAGAAAAGAGCGATGCCTCCGAAAAGGACGAGCCCAAACGTGTGCATGGATTGGTGTTCTGTTACGGGTACAAGGTATCCTAACATACGGCATGTCGCGCACTGTTGCGATCATCGGGGCAGGCCGGGCGGGCCGCGCTTTTGCGCGCGGACTCCACGATCTCGGTTGGAAAATCGAAACGGTCGTCACGCAAAGCGAAGCCAGCGCGCGCCGCGCGGTTCGCTTTATCGGAGCGGGTCGCCCTTCCGCGTCGCTCGCCGCATCGGTCTTCGCCGCCCGCACCATCCTCATTGCTACGCCCGATTCGGCGATCGCTGCTGTGGCCCGCCAACTCGCGGGCGCCGGCGGCTCGCAGCTTCGCGGCAAGGTCGTGCTCCACACCAGCGGGGCGCTGTCGTCGAACGTCCTTGATCCGTTGCGTCAACCCGGCGCCGCCATCGGCTCCATTCACGTCATGCAGACCTTCACCGGCGTCGGCTTGCCGTCCTTCGAAGGACGCGTCTTCGCCATCGAAGGCGACCTCCGCGCCGTCAATATCTCGCGCCGCATGGCCCGCGATCTCGGCGGGCTTCCCGTCCAGATTGCGGCCTCCGTCAAGTCTTTGTACCATTGCGCGGCGGTAATGGCCTGCGCGGAGATCCTCGGCGTCATCGAGGCCTCCACTCGCCTCCTGATGTCCATCGGCATGAAACGCCGCGAAGCCGTGCGCGCTCTTTTGCCGCTGACCCGCCAGGTACTGCAAAATTTCGAGCGCCTGGGTCCCACCGCGGCCTGGACCGGCCCTCTCGCTCGCGGCGACTACAGCGTCGTCGAAGCCCATGGCTTGGCTCTCCGAAAATTTCCGCCAGAATTCGGCGCCGCTTACACCGCGCTGAACAGGCTTGCCGCCGGCGTTCTCGCGCCTGACCGGGAAGCGGTTCTCTCGGAGCTGGACCGCGTCTCTTCGCAACTCGGCTCCAAATCCATGGCTACATCCACAGGGGGAAAGATTTGACTTCGCCGCAAATCTCAATCGCTTCCACGACTCTCGACAATGGCCTCCGCGTCGTCGTCGCTCCCGATACCACCGCTCCCGTCGTCACCGTCGGCGTCTATTACAAAATTGGCTTCCGCCTCGAACCCAGGGGCCGCAGCGGGTTCGCTCATCTCTTCGAGCACATGATGTTCCAGGGTTCCGCCAACGCGCCCAAGATGCAGCACATCAAGCTCATCAATTCCAGCGGCGGCGTCCTCAACGGCTCCACTCACTACGACGTCACCAACTATTTCGAAGCCGTTCCCTCCAACGCCCTCGAACGCGTCCTCTGGCTCGAAGCCGATCGCATGCGCGCCCTGAAAGTCGACGACGAAAATCTTCGCAACCAGCGCGACGTCGTCAAGGAAGAAGTTCGCGTCAACGTTCTCAATCAGCCCTACGGCGGTTTTCCCTGGCTCGATCTCCCGCCCATTGCATTCCGCAATTGGGCCAACGCCCACAATTTCTACGGAGATTTCGCCGATCTCGACGCCGCCACCCTCGCCGACGTGCAATCCTTCTTTAAGTCCTACTATCTGCCGAACAATGCCGTTCTCCTCATACTCGGCGACGTCAAAGCCGACGAAGGCCTCGCCCTCGCCAAAAAATATTTTGCCGATATTCCCGCGGGCCCCGCGCCGCTGTTCGCCGATCCCGCCGAACCTCCGCAGAACGAAGAACGCCGCGGCCAAATCGAGGAGAAATTCGGCACCCTTCCCGCCATGGCCATCGGCTATACCGCTCCTCCCCGCCGCAGCAAGGAATGGTGCGCCATGACCCTGCTCGATCAGGCCCTCCACGGCGGCCGCGCCGGCCGCGTTTACCGCGAACTCGTCCTCGAAAAGCAAATCGCCGTCGAAGCCGATGGCGGCATCGACGATCTCTTCGGTTACAACGGTCCCACACAGATGGTCACGCGCATCTTTCACAAGCCCGAATATTCGAGCGATGCCGCGCTAGCCGCGTTCGACGCCGTCATCCGTGAAGTTCAGGAAAAGGGAATTACCGCCCATGAACTCGACCAGCTCAAGGTGAAGTGGCGCTCCGACTACTACTCCACTCTCGAAGGCGGACACATGCCCAGGTTTGGCCTGATGCATCTGCTCGCCTGTTTCACGCTGTTCGACGACGAGCCGCAGCTCGTCAACACCATCCTGCAAGGCTTCCTCGATGTTAAGCCCGGTGAAGTTCAGTCCGTCGCCGCCAAGTTTCTCCAGCCCGCCAACCGCGCCGTCGTCTTTCGCCTCCCCGTCAACGCCGGCGCACAGGAGGCCGCGTAATGGCCACCCAGGCAAGAGAATCCGCCAAAGGCGTTCCCGCGCTCGCTCCCGAACGCGCCGTCAACTGGCCGCGCCGCGCGCGCACCCGCCTGGCGAATGGCATGGAAGTCGTTCTCGCCGAATCGCGCGCCATCCCCAAATTCCACGGCGAACTCTTTTTTCGCTCCGGCAACGCCGCCGTCGTCGATCGCGGCCCCTCGCTCGCGGAAATGACCGCCACTGTCGTGCGCACCGGCACCTCGAAGCGCAACAGCCGCCGCATTGAGGAAGATTTGCGCGGCCTCGGCGCCGACCTTTCCACCAGCGCCGGCCAGGACACCAGCGCCGTCGGCTTCGCCGGCCTCAGCGATTTCGCCGAACCTTTGTTGCAGCTTGTCAACGAACTCGCGCGCGAAGCCGTCTTCCCCGACGGCGAATTCGAACGCGAGCGCCGCCAGAAACTCGAGGAAGTGAAGCTCGAACGCACCCAGCCGGGCTTTCTCGCCGGCGAGCGTCTCCGCAAGATTCTCTTCGGCGCGCATCCCTACGCGCAGATTTCTCCCACGGAAGATCAGGTTAAGGCGTATCAGCGCTCCGATCTCCGCGAAGCCTACAACGCGCTCTATACGCCGGAAAACGCGCTCCTCATTCTCGTCGGAGACTTCGATCCCGGCAAAATCCTCCGCACCGTCGAAACTGTTTTTGGCGGCTGGCAAGGGAAAAAGCCGGAAAGAAAAACCATCGCTCCGCCCCCGGCCCCGCGAGGCAGGCGCGTCTATCTCGTGGATTTCCCCGGCGCCGTGCAGACGCAAATTCTCGCCGGCTGCCACGCCATCACCCGCAGGCATCCGGATTGGATCAAACTTGGCCTAACCAACAGCATCTATGGCGGCGCATTCAACTCGCGCCTGGTCATGAACATTCGCGAAGACAAGGGTTACACCTACAGCCCCCGCAGCGGCGTCACCGCTCTCCGCGAGCACGGGTTTTTCTCCGTTTCCGCCGCCGTCCGCAATGAAGTCGTGGCCGCTTCGCTGACGGAAATTTTCTACGAACTCGACCGCCTCCGCTCCGTCCCCGTCCCCGAATCCGAACTCGCCGACGCGCAAAATTACCTCACCGGCGTTTTCTCCATGGGGCTCGCCACCCAGGACGGCTTGCTTTCGCAGCTTTCCACGATTTATCTCAACGAACTGCCCGAGGATTACCTCGAAACCTATCGCCACAACGTCCGCGCGCTCAAACCCGAAGACGTGCAGTCCGCCGCGCAGTCCTATCTCGACTCCGCCAACATGCAGATCGTCGTCGTCGGCGACCGCAAGCAAATCGAAAGGCAAGCAGCCCTCTTCGGCGACATCGATTTCTACGACGCCCAGGGCCGCCGTCTGAACAGCTAAGCGCAAACACCGCGCGCGCCGCGAGCTTCAGTCCGCGTGGTTTAAGGGATCTGCGTCGTATTGAGTTAGCGACGTAACTCGGGCATTATAATCTTGTCATGCCGCTGGTGCGCCCTCACCGCCTGCTGTTCTTCCTCGCCGTCTGTGCCCTCGCCGTGCCGTTCGTCGCGGCCAACAAGAAAACGCCCCCGGCGCGTCCCATTAATCTCAATACCGCCACTTCCACCGAGTTGCAGCAGGTTCCCGGCATCGGCCCGGTCACCGCCGAA
>Ga0079222_10000214_pt1 | contig 12123 bp, 7 predicted proteins | sample GAPlitter_FD_75070 | JGI IMG/M metagenome (GOLD analysis project Ga0079222, IMG submission 75070) | Agricultural soil microbial communities from Georgia to study Nitrogen management - GA Plitter | ecosystem: Environmental > Terrestrial > Soil > Agricultural land | place: USA: Georgia | collected...
AGCGTTCAGAGCGGCGGTGTCCAGCCGTTCTTGCCCACGCTGATGCGCTCCGCGGTGACGCCGCCATCATCGCCGCGCGACGCGTAGACGACGACGTGCGCGCCAGGCGCGAGCGATCCGCGATCGCCGTTCTCGACGCTCATCACCGGCACCCCGGATGGAACGACGACCGTCTGCTCGCCGCCCTTGTACGTGAGCCTCAGCGTCAGGGCGTCTGCATGCTCGTCGCGCGTCGCGACAGTCGCGTTCGTCATCGTGCGGCGCGCACCCGACACGGCGGAGACGGTGGCATTGGTCATCGTGCTGTCCGGCTTGTTCTTCATCGGACGATGTCCTTCGCCGAGACCGCGCATCGATTCCGGAAAGATGCGCACCTCGCTCGCCCGCAGCGTTCCGTCGGGCTGCGCACTCGCGGTCGTCGCGATGAAGTCGCCCGGCCGTATCGCGTCCGCCGCGACCGGGGCGCGCACGCTGATGGTGACGGTGTCGGGCAGCGCCATCCTGACCTCCTGTCCCGCGTCCGATCTGACACGCAGGCGCGAGCCTTCGACTGCTACGACATCGCCGTGCAGCGCGTCGATGGGTTGCGCGGATGCGGACGCGGCGAAAGCACACGCGAGCACGACGAAGACTGCGAGCCGTTGCATGACTGCTCCCGTTATCGCGACCGGGAGTCGACCGCCGGCTCGTCGGTCGGCGCCGCGAGTGCGCCTTCTAGCGCCGGTGCGCGCGGCAAGCCGGTGACCTGCAGGATCTCCTCCTCGTTCAGCGTCTCGCGCGCGAGCAGCGCCTCGGCCAGCGCGTCGAGCGAGCGGCGGTGCTTCGTGAGCAACTGCTTCGCATCGTCGTGGCTTTCACCGATGATGCGTCGCACCTCCTCGTCGATGGCCTGCGCGGTTTGCTCGCTGAACGGCTTCGACGCGCTATAAGCTTCGGGGCCGGCGAGGTACGGATTTTCGCGCGGCGCGAGCTGCACCATGCCGATGCGCTCGCTCATGCCCCAGCGCGTGACCATGCGCCGCGCGAGCGACGTCGCCTGCTCGATGTCGCTTTCCGCGCCCGTGGTCTTCGTGCCGTACACGATTTCCTCGGCCGCACGCCCGCCGAGCATGCCGACGATGCGTGCACGCAGGTACGCTTCCGGATAGTTGTAGCGGTCGCTGTCCGGACGCTGATAGGTTACGCCGAGCGCCTGCCCGCGCGGCACGATCGTCACGCGATGCACGGGATCGGCACCCGGCACGACGAGACCCAGGATCGCGTGGCCGCCCTCGTGGTACGCGATGCGCTCGCGGTCGGCACGCGACAGCAGGATCGGCCGCGCCGGCCCGAGCACGATCTTCTCGAGCGCGTCGAGGAAATCCTGCTCGCGCACGTTCTGCTCGTTGCGCCGTGCGGCGAGCAGCGCCGCCTCGTTGACGAGATTCTTGAGCTCGGCGCCGGAGAAGCCGGGGGTGGCCGCGGCCATGTCCGACAGGCTCGCCCCGGGCGCGAGCGGCACCTTGCGCGTGTGCACCTTGAGGATCGCCTCGCGCCCCGCCTTGTCGGGCAGGTTCACGACGACGCGGCGGTCGAAGCGCCCGGGGCGCAGGAGCGCGCGATCGAGCACGTCGGGCTGGTTCGTTGCCGCGAGCACGATGATGCCTTCGCGACTCGAAAAGCCGTCCATCTCGGTCAGGATCTGATTGAGCGTCTGCTCCTGCTCGCTCGATCCGCCGATCGACATGGGGCCGCGCGCGCGCCCGATCGCATCGAGCTCGTCGATGAAGATGATCGCCGGCGCATTCTCGCGCGCCTGCTTGAACAGATCGCGCACCCGCGCCGCGCCGACGCCGACGATCATTTCGACGAACTCGGCGGCGCTCATCGAGAAGAACGGCACGCCCGCCTCGCCCGCGACCGCGCGCGCGAGCAGCGTCTTGCCGGTGCCCGGCGCGCCCACGAGCAGCACGCCCTTCGGCGCGGTGCCGCCGAGCCGCGTGTACTTGGGCGGGTCCTTCAGGAAATCGACGATCTCGACGAGCTCGTTCTCCGCTTCGTCGATGCCTGCGACGTCGTCGAACGTTACCTTCGTGTCGCTCTCCTGATCGTAGCGGCGCGCACGGCTCTTGCCGATGCCGAGCAGCCCGCCGCCCAAGCCGCCGCCCTGCTGCGCGGTGCGCCGGAACAGCCACACGTAGAACGCGATCAGCAACAGCGCCGGCCCGAAGCCGAAGAGCAGCGTCGACAGCGGGCCCCCGCCCTCGGCGATCGGCTCGGCGCTGATCTCGACGTTGTGCTCGATCAGGAATTGCTCGAGCCCGGGGCCGACCCACGACGGGACGGTGGTCTCGAACGTCGTCCCGGTGCGCGGCGCGGCACGCCGCGGAACACCCGGCTCGCGCGGCTGCGGCGCCTTGGCGTTCGCGGCCGCATTGGATTCGGGCGGCGGGTAGGTGACGGCGCCGCGAAAGCGCCCCGTCATCGTCTCGCCGCGGCTGTAGATCGCCTCGACGTTGCCCTTGCCGACCTCTTCCTTGAAGAACGTATACGGAACGGTGACCGGCGCTGCGCCGGGCAGCAGGTAGCGCGCGAGGAGGAAGTTCAGCAGCAGCGCAACGGCGAACCACAGCCAGGCGCGACCCGGAGGAATGCTCTTCGGCGATCCACCTTGCGGCGTGCCGCCGGCCGCGAACCGGGGCAGCCGGGCACCAGGTCCGGCCTCCGTGCGACGTACGGGCTGCGAAGCGCGATTCATGCGTTCCAGGCCCGGCGTGTGGCGAAACTGCAACAAACGCGGCGCGTTGCGCGCGGTGTCGTCATAGAGGATTCCCGAAAATGCGCGAGTGGTGCGGCGATTTGCCACTACCCCGCGGCGCACGCCCACTCCTAATATCCGGACTGAAGGGCGTAACCGCAATACCAGGGAAACAGGTCCGGCGGCTTTCGATGCGCCGCGCCGCGCGGCACCGAAGGCGACCCGGCAAACGGATCTCATTATGGGGCGAAGCGCGATCCCGGCTTCGCGCCCTCGTGGCGAAGGCAGTGGGGAGAGTGCAATGAGGCGTCATGTGATGGTCGCGGTCATCGGCGCATTCCTGGCGTCGCTGGCGTTCGCGACGGGGGCCGCGGCGGCCGGTAGTGCAGAGGCGCGCGCGAAGGACGACGCGATTTGTACGCGCTGCCACGACGAGAGCGAGAACAAGCCGATCCTGGCGATATACCAGACCCGGCACGGCGTGGCGGGCGATCCGCGCACACCGTCGTGCCAGTCCTGCCACGGTCAGAGCGAGGATCACGTGCGCAACGCGCGCGGCACGAGCCCCCGCCCGACGCCCGATATCGTGTTCGGCGCCAAGCACGCTTCCGCGCCGGATGCCCAGAACGATTCGTGCCTTGCGTGCCACAAGTCGGGGTTGCGGATGCATTGGGCCGGCAGCGAGCACCAGAGCCGCGACGTGGCCTGCGCCAATTGCCACGCGGTGCATCTGCCGCGGGATCCGGTGCTCGCCAAGGTCACGCAGCCGGATGTCTGCTACGCGTGCCATCAGACGCAGCGCGCGCAGACGCATCGCATCTCGACGCATCCGATCCTCGCCGGGAAGATGGCGTGCTCGGACTGCCACAATCCGCACGGCTCGACAGGTCCGAAGCTGCTCGTCAAGAACAACGTCAACGAGACCTGCTACACGTGCCACGCCGAGAAGCGCGGGCCGTTCCTGTGGGAGCACGCTCCGGTGGTCGACGACTGCACGAACTGCCATACCCCGCATGGGTCGACGAACGCGCCGCTGCTCAAGGCACGCGTGCCGTGGCTGTGCCAGGAATGCCATAGCGGCGATCACGGGGCCGCCATCAACAGCGGCGCCAATCTGCCGGGAGGCGCGGCGACGACGGTGAACGGATTGCAGCCGCTCGCCAACCAGAGCCCGCGCACGCAACTCAACGCACGCGCCTGCACGAACTGTCACTCGCTCGTCCATGGGTCGAACCATCCGGCGGGCGCGAAATTCCAGCGGTAGCCATCGCGGACCGGGAGCATGCGATGAAGACGAAGCATGAAAAATGGGTCATCCGCGCGTCGGTCGCCGGCGTGCGCGCCGCGCTGTTGGCGCTCGCCGTTACTCCGGCGGCGTCGTACGCAGCGGAGGCGGACGATGCGGTGCGGCAGCTGACGCGGCCGACGAACGTCATCGAGGCCGGCGCCGGCTACGTCTCGCAGGATTCGTTCAAGTTCGGCGAGTACAACGGCCTTTTCGACCGGGGACTGTTCGGCATCTTCAATCTGGGCCTCTTCGGCGGAGGCGCCTGGGACAGCGGCGACCCCACACGCTGGAGCATCGTCGGCACGGATCTCGGCCTCGAGACGCGCGACATTCGGGCGGAATACGGGCAGCAAGGCCGCTTCCGATTCGACATCGGTTACGACGAATTGCGGCGGCAACGCTCCGACTCGTTCCAGACTCCGTATCTCGGCGCAGGTTCGGATACGCTGACGCTTCCGCCGACGTGGCGCAAGCCGATCGTCCCGCAGGTGAGCGGCACCGCAATCAACTTCCGTGCGCTTTCGCCGATCACCGGGCTCGCGCCGTCCAACGTCGCCGGCGTCGTCACGCCGCCGACGGCTGCGCAACAGGCAACGGTCAACGGCATCATCGCGGCGGACGTCCCGGCGTTCCAGGACGTAGACCTGTCGACGAAGCGCAAGGCAATCGACGGCGGATTCAGCTACAACATCGATCGGAACTGGGAGTTTCGCGTCAGCGCGAAGCACGAGAAAAAGGAGGGGCTGAAGCCGCTCGGCGCCGTCACCTCGCAGATAAGCGAATACGCGGCGATCCTGCCCGACCCGATCGATCAGACGACCGACCAGTACAACGTCAGTCTGAGCTATACCGCAGACAAGGCGTTCTTCCAGGTCGCCTACTACGGGTCCGTCTTCCGCAACGACATTCAGTCCGTCACTTGGGCGGATGCGAACGATCCCACCAAAACGGCGACGATGGCGAGCGCGCCGGACAACGCGTTCCACCAGATCCTGCTGACCGGCGGCTATAACTTCACGCCGACGACCAAGCTCGTGCTGAACGCGTCCTACGGTCGCAACACGCAGGACGAGCAGTTCGTCACGCTGGGCCAGAACAACCAGTTGCCGCTCGGTGTGCCGCGTTCATCGCTCGACGGTCTCGTCGTGACCAAGGCGTTCAACGCCCGGCTGACGTCGAAGCCCCTGAAGGGCCTCAACGTCGTCGCCGCCTACAAGTACGACGACCGCGACAACAAGACCCCGATCAACACCTACTTCTTCCAGGACGCGAACGAGGCTCGCGCAGCCGCTGCGTCTGCGTTCAACGCGGCGCTGGGCCTGCCGGCGAACACGCTCGGCAGCAACATCAACATCTACGCGAATCGCCCGTACAGCAAGCGCGTCAATCAGTTCGATCTCGATGCTGATTACGCCGTGGCGCGTGGCCACGCGTTGCGCGCCGGCTACGAATACCAGCAGATCGACCGCGACTGCACCGGCTCGTGGATCAACTGCGCCGATGCGCCGCGCACGCGCGAGAACACCGTCAAGGCCGAATGGCGCACCAACGTGATCGAAAACGTCACCGGCCGGCTCGCGTACGCGTACTCGGCCCGGCGCGTCGACTACGACGAGAACGCGTTCCTCGCGCTCGTTCCGATGGCCAACGTCGTTCCTGCCGGCGGCGCCACGATCAGCGCATACCAGTACTTGCAGCAGACGGGCCTGACCGGCTTCGGTCCGCTCGCCGGATTTCCCACGGTGGCGCTGACCGGCAACGCCGCGATCTTCTCGCCGAACAACAACATCCTGCCGCAGGCGCTGTACGGTAGCCGCAACAACATCAACGAGGAGGTCGGCATGAGGCGCTTCAACATGGCCGACCGCAATCGCGACAAGGTCCGCGGGTCGGTCAACTGGGATGCAACCGACAAGCTGTCGCTCGCGGGATCGCTCGACTACAACCACGACGACTACACGCACTCGGTCTACGGACTCACGAATGCGCGGAGCTGGGCACTCAACCTCGAGGCCAGCTTCGCGGTGACGTCGGCCTTCAACGCCGTGGCGTTCTACACGCACGAGGACATCAAGTCGCAGAGCGCGGGCATATCCTATGCCGCCAACAACAACAACGCGTTCGTTGGCCAGGCCGGCAACACGCTCGTCTCCGGCGGGTGCTACGCGACCGTGCAGGCGCGCAACAACAACGCGAAGATCGATCCGTGCTCCAACTGGTCGACCGACATGCGTGACAAGGTGGATACGCTCGGCGTCGGCTTCACGTGGAAGAACCTGATGGCGGGCAAGCTCGACGTGCTCGGCGACCTCGTGTACGCGAACGCGCGCACCGACATCGGCGTCGCGGGCGGCTCGTACGCGAACAATCCGTTCGCATTGGCGACGCCCGCACCTGCGCTGGGACCTGGCGTGCCCGCGGTCTTCTTCATTCCCGCGGCCAACCTGCCGACGGCCACGACGAAGACGATCGACCTGCGCCTGTCCGCGCAGTACGCGATCGACAAGTCGTCCGCGATTCGCCTGCTCTACTGGTACGAGCACCTCAAGTCGAACGACTTCGTGTACGACGGGATGCAGTTCGGGACGCTGACGAACGTCATGCCGTCCAACGAGCAGCCGTTCCACTACAACGTGCACGTGATCGGCCTGACGTACCTGTATCGCTGGCAGTGATGCAGACCCGGCGCGGGTCGAGCTCGATCGCCGCCTCGGCCACCGCGTGACGCGTCAGGAGCGGCGTGCGAGGCCCGCAGCCTCGCACGCCGCCTCCCGTCGGGCGGCTGCCTGCGCGCAGGCGGCGCGACCTTGATCTGTATCAAACCTCGCCCACGCCAGCGGCCGATGATCGGGTTGCAAGGCCGCGCGGTTCAGGACATCGCCAATCGCCCCATGCCGCCCGGCATGGACCGAAATGGAGGTGTTCCATGAACCGACCGATTTCCTCAACGATGCGCGCTGCATTCGCCGGCGCGACCGTCGCAAGTGCGATCGTACTGGCAAGCCTGCCCACGCCGACGTCCGCGGCCTACGGTGACCGCAGCGGGAGGGACGTGGTCGAAACGGTCTGCGCCGAGTGTCACGCGACCGGTGCGAACGGCGCGCCGCGAATCGGCGATCGCGCAGCGTGGAGCGCGCGCGCCGCCCGCGGTTTGACGGGACTTACGCAAAGCGCGCTGAACGGCATCCGCAAGATGCCGGCGCACGGAGGCAACCCGAGCCTCACCGACGTCGAGATCGAGCGGGCCATCACCTACATGGTCAACGCGTCCGGCGGTCAGTGGACCGAACCGATCAGCCGCGCCGCACTGCCGGCCGAGCGCTCCGGCGACGAGGTCGTCCAAGCCTATTGTGTTGCGTGCCACGAAGCCGCGCTCGGCGGCGCGCGACGCATCGGCGATCGCGCGGCGTGGATACCGCGGATGAAGCAGGGCCTCGATCCGCTGACGCGATCGGCGATCAACGGTCACGGCGGCATGCCGCCGCGAGGCGGCGTCGCGAACCTCACCGACAAGGAGCTGCGCGGCGCGATCGCGTACATGGTGAACCCGGTCACGACTGCCGTTGCGGCGTCGCCCCCGGACACGAGCGTCCCCGAGGGGCCGAATCATCACCTGGTCGGGGGGGTCGACGTCTACTTCGGCCTGACGTCCGCCGACTCACTGCGGGCGCAGCATCCGGGCAACGATGTCGAAAGCAGAATGCACGGCTCGATACCCCGTGGACGCGGCTATTACCACGTGACCATTTCGCTGTTCGATCGCAGGACCCGCGCGCCGATCGCCGACGCCGACGTGGAAGCCACGGTGGTCGGCACAGGGACAAGAGGCGAGGTCAAGGTGCTCGAGCCCATGGTGCTGAACGACACCGTGAGCTTCGGCAACTATCTGCGGCTGCCTGCCGGCAAGGATTCGTACACGATCGCCGTCGCGATACGGCGGCCGGGTGAGCCGAGGCCCGTCGAGACTAAGTTCGCGTTCCAGTAGTAGCCCCGATTCACGCCAGCCGCGCCCGCGCAGCGGACCGGCTGACGAGATCGGCTTAAGCCTCCCCGCGCATCCGCGCCGTTGATTTTCATCAAAGGGTGCCGCCGCGCGCATCGCTACGATCGACGTGGACGATAGACGATGGCGCGGGGTGACGTGGCATGCGCGGGGACGAAGAGCAATCGACTGGCAGCGTTGCGAACGGCAACGGGAACGGCAGCGCACGCTCGCTGCTGCTCGTTCACGACGAGGACGTATGCGACACGCTCATGCCCGCGCTCGAAGCGCGCGGATTCACCGTGCGCGTGGCGAGCACGGCGACGCGCGCGCTGGCCGTCGCGAGACGCGAGCCGCCACGTTTCGCCGTCGTCGCGTTGCGGTTGCCCGACGCATCGGGCCTCCGGCTTATTGCCGCGTTGCTCGAAGAGGATGCAACGACCCGCATCGTCGTGCTGACCGCCTACCCGAGCATCGAAACGGCCGTTGAAGCGATCAAGCTCGGCGCGGTTCACTACCTCGTGAGGCCGGTGAGCGCCGACCGCGTGATCGCTGCGCTCCTTCGCAACGGAGGCGATCCCGATGCCCCGCTGCACGAACGCCCGATGTCCGTGCACCGCGTCGAGTGGGAGTACATCAGCCACGTGTTGCAGGAAAACAACGGCAACATCACGGCGACCGCCCGCGCGCTTTCCATCCATCGGCGCACGCTGCAGCGCAAGCTGCGCAAGCATCCCGTTGCGTCGTAAGCGGCTCTCGTGCAAGGCGTGCGCGCGGCATCTTGCCGCAACACGCAAGTACGGCGAGTCGGGTCAAGTTCGATTTCTTGATCCAGGTCATTAGCCGCGCCTGCACTGCCCCGAATACTGTTGGCATCGGCAAGATAGACAACAACGCAAAAGACGCGTTATCTTCCGGTGCGCCGCCGTTCGGTGTGCTGGTTCAGCTGTTTCGGCGAGCGCATGTTCGGCCGTATTAATCGCAGGTACCCAGGGAGGCGACCTATGCGATCGAAGCAGGTGACGTTCCGCGGCTGCATGGCCGCGGTCTGCGCGATGTGGTTCGCTGCGGCGGCGATCCCGACGTCGGCGCAGACACCCGCCGCCACCGACACGCCAACGCCCGGTGTCACCGCGCAAGCGCCGGCCTCGACAACGCCGCCGGCGGCTGCCGCGCGCCCTGCGGCGCCGGCACCGACCGGCCCCGGCGGCGCATGCCTCAAGTGTCACGAGGACGACATCGGCGGCATGCTCTCGACCAAGCACGCGGTCACCGGGCACGGCCGTACGCCATGGGGGACCGGCAAGGCGTGTGAGTCGTGCCACGGCGAATCGACCGAGCACATCCGCAACACGAAGGTCAAGCCGACCGTCGTGTTCAGCAAGACGACGCCGGCCGCCGAACGCAGCGCGCCCTGCCTCGCCTGTCACCAGGGCGGCGATCGCATGCATTTCGCCGGCTCCATCCACGAGCGCAACGACATCGCGTGCAACGACTGTCACAAGCCGCACAACGCCGCCGACCAGGTCCGCGTCGCGCAGACGCAGGCGGGCGTGTGCTTCGACTGCCACAAGGACAAGCGGGCGGCGAGCCTGCGCGCATCGACGCACCCGATCCGCTCGGGCGGGATGCCGTGCACGTCGTGCCATCAGCCGCACGGCTCGGTCGGCGAGCACAACCTGATCAAGACGTCGGTGAACGACACCTGCTACACGTGCCACGCCGACAAGCGCGGCCCGTTCCTGTGGGAGCATCCGCCGGCGCGCGAGGACTGCACCAACTGTCACGATCCCCATGGCACGAACACCGCGGCGATGCTCAACACCCGGCCGCCGTTCCTTTGCCAGCAGTGCCACCAGACGCCGTTCCATCCGAGCACCAACTACAGCGGCAACAACCTGCCGCCGAATCTGGGCGCCGACAAGATGCTCGGAAGCTCCTGCGTCAACTGTCACGTGAAGGTGCACGGCAGCAACCACCCCGCTGGCGCGCGCTTCACGCGCTGAGCGCGGCACAGCGCAAACGGGAGGTTCGATGAACGCGATTGACCGCAACGCCCTGTTCCGGATGCACTCGCTCGCCGCGGCGATCGCGGCCATGCTCCTCGCGCCCGCCGGCGTGTCGGCCGAGCCGCTGTTCCAGGTTCCGCTGTACGGCAATGCCGACATGACGCGCTACGAGACGAACAACGTCGAACTGGGCATCGGCTACAACGATGTCAACGGGTCACGGTACAAGTTCGGCGAATGGACCGGGCTGTTCCGTGAGGACGCGTTCGCGATCGGCAACCTCAACTGGCTGTCGCGCGACATGACGAGCGGCGCGTACACCAGCGCGTGGGGCTTCAACCTCGGATTGCCGTCGCGACAGCTCGGCGGCTCGATCGGCACGCAAGGCTTGTGGGGCATTTCCGCGGAGTTCAAGCAGTTCACGCATACGCAGACGAACCAGGGCAGCTTCATCTTCGACGGGCTCGGCAGCGACCGGCTGACGCTTCCCGCCGGGTTCACGGGCATCACCGCAGGCAACTCGCAGCCGCCGGCGAACGCCGCGGCGATCAACCCGTTCGAGCGGTCGGGCTTCGGGGTCAAGACCGATCGCGACATATACAAGTTCGCCGGCAGCTGGCAGATCGGCGGCGGCTTCGAGGCAATCGCGAATTTCCGCTACGACCAGCGTGACGGCACGCGCATCACGGGCGCCGTGATGGGCAATACCGGCGGCAATCCGCGCTCGGTGCTCGTGCCGTATGCGATCGACGACAACACGACGCAGGTCGAAGCGGCGCTGCGCTACTACTCGCCCAAGTTCCAGGGCACGCTGAGCTACTGGTATTCCAAGTACGAGAACGACAAGGATTCGTTCACCTGGCAGAACCCCTTCGGGATCATCGCCGGCTGGCAACCGAATTCCGGCGTCGGGTTCCCGACCGGCTTCGGCCGCATGGCGCTGCCGCCCGACAACGACTTCCACCAGATCCAGGCGACCGGCGCGTACAACTTCAACGACACGACAAGGCTGACGACGACGTTCCAGTACGGCGTCGCGCGCCAGAACGACACGTTCCTGCCGCAGACGATCGACGTGCCGCCTCTCGTGACCCCCGGTCTCGCGACGCCGTTCCCGCTACCGGCCGGATCGCTCGACGGCAAGATCCGCAACACGCTCTTCGATATGACGCTGACGGCGCGTCCGATCCCCAAGCTCTCGGTCAAGCTCAATTACCACTACAACGATCACGAGAACACGACGCCGGACCGCGTCTTCGTGTATACGCCGGGCGACACGCTGAGCCAGGTCGTGATTCCGGCCGGGAAGACGCCCGAGCAGATCAACAGCAACTACATTCGGACGAACCCGATTCCGGGGATCCGCGAGAACCGCTTCACCGCCGACGCCGACTACCCGCTGATGCGCGGCCTGACGCTGCGCGGCTTCTACGAGTACAAGAAGATCGATTACAAGCCGGCCGAGGACGAGTTTCGCTCCGACACCGACAACAACGAGATCGGCGCCGAGCTCAAGTTCCGCGCGAATCCGGTCGTCAACGGCTACGTCAAGTACGTCCACGACGAGCGGCGCGGCTCCGACTTCAGCACCAACCGCCCCTATGCCGCGCTGGTGAACCTGCCCACGCTCGTGTTCAACAACTTCGACACGAACCCGACGATGCGGCAATTCTTCGTCGCCGACTACGACCAGGACCGCGTCAAGGCGCAGGGAACGATCACGCCGACCGACAGCGCGCTGTCGGTGCAGCTGATGGGCGACTGGTGGAAGCGCAACTACAAGGGACCTGACTGCGGCGGTCCGAACGACCAGCTTCTCATCAACCTGACGCCTTCCGTCGTATTTCCATCCGAGTGCCTCGGCCTGCAGAGCGCGCAGGGGCAGTCGTACACGCTCGATGGCCAGTACGCCTGGCTCACCGGCGTGAGCCTGTACGCGTTCGCGACGTGGTCGCAATTCGACACCGACCAGCGCGGGCGCAGTTTCAGCGGGGTGACGCAAGGCGCGGCGACCATCGGGCAGTCGGCGGACCCGCGCCGCGACTGGACGGCGGATTCCCGCACGACCGACACGGCCGTAGGCTTCGGCGTCGACTGGAAGCCGCTC
>Ga0079222_10000216_pt1 | contig 12111 bp, 8 predicted proteins | sample GAPlitter_FD_75070 | JGI IMG/M metagenome (GOLD analysis project Ga0079222, IMG submission 75070) | Agricultural soil microbial communities from Georgia to study Nitrogen management - GA Plitter | ecosystem: Environmental > Terrestrial > Soil > Agricultural land | place: USA: Georgia | collected...
CTTCGGCTCCGAACAGAGCGACCGCCAGATCATCGAAGTCAGCCAGGCTTTCGCTCAGGCCCACGAACTCGGCATCGCCACTGTTCTGTGGTGCTACCTGCGCAACAGCGCCTTCAAAAAAGACAAGGACTACCACGTTTCCGCCGACCTCACCGGCCAGGCCAATCACCTCGGCGTCACCATCGAAGCCGACATCATCAAACAAAAGCTGCCCGAAAATAACGGCGGCTACCAGGCCCTGAACATGGGCGATTCCAGCTACGGAAAATTCGACAAGCGCATCTACACCGATCTTTGCAGCGATCACCCGATTGACCTCTGCCGCTATCAGGTCGCCAACTGTTTCATGGGCCGCGCCGGCCTCATCAACAGCGGCGGCGCTTCCGGCGCCAACGATTTCGAGGAAGCGGTGACCACCGCCGTTATCAACAAGCGCGCCGGCGGCACCGGCCTCATCTCCGGACGCAAGGCGTTCCAGCGTCCCATGAAGGAAGGCGTCAAGCTGCTCAACACCATTCAGGACGTCTACTTGAGTTCCGAAGTCACCGTGGCCTGAACTACCGCGTCAGGCGCGAACCGCAGGCAATCTCGACGGCAAGCTGGCGTCGCGCGTGAAGCGCGCGATTGCGATGCTTGCGCGCCGCGCCGTTCTCGTCGGCGCGGCGTCTTGCGTCCGCTTTCCTCTCTTCAATTCTCTTGAAACCATTTCCCATTCTTCGCATCGCATGAAGAGAGAAAAGCGCAAGGAGATTGTCGTGCCCGATAAACTCGCGGGGAAAGTCGCCGCCATCACCGGCGGAAGCCAGGGCATCGGATTCGCCATCGCCGAACGCCTTGCGCGAGACGGAGCGGACATTGCGTTTTGCTACCGCTCGAATAAAGCCGGCGCGGACGAAGCCGAAAATACGATTCGCGCCGCCGGACGCCGCACTTTTGGTTTTCAATGCGATGTCGGCAAAGTCGGCGACGGGCAGCGCTTCATTCAGGAAACCGTCGCGAAACTCGGAAAAATCGACATTCTTGTGAACAATGCGGGCATCGAGAAACGCGCGGACTTTTGGGACGTCAGCGAAGCCGATTTCGACGCCGTCCTCAACGTCAATCTCAAGGGATTGTTTTTCATCACGCAGGCGTTCGCTCGTCACCGCATGCAGGCGAAAGCCGGAGGAAAAATCATCAATATCAGCAGCGTGCATGAAGAGCTGCCGTTTCCGCATTTCGCTTCGTACTGCGCCAGCAAAGGCGGCGTAAAAATGCTGACGCGCAATTTGTCCATCGAGCTGGCCCCGTTCGGCATCACCGTTAATTCCATCGCGCCGGGCGCCATCGAAACGCCCATCAACAAAAACCTGCTGAACGATCCCGCGAAACTCAAATCGGTCACGGAAAATATTCCGCTGCGCCGTTTGGGAAAGCCGGAAGACGTAGCCGCCTTCGTTTCATTCCTCGCTTCCGACGGCGCGGATTACGCGACGGGAACGACTTTTTTTGTCGACGGCGGCCTCACCTGGAATTACCAGGAGCAGTAAGCGCCGCGCTGCTGTAGCGTTGCGCGGAAACGAACTTTCAGGCGCGGGCGAGCGTGGCCGACTGCGCGGCATGCAGCAGCTTCCGCGCGTTTTCCTGAATGTTGCCTTGCCCGAACACCGCGTATCCCGCGACGAGAATTTCCGCGCCGGCGCGAACCACGTCGGCGATGGTGTCGTGCGCTACGCCGCCATCCACTTCAATCCGGAAATCCAGCCGGCGCGATTCGCGGATTCGCGCGAGCTCCTCGATTTTCTTCAGCGAGTTGCGAATGAATTTCTGGCCGCCGAATCCCGGATTCACGCTCATGATCAATACGTGATGCACAAGCGGCAGAACCTCGTCGAGCGTGTGCACCGGCGTCGCCGGATTCAGCACCACGCCGGGCTTGCAGCCGTGGTCGATGATGTGATGCAGCACGCGATCCAGGTGCACGCAGGCTTCCTGGTGCACGGAAATCCAGTTCGCGCCGGCTTCGGCGAACGCGGGTATGAAGTCATCGGGATTTTCGATCATCAGGTGGCAATCGAAAGGAACGTCTTTCACCGCCTTGCGCAGCGAAGCCACGACGGGCGGGCCTATGGTGATGTTCGGCACGAAGTGCCCGTCCATGATGTCCACGTGGAGGACGGTGCCGCCGCCGGCGATGGCGGCGTTCGCGTCCGCGGCCAAGTTGGCGAAATTGGCGGAGAGGATCGACGGAGCAAGCTCAATGTTAGCGGTGGGCGGCAAGGGGCTGCGTCCTCCTTCGGCGGATTCGATTATACGCGAAGGCGCGATTCGCGACGGGCGATTGGCGAGCGGCCGGCGGGGATAAGTTGCTTGTTTTCAGCTTTGGGAACGATGGAGAGGGGGTGGCCCCCTGGGTTTTTGCAACGATATCAAAACAAAAGAGATGGAGCGCGGGGTCTGCTAACGATATCAAAGCGAAGGAGTTGAGGGCGAGGCAGGAAGGCCGCTGAAACTGGGCCGGCGAGGGCATGGGAGAACTCTCGAAACGTCGGAAAGAAGTATACCAGAAATGTACTAGTACTGTCAAGGGAAATGTTGGCGCAAGCCGCGCGAATTATGGATAGGGGAGCGGCGCGCAGGAAAGCTGTTCTGGTCAGATACGGGGGAAAATAATCCGCAGAAGAAGCGTTTTTCCATCAACGGCGACAACGCGGAAGGTGCCAAGGGCTTCGTGCTCGCGCGAGGAAAATGGTGGAGCCGGTGCTTGTAGCGAGGCTCGGAGGCGGCGGTACGGGCAACACGCGCTATGACCGCAGCACAATGTCAGAGAACGTGCGGTCCGGTTTCTCCATCCGGGTTTCTCGCCGGACTACTGAACGCTCAGGAGCTTGCCTTCAAAGGGTTCAAAGTCGGCACTACACGAATTCACGGTCGCGCCTTTGGACGACTCGTGGCCCTGTACCATCCATTGAATCTCAACGTTCATGTTGTCCGGTTTGTGTCCCAGACGATTAACCCAAAACGATGCGGTGTCCAGGTCAAGCTGGCAGCCTGTGAAGGTGCGGATGGCTTTCAGAGTTTGCTCTGGAATGGAGTGCAGGAGGTCCCGTTTTTGCGCAGGTCCGAAACGCGGTTTCGCGCGGAGAACTGCTTCCATCCATTCGGGGCGCTCCCATTCTGGATGGTCCCAAATCTCCCGCTTTGCGGCCTGGCTCTTGCCATCGACAAAGCTTCCGCGAGCTCGAAAGCCTTTGATCGGAAAACGAGCAGAATATCCGACTGATATGGTCAGAAACTCGGAAAAGCTTGGAAGAAACAGTCCGGTGCAATGAGGAATCGTCATCTTCTGCCCGGCACCAGGAACGCCGGAACCTGGGCGGCATGGCGCGATATCAATCTGCTGTGCCGACAAGCCGTCGGCGTTGGACAAGTGAAATTCCTCTGATCTTGAGAGAACCAAGCCGTAAACATGCTTAAGGTCGGGATAGACTGCGTCGAGGAAGTGTTCCACTACCGCGACTCGGTCAAACTCGCCAAACCGCTGTGCCGGCAAGATGGCGAACGCGGAGGCTAGCAGTAGCAAACTTACCAGCGCACTTTTTGGGAATTTCTTCCTCATACCGCTCTCCTGGATGTCGGTCTTCACTTCAGTTTCACGGATGGGTTACCAAGCACCATGAAAGTTGGGAAACCTGGGGACATGTCTAACGAAGTCGGCCGTGTCAAGAGCAATTCGCCGTGTTCTTCGGGCGGGTGGCGCATAGACTTGTCTGTCTCCATTTGGTTGCGGAGTATATCATTCAGGAACTACACAGGATAGGAAGCAAGCGTAGGAGCGGGTGCCGCACCCTTGGGTGTGTAAGGGTGCGGGTTTTGAAGTTGCAGTTCTGCGCTGATGAAACGCCAACGACATCCCTTGAAGCGATTTTATGGGAGAAATGACCTCCACTTCATCACCTTCAGCTGCTACCGGCGACGGCCGTACCTCGGGACGCTTCGCGCACGCAATCGCTTTGCGAGGATTCTCGATCAGGTCCGCAAGGGGCACAAATTTGAGCTGATTGGATATGTGCAGATGCTTCTACGCGAAGGGAGAGGATGGATTGCTGCCGATGGATGTGTTGAAACCGAAGGGCGGAAGAAGCTAAGGCAAAGTCAAAACCCGCACCCTTGAAAAAGCAAAGGGTGCGGCACCCCGTCAGGCTTCCGCGCTTCGAATCTTTTCGCGGTCGTCAACTCACGCATTCTCTTCGCCACCGTCTCCCGAACAGCGAAGGGCTTCGTCTTCTTGAGTCTGGAGGATGAGACAAGTAATTTCTTCACACGTTCCTGTCCCCGGCTTTCCCCAGGTTTCCAATCCCAGGTCCCCAATTCGATGGCTGCGCAAAGCGATTCTCGTATAGCACCCATATCAGTGATGACCCAAATGCAACGAGGCACGTAAGCGGCGCCCCGATTGGGATTAGGAGATCGGATACCCTCAATGGCCCATGTAGAAGCACACTCTGCGCGATCTCGAACAACCCGAACTCGCGAAACCAGAGGAAGAAATGTGTTAGGAGAGTCGCTATGGCAACCCACGCCGGAACAGACCATCTACCGGTCGCGTACAGAATGACGCAAAGAAGCAGGAAGAGAGCTTCCACAAACAGAATGGTTTCCCACAAATACCATCCGCGCAGCCAGGGTCTGTAACTGAAACACCAGATTAGCGGCAAGGCGTCGATTGCCATAGCTCCGCTCATGAGCTGAATCGCCTTTCTCGCCAACAAGAGATGGGCAGCTAGCCAGGCGAGTACGGCCACGGCTATCGCGAATATGAAAAAGACAAAACCATGCATCGCCAAGTCAGTTTGCTTGAGCTGCAGGGACCCGCGTATCGAGGAGTTCAGAGCATATAACCAAGAGATTATGCCTCTCGGTCCATAGCCCAGCACTAGGACCATCGATGCAAGCCCAGCGTTGATCGCAAAAACCGCCTCATCAAGATGTCGCGCCGCACCCGATTCTCGCCGTCCATTGCGCATCGGTAATAAGCCTCCATGTCCGGTGGTCCGTGTCGCCAAACGATCAGACAACATCGAGTTGCCACTTTCAAGAAAATCAGGGGAATGGAATACTGGCGCAGAAAGCGGGCGTTTTGTACCAACCGTCCCTGAGACAGTTTTCAAGCCCCGTCAAAGCACTCGGTGTATGGTCATAAACCGGTGCATTTTCCCAGTGAAGGCCGATCCGAGGGCTTGGCCAGTGTCCAGTCCAGAAAGAAGGGTCATTCTTGCCGCTGAAATCTCCTGCGTTATAAGCACCTCTTGCTCCGGGGTCCGGCTCGTCTGGGTTGGCATTAGAAAAGTATTTGTCGTTTGGTAGCGCATCCATTTCACAACATTGCAAGAGAAATTGATGGGCCACCTCGTGCGCCGCCGTATTGCCAATTCCGCGTCCGATCGCGTCGATCAAATCGGGCCGACTCAAAGCTAAGGATTCATGATGGGGCGCTGGTCAGTCCGTAAGCAGAAATCGGGCAAGACCCGGTGCTGTACACATACCCGGTGTCCCAGAGGCTGGGCAACGCGATGAGAGTCGTTTGCGAGCTGGTCTCGCTGACACAGACGCCTTCAGCGTTGTCGCGAAACACCGGCGTTCCGCTCTGTGTGCCAAGAATGGCGATCCAGTAGGCCGTGCCGGCGGTTACGTTGACGGCAGTTACAGGGATGGCGTTCCAATCGCCGGCTTTCGGACTGGCTGTCGTGCCTTGCGTCAGCAGCGCGCCCGGCGTGCCGCCGGCATCGGAGTAGAGGCCCACGTAGATGCTCGTGGCGCTCGATGTCGTGTCCACGTAGAGATTGATGTAGGTGATTTGGCCGGTGGTGGAAGCCGTGGTCTGAAAAGCCTCCGCCATGCCCAGGGGATTCGAGTCCGGCTGCGATTCCACGGTCTGGTCGCCAAACAGCACCGTTTGCGCATGCGCCGCCCCGGGAAAAGAGAGGAACATCGCGCACAGAAATAGCGCGCTAACGAGACAGAACGAGGCCCGACCTCTACACTCCGCCGTCCGAACCATTGTGCCACCCCACGCCGAGAACCCTGCGAGGGAAGAACGTGTATTTGAGGTTAGTTTTTGAGTCAATAGTACTGCGAATCTTATGATTTCCCGGGTATGTAGCTGCAGAAGATTAAGTCGGACGGTAGCGTACTAAGGTCAATTCCGTAGGGTAAGTACTGGGGCTTTAGTACTTTTGGGCCATTCCCACCTTCCAGGGCCGTCGGCACCATATTGCCCCACCCATGAGGTGACATGCAGCGTCCCGAGGAAAGACCCCTGTCCTCCGGCCCCCAGACGCATGTTCGACCGCGACTGACGCTCCCGCACACCTCCAGCCCGACGGAATCCACAGATTCTGCACAGGCGACGGAGTCTGCCGCCGACGAAACGCCAAGTCAGGCTCCCGCAGCCCTGCCGCGGCGGGCGTCCGGGCTGCGCTTGCGCACCAAATTCCTGCTCTCGCTCGTGGTGGTCATCGTGGCGATGACCTGCGGCACGCTGCTGGTGGTACGCCACTCGATGCAGGCACAGTCCGAGCGGCAGATGGAAGAAGACGGCCGCAACTCCCTGCTGACGTGTCAAGTGATGGATCAGGAGAAGCGCATCGGGCTGAGCCGCCGCGCTGAGTTACTTGCCACTCTCGCGTTCATGAGGAATGGCGATCCGACAACGATTCAGGATGCCAGCGAGGATCCGTGGCAGTCCGACGAATGCGACCTCTTCGCGCTCGCCGATCGCAAGGGCAAGATCACTGCGCTGCGCACCCGTTCGGATCAGTTCTCCACCGCAAGCTCCAGCAGGACTCTAGGCGGCCTCGTCCACCAGGGCCAGGCCGAAGGCTGGTGGTTGAACGACGGTCGCATCTATCAGGTGGTCGTTGAGCCTTATTACCAGGATCCGCCCATGAATCGCGTGCTCCTCGGCGAAGTCATCGTCGGCCGCGAGATGAACCCCGCACGCGTTAAAGACCTCGCCGGAGTCCTTTCCAGCGAAGTGGCTTTCTGGTACGGAAAAGATATCGTCATCAGCTCGTTCGCCCCGCTCGACGAACAGGAAGTCGAAGAGCAAGTTGCCGGCGACGAGCCGCAGCAGGCGCAACTCGGCAAGAAGCGCTTCCTGGCGACCTCGGTCAATCTGACACCGGGTGTGAAACCGGCGCTCAAACTCACCGTCCTGAAATCGGATGCCGAGGCCTCCGCAGCGCTCGCCAGCCTGAATCATCTGCTTCTGGGACTTGGACTGATCGCCGTGGTTGCCGGAGGAATCCTCGCTTACCTGATTTCGGATACTTTCACCAAGCCGCTCGCCACGCTGGTGCAGGGCGTTCACGCCCTCGAACAGGGAAACTTCAGCTATCCGCTGCGGGGAACCGGGGGAGACGAAGTCGCTCACGTCACACGGGCCTTTGAAAACATGCGCCGCACGCTGCAGAGCAATGAGGAACAGCGGCAGCAGCTCGAGAGCCAGCTTCGCCAGTCGCAGAAGATGGACGCTCTGGGCCGGTTGGCGGGCGGCGTCGCCCACGACTTCAACAACCTGCTGACGGTCATCAAGGGCAACAGCGATATCGCCCTCGACCAGCTCAAGCCCACCGATCCCATTTACGGCAGTTGCCAGCAGATCAAGAAAGTGGCCGACCGCGCCGCCGTGCTGACCCGGCAGTTGCTCGCCTTCAGCCGCAAGCAGGTCCTGCAGCCGAAAATTCTGGACATGAACGAGCTGATCGCCGAAATGAGCAGGCTGCTGAAGCGTCTGCTTCGCGAAGACATCGAATTCATCGTGCGCCTCGGAGAATCGCTCGAGCGCGTCCAAGCCGATCCCGGCCAGCTCGAGCAGGTGCTGCTCAATCTCACGGTCAATGCCAGCGACGCCATGCCCGACGGCGGAAAATTGACCATCGAAACCCACAACGTGCGCGTCGACGAGGAATACGCGCGCACGCACCCGCCAATGCCGCCCGGCGAATACGTCATGCTCGCTGTCACGGATTCGGGGCATGGGATGGACGCCGGCGTCAAAGCCCGCATCTTCGAACCCTTTTTCACCACCAAAGAGCCGGGCAAAGGCACCGGCTTGGGACTCGCGACCGTATACGGCGTGGTGAAGCAGAGCGCAGGCTTCATCTTTGTGGAGTCAGAACCCGGCAAGGGAGCCCGGTTCGAAGTGTACCTGCCGCAGGTTTCCCAGGCGCAGGACGCGGCCCCTGCGCAGGACCCTCAAAAAACAAGACGCCGCCGCCGCGAAACCGTTCTCGTTGTCGAGGACGAGGACGAAGTGCGCGCCCTCACCTGCGAGTTCTTGAAATCGGCCGGCTACCGCGTGCTGACCGCCCAGGACGGCGCGGAAGCGCTGGCCATCGGCACCCGCCTCGGCAACGCGATCCATCTCCTCATCACCGACGTGGTCATGCCGCAGATGCGCGGCCCCGAACTGGCCAAGCGCCTCAGGGAAAAATTCCCGCATTTGCGAATTGTTTACATGTCCGGGTACCTCGAGCAGGTGGAAGATCCCGCGCGGCTGCTGGAAGATGGTACTTTCCTGCAGAAACCGTTCTCGGGAGACGTGCTCTTGCGCCACATCGACGAGGCTTTTGGAAAACGTCCCGGCGCGACCGCTCCTGCCTGGACCATGTAAGCCCTGCAAGCCTGCTTCGCTTTGCGGCAACTCTCCATTTTGCTGCCCGCTTCGCTGTAAAATCGAAGCATGATGGTCGTCGGCATCGCGATGGTGGGCTTCTGCACCGCGCTTTTGCTCGCCGGATTTTTTCGCCACAGGCAAACAAAGTTCGCGGCGTACGGCTGGGCCGGTTTGATCGCCTTGGCCCTTGCGACCCTGCTGATGTTTCGCGGGTTCGCTCCTGTCGCCATATATTTCACGCCGATTGCGTGGACCTGCTACATCCTCGTAGCGGACGCGGCGGTGCTGGCAATCCGCGGCACTTCCTTGCTCCACGATCGGCCCGCACGTTTCTGGATCTTGACGGCCTTCTCGATCCCGCTCTGGCTCATCTTTGAGGCCTACAATCTCCGCCTCGAAAATTGGACTTACGTCGGCGTGCCGCGGCAGTGGCCCCTGGCAATTCTCGGCTACGGATGGTCCTTCGCCACGATTTGGCCGGGGATCTTCGAGACTGCGGAGCTGGTTGAATCGTTCCGGTGGTTCAAGCCTGGCGCGCCGTTGCGATTCTCCCGCGCAGCGCGTGATTGCATGATTGTGTTTGGCGCGGCCTGCCTGATTGTTCCTTTGGCCGTGCCGCAAGCAGCCGCCCGCTATTTGTTTGTACTCGTGTGGATTGGCTTTGTATTTCTTCTCGATCCCCTGAATTATCGGGCCGGCGCGCCCTCTTTTCTCGCGGATTTCGCGGAAGGCCGCTTCAGCGGCTTCTATTCCTTCTTCGTTTCGGGATTCGTCTGCGGATGGCTCTGGGAATTCTGGAATTACTGGGCCGCCGCGAAATGGCACTACGTTTTTCCCATGTTCCAGCAATACAAAATTTTCGAGATGCCCGCGCCCGGATTTCTCGGCTTCCTTCCCTTCGCTCTCGAATGCTTCACGATGTTCGCGACGATGGAGTGCTTTCTCGGTGCTCTACGGCCCGTCCCATCGGCCGGAAACGCGGACAATCGCGAACTGGGCGCAAATTAATGCATCAAGACGGGGCCTGGAGCGACTCGGAGTCCGCGTCGAGCCGCTCCAGGCCGGTGAGGAGAGAGGGTACGCTTGCTACCGCTTGCGAATCTTGTCGGCGATCAATACGGGATTCGGCGTGCTCTTGAATAACAAACCGCGCAGAGACACCGTGTTTCCGTCTGCCAGTCCGCTGACGCCGCTTACGTTGTCAAAGCCGGTCTGCGAAGAAGTCTGCACCTGAATCGTGGTCACTCCGTTCGCCGTGAAGATTCCCGGCAGAGCTCCTGCGTTGAAGTTCGAGCCTGTTGGAGCTCCTGAAACCGCGGCCGTGAAGCGCGTCATGCGCAGCCGTATGCGATTCGTCGTGATCGTCACCGGCGAAGGCGCAGGACCTCCGCTCATCGACACCTTGCGAAGTTGTACGGTCTGCCCGGGCATAAGCTGGGATGTGTCCACCGCGCCTTCAAACGCGCCCTGCAGAGCGGATGGAACCGTCAGTCCGTTGGCGTCCACCTGGAACGTAGCTCCCGATGATGCCAGCATCACGGTCGCGGGATCGCCGACGGATACGTTCGCAACGTCGCGCAATTCGTCGATAATGACCACCTCGAATTGCGTGGCGCTGTCGACTTTGAAGACCACGCCGTCGAGTTCATCGTCCGCCGCTTCCGCTACGTCGTCGTGCAATTCGATTTTCCTTGCCAGAAAAGTTCCGCCGGACATCAGCAGTAAGTCGGCTTCCACGGATTGGCCGTCCTTCAAACAGGAAAAGTTCCCGGCCGCGCAGGATTCAAAGTCCTCGAATTTTGTGTTGTTGTCCACGGAAACGGTGAGGCTGCCGAGGTCCGTCGTTTGCAGCGTGAACTGGTTGTTCGCCGTGCTCTTCACGATCCCGCCGGCGTCGTCCAGGTCCTCGAGTTCGCCCTCGGCCTGTCGCGTCTGGGTGGACGCGGAAACGGCGCCCGTGCCGCTGAAGTCGATGCCCAGCGTGCCGGAAAGCAGCGTGTTGAGATTCACGTCCACCAGAATCCCGCTCTGCGAGCCGGCGCTGACGTTGAACGTGCCATTAATCGTGGATGTCAGCGTGCCGCTGGGCTTGATCTCGCAGACAGTGCCGTTGGCGCAGCCCGCCAGCGTCGCGCCCGTGTTGTTCAAAAACGTCAGCTCGGGATTCGCGAACGTTAGATTCAGGCTGGTGTAATTGCCCGCCGTCACGTTCGCCGTGCTCAGAAAGGCATTCTCCGTCTCGAGTTTTTTGACCTCGATGCGAATGGGGGCCTTCGCGCCGAGCAGGTCCACGTTGCCCGGATTCAGCGTCGCGCCGGTCAGCGAAACTTCGAAAGAAATCACCGTAATACCCGCTGGCGGCGCGTCGGTCATTGACACGTTCACCATCGCGGTTTGCGGGCCCGCCGCCGGCGGCGCTGTATAGGAACCGCCGCAGCCGGCAACAAAAATGCCTGCGAGAATTGCTCCGATGACGAAAAATGCAGGTTTTCGCATGTTGTCTCCCTCCGAAGCGCCGCAGCCGCCAATCAACCGGGCCAGGCGCGATGTGCTTCCGGCTTTTATCGCCGCCGGACGCGAGCACGGTCAGCAAAAAACCGTGCTGTCGGGGCTGGGAGGGCCCGCGGCAATCGCGAATGAACGAAGGGCGAACGTCATTCGACTATCTGGAACGCCAGCATGCTAGCGCACGGCGGACGGCGGAGTTGTCACCAAAATGTCAAAAAAATGTCCTATCGCCGCCGTGAAACCAAAGAAAAAATGTCCGCAGCGCGTATCCTAAGTCCCTGCTCGGCACTCACTTTCCCGGGGGTGCCGCGTCCCGAAGGCGTCGCAGTACCGCGAGCGGCCCCGGGGCTCTTTCCTTGTGGTACGATAGGCGCAATGGAACGTCGAGGCCGGCAGGTTTACGGGGTGGCTTGACCGGCAATCCAGCGCCAAAAACAGCAGCGAACGGGTGCGCCCGGTGTAGGCGGCGCCGGTGTCCCCAATTACCACCGCGTTGGCGATTGGCGATTGCCATGCAAAAAATCCTGGTGGTCGAAGACGGGCGCGCCGTCCATCGCACGCTCAAGAGGCTGTTCGAACCGCAGGGTTTCCTCCTGCGATTCGCCTGCGACGGCCCGTGCGCCCTGAAAATCGTAAAAACAGAAAAGCCCGACCTGGTTCTGCTCGACCTCGGTTTGCCCGGCATGCCCGGACAGGAAGTTTGCCGCCAATTGAAGCTGGAATTGCCTGCGGTTCCCATCATCATCGTCAGCGCGAAATCCGACGTCTGGGACAAAGTGCTGTTGCTCGAAATCGGCGCCACCGATTACGTTACCAAGCCCTTCAGCCCTCGCGAACTCCTCGCGCGCGTCCGCGTGGCCCTGCGCAACGCCCAGAGCCGCGAGGCCGGAGACTCGGCGGAATTCGGCGACGTGGTGGTCGACTTCGCCAAAATGCAAGTTCGC
>Ga0079222_10000218_pt1 | contig 12071 bp, 12 predicted proteins | sample GAPlitter_FD_75070 | JGI IMG/M metagenome (GOLD analysis project Ga0079222, IMG submission 75070) | Agricultural soil microbial communities from Georgia to study Nitrogen management - GA Plitter | ecosystem: Environmental > Terrestrial > Soil > Agricultural land | place: USA: Georgia...
CCGCGACTTCCTGCGCGAGCATCGTCTTGCCGGTGCCGGGCTCGCCCTTGACCAGGAGCGGCCTCTCGAGCGTGATCGCGGCATTCACCGCGAGCATCAGGTCCGGCGTGGCGACGTAGGTGTCCGTGCCTTCGAAGCGCATGTCGATTCCGATGTTAACCCACAAGATAGCGCAGCAGCCAGAGCGCGCCCATGCCCACGACGATCGTCGTCACGGCGCTCCTCGACCACCAGGCGACCGCACCCGCGACAAGCGCCGCGGCGAGCTTCGGGTTGCTCCAGTCGAGCCGCAGCACGCCGACGGGAAGGAACACGACCGCGGGGACGACGATCGCGGTGAGCATTGCAACCGGCACGTGCTTGAGCGCTTCGGCCAGGAGCGGCGGCATGTCCCGCCGCGCGAACAGCGCGATGAACGACAGGCGCGCGGTGTAGGTGATCGCGCCGACGGCGAAGATCAGGACCCAGATGGTGAGCTGCCTATCCACGGCCGCCCTTCAGCGTATCGCCGAGGATGCCCGCAGCGATGCCGAGCAGCCCCCCGCAGATCATCGACAGCCGGAGCGGCATCGCATCGAGAGCGACCACGGCGACCGCGGCGACGACGAAGACCAGCACCGAGACGCGGTCGCGAAGCACCGGCGCCAGCACCGCGAGGAAACACAGCGGCACGACAAAATCGAGCTGCCATGCCGCGGGGATCACCTGCCCGGCGACGATGCCGAGAACCGTCGCGAGCTGCCACGTCACCCAGAGCAGCGCGCCGCTGCCGAGGAAATACGAGGCGTTGGCGGCCAGATCGTCCGAGCTCCGGAAGCGCTGGATCGTGCCCGCGAACGCCTGATCGGTCAGCACGAACGACAGGACGCTGCGCCAGCGGTGATCGAGTCGCCGGAGATAGGGCGCCATGGCGGCGCTGTACATCAGCAGCCTCAGGCTCACGATGAGACACGAAAGCAGGATCACCGCGAACGGAGCGCCGGCGGCCAGGAGCTGCGTCGCGACGATCTGCGCGGCGCCGCTGAACATGATCATCGACATCGCCAGTGCGGCGATCGGCGAGGCACCCGCGGCGATCGCGCCCACGCCGCAGACCACGCCGAACGGGATCACGCCGAGCATCATCGGCGCGATGTCGCGGACGCCGTCGAGGAATCCGGAGCGGGAGAAGTGCGCGCGCATCGAAGCAAAACAAAGGGCTTGCGGCCGGAAGCCGCAAGCCCGCGACGAGATGCCGCGATTATAGCGCGAGGCCCGCTGGGCTGCTCGCCTCCGGATGCGACTCCGGCCGCGCGTCCCTGCCCTCGTCGACGCCCTCGGGGCGCGAGGCGGGCACAGGCGACTTCGCTGTGAACCCAGACTACAATGACGACGTGTAACACAAGAGGACTTTCGATGGACCTTCCCGTCAATCGCTTCAAGCACGCCATCGTCGCGGGCAGGACCCCGGTAGGCGCGTGGCTCGTCAGCGGCGCGCCTTCGGCTGCGGAGGCCCTCGGCTGCGTCGGCTTCGATTTTCTGGTCGTCGACATGGAGCACACGCCGATCGACGTCCCGCAGATGACGGAAATCCTGCGCACGATCGCCGGGACGCCGGCGCAGGCGATCGTCCGTCCTCCATGGAACGACATGGTATGGGTCAAGCGCCTGCTCGACGCCGGCGCGCAGAGCCTGCTTTTTCCGTTCGTGCAAAGCGCCGAGGAAGCGAAGCGTGCCGTCGCCTACACGCGCTACCCTTCCGCCGGCGTGCGGGGCGTGGCGGCGATGCACCGCGGCAGCCGCTACGGGACGATCGCCGAATATCAGAAGCGCGCGCACGAGGAGATTTGCGTGATCGTGCAGATCGAGACGACGACCGCGTTCGACCAGATCGAGGCGATCGCAGCGGTGCCGGGAGTGGATTCGCTGTTCATCGGACCCGCGGATCTGTCCGCGTCGATGGGCCTCCTCGGCGACATGGGCAATACGACGGTCCAGGACAAGCTCCGCGCCGGCGCGCGCGCCTGCAGGGAGCTCGGCAAGCCCTGTGGCATCGTCGGCGCCAACCCGCAGATCGTCGACCGCTTTCTCGACTACGGGTTCTCCTGGGTCGCGGTCGGCTCGGACCTGGCGATGCTCGTCGGCCGGGCGCAGGAATTTCTCGGCGCCGTGCGCAAATCCGTCGGGAGCGCGAAAGCGTAGCGCGCGCGGTGACGGCGAAGCTAGAGCTCCGCGCCGGCCCGGCGCGCCTCGTGCTCGCGCCGGAGGTCGGCGGTGCGATCGCGTCGTACGAGTGGAACGGGCTGGCGGTGCTTCGGTCCGCGACGCCGGCCGCGCTCGCGAGCGCCGAGGTCCGCGATTTCGCGTCGTATCCGCTCGTACCTTTCTCCAACCGGATCGCCGGCGCGACGCTCCACTGGCGGGGCGCCGCGTATCCGCTGCCTCGCTACCTGGCCGGCCATCCTCATGCGATCCACGGCAACGGCTGGCAGCGCTCCTGGGAAGTCGTCGGACGCGCTCCGCAGCTCGCGACGCTCGAGCTCGTGCACGACGCCGAGGGCGCACGCGCGCTCGAGTGGCCCTTCCCCTACCGGGCCCGGCAGACGTTCGCCCTGGCTGAAGACAGTCTCGTGCTGACGCACGCGATCGAGAACACGGGCCCTTCGGCGTTTCCGTTCGGCCTCGGCTGGCATCCGTTCTTTCCGCGCACCGCCGCAACGGTGCTCGGGTTCCATGCGCGGGGCGTCTGGGAGACCGACGCGACGCAACTGCCGACGCGGCTCGACGCAGTACCGGCGGGCTGGGATTTTTCCGGGGCCCGCCCGATCGCACATACGACGCTCGATCATTGCTTCGCCGGATGGCGCCCGCCCGCCGTCGCGCGCTGGCCCGGACGCGGCCTTTCGGTGTCGATCGGCGCCGACGCCGCTTGCGGGCACCTTGTCGTGTATGTGCCGCGGGACGGCGACCACCTCGCGATCGAGCCGGTCACGCACATGACCGACGCGTTCAACCGCGCGAACGCGGGTCAAGCCGACACCGGCACGCGCGTGCTCGCGCCCGGCGAGACTTTTTCTTGTACGATGCATCTTTCGGTCTCCGCCGCTTCCGACGATGCCTCCCGCGTTTGAATGCGTGCTCGACGCTCGGGCGAGCCTCGGCGAATGTCCGGTCTGGTCGGTCGACGAGCAGGCGCTGTACTGGGTCGACATCAACGCGCCGTCGCTCAACCGCTTCGATCCGCCAACCGGGCGCAACGCGGCATGGCCGATGCCGTCGTCGATCGGCTGCTTCGGATTGCGCCGCGGCGGCGGCTTCGTCGCCGCGCTTCGCGACGGAATCTGGCTCGTCGATCGCGACGGCAAGCTCGAGCGCAAGGTCGCGGACGCTCCGTACGACCCTGCGCACCATCGGTTCAACGACGGCAGGGTCGATCCCCGGGGCCGCCTCTGGGCCGGGAGCATGAACGAGAAGCGCGACGCGAGCACGGCCAAGCTCTATCGCCTCGATCCGGATTTCAAGCTTACCGGGATGATTCCCGGCATCATGATCTCCAACGGCCTTGCGTTCAGCCCGGACGCGCGCACGCTCTATCACGCGGACACCCCGACGCGGACGATCACGGCATGGGATTTCGACGCCGCGACGGGCGGGGTAGCCAACCGCCGCATCTTCGCGCAATTCGTCGGCGAAACCGAGCGCCCCGACGGCGGCGCGATCGATCGCGAGGGCTGCTACTGGAGTGCCTTCTATGGCGGCGGGAAGGTCGTGCGCCTTTCGCCGCGCGGCGAGCGGCTGGCGGAATTCGCCGTGCCCGCGATGTGCCCGACGATGTGCGCTTTCGGCGGTCCCGACCTCAAGACGCTGTACGTGAGCTCCGCGCGGCAGAGGCGAGAGCCCGACGAGCTCGCGCGGCTGCCTCATTCCGGCGGCATCTTCGCCATGCGCGTGACCGTGCCCGGCCTGCCGGAGCCGAAGTTCGCCGGCTGAAGCGCCCTCATCCCGTCCTCGATGCAGCTCGATCCCGCCGACTTCATCCGACTCGCCGCGCCGAACTGCCTCGACACCTCGGCGTCGGGCGCGGCGTTCGCGACCAGCACGGGTGACGTGCTCGAGGTCGCGTGCTTCGGCGCGGGCGTGTTCAGGATGCGCGTCGGACCGAGAACGAAGCCCGACTACGGGCTCCTCGTCGCGCGCGCGCAGCGCTGCGAGATCACCCGCGGCGATACGTGGTCGTTCGCCTCGGGCGGGACCCGGCTCGAGGTTTCCGGCGAGCCGCTGCGTTTCCGCCTCGTCCACGACGAGCAGCCTCTCCTCTCGTCGATCACCGACGAGCACTTCCGCGGCTTTACGCGGTTGCCCGCGATCGGCCGCACGCGCGACGCCAACCGGTGGCTCGCCGCTTTCGCGCTCCTGTCCGGCGAACCGGTGTACGGCCTGGGCGAGCGATTCGGCCCGCTCAACAAGCGCGGACAGCTCCTGACCTCGAGGGTGGACGATGCGCTCGGCGTGAACACGGGCCTCGCGTACAAGTGCGCCCCGTTCTGGTGGAGCCCGGGCTCGACCCGGGCGGGCGCGTGGGGCGTCTTCGTCAGCACCCCGGGTCGCGTCGTGCATGGCATCGGTCATCCCGACTGGTCGCATCGGTCGTGCGTCGCAGTCGTCGACGACGAGGCACTGGATCTGTTCCTCATCGCGGGCCGCGATCCGGCGCAGATCATCGAGCGTTACACAATGCTGACCGGGCGCGCCCCGGACGTTCCCATGTGGAGCCTCGGGCTGTGGGTCTCGCGCGCCTACTACCGGACGCCCGACGAAGCCGCTGCGGTCGCCGAGGAGCTGCGCGCCCGGCGCATCCCGTGCGACGTGCTGACGCTCGACGGCCGCGCGGTCTGGGACGTGCACACGCGGTTCGATTTCTGCTGGGATCCCGAGCGCTATCCCGATCCGCCCGCGGCCCTCGAGCGGATCAAGCGTCATGCGCTCAGGATCTGCGTCTGGGAATATCCGTACGTGTCGGTGCATTCTCCGCTTTTCGCGGAGCTCGCCGTAAGGGGCTTTCTGCTGAAGACGATCGCCGGCGAAGCACGCGTCTTCGACTGGGACACTTCGCCTGCCACCTCGCCGTTCTCGGGCGTGCTCACGCCGTTGCCACCGTCCGGCGTGGTCGATTTCACGAACCCCGACGCCTACGCTTTCTGGCGTGACGCGCACGAAATCCTGTTCCGGGCGGGCGTCGATGCGATCAAGACCGACTTCGGCGAGCACGTGCCGGACGACGCGGTCGCGTTCAACGGCGATGCCGGGGAACGCCTGCACAACGTCTACCCCTTGCTCTACAACCACTGCGTCTACGAGGCGACCAACAAGTTCTCCTTCGCCGCCGGAGAGACGCCGGTCGTCTGGGGACGCGCGGGATGGAGCGGAAGCCAGCGCTATCCCATCCAGTGGGGCGGCGATCCGCAGAGCGACTGGGAGGGCCTTGCCGCGAGCGTCCGGGGCGCGCTTTCGTGGGGCATGAGCGGCGCGCCCTATCACGCGACGGACATCGGCGGCTTCTACGGCTCCGAGCCGCCGTCGCCGGAGCTCTACCTTCGCTGGCTGCAGACGAGCGTGTTCAGCTCGCACATGCGGCTGCACGGGCTGGGGCCGCGCGAGCCCTGGGCCTTTGGCGAGGAGGCGGAGCGCATCGCGCGACAGTGGATCGAGATGCGCTACCGGCTGCTGCCCTATCTCCGTTCGGTGACCGCGCAGGCGGCCGCAACAGGGTTGCCGGTCATGCGTGCCATGCCTCTGGCGTACCCCGCCAATGCGCTCACGCGGGCCTACGAGACGCAGTTCATGTGCGGCGACGCGCTCCTCGTCGCGCCGATCGTCGCGCCCGGCGGCGAAGTCGACGTGGCGCTGCCGCCGGGTGCGTGGTACGACCTCGGAAGCCGCCAGCGGCTCGCCGGCCGGCAGGTGATCCGCTATCGCGCGACGCTGGACCGATTTCCCGTTTTCGGCCGCGAAGGTTACGCTCTGCCCCTCGGGCCCGTCGTCCAGAGCACGCGCGAGATCGATCCGGCCGCGCCGCTCGACGCGCTGTACGTGTTCGGAAAACCCACGCAGCCTCTCGACGGATTCGCGCAGGCGAGGATCGCGCTTCACGAAGGCGAGGCTATCGTCACGGCCGTGCCCGACGTCGCCGTCGATCTCTTCGGCGACACATCCGGCATCCGAGTCGTGCGGTCGCAATGACGCGTCGGATCACCATCGCGGTAACCATCGGCGAGCCCGCGGGCATCGGACCCGATCTGTGCGTCCGGCTGGCGGAAAAGAGCTGGCCTGCACGCCTGGTGCTGATCGGCGACATCGAGCTCCTGCGCGAGCGCGCCCGGCGCCTCGGCGCCGGCGTTCGCTTCGTGCCGTACAGCCTCGGCGGCGCTCCCGCCTCGGCGGCGCTGGAAGTCGCGCATTTTCCGCTCGCCGCTCCCGCGGTCGCCGGCAGGCTCGATCCGGCCAACGCCAAGGCCGTCATCGCCACGCTCGACGCCGCGCTCACCGGATGCACGTCAGGCGAATTCACGGCGATGGTCACCGCCCCGGTGCAGAAAAGCGTGCTCAACTACGCCGGGATCGCGTTCACCGGCCACACCGAGTTTCTCGCCGGCCGCACCGACACGAAGCGCGTGGTCATGCTCCTGGTGGGCGGACCGCGGGAGCGAATCCTGCGCGTCGCGCTCGCCACGACGCATCTGCCGCTCGCGTCGGTTCCGGCGGCGATCAATCAGGCCGATCTGGAGGACATCCTGCGCGTGGTGGCCGCGGATCTCACGTCCAAGTTCAGCATCGAGAAGCCGCGGATCGCCGTGTGCGGGTTGAATCCGCACGCGGGCGAGGGAGGGTTCCTGGGACACGAGGAGATCGACATCATCGCGCCGGCAACCAAGGCCGCGCGCGCGTCCGGGCTCGACGTGCGAGGCCCGATCCCCGCGGACACCGCATTCGTTCCGCGCATGCTCGAGCAGGTCGATTGCGTCGTGGCGATGTACCACGACCAAGGCTTACCGGTGCTCAAGCACGCGAGCTTCGGGCACGGCGTGAACGTGACGCTCGGACTTCCGATACTGCGCACGTCGGTGGATCACGGCACCGCGCTCGATCTCGCGGAAGACGTCGTCAAGGCGCGCCAGGCCGACCCCGGCAGCCTCTTTGCCGCGGTCGAGCTGGCGATCGACCTGGCGTGGCGGGCGGTCAATCGTTGAGTTGCGCAGCGAATGTCGGCATGATGCGAACCTCGACGGCGCGAGAACTCGTCGGCTCGACGAAGGTCGGGGCTCAGGCTGTGTCCGAAATCGGACCCCGGCGCGCGTCGGGATGACAATCGATTCAGCTCGAAATCCCTGTCCATGCCCGAGGGCTTCCTCTCCCACGCTGACGCCATCGTCGAGCAGATCCGCGCGGACGGGTTCTACAAGACCGAGCGGGTCATCGGCAGCCCGCAGTCGCCGGAGATCCGGCTCGCCGACGGCCGCGGCGTGCTCAATTTCTGCGCCAACAATTATCTCGGGCTCGCCGACGACGCGCGCCTCGTCGAGGCGGCGAAGAAAGGGCTGGACCGGTTCGGATTCGGCATGGCTTCGGTGCGCTTCATCTGCGGCACACAGAGCGTGCACAAGGAGCTGGAAGGCGCGCTCTCCGCATTCCTCGGCACGGGCGACGCGATCCTGTACTCGAGCTGCTTCGACGCCAACGGGGGCTTGTTCGAGACGCTGCTCGCCGAAGAGGACGCGGTGATCAGCGACGAGCTGAACCACGCCAGCATCGTCGACGGCATCCGCCTGTGCAAGGCAAAACGCTATCGCTACCGCAACAACGACATGGCGGACCTCGACGCGAAGCTCGCGGAGGCCGATGCTGCGGGAGCGCGCTTCAAGCTGATCGCCACCGACGGCGTGTTCTCGATGGACGGCATCATCGCCGACCTGCGGGCGATCTGCGATCTCGCCGATAAACGTCGCGCGCTCGTGATGGTGGACGATTCGCACGCGGTCGGCTTCGTCGGCGAGGGCGGCCGTGGAACGCCCGAACGATGCGGCGTGTCCTCGCGCGTCGACATCGTGACCGGGACGCTGGGCAAGGCGCTGGGCGGCGCGTCGGGCGGATACACCGCGGGCAGGAAGAGCATCGTCGAGCTCCTGCGTCAGCGCTCCCGACCCTATCTGTTCTCGAACACGCTAGCGCCATCGATCGCGGCGGCATCGCTCGAAGTGCTCCGACTGCTGGCGAGCGACGAGGGCGCGGCGTTGCGCCGGCGCGTGCGGGAGAACGGCGAGCGCTTCCGGCGCGCGATGAGCGCGCTCGGCTTCCAGCTCGTTCCGGGCGAGCATCCGATCATTCCGGTGATGCTGGGTGACGCCGCGCTCGCAACGCGCATGGCCGATCTCCTGCTAGCCGAAGGCGTCTACGTGATCGGTTTCTCGTATCCCGTCGTGCCCAAAGGCAGGGCGCGGATCCGCACACAGATGAGCGCCGCGCATACCGAGGCACAGATCGATCGCGCGGTGGCCGCGTTCGCCAAGGTCGGCAAGGCGCTCGGCGTGATCCGATAGGCTGCCCCCGGTCAACCGACTCCCCGCACATGAAGGCACTCGCCAAGCTCGAACGCGCCCCGGGTCTGACGCTCACCCGGGTGAAGAAGCCCGAAGTGGGCCACAACGACGTCATGATCCGCATCCGCAAGACGGCGATCTGCGGAACGGATCTGCACATCTGGAACTGGGACGACTGGGCACAGAAGACGATTCCCGTGCCGATGCACGTGGGCCACGAGTACGTCGGAGAGATCGTCGAGATCGGCCAGGAAGTGCGAGGCTTCGACATCGGCGACCGCGTCTCGGGCGAAGGCCATATCACGTGCGGCTACTGCCGGAACTGCCGCGCGGGGCGGCGGCACCTCTGCCGCAACACCGTCGGCGTGGGCGTCAACCGCGAAGGCGCGTTCGCCGAGTTCCTCGTGATCCCGGCGTTCAACGCGTTCAAGATTCCCGACGACATCTCGGACGATCTTGCCTCGATCTTCGATCCCTTCGGCAATGCGACCCATACCGCGCTCACCTTCAACCTGGTCGGCGAGGACGTGCTGATCACCGGCGCCGGTCCGATCGGGGCGATGGCCGCGGCGATCGCCAGGCACGTGGGGGCAAGGCACGTCGTGGTCACCGACATCAACGACTATCGCCTGGATCTCGCGCGGCGCATGGGCGCGACGCGGGCGGTGAACGTCCAGCGCGAGAAGCTTCGCGACGTGATGACGGAGCTGCGCATGACGGAGGGCTTCGACGTCGGCATGGAGATGTCGGGCGTCCCGCAGGCGTTCCGCGACATGCTCGAACACATGAACCACGGAGGAAAGATCGCTCTGCTGGGCATTCCGCCGGCGCAGATGGCGATCGACTGGAACCAGGTCATCTTCAAGGGCCTCGAGATCAAGGGCATTTACGGCCGCGAGATGTTCGAGACCTGGTACAAGATGGTGGCGATGCTCCAGAGCGGGCTCGATCTCTCGCCCATCATCACGCACCACTTTGTCGCGGACCAGTACGCGCAAGCCTTCGAGACGCTGCTCTCGGGCCAGAGTGGCAAGGTCATCCTCGACTGGACGGCTTAGCGCGCCGGAGGCGGCGGGCTCGCGGCGCCGTCACGTGGCGCGCAAGCGCTTCGGTCAGCACTTCCTCGTCGATCGGCACTACATCGAGCGGATCGTCGCCGCGCTGGATCCGGGTCCGGACGACAACGTGGTCGAGGTGGGGCCGGGACTGGGCGCGCTCACGCGGCCGCTGCTGGAGCGCGTCAGGCATCTCAACGTCATCGAGATCGATCGCGATCTCGCCGCCAGGATGATCGAGGAATTCCCGGCCGGTCGGCTTGCCGTCCACGTCGCCGACGCGCTGCAGTTCGATTTCGCGAAGCTGGGGGATGATTTGCGCGTGATCGGTAACCTGCCGTACTACATTTCCTCGCCACTGCTCTTCCACCTCGCGCAATACGACGCGCAGCTTCGCGACGTTACGGTCATGCTGCAGAAAGAGGTCGTGGATCGCATGGTCGCGACGCCGGGTACGTCCGACTATGGACGGCTCTCGATCACGCTGCAGGTCCGCTTCCGGATCGAGCGGCTGTTCACGGTCCCGCCGGGGGCGTTCCGACCTCCGCCAAAGGTCGAATCGGCCGTGGCGCGGCTTGCGCCTCTGCACGAAGCCGGACCGCGCCTTGCCGACGCAGCATTGTTCGCCCGCATCGTGGCCGCAGCGTTCGGGCAGCGGCGCAAGACGCTCAGGAATGCGCTCAGGACACTTGCGAGCGAGGATCAGCTCGAGCGCGCCGCTATCGATCCGGGCGCGCGCGGCGAGACGCTGTCGGTGACGGATTTCGTGCGCCTCGCTAACGCACTCGCATAAGAGTGGTAACGAGTTTGGCGAGCCAGTGCACTCGCCGCTGCGCCAGCCTGGACGACTACTGCTTCATGGTGCGGCGGAGCACCCGCGCATAACGATCCGAATCGGAGTCGGAGATGAAATAATCCGAGTCAAGCTTGAACCAGGTCTGACAGCGACGAGGGAGCGTTACGCCTTGAGTGCCGTAGCCCCCGCCGCCCCCTCCCGAGGATTGCATGCTTGCGCAGATTCTTCCGTTGTCGTCGATCGTCCACTCACCGAAAATCGTCGCCGGCTGAAGGATTGTTCCTTTCGCCGTGCCTGTGCCCTGCATCAATCCGTTAGGCTGGTAGATGACTTGAAGACTCCCGCCAGTCGCCGAGGGGCCAACGATCACGCGTTGGACCACCTGTTCCTTGAACTCGTCTGGAGACAAACGTTTGGCACCGGCGTCGAGCAGTTCTCCGAGATTGCTCTGGGCCATGGCGAGTGGCAGCCACAGCATGAGTGCGAACCACATCGTTAGCCTTGGCGGTAGTGACATGGCTCTCGCCTATTCGATCAAATCGTCTGCCAGCAGCAGCAGCGCCGCGGGTAGCGCGAGGCCCAGGGCCTTGGCGGTTTTCTGGTTGACGACGAGCTCGAAAACCGTGGGCCGCTCGACGGGAAGATCGGCGACCTTGGTCCCTTTCAGGAGCCGGTCCACGTAGTAGGCACTGCGTCGCCGCTGCGCAGAAAGACTCGCCCCCAGGGACATCAGTCCCCCGGCCTCGACATACTCCTTCAGCGGAGACATCATCGGCAGGCGCCGCTTCAAGGCAAAGTCCGCGATCGGTTTTGCGTGTTCCAGCAGCGCCGTATCGGCACAGGTCACGAGCGCGTCGGCCGACTCGCTGGCGATCGTGGCGAAGGCCCGGTCCAGGGTATTGGTGTCGCGCACTTCCAGGTAAAGCACCTGCAAGCGCAGTGCCGGAGCCGCGGCTTTGATCTCTTCGATGCAGCTCGCGTTGCCCGGATTCGCCGGATTCCACAGCAGCGCCACGCGCGAGACCTTGGGTGCAATCTCCTTGAGCAGCCCCAGCCGTTTCTGCCACAGGTCCTCGCTCAGCGTGGCGAGCCCCGTGACGTTGCCCTCCGGCCGGCCCAGGCTGGTTACGAGGCCCGCCTTGACCGGGTCCATCCCGATCTGGGTCACTACGATAGGGATCGCCTTGGTCGCGCCCCGGGCCGCCAGCGCCGCAGGCTCACCGGAGGTCACGATGACATCGACGGGAAGGCGTACAAGGTCGGCGGCGAGACCCGGAAGCCGGTCCATATTTCCGCCGGCGTACCGATACTCGATCGTGAGATTGCGTCCCTCGACGTAGCCTACGTCGCGCAGACCCTGCTGAAATTCGCCGGCGTTGGGATTAGGGCGGGATGGAGAGCTGCCATCGCCAAGCCAGCCGATCCGGTAGGTCTTCGTCGCGGGCTGCGCATCGGCGAAGACTGCGACGCTCAAAACGCACAGAGCTGCCGCGGCGATGCATCCTCTGCGCGTTCCCCACATGACGAATCCCAGCATCGGGCACGACAGGCGCTTGGGTCCCGAAGCAACTGCGCGGTGCCGTTGGACACCAAGCTTACATCAATCGCCTACGACGCGCCCGTCAACCGGAACGACGCCGTTATGCA
>Ga0079222_10000219_pt1 | contig 12056 bp, 12 predicted proteins | sample GAPlitter_FD_75070 | JGI IMG/M metagenome (GOLD analysis project Ga0079222, IMG submission 75070) | Agricultural soil microbial communities from Georgia to study Nitrogen management - GA Plitter | ecosystem: Environmental > Terrestrial > Soil > Agricultural land | place: USA: Georgia...
GTGAATATTTTGCCCGGTCAGCCACCGCGCTTCCTCGCTCACCACGAAGGCCACGACATCGGCAATATCCTTGGGGACGCCGAGTCGCTTGAGCGGGGAGGCCTGCTCTCCGATCTGCCGGAACGCAGGATCGGCGGGGAGCATGGCCGTGATTGTGTATCCGGGTGACACCGTATTCACCGTGACCCCCTTGGGCGCCAGCTCGTGGGCCAAGCCCTTCGTGAACTGTTCGAGCGCACCTTTGCTGCCGAGATACGCAGTGGCGCCGCCAAACCCAGTATGAGTGCCGTCTGTGGAAATGTTTACGATGCGCCCGCCTTCCTGGATAACTTTCGCCGTCTCCTGAAGCGCAAAATATGGACCCTTAGTATTGAGGGCAAACATGCGGTCGAACTCTTCTTCGCTCATGTCAACCAGGGGCTTGAACATGAACATGCCCGCATTGTTTATCAGGATGTCCAGCCGACCGAATCTCTTCACCGTGTCCTTTACCAACCGGCCGGCATCGCCCACCTTGCTCATGTCGGATTGAATTGCGACGGCCTTGCCGCCTTTCGCTTCAATGCCGGCGACAACTTCTTTGGCCTTGTCGGCACTCTTACCGTAATTCACAATAACCGTCGCTCCGTCCTGCGCCAGCCGCTCCGCAATCGCACGCCCGATGCCGTCCGATGACCCCGTCACGATCGCCACTTTTCCCGTTAAAGAACCCATGGTCCATATCTCCTTTCTCTTATGACCGTCTCAGATGCATAGAACGGTCACTGGCGGTTAGAAAATCAGCCCGACCCGCTCCAAAGAATTATCAGTCCTTCGGGCCCGAGGGAGAGTTTCACTCACTATTGTTGTACCGATTCTTGCTTGGCGTTCTGCTTTGAACGCATCATCCAGTTTAGTGCCGGTCTCCTGAGCCAAGGCGATGATCCGACGATTGGGTTCGTCGGCAGACTTATCCGCCGTCACCATACCGGTCCTGATTCCTTGGCTTGTAAATGTGACGATCAATCGCCCCAGGATCCACTGCACGCGGGTTGAATGATCGGCTTCAAGATTCTCGATGTGAGATGCGATCGCAGTCTCCAGGACCTTCTCATGAGTCGGGCGCCCCTCGAGAGTCGTAGGCTTCATTGTCGTGACCGGGCCGTCGATGTGATTTCCATACTGCTGCTTGATCAAGGTGTCTTCCACGATCGCCTGACCCAGTATTGGTTGAATCCAACGCAGTGAGACCTGAATATCGACCGGGCCATTCACCACTGTCTCCGGCAGATTCTTTCCGAACGTGGTGGGGGCAAAGAGGAAGAAGAGACACAGCACGATTCCAACTACCGTTGCCAGTAGCACGACTGATGTCGTCAGATCGAAGAATTCTGATACCCGTTCCATGGCACCCTCCGTTTCATCTTGCGCCCTATTCGGAAGACCGACAGCTCCATCCGGCACTCGACGGTTACGCTGCGACCGTCTGACCCTCGGTCACCCTCACTGCTTCTCCGTTCTTCGCGGAAACGGCGTGCCAGGCCTCAATGCCGCCGGACAGCGGCCAGACGCGCGTGAATCCTTTCCCACGTAACGACCGAGCCACTTGCACACTCGAGGCATCTGCCGGGCATCCGCAATAAAGAATCACGTCGCGATCTCGTGGGAGATCATGATGCTTGGTGATCACCTCTTCAGATGACAGAGGCAGTGAGCCTGGAATTCTCGGAATTTCATGACGGTCGCCAAGAGCACGCAAGTCGATAATGACCGGATCTTCTCCCGCGGCGAGCTTCTCGGTCACTTGTTGAGCGGTCAGGCGCGGCACAACATGCTCCACTTGATACCATTGAAGCGCCTTATAGACGACATAGCCGATCATACTGCCGAGCAGGATTAGCCCGACTGTGGGGCCCAACCGAGCCGTCAAGGATAACGCTTGTTCGAGTTGGTCGCTGAACACATACCCGAGACCGATGCCGGATCCCACCCAGAGGATCGTCCCCAAGCCGTTGTAGAGGAGGTACTGCGGCACACGGAGCCCCACAATCCCCGCAAGCGGCGGCGCAATCGTGCTCAGACCCGGGACGAATTTCGCGACCACCAGTGAATGCACTCCATGACGGGCAAAGAAGTCCTCGGTCCGACGGACGCAAGAGGTTGGTTCGAGCGAGATGCGGCAGAGCCAGTTCAAGACCCGGCGGCCGCGCCGGCGGCCGAGTTCGAACCACACCTGATCGCCGAGAAGAGCAGCAAGGACCGCTGCCAGGACAGCCATGCTTAACGACATTTGCCCAGTCCCCACCAAGGCGCCGGCGGCGATTAAGAACGGGACAGCTGGCAATGGCAGTCCGATTTGCTCCGCGAAAACAGCCGCGAAGAGGACTATGGTCCCATGTTGCGTCAGAAAGTGAAGAGCCTCGTTCATACCGGCCCCGTATACGTCGAAGATTGTGGATGATTGTGTCTGCTCGCGGTGCTTGTCATGGCAACGATCGTTCCACACAAGCCATCCATCTCAATGAGATGGCCAAGTGATGAAAAACAGAGAAGATCTCGCTCAGAGGGGAAGAACGAATCTCACGTGAGGAGATGGCCGTGACGGTGAGATACTGCCGACATCTCGGCAGGTGCCGAAAAATCGGCGCTACTGCGAGCGAGCGATCCCGAGCTTCTGCATCTTCGACTGTAGCGTGGTTCGCTTCATGCCGAGCTTGGCTGCCGCGCCCGCGGGACCTCCGATAACCCAGTTGGTCGCGTTCAGCGCCAGGAGGATGTGCTCGCGCTCTGCGTCTTCGAGCGTGACGACCGATCCGTTTCCCGGCAATGAGGGCCGCTTCAGTTCCGAGACCGGCACAAACAGGTCCGAGGTCGAGGAGAGGATGACCGCGCGCTCCACGAAATTCTCCAGCTCGCGCACGTTGCCCGGCCATGCATAATTCTGCAGCGCCCTCATGGATTCGGAGGGAATGGTCTCGATGCGTTTTTTCATTCGCTGGGCAAATTTCTGGGCAAAGTGCCGAACCAGCATGGGTACATCCTCTGCTCGGTCACGCAGTGGCGGAACGGAGATGGGAAACACGTTCAGGCGATAGTAAAGGTCGCTGCGAAACTTCTGCTCTTCCACCATGTGACGGAGGTCCCGATTGGTCGCGGCCACAATACGCACATCAACGCGGATCGTTCGTGTGCTTCCCAACCGTTCAAATTCCCGCTCTTGAAGTACCCGAAGCAACTTTACCTGAAGCTCCGGCGGAATCTCGCCGACTTCGTCGAGAAAGAGCGTGCCCCGGTCGGCAAGTTCGAACCGACCGATCTTGGTGGCGATGGCACCGGTGAACGCACCCTTTTCGTGACCAAAGAGTTCACTTTCCAGAAGGCCGGTCGGGATCGCGGCGCAGTTCAACTTGACGAAAGTCCGTTCGCGCCGACCGCTACGGTTGTGGAGCGCGCGTGCCACCAGTTCCTTCCCGCTACCGGTTTCGCCGAGAATCAGGACGGTGGAGTCGGTCGAGGCGACAGTTTGGACCTCTTTGAGGACACGTTTGAGCGCCTGGCTATCACCGACAATTTCCTCGAAGTTGTACTCAGTCTGTATTTCTTCTTCGAGATACAGCTTTTCCTTCGTCAATTTGTCACGAAGGTGAGCAATATGTTCATAGGCCAAGGCATTATCGACCGCGACCGCCACCTGCTTCGCCACTTGTTGCATGAAATTGATCTCTGTCTCTTGATACGTCCTTCGTTGCAGACTCCCAAATCCCATGGCGCCCAGACGACGCTGCGCCGTCGTGAGCGGTACCGTACAGAATGATTGGATGCCATTCTCGCGGAGCATGGCCATCAACCTGGGAAACCGGCGCTCCTGCACGATGTCGTTCACGGTCAATGGCTCTTGGGTCTTCCACACCCATCCTCCGGGCGATTCTTCCACGGGTATCTCCAGTCCGGGACTGATCGTGGTGGGCTGCGAGGTCACCAGTAACCAGAGACGCATGACGTCACGGGCTGGTTCATGCAGGATGACATTGATGTAATCAAAGGGGACGATGTGCGGCAGTCTTCCCGCAAGATCGCGCAACAGCTCGGTGAGGTCCCGGTGAGACGCAATGGATTCCGTCACCTCGAGGAGCAGACGTAATCGATCGCGATCGCGGAGGAGCTCCTGATGGTGAAGCACGTTGTCCACCGCAGCGGCAACCTGACTGCCTACCTGACTAATAAAGTGCACGTCCGCCTCGCTGTAGGCGGCCTTCTGGAGGCTCGAAAACCCCATGGCGCCCAGGCGCCGAACCGCCGTGGTCAAGGGCACGATGCAAAATGATTGAATTCCGTCCTCCTTCATCCGTCCAGTCACAGTCGACCATCGCTGTTCTTCGGCAAGATCCGGGACAAGAATCGGCTGTTGCGTATGCCACACCAGCCCGGCGGGAGTTTCGTCAACTGGTTCCTCATGACCACCGATCAGGTCCGCCGGTACGTTGGCCTGGATGGTGTGCAGTCGCATGATATTGCGCGTGGGGTCGTGCAAAGAGAGAGACACAAAATTCACTTGCACCACTCGGGGGAGGCGCTGGGCGAGATCCCGAAACAGTTCATGCAGATCGCGATGGGTGGAGAGCGCTTCCGCCACTTCGAGGAGGGTTCGGTATCGTTCCGCCAGAGTTTCGCAAGGAGAGACGGATGGCCTGTCCATACCCCTCAGTATGGCCCCATCACCTGGGGTGGCTCAAGTGGTACGCGCCACGTCGGGTGACCGTCAAATGCGCAATGGCTTGATCGGAGAAAGAACCGCGGCAGGATTCGCTTTCCACAGTGCCTCATCGGCGTCCACGTAGAGCTCCACTTCATTTCCATCTGGATCGCGCAGATACAAGCTTTGACTGACCGTGTGATCGCTCATGCCGTCAATCGGCACGCCCGCCTGCTCAAGCTCATGCTTGGCAATACGCAATTCGTCCAAACTGTCGCCGACCTTGATCCCGATGTGATAGAGCCCGCGGTGCCTTCCGGTCGGAGGCCCCGGCGCATCGCCGACCTGGATCAGCAGCAACTCGTGGTGCGTCCGTCCGGATGTCAGGGCTGCGGCAGCTCCGTTGAAAATCCGGCCGACTTCCTTGAACCCCAGCAGATCCCGATAGAACCTGAGCGATTGTTCAAGATCTTTGACATAGAAGACGACGTGACCGAGATAGTGAGCTTTCATGTATGCCTTTCCTCCGGACGGCACCTAACGGAGCAACTCTGTGACCGACGCGTGGGCCAGCACGACATCGGGATCGCGCTGCAGCGCGTCGTAGTACCGCCGGCCGAATCCTTCGCCCGCTTCCGACGGCGTCAGTAGAGTCCGCATCGATGTGATCAGATCGGCGATGGCGTCGCGCGCTGAGACGCCCTCGGCTTCAGCCAGTTCGTCCAGTTGCGCCATCGACTGCGAGAGCTCACGCAGCCACGCGAACCAGGCATGCCCCAACAGCAGATGAAGAAACTCTCCGTTGGAGTTAATGCGGCCATGCACCCGTTCATATGCGACCCGCTCACCATCCAGCAACGTCTTGTGCAGGCGTAGAAGAGCTCGAGAGAGCTGATCTAATTGTGCCGGCGTATAGGCTTGATTCGCCATGTTTCAGACTGCTCTCCTGCCGTGGCTCGGCTTTCTGCTATTTGCCGTTCTGAATGTGATTCCTGCCTTCTGAACTTCTTGATAGGGAAGGAGCCAGACCAGCGACTCGTCGGACAAGTCGCCGACCTGAATGCGGTTTCCCCACGGATCGCGAAAGTCGCAGCGGAAGTCGGGGTGGAGTGTCAGCTTGTACTTTTTTGTGAGTTTGCGTCTGACTTCCTTGATCTGCTCTGCATCGCGGACCATCAACCCGAAATGTTTGACTCGATCCGGCTGCAGCTTCGCCACCTCGAAGATCGCCATGAACTGGTGCTCCCCGAGCTTGCACCATGCGGCCCCTTCGCCGCCCCGCAACATTTTCAGTCCGAAGACATCAGAATAGAACTTGACCGCCTTCTTGGCGTCCGTCACTTCAATCACAACATGGTTGCATCCGAACACCTGCACAGCCATGGATCACCTCTGACTCGTCAAACTGTCTGCCGATTGCGCGAGAACTTTCTCGATCGCAGCGACAAACACCTCGACCGGTTGCGCCCCAGAGATCCCATACGTATTGTTCAACAGAAAATAGGGGACCCCGCGAATGCCGAGGCGGTGGCCTGCCGCTTCTTCCGCTTTGACCTCTTCCACTCCTTCGTCGCTTTGGAGGAAACGCTCTGCGTCCAGGCCGGCCAACTCAGCGAGCCGAGCCAGCGTCGAGAGCGATCCGATATCGGCCCCTTCTATGAAATAGCATGCAAAGAGTGACTCGACCACGAAGTCCTGATGACCTTGCCGTTGGGCATACCAAATGAGGCGATGGGCCGAGAAGGTATTGGGCGTCCGCATGATCTTCTCAAAGGCGAAGGGAATCTGCTCCGATGTTCCGGCCGCTAAGACATGCTCTTCGAGGCGACGGAATGCGTCGAGACTGCCGAACTTCGCTTCAAGATAAGCCGTCCGATCCATTCCCTCCGTGGGCATCGTTGGGTTCAATTGGAACGGCCGCCACGTCACGTGCGCCTGAATGCCATCGAGTTGAGCCATTGCCCGTTGCAGCCGCCGCTTCCCGACGTAACACCATGGACAGACGACGTCCGAATAGACCTCGATCTCGATAGCCTGATCGCTCATGACAAATGGCCCATCTTCCCCGCTTGATAATCCTGTACAGCCTCAATCAACTCGGCCTTTGAGTTCATGACGAACGGGCCATAGCGGGCGATCGGTTCCTCGATCGGTTGGCCACTCATGACTAAGAACCGACTGTCTTCCCTGGCTTCAATCGTCACCTGTGAGCCGTTCGGCTTGCAAACGATCAATTGGGCTTCTCCTGCCAGGTGCGACCCATTCACGGAAGCACGGCCTTGCAGCACGAAGATAGAAATGTTGTATCCCTCAGGGATATGCAATTCCACACGCCGTTCAGCTGACAGTTGGAGATCGTATAGTTCAACCGGTGTAAACGTACGGGCCGGTCCGTGGCGCCCCTGAAATGATCCAGCGATCACACGCAGGCGACCGGCCCCACCACCAAGATCGATGACCGGTATATCGGCGTTCACAATCGTCTGGTAGCCCGGTGACGACATTTTGTGCGCCTGCGGCAGGTTGACCCACAACTGAATCGCGTGGAGCGTTCCGCCTTTCTTCGCCCAGTTCTTTTCGTGCATCTCTTCATGCACGATCCCTGAGGCTGCCGTCATCCATTGCACATCGCCGGGACCAATCACGCCAGCGTTGCCAGCTGAATCCCGATGGGCGACCAGGCCTTCGTAAACGATCGTCACAGTCTCAAACCCCCGGTGGGGATGTTCGCCGACACCTCGTGGATGCTCCGTCGCCGGAAAGAATTGCGGCCCCGCATAGTCGAGCATCAGAAAGGGATCAACATGGCGATCCAACTCGTTGCTCGGAAAGAGATTGCGCACAGGGAATCCGTCACCCACCATGTGGGTCGACCCGGGTTGATAGATGCCGAGTATTTCTTTTGTAGTCGCCGTGCTTGTCGACATGCTTGCCTCCTTCCGTTCCTTTCGCCGGTCAGAACCGGTCTGCCAGTTCACCGTCGATAGACCACTTACCGCCGCCAGTTACCAGGAGTGCGGCGGCGATCCCAATCACCAAAAGATGATACTCGAAGCCTTCTCCCTTCTGTTGTCCGAACCAATTCATGAAGAATCCGTGCGGCAAATGCACCAATGTGATGGCTCCGAACATGATAACGGCCAGACTCGCGGCGGTGAACCTGGTGAGAAGCCCAGCCAGGAGCGCGAGGCTGCCGAACGACTCACCGATGATGATCAGCAGGGAGATCAGCCAGGGCAGGCCCATCTTCTGTGTGAAGAATCCCATCGTCCCGTCAAAGCCGAATCCACCGAACCAGCCCAGTAATTTTTGCGCACCGTGCGGAAACATCACGAAGCCGAGCGTCAGCCTCAGAATTAACCCGGCCCAACCATCATCCGTCTGAAAGAGCGCCTTCATAGCGACCCCCCTTATGGGTTCAATGCCTTGCCACTCGAGGAAGATAGTTCTAGTTAGAACTAAAGTCAAGCCCCCTACAGTTCTTGAGGCGCTCAGCACGAAGTGTCTCATGTCATCAATGTCTTAGATGATAGTGACCGAGTGGTACCCAACTGCGCGCCCGACGAGAAGGGTAACCGCAAGCTCCACAGCCGAGCTCATTAGCAACTGGACCCGCCGACTTTATTTTCTATCTTTGATCGCCCGTTCGACTTCGCGGCCGGCTTCACGGGCCTTGATGGATTCGCGACGGTCATAGAGCTTCTTGCCCTTGGCGAGCCCGAGCTCCACCTTGGCATGGCCGCGCTTCGAGAAGTAGATGCGGAGAGGAATCAGCGTCAGTCCCTTTTGCTGCGTCTTGCCCATGAGCTTGTTGATCTCAGTCTTGTGCAGCAATAGCTTTCGAACCCTCGTCGGATCATGATTCATGATGTTGCCGTGGCTGTACGGACTGATGTGACAGTTGTGGAGAAAGATTTCCGCGTCACGCACGGAGGCATAGCTGTCTTGAAGATTTACCCGACCGTCGCGCAAGGATTTGACCTCCGTCCCTTGCAAAACAATCCCGGCTTCAAATTTGTCTTCAATAAAATAGTCGTGGAACGCCTTCCGGTTGGTCGCCACGACTTTTTCTGATGCGTCTTTGTCCTTCGTCATGATTCTGCCGGCATTGAGACCTCTTGACCCATCACAGACTGCGGCCTAAGATCCTGCTATGCGCGCGCACGGTTCACTCGATTCGTTTAGCACGATCCTTTCAGGATTGGCCAAACGTCTTGGGCTTCAATCGCATCTCTTCGAACTCCGCCTTCAGCAGCAGTGGTGGGAGATCATTGGGGAGCCAATTGCGTCGCACACCTGGCCTGCTGAGGTCCGGTTTAAGAAGCTATACTTGATCGTCAGAAATTCGATTTGGCTGCAACAATTGACGTTCTTGAAGCCGACGCTGCTTGCCAACCTCAACAAACACGCCGGATCGGAAGTCATCGCGGACATCGCGTTTCGAGTAGGCGAGATCCCAACCCGTGATCAACAGATTGCCGCGCCCACCCACTTTCCCCCGACGCCGTCAGTGGGTGAAGCAGCTCTGATCGAAGCCGCTGCTCATGCCGCTGCCGTTCAAGATCCTGAGTTGAGGAGCCGGTTGACCCACGTGATGGCCGAAGCGTTCTCGCGATCTCGCACCTAGGGCTTCTGAACCATGCTCTCTTTGAACAATTGTCTGGAATATGCGGCCGTTGCGGCAGAATCCGGTCCCTCTACGAGCGGGCCGATCCGTCCCTCCTCCTCGGATTCCGTCAATTGATAGAAACCTCGAAGCGCCCGCCTGAACCCGTCGCGGACGTCTTTGTCCTCCCCGGTCAGATACTTGTGGAGGATCGGCGCTTCCGCCCAGGCATCGTGCGTGAAAACGTAAATCGTGATCCGGCGATAGCGTCCGGCCGGATCGTCGGGAGTCGTCGGTCTGATTTTCATCGGCCCGAAGTTTCTCGTCTCGCGGCCGACCTTGCGAAAGCGTTCGATCAGCGTTTCAATCTCCGTATCGCTGGTCCAGCCGGGTACATGGACGGAAACCGCCGTGCCTTCCTGGGATCCGATACTGTACGGTGGTATGGATCGGTCCGGCCTGCTCAGGTACATGCCGACCCAGATGAGCGCAAACGATCCGAAGAAGATCATCAGGGCCAACTTGACGACCGTGTCGAGTGGCTTTTTTTGATGGGAAGTAAGCTGCGCCTGAGTCGTTGCGTCGTTCATGGGAAGATGAGCGGGAAGTGGCGAGCACGCTTACTGGCCGGCAAGACCTTCGTCGGGGCTAGGCTCTTCCCGCTCGCCGCTATCAGCCAGTCGAGCGACAGCGACCACGCGATCCTCTTCTCCCTCGAGATCGAGAATCCTGACGCCCTGCGTATTGCGGCCGATCTCGCGGATGTCGCCGACCTTGCAGCGAAGGACCTTGCCTTGCGCCGCGATCAGCATGATTTCATCGCTGTCTCTCACTTGAAGAAATCCCACGGCCAGTCCGTTCCGCTCCGTCGTCTTCACACTGATGATGCCCTTACCGCCCCGGCCCTGGATGCGGTATTCGCCGACCGGCGTCCGCTTGCCGTAGCCGCCCTCCGTGACCGTAAGAACGGACGTCGTCGAATCCGGCGTGATCGTTTCCATCCCAATCACTTCGTTGCCTTCTTCGAGCGTGATTCCTTTCACGCCGTAGGCTGTACGACCCATCGGCCGGACGTCTTCTTCGTTGAATCGAATCGTAATACCTTGTTTGGTGCCGAGGAGTATCTCGCGCCGGCCGTCTGTGAGCTGCACACCGATGAGCTTGTCACCGTCTTCCAATCCCAGCGCGATGATGCCGCCCTGGCGAGGATTGCTGTAGGCGGACAGCTCGGTTTTCTTGATGAGGCCTTTCTTGGTGGCCATGATGACGAAGCGGTCCTCGCGATATTCCTTCACCGGCAATGTCGCCGTGACCTTTTCGCTGCCCGTCAAGGCCAGCAGGTTCACCAACGCTTTGCCCTTCGCCGCCCGGCTGGCTTCCGGAATCTCATGCACTTTGAGCCAATAGACCTTTCCGGCATCGCTGAAGAACAGCAGCGTATCATGCGTTGACGCAGTGAAGAGGGTCTCGACGAAATCCTCGTCTTTGATCCCCATGCCGATCTTGCCTTTACCGCCGCGGCGCTGCGCGCGATAGAGCGAGGCCGCGTTGCGCTTAATGTAGCCCGTGTGGGAAATGGTGACGACGACTTCTTCTTCCGCGATCAAGTCCTCAAGGCTGATCTCGGCCTCTTCTTTGACGATCTGCGTCCGGCGGTCGTCTTTGTACTCTTCGCGGATCTGGGTCAATTCGTCCTTGATGATCGCCCGCACAAGGGCTTCGCTCGCCAGGACAGACTTCAGATATTCGATCTGCTTCAGGACTTCCTGGTATTCCTCGACCAGCTTGGCCCGCTCGAGCTGCGTGAGCCGTTGAAGCCGCATATCGAGGATTGCGTTCGCCTGAATCTCCGTGAGAGTGAACTGGCGCATCAAACCGGCCCTGGCTTCGTCCGGAGATTGGGAACGTCGGATCAGCGTGATGACGGCATCGAGATTGTCCAGCGCGATCTTGAGACCTTCGAGGATGTGGGCTCGTTCTTCCGCCTTGCGCAGTTCGAAGGTAGTCCGCCGGACGACGACCTCCCGGCGATGCTCGACGAAATAATGCAGGATCTGTTTGAGATTCAAGACCTCCGGCCGGTTGTTGACCAGCGCGAGCATGATCACGCCGAACGTCGTCTCGAGCTGGGTGTGCTTGTATAAATTATTCAGCACGACGAGCGGAATCTCACCCCGCTTGAGCTCGATGACGACCCGCACGCCCTCGCGGTCCGACGATTCGTCACGGAGGTCCGAGATGCCCTTGATCCGATCGTCCTGGATGAGTTCCGCGATTTTCTCGATCAACTTCGCCTTGTTGACCTGATAAGGGACTTCGGTGACAATCAGGCGCTCGCGTTCTGTCCGCTCGTCGATTTCGACGACCACTTTCGCTCTCACCTTCAGGAGGCCTCGTCCGGTTTCATACGCTTCTTTGATTCCGCTCATGCCGTAAATGAAACCGGCCGTCGGGAAGTCAGGGCCCGGGATCTTCTTCATTAATTGCGCGACCGTGACGTCCGGATTTTCCAACAGAAGGAGGAGGCCATCGATCACTTCAGCGATATTGTGTGTGGGGATATTGGTCGCGTAGCCGACGGCAATACCGCCCGCCCCATTAATCAGAAGGTTGGGAACCTTCGTCGGCAGAACGAGCGGTTCAAGCCGCGACTCGTCGTAGTTCGGGCCAAAGTCGACGGTTTCTTTGTCGATGTCTGCCAGCATTTCTTCCGCCAGCTTCGTCATGCGTGCTTCGGTGTAGCGCATGGCCGCCGGAGAATCACCGTCCATGGATCCA
>Ga0079222_10000220_pt1 | contig 12009 bp, 12 predicted proteins | sample GAPlitter_FD_75070 | JGI IMG/M metagenome (GOLD analysis project Ga0079222, IMG submission 75070) | Agricultural soil microbial communities from Georgia to study Nitrogen management - GA Plitter | ecosystem: Environmental > Terrestrial > Soil > Agricultural land | place: USA: Georgia...
CGACCACCTAATTGAGTGCTATAGGCATTCTGATGTGTCGAGCAGTGGTGTCCCGCGCCTTAAGCCGTACTCTCTTGAAGGACGGAATTGATTTTGGAACACGTTTCCGCGGAACTCTCTTCAGATTTTCGGATGAGTAACGCCTCGTTTTCCGTCGCTATTAGGACGTCGACTTTTCGTTAGGCGTCACCTTGCTTACCGTTCTCCCCGCCTACCTGAGGGTCGTGGAAACCCTGACACCGATCATGCGAGGGCTTCCCGGTGTGATTGTGACTACTGATGGCCGCGATGGTGTTGGAAAGACCACACTTGGGCGCTATCTTGCGTGGTATTTCAATGTGACCCTGATCGAGACCGATCTGTTTCTGATCCCCGCGCAGGATTACCTGATCCACCTTGACGACCAGGTAAATCGCATCATCGAACGGCGGATTACCAGAACGCCCCGATGTAGTTACCGACTGCAATTGCTCCATCTGTCGCCGCTATGGCGCTCTATGGGCGTACTACAACGTGGGAACAGTCCACGTGGTGGGTCATCCCGAGAACACCGTCGAGTACATTTGGGGCGATAAGACCCTCCGGACGCTACGCTGTCGCAATTGTGGTTGCGTGACGCATTGGGAACCTTTGCAGCTTCGGCCGGACAGCAACTTTGCCGTGAACGCTCGAAACTTTGAGCCTGGCGAGCTAGAGTCTGTGCGTATCCGTCACTTCGATGGAGCCGATACTTGGAAGTACCTGGACTGAGCACGGCCAACGAGTGCCGCCCAACCACTGGCTCAACCGGACCGCTCGCCGGCGGCGCTGGCGGGCCGTCCGCTCGCGACCCGTTAGCTTGGTTCGTTGGGCGACGGTCCGGGCAGCGCCTCAACATTGATTCCTGGAGAAGAAACAATGAGGGTACTGTTTCCTGATGATCGCAAACTGGCCGCGTCCGGACTCGTGGCGGCAATACTCGTGAAATCCTTCCCGTGCGGCAAGTCAAAGTGAAGTCGATGTGACAAATCTCTCTCATCGCAGACACCCCGTCACATCGAGCAGACCGCGGCCTAACCACCCGCTCAACCCGGACCGCCCAACGGCCGCGCTTCCGCGCCTTGGTGGCCGCCGCTTAGCTCGGTTCGTCAGGCGGCATGACGCAGCGCATGCTCGGGGTTTGTCGCTCTTCGAAGCCGCGATCGCCCTCGATTGCGGTCGGCGCGCTGCACAGGTTGCGAACTTTGCGCCGCCGCGCTAGATTGCCCGGCGAATCTCCATTCCCCTCGTTCTAGGTGCAACGCCATGAAAACGCAGTTTCTGGGAGTTCTGCTCGCACTCGCGATCACCGCGCCGGCCTTCGCAGCGATCAAGGAGACACCAGTCACCTACAACGACGGCCAGACCACGATGAAGGGTTTTGTCGTTTACGACGATGCTAAAAAGGGCAAGCGCCCGGGAATCGTCATCGTGCACGAATGGTGGGGCGTCACGAAGCATATGCACAACGAGGCGCGCAGGCTCGCGAGTCACGGCTACACGGCTTTCATCGCCGACATGTACGGCGACGCCAAGACGGCCGACAACCCCAAGGACGCGGATGCGCTCGCGGGCTCGGTGATGAAGAATCCGCAGACGATGGAATCGCGCTTCAGGGCCGCGCAGGAGGAGCTCGCGAAACAGCCAACGGTCGATCCCGCGCGCATCGGCGCGGTAGGCTATTGCTTCGGCGGCGCGGTGGTGCTCAACATGGCGAGGACCGGCGCCGATCTGGACGGCGTAGTGGGCTTCCACGCCACGCTGGGTCTCAATACGCCGGCCCCCGCGCCCGGCACGGTCAAGGCCAAGATCCTGGTCTTGAACGGCGGCGACGACCCGTTCGTGAAGAAAGAAGAATACGTGAAATTCAAGGGTGACCTGGACGCGGCGAAGGTCGACTACCGTGTGATCGAATATCCCGGCGCCGTGCACGCATTCACGAATCCGGAGTCGACCGCGCTCGGCAAGAAATTCAACTTGCCGCTGCGTTACGACGCGAAGGTGACCAAGGAAGCAGAGGACGAGGCGTCGAAGTTCTTCGCCGGCGTCTTCAAGAAATAGCAGCCCGCAGCCTCGGGTGCCGGCCGGAGCGAGGCGACCGGGTCAATCGTAATGCGTACCGGTAGTCGGTCGCTTTCGAGCGGGTCTCGGCGTGCCCGCCCAGTCCGTCAAAGCGACTTCCGCAGCCCTTCCCCGTCCGGACTCCCCAGCCCCGTGCACGGATCCCAGCCCGGCTTCGCCTGGTACGCGCCGTTGTCGCCCTGCACGATGTCGCGGAAGCCCTTGCCGAGACCGAGCGCATACAGCTTGGGATGGACGAAGCCGAGCCGTGTGCCCTTCGCCTGATTGAGCCGGGCGATCAGGCCTGCCCAGAGTGGAGCAACCGCGCTCGTGCCGCCGACCACGCTCGCCACGCCGTCGACCAGGATCTTGTAGCCCGTGGCGCTGTCGCCGTTGCCGGCGACATCGGGTACGCCGCGACCCGACTTTCCTTTCGGATTGGCCGACTTCGGCACGCCCGCCTTCTTCTGATAATCCGGCAGCTTGAACACTTCGCTCACGCCGCCGCCCGTCGCCCAGCCGTCCTGCGAATTCCACACGGTCTCCGTCGCGATGGCGCCGTTCTTCGCTTCGAGGTGCGTCCCGCCGCACGCGAGCACGTGCGGGCTCGACGCCGGGAAATCGACCTGGGCTCGCTTCCCCGGAGGATCGGTATCGGCGGAACCGTGATCGCCCGCCGCGGCGCAGATGGTGACTCCCAGCGCCGCCGCATCGACGCACGCGGCGTCGTAGTCCTGCAGCGATTGCGGCGTGGAGCTCTTCTCCGGAGCGCCCCAGCTCAGCGACACGATCGAAGGCCTGCGCAGGTTGTCGTGGATGGCGGCATAGAGCGCATTGATGAAGCCGGCATCGGTGTTCGGCGCGAAATAGACCACGAGCTGGGCGCCCGGTGCGACCGCGCCCGCCACTTCGATGTCGAGCACCACTTCGCCGTCGGCGCTGTCGGGATTGCCGACCGGCGCGTTGTGCGCGCCATCGACCGAGACGGCGACCACGCTGGGCGTCTTGATGCCGAGCCGCGAGAAATATTTGGCGAGGTCCGCGGCGCGGTAGCCGCCCCCGAATTCCAGGATCGCGATCGTCTGTCCCTTGCCGTCGGTGCCTTTGGGAAAGTTGTAGAGCGCCGCGACTTCGACCGGCGTGAACGCCTTGGCCGTCGCGCGGGGATGAACCCTGCCGCGGTCGCCGGCGATCCTGAAGTACGGCCGCACGCGCGGGCGATCGTCGAGACCGAACACGCCCTCGACGATTTCCGCCAGCTCCACGGGCACGCTCAACGTTCCGGTGCGAATGCGGAACGACTGTCTCCCTTTCGCGTAGCGCTTGAGCTTCGTGCCGAACGCCGCCTCCATCGCCGCGACGGTGCCGGCGAGATCGACCGCGCGCTGGGCGAGGCTGACCCGCGGAACGTCGAGCCCGCGAGCGTGCGCGAAAGCCTCCACCTTCGCCACGTCGGCAGGATCCGCCCCGTGCCGGGCGCGAAACTCGTCGTAGCCGAGCGTCTCGGTCGGCTTGCCTTGCGACGGCGCGGCGAGCGGAGACTTGCGCCTGAGCCGCAGCGTCACGGTGATCCGCCGGTCCTTGCCGACCGGGCCGACGTACTTGCCGTCGAAGGGCGACTTCGCGCTGCCTTTGACGATGACGCGGCGAGACTTGCGCGCAACCATGGCGGGCTCCTGCCTTGTCGGTCATGCGAAGTAGACAAGAGCCGCGTGGGGATTGCAACGCCTCGCTGCGACGCGGTTCCGCCGCGGGCTGCGAGAAGCGGTTCTCGGCCACCGGCGGCGCCCCCGCGCTCCCTCGAGCGAAAAGAAAGCCGCCGCGGCCGGACGGCCGGGGCGGCTGAAGGAAATAAACGGGTCGGATGTCCCTGCTAGTCCCAGTGACCTTCCTCGAATCGCCAACGATCGCCGTTGTGAACCCAGTGGTGGTTCACCCAGTGATGACCGTGACGCTCGTGGATGAAATGGCCTTTCACCCAGACATGATGACCATGGTCCCACCGCCAGTAGCCGGGCGCCCACACATAGCCCGCGCGGGGCGGAGGCGCCGTTTCAACGCGATCGGGCGGCGGCGCGACTTGAACGTCGATATAAGTGCGCGCCTGGGCCAAACTCGCCATGCCGCTTGCGCTGAGCACCAGCAGCGCGCCGACGAGCGTTTTACGTGCATTCATGTAACCTCCTGAAAAGGTTTCGCGCCCGGACGAATCTGCGCGGTCGCACCTTCTACCGGACGCCGTTGCAGATGGACTGGCGCCCTCCGGCGTGGTTCGCAGCTGACTTGCGCCTGACGCAGAAAAAGAGCCTCTCCTACAGAGGCGTCGGATTTGCTCCGACGCGCCGAGCCGCTCGGGCCGTGCCGGTACAATGGCGCACCTTGCCGTCCATGACGCTACCGGACTCGACCCTGTCGGCGATGAAGCGGCTCGCACGCGATGCGGCGAAGCATGCGCACGCGCCGTACAGCGCGTTCCCCGTAGGCGCGGCGGTGCTGGGCGAAAGCGGGACGATTCACGTCGGCGTGAACGTGGAGAATGCATCGTACGGCCTCTCGGTCTGCGCCGAGCGCAGCGCGATCTTTCGCGCCATCGCCGAAGGCGAGCGAAAGATCCGGGCCGTGTGCCTGTACACGCCTACGCGCGCGCCCGCGTCGCCCTGCGGCGCGTGCAGGCAGGTAATCCACGAGTTCGGACCCGATGCGCTGATCCTCTGCTGCTGCGACGACGACGGCGCGGAGCGGCGCTACGCGCTGCGCGATCTCCTGCCCGAGGCGTTCAAGCTCGCGAAGTGATTTTCCGGGCCGGGGCATCGGTCCGGCGTGCGACAATTTTGCGCGACTTCCGATGGCTCATCGGTCGAGCGCTGAGAGGAGACTGGCGATGGCGACTCAAGGCAAGACGGCGATCGTGACGGGGGCCGGAACGGGCATCGGCAAGGGCGTGGCTCTCGCGCTGCTCGGCGAGGGGTATCGCGTGGTATTCGCGGGACGGCGCAAGGAGCCGCTCGAGGCCGCAATCGCGGAAGCGGGCGCGAACGCCGAGCGTGCGCTACCTGTGCCGACCGATGTCAGCGATCCCGCCGCGGTGCGCGCGCTGTTCGCGCGGACCAAGGAAGCCTTCGGCAGGCTCGACCTGCTGTTCAACAACGCCGGCATCGGCGCGCCCGGCGTCAATCTCGAGGATCTGACCTTCGAGCAGTGGAAGAAGGTCGTCGATATCAACCTGACGGGCTCGTTCCTGTGCACGCAGGAAGCCTTCCGGATGATGAAGGACCAGGATCCGCGCGGCGGCCGCATCATCAACAACGGTTCCATCTCGGCCCACGCGCCGCGGCCCAACTCCGCGCCCTACACGGCAACCAAGCACGCCATCACCGGACTGACCAAATCGGCGTCGCTCGACGGTCGCAAGTACGACATCGCCTGCGGCCAGATCGACATCGGCAATGCGGCGACCGATCTCGCGGCGCGCATGGCGAAAGGCGTTCCGCAGGCCAACGGCACGATTGCCGTCGAGCCGCTGATGGACGTGCAGCATGTCGCGCGCGCGGTCTGCTACATGGCGAGCCTGCCGCTCGAGACCAATGTGCAGTTCCTCACCGTGATGGCGACGAAGATGCCCTTCGTGGGGCGCGGCTAGCTGCGAGAGGACCAGAGCAGAAACCCGTCGCAGCGCGCGTGGGTGGCGAGCGCCTGCGGGTTTCCGCGTGCGGCGTCACGAGCGGCCGGACTACTGGCCGTGATCCGTCGCAGGCCCGATCGGGCACTGAGGCACGAGTCCCCAGGAGCTCGTGCAGTATTGCAGTCGCAGGCGCTGCTCGCAGGCGATGCGATCGAACAGCGCTTCGCGCGCGCAGCGCGAGAGTCCTTCGTTCATCGCCTGCCACGGATCGGCGCGCGGCGCCTCCACCGGACGCGGCGGCGGTGTCGTCGCGCGAGCGACCGGGACGGGCTCGGGAGCCGGTGGCGGCGCGACCGCCGCCGGTGGGGCCTCGACGCGAGGTACAACCCTCCGCGGCCTGAGCGGCGCGACCTTCACGGGTGGCGCAATGCTTTCAGGCCGCGTCGGCGCCAGCTCCTGCGCGGGCGGCGGCAGATGCGGCACAGGGACCGCGACCGCGGGCGGCGGCAGGGCGTCCGCCGGTGCGCCTTCGTCGCCGGAATGAGCGCTCGTCCCCATGGTCCGGACCAGAAGCACGGCGACAACCGTCGTGGCCAGCACGGCGGCGAACAGCCAGAGCACGCCGAACTTGCGCGGGACGACCGTGAGCGGCAACGCCGGCGCGGGTTCCGCGCGCGCGGCGCTGCGCTCCACCGTGGGATCGTTGGCAGCGCGCGGACGCAGGGGCTTGGGGGCGAACCGCGGCTCGCCGATGCTGGGCGCGCCGACGGCGGCCAGCAAGGGCTGGGTGACGGTCTGGGCGAACGCCCGCTTGCGCGCGGCGGCGCAATCGCGGCAGATCTTTGCCCCAGGCGGGCAGTCGCGCCCGCAGATCCTGCAGCTCATCGGATCCCCTCTCGTCCCCGAAGCGACCGGCCAGGTGCTTGATTCCTCGGCCGATCGTTATGATAACGTCATAGCCGCACAGCGAGGCAAGCACGGCGTGCTGCGTTTTGGCCCCGACTCAAGCAAACGTTGTGCCGCGCCAACGTGTTAGCGCGGGAAGACGGCGATCCGGCGCGGTGGGCCGGTCAGCTCCAGGATGTGCAGCCCGGTGTCGGCCCGGTCGACGCCCGCATCCCGGACTTCGTGACAAGGGTTGCCGAGCGCGCGCAGGAGACAAGGCGTGTGCGAGTCCGCGAAGCCCATCCCGTGGATCACTGGCCGTGATCGCGCGGGGTCGCTTCGGGGCACTGCGGCACTTGGCCCCAGTAGCCCTGGCAGTACTGATTGCGCGTGCGCAGCTCGCAGCCGAAGCGCTTGAAGAAATCCTCGTGCGCGCAGCGTCCCATGGCGTCGGCGTACATCTGCCAGCGGTCTGGCTGGGCAGCGGCCGATGTAGCCGCTGCGACCTGCGTCGCTTTCGGCGGAGCCTTGACCGCGGGCGCGGGCATCGGCGCGGAATCGATCGCCGGCTCGGTTTTGGATGCGGTCTTTGGCTGCGCGCTTCGGGTCGACGCCTTCACGGGCGTCACGGGCGTGCCGGGCAAACCGTCGGATGCCGTGGCGATCTTGGGCGGTTCTTCGGCGGGGTTGGATGACGGCGCCTCGGCGGGAGCGACCGGAGGCGCGACAGCGTCCTTGACCGGCTCCGTTGCGCCCATCGTGGTCGCAGACGGCTCCGATGCCTTCGGCGGCTCCGCGGCGGCCACCGGTTCGTGCCCGCCTCCGCCGTAGAGCGCGCGATAGCCCACGAAACCGATTGCGATCACGACGACGATCGCGACCGCGCCGATGATGAGCGGGGTCTTGCTCGATGACGGAGCGTCGCTCGATGGCGGCGCGGCGAAGACGGCTTCCTCAACGGATACCGGCGCGGAGGCTGCCGCCTCTGCGGACGCGGGTGCAGGGGATGGGGGCGTGGGTGCCGGAGGAACATACGCAGGCGCCGCAGGAACGGGTGCGGGCGCCGCCATTGCCGCAACCGCCGCGATCGGCACGGGCTCGGGTGATCGCGCGCTGCTGTGTGGAGGCGCCGTCGCGACCGCCGCGGACGCCGTCGCCACCGCCGCGGGCGCGGGAGCCGACACCGGGCTCAGCAGTACACCGCAATGGACGCAGAACTTTGCGGTGGGCTGATTCTCGTTGCCACAAGCGGCGCACTTCATCGATGCTACCTCCCTAGGGATTTACGGCAGGGGCTTCCTGGCGGAAGCCCGAGCGGGCGACGTGCTTCGGGCCCGCTATGGCCGACTTGCTCCGCGGAGCGCGCACTATTATGGACCGATCGTCGCGTGGCTGTCATCCGACGGTCGGGCGCTTTTCCGGCGCCGCCGAGCGGCACGCTCTTCACCTCGACCCCGGTTGAATGCCACCATAGCGGACGCTCTTACGCGCTCAGGGACGGTTCGCGAATCCGAGCCTCATGTCGGATACGGTATCACCCGCCACACGGCCTCCGGCCACCGACGCCGACGGCAAGCTGCTGCTCAGCGCCGACGAGGCGCGGTCGCTGCTGCGCGAATGCTGCGCGCAGTTCCAGTCCGGGCTTGTAGAAGTCTTCGGTCAATCGCTCGAGAGCACCAACGATCTCTTCGAGCAGAACAAGTTCGTGAGCGACGCCGAGATTCTCGACTTCCGCACCAAGCGCGGCGAGTGGCTCAACCGCTTCGCGCAGACGTACAAGGAACTGTTCGAGAGGCGGTTGTCGGGAACTCGCCGCCGCGGTCGTCGGCCCGACGCGGACCGCTCGCTCGCCAGCTTGCGCGTGCTCAATGCTTTCGACCAGGAAAAGCAGGCGGCGTTGGTCGGCGCGGCGGATTTCATGCGCCGCCTCACCAAGCGCGAGGTCGATGCGCTCGACCTGCGGGTCGGCGTGCTGCTCGGCGAGAAGCTCACGCGCGAGATCGACAACCCGCTCGCGCCCGATCACGTTCTCGACGCCATGGGGATGACGGCGCGGGCCCTGCTCCCCAACCCGCGCGTGTGGCGTCCGCTGATGGAGCGGCTGCTCGCCGATGTGACGCCCGCCGCCCCAAAGCTGTACATCCGTCTCAACCGGCTGCTCGCGGATCGGCACGTGCTGCCGGAGATCAAGGCGGAGCTCCGCGCGCGCAGCGATCTGCGGCCGCCCGACGACGCGGATCTGCTCCCGCTTTTCATGCGTCTCATCAAGGAAGCCGCGCCGGCCAATCTCGCCGTCGACGTTGCGGTCCCTAGCGCATCGCCCGGAAGCGAGCCGTCTCCTGGCGCGCCGAGTGCGCCGGCCGCGGCTCCCGCCGCAGAGGTGAATCCCTACGTTGCGGCGCTGGCCCGCGTCGATTCCGCGCCGGTCGCGCCTGCGCCCGGCTCGAATCTGCCTCACGTCGATCCGATGCTCGCGCTGGGATCGCTGTCCGCCGTGGTGGCCGCGCTCGATCGCTGGCAGCTCCTCGATCCGGCGCTCGCTCCCGCCGCAGTCGACGGCGACGCCGATCCTGGCGCGAGAGGAGCGGTACCGCTGAATCGCATTCCTTGGATCCGCTCCGCGGTCGCGCCGCAGGTGGTCGACCCCGCCGACAAGATCACCGTGGACGTGATCGCGCTGCTGTTCGACTACATCTTTCGCGATCCGTCGATCCCGGATTCGCTGCGCGAGCTCTTCGCCCGGCTCGAGGTGCCGATTCTCAAGGCGGCGTTGGTGGACCGGACGTTCTTCTCGGACAAGAAGCATCCCGCACGAAGGCTGCTCGATCATCTTGCCGCGGCTGCCGTCGGAGCGACCGCCGACGATCTCTACGCGGCCGGCTTCGAGCAGGTCGCCGGGACGGTGATCGACGAAGTCTGCCGCCAGTTCAAAGTCGACGCGTCGGTGTTCGCCGCAGCCGATGCACGGCTGCAGGCGTTCGTGGAAGCCGAGCAGCGCAACGCCGCGGCCGTGTTCGACCGCGACGTCGCCGCAGCGTTGTCCGCCGAGCGCACCGAGGCGGAGCGCTCGGAGGTTCGCGTGCTCGTCCGCGACAGGCTCACGGCCCTCAGCGTGCCGTTCGAGGTTCGGGGCTTCGCCGAGACGGTGTGGGCGGACTACCTGACGCTCGTGCGCACGCGCGACGGAGCGCAGAGCGCGGCGTGGAGCGATGCGCTGCGCGTCCTCGACGATCTCCTGTGGAGCATCACGGCCAAGGAGCGAACGGCCCAGAAGGCGCGGCTCACGAAGATGGTGCCGGGACTGATCCGCGACCTGCGCGCCGGCGGCGCCGCCGTGCAGGTGCGCGACGATCGCCTGCAGCCGTTCCTCGAAGCCGTCTACAAGCTGCACATGGCGGCGATCAAGCCGAAGGTGAAGGCCGCTACGCCTGCCACGGGCGCGACCGCTGCGACGCTGGCGACGGCAGCAGCCGCAGCGACACCTGCACCGGATCCGTCCCCGGAGCCGGGCCCCGGCGGCAACGTGCACGATTTCGTCGCCGAGATGGTCGTGGGCACCTGGCTCGCCTTCGATCGCGATCATGGGGCCGTGAATGCGCGCCTGTCGTGGGCGAGCCCCATGCGCACCAAGTACATCTTCACCACGCGGGCGCGAGGCCAGGCGCTGGTCGTATCGCCGGAAGAGCTCGCTTGGCAGCTGAGCGAAGGCAAGGCGCGGCTCATCGTCGAGCCGGTGCCGCTGTTCGACCGCGCCGTCAGCTCGGCGCTCGACGAGCTCGCCCTGCAGAAGCCCGCCGCCTGAACGCTCGCCGGCCGCGCCCGCCCCTCCTTGCGCCGCTCGTTGACGCGGAGCTGGGTTGCTCGGAGAATCCGTCGCGCCCCACTTCGAGGAGCTCTCATGACCCCGCTCTATGCGTTGTGGCTTCCCATCCTGCTCTCCGCCGTCGCCGTCTATGTCGTCAGCACGATCATCCACATGGTTCTCTCGGCGTGGCACAAGGACGATTTTCCGAAACTCGCGAACGAAGAGCAGGTGATGGACGCGCTGCGACCCTTGGCGATTCCGCCGGGCGACTACGCGCTGCCGCGGCCCGCGAACATGCAGGAGATGAAGTCGCCCGAGTACATGCAGAAGCGCATGCGCGGGCCGGTGGTGATCATGACCGTGATGCCGAACGGACCCGCGACCAAGGGCAAGCCGCTCGCGCTCTGGTTCGTGTTCTGCATCGTGGTCGGCTTCTTCGCGGCGTACGTGGCGTCGTCCGCGCTCCCGCCCGGGACGGCCTATCCGAAGGTCTTCCAGGTCGTCGGCACGACCGCCTTCGTAGGTTACGCGCTAGCGATCTGGCCGACGTCGATCTGGTACGGGCGCAAGTGGGGCACGACGATCCGCCCCACGATCGACGGCCTGGTCTATGCGCTGGTCACGGCCGGGTTCTTCGGCTGGCTCTGGCCCCGCTGACGTTGCTGTCGCGCGGGAGCGCAAGCTCCCAGGTCTCGGCGACGAGCTTCTTGCCGAAGCTCGCGTGCGTTTCCTGGCCGACGCGGCGGAACCCGGCTCGCGCATAGAGATGTCGCGCCGCGTGGAGATCGTTCTGCGTCCATAGCGTGACCTTGCGGTAGCCGGCACGGCGGGCGAAGCGCACGCACTCGTCGATGAGCCGGCGCCCGATGCCGAGGCCGCGGGCGCGAGGCTCGACGAGCAGCAGACGCAGCTTCGCGACCTTCGCGCTCTTGCTCACGAGGAATACCGAGCCGACGGGCTCGCCGTCGCGCTCGGCGATCCAGCAGCGCTCGCGCCTCGAGTCGAAGCGTTGCACGAAGCGCGCGGCGATCTCGGCGACCAGGGCCTCGAAGCGCTCGTCGTAGCGGTATTCCTGCGCGTAGAGCGCGCCGTGGCGGTGGATGACTCAGCCGATGTCGCCCGGTTGCTGAGGCCGCAGCACATAGGGCTGCTGAGCGGGCTGCGCGCGATCGAGGAGTCCAGCGATCGCCTGCATCGCGGCGACGAGCCGCTCCTGCTCCTGCGTGGCCAATGCCCCCAGCATCGCCGCCATCTCGCCCCGCGAGCGCGCCTCCAGACGGGCGAAGAACCGCTTGCCGCGCCCGGAGAGCACCAGCGCCTTGCGCCGGCCGTCTCCTGCCAGGGCCTTCTTGCGCAGAAACCCTCTGCGCTCGAAGTCGCGCAGGGTGCGGCTCAAGTAGCCTTCGTCGAGCGCGAGCTTCTGCGCAAGCACGCTGGCCGTAGCGGCTTCGGCCGGCGGCCAGTGCGCGAGCTCGTAGAGCACGCGCACGCCGGTCAACGCGAACGGGCTCCCCAGGAGGTGCTCGCTCAGGACCCCGATCCGTTGGGTGTAGAAGCGGTTGAACGCGCGCACCGCGGCGATGCGCCGCGCGAGACCCGTGTCGGGATTCATCCGCTC
>Ga0079222_10000221_pt1 | contig 12001 bp, 10 predicted proteins | sample GAPlitter_FD_75070 | JGI IMG/M metagenome (GOLD analysis project Ga0079222, IMG submission 75070) | Agricultural soil microbial communities from Georgia to study Nitrogen management - GA Plitter | ecosystem: Environmental > Terrestrial > Soil > Agricultural land | place: USA: Georgia...
CGTGCGCTCGCTCGCCGACATCGTGACGACCCTCGAGACACGCTATCGGGAGAGCGGTCTCGAGCGCGACGTGGCCACGTTTCTCGACGGCCTCGCGGCGAAGGGTCTGGTCCTGTATGGACCATAAGCCGCTGTGGCTCCTCGCCGAGCTGACGTACAAGTGTCCGTTGCAGTGCCCCTACTGCTCGAACCCGCTCGACTTCGCGGGCCCGCGGTTCAGGCGCGAGCTCGCGACGGAGGAGTGGTGCCGCGTGTTCCGCGAGGCCAAGGCACTGGGTGTCCTGCAGCTCGGCCTGTCGGGGGGCGAGCCCACGCTGCGGCCGGATTTGGAGGAGCTGATACGCACCGCGCACGGGCTGGGGCTGTACTCGTCCCTGATCACGTCGGCGTACCGGCTCAGCAAGGAACGGCTCGCGGCGCTCAAGGCGGCGGGGCTCGACCACGTGCAAATCAGCGTGCAGGGGGCTGACGCCGAGCTGTCGGACGACATCGCCGGGACTCGTTCGTACGGCGATAAAATCGCCGCCTACCATTACACGCGTGAGCTGGGATTTCCCCTCACGGTGAATGTGGTGCTGCACCGGCGGAATCTGCATCAGGTCGCAGCGATGATTCGCCTCGCGGAATCGCTCGGCGCCGAGCGGATCGAGCTCGCGAACACCCAGTTCTACGGCTGGGCGCTGCATAATCGCGATGCCCTCATGCCGACGCGGGCCCAGCTCGCCACCGCGTGGGAGGTGGTGCAGCGCGAGCGGGCGCGGCTCGGGACCAGGCTCGAGATCGTGTGGGTACTCCCCGACTACCACGAGCAGTTTCCCAAGCCGTGCATGGGCGGTTGGGCGCGCGCCTACATGACGGTAACCCCCGGCGGCGAGGTCTGGCCCTGTCATGCGGCTGGGCGGATCACCTCGCTCACGTTCGAGAACGTGCGTGACCACCCGCTCGACTGGATCTGGGAGCACTCCGACGCGTTCAACCGGTTCCGGGGCGACGCCTGGATGCCCGAGCCCTGTCGCTCATGTCCCCGGAAGACGCAGGACTTCGGGGGTTGTCGCTGCCAGGCGTTTCTCGTGACGGGTGATGCGGCGGTCACCGATCCCGTGTGCTCGCTCTCGCCGCACCGACCCCTGATCGACGCGGCGCTCGAAGGCGCGTCGGAGGAGTGGACCTACCGCGCGGCGCCGGCGTCGCGCACGCTCGCAGCGAAAGGATGACCGCGTCCGCCATCGAGGCACGCGGTCTCGGCAAGGATTTCGGCTCGATTCGCGCGCTCGCTCAGCTCGACCTCGACGTTCACGAGGCCGAGTTCTTCGGCTTGCTGGGGCCGAACGGGGCGGGCAAGACCACCACCGTCCATTTGCTCGCGACGCTGCTCGCGCCCACGCGGGGAACCGCCCGCGTCGCCGGCCACGACGTGCGACACGACAGCCTGGCGGTGCGGCGCGGGATCGGGCTCGTGTTCCAGGAGACGACGCTCGATCGCGATCTGACCGTGGAGGAGAACCTCCGATTCGCCGCGCGCCTGTGGAACCTCCCCGCCCGGCTGGCGGCGCCCCGCATCGAGGCGCTGCTCGGGCAGTTCGGGCTGGCGGACCGGCGCGGCGACCCTGTGCGCACGCTCTCGGGCGGGATGCGCCGGGCAGCCGACATCGCTCGCGGCCTGCTGCACGAGCCGCGCGTCCTGTTCCTGGATGAGCCCACGGCCGGCCTCGATCCGCGCGCCCGCCGCTCGTTGTGGGAGCTGATCGGTCGGCTGCGCCAATCGTCCGGGCTGACGGTGCTGCTCACGACGCATTACGTGGAGGAAGCAGAGCCGTGTGACCGCGTGGCGGTCATGGATCACGGGCGGCTCGCCGCGCTCGGCACGCCCGCGGAGCTCAAGCGCACGACCGGTGTGAACTCGCTCGAAGCGGTGTTCCTGGCGCGCACCGGTCATCCGCTGGCCGAGGCTGGAAGCACGTGAGCGCGCGCGCCGTTCAGGGGATCGTGGTACGAGAGCTGGTGCGGTTCGCGCGCCAGCGCGGACGGGTGCTGGCGAGCGTCGGGCGCCCGTTCGTGTGGCTGATCTTCGCGGGGGCGGGATACGCGGCCGTATTCGCAGGACGTAACCAGATCGACTATCGGGTCTACATGGCACCGGGCCTGCTCGGCATGGTGGTGATGTTCGGCGCGCTGCTCGCCGCCCTTTCGACGGTCACCGACCGCGACGCGGGCGTGCTGCGGATGCTGCTCGTCGCCCCGATCCGCCGCAGCACGATCGCCCTCGGGAAGGCGCTCGGCGCCACGGTCCTGGGCACGATTCAAGCAGTCGTTGTCGCCGCCCTGCTGCTGCCGCTGGTCGGGCTGCGGCCCACCTTCGCCGGGCTGCTGCTCGCGGCCGCGGCCCTCGTGCTCTCGAGTCTCGCCATGGGGGCCCTGGGACTGGCGCTCGCCGCGAGCATCACGTCACTCGAGAACTTTGCCGGGGTGATGAACTTCGTCGTGTTTCCGATGCTGTTTCTGTCGGGTGCGCTGTACCCCGTGAGGCACATCGGCCCGGTGCTGCAGGTCATCGCGCATTTCAACCCGCTCGCCTATGGCGTGGACCTCCTCAAGCACGCGCTGCTCGGGGCCTGGGCGGGAGCGGGATACGGAGGTGAGCTGTCACCGCTGCTCGATGTCGCCGCGTTGGTGGCGTTCGCCCTCGCGGGCCTGGCCGGCGCGGCGACCCTGCTGGGGCGTGAAGGGGGCGTGACCCGGGCGGCGTTCCGCGAGCGACGTTAAGTCACGACCAGGTGGGTGATGATGGCGGTAATGACCAGCACGAGCAGCATGGCCGCGATGCTGGTGAGGAGCGTGAACGCCGCCCCCTTGTCGCGCGGCGCCTTCATCACGGGCGGAAGGCCCAGCGCGAACAACCGCACGCTGTAGAGCCCGATCAGCATGCCCAGCGGCTCGATGCGTGGGAACAATGCGAAGACGCTCGCGAGCCAGTACGGCGTGCTCCCGTACGCCGCGACCTTCAGCGCCTGCACCCGGTTGCGCTGCCCTCCGATCGAGCCTCCCACCACGTCGATCACGACCGCGAGCGCATACACACCCAGAAGATTGAGTGCGTACTCGAGCACGCCGACCTGCACGGCGGTACCCAGGCTGACCGCGATCGTCCCGAACGTCAGGAGGCTCCCCCGCTCTCCGAACACGACGCCCCCCACCGTTGCCGCGATGGGGCCGATTGCGGCCATCGGCACCAGGAAGCGCGTGTAGATGGGCCCCACCGTGCTGAACTCTCCGGCGATCGTCGCCCATTCCTGTGTCGGCTGCAGCATCAAACGCCGCGCCCGCGCCAGCCACGCCGGGAGCTTGCGCGGCGTGCGTGACTTGGCGGCCGGCCTCACGGTCGGGCGTGGCGGCGGTCCGGCCTTGGGGGGCGGCCCCGCTTTCGGGGGAGTGGGGCCACGTGGTGGTTGCGTGGGTCCCCGCGGCGGAGGAGCACCACCTGGTGGCCGGGGAGGCGGTGGCGGCGTAGGGCCGCGCGGCGGCGGGGGGGGGGCGTTCGCATGCCACAAGATAGAAAACCGCTTGCAGGTCGCCAGACGCCAAGTCACAGCGCCGGCCAGTCGCAAGTTGCAAGACCGCTTACAACTTGGCGTCTTGGCGTCTGGCAACCATTCTTTAGCATGCTCGTCGACGTCCACGCCCATTTCTACCACGATCGGACGCCCCGCGCCGATTGGCGTGAGCGCAACGCCAGCCGGCTGGCGGCGGGGCAGAAGATCGGGATCACACACCATGTGGCCTCGGTGCTCGGCACGTGGGGGCTCACGTCGCCCATCTACTTTCCGTCGCCCCGCGATGTGACATACGGCAACGATGCCATGCTCGCGCTCGCGCGCCATCAGTCCGGCCGCGTGCGGGGATATGTCACGGTCAACCCGAACTACACCGCGCACGCGCTTGCAGAGATCACCCGTTGCCTGGCGGCCGGCATGGTGGGGATCAAGCTCGCGGCGAGCCGCCGCGCTACCGATCCGCTGCTCGACCCGATCTGTTCGCTGGCCCGCGAGCGCGGCGTCCCCATCCTGCAGCATATCTGGCAGCATCGGCGGCACGACTGGCCGGGGCAGGAGGCATCGGACGGTGCGGAGCTCGCGGTGCTGGCCAGTCGCCACCCCGATGTCCGCTTCATCCTGGCCCACATCGGCGGCGGGGGCGACTGGCGCCACTCGCTCGCCGCGGTACAGTCGGTTCCCAACATTGTGGTTGACCTGTCCGGCAGTGGCGTGGACGGTGGCATGCTGGAAGCGTGCCTGGAGGCGGTGGGCGTCGAGCGGCTCGTGTGGGGAACCGACCTCACGATGGATACCGGCTGGGCCAAGCTGCGCTACCTCGCGCACCTGTTGTCGAGCGAGCAGCTTGAGCTCGTGAAGTGGAAGAACGCGGCGCGCATCTTCCCGCGCGGCGCGTTCCCCGCCGACTGATGCGGATCGACGTCAACGCTTTCCTGGGCGCCTATCCCTATGCCCGTGTTCCGGGCACGGCTCCGGACCGGCTGGTGCAGGCGCTCGACCGGATCGGCATTGACGAAGCGTGGGTGAGTCACTTGCCGAGCCTCGTGTGGCGCCAGCCGATGGAGGGAAACGCGTGGCTCTACGACACGGCGGCGCGGGAGCAGCGGCTCCGGCCGGTGCCGGCGGTGCACCCGGGGCTCGCCGGTTGGGAGGCCGCCCTGGGCGAAGCGAAGCAGCGTGGCGCGGCGGCCGTGCGCTGCGACCCGCCGCACTACGCCATCGATCCCGCCGGTCCCGAGGTGCGGGGACTGGCGGCCGCGTGTGGTGCCGCCCGTCTCCCCCTCCTGATGGCCGTGCGCTTCGAAGACGCGCGCCAGCGTCACCCCAACGACCGCGCCGGTGAGCTCCCGGCCGCCGCGGTGCGCGCGGTGATCCGGAGCGACCGTGACGTGCGGCTCGTGATCACGCACGCCGATCGTGCCTTCATCGAAGAAGTGCACTTCGGATCCACACCCGAGGAAGCGTCGCGCATCTGGTGGGACATCAGCTGGGTCTGGGGACCGCCGGAGGACCATCTCGCCACGCTGATCGGGACGATCGGCGTGGAGCGCTTCGTGTTCGGAACGGGTCAGCCATTGCGCCTTCCGGAGAACGCCGTCGCCAAGCTCGATCTGCTGGAGGCTTCCGCCGCGCAGCGTGCCGCGATTGAATCGGGCAACGTTCGCGCAGGACTCGCCAACTGACGGCTCCCGCTTCCTCCCGGCCGCCGGGGGACCGCCTGAAGGCCGCTCTCGAGTGGGGGCTCATTCCGGCCGTCCCCGTTCCGTTTCGTGGGCGTGACCTCGCGGATGACGCGCTCCGGGCGTACGCCAGCTGGATGGCCGGGCAGCAGGTGGCCGGGGTGGCCGTCTGGGCGCACACCGGCCGCGGCCCGCATCTCTCCGCCTCCGAGCGGCGTCATGTGCTTGGCGCCTGGCGCGACGCGCTGCCGATGAGCACGATCATCGCGGGGGCCACGAGCGTCGAGATGGCCAATGAAGCGAAGGTCGGCGGTGCGGACGCGGTGCTCGCCTTCCCGACGGCCGACGATCCCGTCGCGTACCACGCGGCGCTCGGGCAGGAGTTGCCCGTGATCGCCTTCTACCTGTACGCTGCCGCGGGCGGCGTGGCATACGACAACCAGACGTTGCACGCGCTGCTCGACCTGCCGCAGGTGATCGGCATCAAAGTGGCCACGCTCGACTCGGTCGTGACCTTCCAGCGCATCGCGGGGCTGATGCGCGACCACCCGGCAAAGCTGCTGATCACCGGGGAGGATCGCTTCCTGGGATATTCGCTGACCATGGGGGCACGCGCGGCGCTGATCGGCATGGGTGCGGCACTGACAGACCTCCAGGGCGCCTTGCTCGAGTCGTTCCGGACCGGCGACTTCGCCAAGTTCGTCCGCCTGTCCGGCCTGTGCGATCTGTTCGCGACGGCCACCTTCAGTGCCCCGGTGGAGGGCTATGTGCGACGCATGCTCTGGGCGCTCGCTGCGGACGGCGTGATTCCGGACGACGCCTGCGACGACCCATGGGGGCCGACCCTGCCGGCGGCCGAGCGAGACGCGGTGCGCCGCGCGGTGCGCGAGGCGCGCGGAGCGCGCATCAGCCTGCCGTGAGGGGAGCGGGTCGGCTGTCACGCCGCTCGTTTCTCGAGTCGTGCGCCGCGGCGAGCTCCGCGCTCGCCGCGTTTCCCCTGGGGAAGAGCGTTCTGACGATGAGCAAACAACCGCACGTGGTGGTGGTCGGCGCGGGCGCGTTCGGAGGCTGGACCGCGCTCTGGCTGCGGCGCCGCGGCGCCCGCGTCACGCTGCTCGACGCCTGGGGCCCCGGGAACGCGCGCTCGAGCTCGGGAGGTGAGACACGCGTGATCCGGGCCACCTACGGTCCGCGGGCCATCTATACACGCATGGCCGCCCGCGCGCTGGCGCTGTGGAAGGAGCACGCAGAGCGGTGGCATCGCCGCCTGTACCACCCGATCGGCGTTCTCTGGCTGGTCGAGGGCGACGAGCAGTACGAGCAGGCCGCGCTGCCCGTGCTCAAGGCAGCGGGCGTGGCGTTCGAGGAGCTGTCGGGTTCGGAAACCGCGCGACGCTACCCGCAGATCAACTGTGACCGCGTGCGCTGGGCCATCTTTGAGCGAGAGGGTGGCTACCTCACCGCGCGTGCGGCCTGCGCGGCGGTGCTCGAGGGCTTCCGCGCCGAGGGCGGTGAATACCGCCAGATCGCCGCCCGACCGGGCAGCATCGCGGGGCGGGGGACGCTCGACGGCCTGCAGCTGTCCGACGGTACGACGCTCCGGGCCGACACCTACGTGTTCGCCTGCGGGCCCTGGCTCGGCACGCTGTTCCCCGACGTGGTCGGGGAGCGGGTTCGCGCCACCCGCCAGGAGGTCTACTTCTTCGGCACGCCGGCGGGCGATCGGCGCTTCACCGAGGAGGCCCTGCCAGTGTGGGCGGATCACGGGGCGCGCTTCATGTACGGGATCCCCGGCAACGAGTGGCGCGGCTTCAAGGTTGCGGACGACACACGCGGTCCCGCGTTCGATCCCACCGACGGTGAGCGGCTCCCGACCCCTGCTGGCCTCCAGGCGGCGCGCGAGTATCTCGAGTTCCGGTTCCCCGACCTGCGGGCGGCGCCGCTGCTCGAAGCGCGCGTCTGTCAATATGAGAACTCCCCGGACGAGCACTTCATCGTGGATCGCCATCCGGCGGCGGAGAATGCCTGGCTCGTGGGCGGGGGCTCGGGGCACGGATTCAAGCATGGGCCCGCCCTGGGCGAGCTGGTGGCCCGGCTGGTGCTCAGCCACGAGAGTCCCGTGCCGGAGTTCCGGCTGTCTCGCTTCGCGAAATAGCGTGGGCGTTCCTCCCCCGCTCGAGCGGGACTTCGAGCGCTTCGGGCAGGAGCTGCCTCGGGACTTCGCGGCGTACGTGCGCGAAACGTATCGGATTGATCTCACCGCCTCGTATCTGGGCGAGACGCTCCCCCACCCGGTCGGCAAGGGCTCGGGGCAGTTATCGCTCAACGCCGGCCAGCTCGAGGAAGACGCGGCGGCCGGGCTCGCGTTTACGGTGCTGAAGACGGTGATTGCCGAGGACGCGACGGGCGCGCAAGCGATGAGGGCCTGGGCGATTCACGAGACGCGGATGCGCGTGGAGCGCCGCCCGGCGGTCGACGGTCGATTGGGTTGGACGGTGACATGGAAGGGACGCGGGTGGGACCGGTCGCTCGCGGACTACCTGGCTTTGGTTCGCGCCGGCAGAGACTTGACGCGCGCCGGACGACTACTGGTCGTGCCGTCGGTCAAGTACCATCTCCCGCGGCTGACCGAGCCGTTTCGCGAGGCCGAGTACCGCCACACGACGGGGGCGATCGCCGGCGCGTGGGGCGAGCCGCCCCTGCTCGTCGAAAAGGACTTCTCGCCCACGCTCGCTGGCGACGCCCTAGCCGACGACCATGCGCAGATCCTGCGCTGGCTCGCCGAGGTGCCGCGCCGCATCCGCGAGGCGGCGCCGATTCCAGTGCGGGTGGCGGTGAAGCTCATGAACGCGCGCTTCGACGATGAGTTTCAGGTGGAGATGATGCGCGCCACTCGCGATGCGGACACGCTGGTCTGCTGTAACCGGCTGTTCGATTCGCAACTGGGCCTAGCCTACGGTGGATGGGACTTGAGCGACAGAAATCTCCGTGTCTTGAACCTCTACCGACCGCTACCGACCTCTACCGACCTCTCCAACCTCTCCGGCACCGGCAACATCCACTCCGGCCGCCTGGTCCTCGAGTACGCCCGCCGCGGATGTTCGAGCGTGCAGTTGCACACCTTTTTCCAGCTGCCGCTGTCGGAGTATCCCGCCCGCAATGGCTCCCGCACGCAGCGCGCACTCCATGCGCTGGTGTTCCATCCCCGAGAAGGCTTGATCGCCGGGATGCTCGAGCTCGAGCAGCGCGGCGAGCTGGCGCGGCGCGACGGGGAGTTGCATTTCCTCGACCTGGCGGGGTGATGCGGATCGCGCGCATTGAGCTGCTCGAGCTCACGCTCCCGTTCCTCGAGCCGTTCATCATCTCGGGAGGTCGCATCGACGCGCGCCGCTCGGTGGTGGTCGTGCTGCACGACGACGCCGGGCACCTGGGATACGGCGAGGCGGCCCCCGACGAGCTGCCGTTCTATTCCGAAGAGACACTGGCCAGCGCGCGCGAGCTGATCACCCGGCTCCTCGTCCCCCGCATCGCCGGCCGGGAGTTCGCCTCACCGGAAGCGGTGGACGAGGCGTTGCGCGCGGGTGTTCGCGGCAACCCATTCGCGCGGGCCGGCATCGAGACGGCGGCGTGGGATCTGGAAGCCCATCGCCGTGGCACGGGACTCGCCCAGCTCGTCGCCGAGCGGCTCGGTGTCGCGCCGGCGGCGAGCTTCCCGTGCGGAGTGGCGCTCGGCATCCCCGAAGATCGCCGACCGGAGACCCTCACGAGCCGCGTGTACCAGGCGCTCGAGCACGGCTACCGCCGGGTGAAGATCAAGGTGGCGCCGGGTTGGGACGAGGTGGCCGTCCGGGCCGCCCGCGCCGGGATGGCCGGAACGGATCTGCCGCTCACGGTTGACGCCAACGGTGCCTACGCGTGGCCCGACGACGAGCGACCGTTGCGCGCGCTCGACGCTGCCGGACTGCTCTACATCGAGCAGCCGCTCGCTCCCGACGAGCTGGTAGGCCACGCGCGCCTCGCGCACGCCCTCACCACACCCGTGTGTCTGGACGAGACGCTGCGCGACGCGCGCGCGGCGCGGCAGATCGTCGCGCTCGATGGACCGATGGTGTGGAACATCAAGGTGCATCGGATCGGCGGCCTGGCGGAGGCATGCCGCATCTATCGCGTGGCGGCGGAGTGCGGCGCCAAGCTCTGGGCCGGCACCATGCCCGAGTCGGGGATCGGCTCGCACCCGGGGATCGCCATCGCGGCCCTGCCGCTGTGCGTATTCCCGTCGGACCTCGAGCCGAGCGCCCGCTGGTTCGGGCGCGGCGTGGACGTGGTCAAGCTGACCATGAGCAAGGACGGTCGCATGGCTGTCCCGGGCGTCTCCGTCGCGCGCCTGCTCGATCGCGCGCGTCTCGCCGCGGCGACGCGAACCCTTTAGCGGGGAGAGAACCGTGGCTCGTGTGTGTCGAATCGCGCTACTCGCGGCCGTGCTGGCCGGGGTGGGCGAATGGAGTGCGGCGCAGCAATACGACCCGGCGCTGTTCGCCAGGATGCGCTGGCGCGCATTGGGACCGTTTCGCGGCGGCCGCACCGTCGCGGCTGTGGGCGTGCCGGGGAGGCCGGCGCTGCTCTACATCGGCGTGAACAACGGGGGCGTGTGGCGCAGCGATGACTACGGACGCACCTGGACCCCGCTGTTCGATGACCAGCCGACTGGATCTATCGGCGCGATCGCGGTCGCCCCGTCGGATCCGCGCACCATCTATGTGGGGAGCGGCGAGGGACTGCAGCGTCCCGATCTGTCGGTGGGCGACGGCGTCTACAAGTCCAGCGACGGTGGCGCCACCTGGCGTCACGTCGGCTTGAGCGACGGTCAACAGATCCCGGCGATCGTGGTGGATCCGCGCGACGCGAATCACGTGCTCGTCGCCGTCCTTGGGCATCCCTACGGTCCCAATGTGGAGCGCGGCGTGTTTCGCTCCACGGACGGCGGCACCACCTGGCAGAAGGTGCTCTACACCGACGAGAACACCGGCGCCGTGGACCTGGCGCTCGACCCTGCGAATCCGGACACGGTGTTCGCCGTGCTGTGGGCGGCGCGGCAGGCGCCGTGGGAGATCGGGAGCTCCTGGACCCTGTCGGGGTCGAACGGGCTGTACAAGTCGGCCGACGGGGGAGCGACGTGGCGCCGCACGGGTGCCGGGTTGCCCACCGCGGCGGACGGTCTCGGCCGCATCGGGCTCGCGACGTCGGCGAGCGCGCCGGCCCGGATGTACGCAGTCGTCGGTGCCACGAAGGGAGGGGGATTGTACCGCTCCGATGACGCGGGTGAGCAGTGGCGGCTGGTCAACGCGGACGGCCGCCTGTGGGGACGGGATGGCGACTTCAACGAGGTCAAGGTCGATCCCGCGAATCCTGACGTCGTCTATGTGGCGAACGTCGTCACCTGGAAGTCCGTGGATGCCGGACGGACGTTCACCGCGTTCCGCGGGGCACCCGGCGGCGACGACTACCATCGGCTGTGGATCGACCCCGAGGATCCCAAGATCATTCTGCTCGCCGGCGATCAGGGAGCGGTCGTGACCGTGAACGGGGGCGAGAGCTGGAGCTCGTGGTATAACCAGTCCACCGCCCAGTTCTACCACGTCGCGACCGATCACCGGTTTCCGTACTGGGTGTACGGCGGGCAGCAGGAGAGCGGCTCGGCCGGCATCGTGAGCCGCGGCGACGACGGGCAGATCACCTTCCGGGAGTGGCACCCCGTGGGGGTCGAAGAATACGGCTACGTCGCTCCGGATCCGTTGCATCCCAACCTCGTGTACGGCGGCCGGGTGACCCGGTTCGACTGGAACACCGGGGCGGTCGCGGACGTCGCTCCGGAGCCCGTGCGCGTGGGCACGTACCGCTGGGTGCGGACCATGCCGCTGATGTTCTCTCCCGTCGACCCGCGCGTGCTGTACTTCGGTACCAACGAGCTGCTCCAGACGAGCGACGGCGGACGCCGCTGGCAGACGATCAGCCCCGACCTGACGCGCCCGAGCTACGCGATGCCCGCGACCCTCGGGGCGTTTACCGCGCTCGACCCCGAGAAGGGGAAGCATCGTGGCGTGATCTACACGATCGCGCCCTCCCCCCGCCGGCTGGGGCTGCTCTGGGCGGGTACGGATGACGGACTCATTCACGTGACCCATACGGGCGGCCGCACCTGGACCGACGTCACGCCGCCCGCCCTCACGCCGTGGAGCAAGGTCTCGTTGCTCGAGGCCTCGCACTTCGACACGCTCGTGGCGTACGCGGCGGTGAACCGATTCCGGCTCGACGACCTGCGGCCGCACGTCTATCGCACGCGCGACGGTGGAAAAACGTGGACGGAAGTCGTCGAAGGAATGGCGGCGAACGCCGTCGTGAACGCCGTCCGGGAAGACCCCGAGCGGCGTGGCTTGCTGTTCGCGGGAACGGAGGCGGGCGTCTACGTGTCGTTCGACGCTGGCGACCGCTGGCAGGCGTTGCGCCTCAACCTGCCGGCCACCTCGGTGCGCGACCTCGTAGTGCACGACAGCGATCTCGTCGTCGCCACCCACGGGCGCGGATTCTGGGTGCTCGACGACATCACGCCGTTGCGCCAGATCGCGAGCGCCGCCGCCGCCCCGGAGGCCTATCTCTATCGGCCGGCCGGGGCGGTGCGGGTCCGCTGGAACGAGAACACCGACACGCCGCTGCCGACCGACGAGCCGGCGGCCAAGAATCCGCCGGACGGCGCGCTCATCGACTATTACCTGC
>Ga0079222_10000223_pt1 | contig 11949 bp, 12 predicted proteins | sample GAPlitter_FD_75070 | JGI IMG/M metagenome (GOLD analysis project Ga0079222, IMG submission 75070) | Agricultural soil microbial communities from Georgia to study Nitrogen management - GA Plitter | ecosystem: Environmental > Terrestrial > Soil > Agricultural land | place: USA: Georgia...
AGCATTCGTCGAGCGCATGAACCAGGAGGCGGCGCGCCTCGGCATGGCGGGGACGCACTTCACGAATGCGACCGGCCTCGCCGATCCGCAGCACTATTCGACGGCTGCCGACATGGCGCGGCTCACCGCGGCGCTGATCCGCGACTTTCCCGAGTACTACCCGCTCTATTCTCAGAAGGAATTCCGCTACAACAACATCACGCAGTCGAATCGCAACCGGCTGCTGTGGACCGACCCGTACGTCGACGGCGTGAAGACGGGCCACACGGACGCCGCCGGCTGGTGCCTCGTCGCATCGGCGAAGCGCGGCGATCGCCGGCTGGTTTCGGTCGTGCTCGGCGCGGGCTCCGATTCGGCGCGCGCCGCCGAGAGCCAGAAGCTCTTGAACTGGGGCTTCCAGGCGTTCGACACGGTGTCGCTCTACCAGTCCGGCAAGCCGGTGACGACGCTGCGCGTGTGGAAGGGCGCGAAGCACGACGTCACCGCAGGCTTCGTCGCCGATCGCTATCTGACGCTGCCGAAGGGCAAGGCCGACAAGCTGGCGCTCACGCTCGAATCGAAGGACCCGCTCGTCGCACCCGTGCTGAACGGCCAGGCCGTCGGCACTGTGAAGGTCGCGCTCGAAGGCAAGCCCGTGGCGCAGTTTCCGCTGATCGCGCTCGAGGAAGTGCCGCTCGCGAACTTGTTCGGCCGGGCGGTGGATACGGTGAAGTTGTGGTTTGCCCGCTAGCCCCCAGACTCCAGTCCCTGTCCGCGACCATGCCCGACCCCCAGATCGTCTACCTGAACGGCGAGTTCCTGCCGCTCGCCAATGCGAAGATCTCCGTGCTCGACCGCGGGTTCATCTACGGCGACGGCGTGTACGAGGTAATCCCCGTCTATGCGCGCAAGCCGTTCCGGATGCCGCACCATTTGAAGCGGTTGCAGTACAGCCTCGACGGCATCCGGCTCGCCAATCCGCATGCGGACCGCTGGGAAGCGCTGATCGCCGATCTCGTCGCGCGCCAGCCGTTCGACGATCAGGCCGTTTATCTGCAAGTCACCCGCGGCGTCGCGAAGCGCGACCACGCGTTCCCGCAAGGCGTCGCGCCGACCGTGTTCATGATGAGCAATCCGCTCGTGCTGCCCACATCCGAGCAGGTCGAGCGCGGTGTCGCCGTCGTCACCGCGCAGGACAACCGGTGGCTGCGCTGTGATTTGAAGACGACGTCGCTGCTCGGCAACGTGCTGATGCGCCAGCTGGCGGTCGACCAGGGCGCCGTCGAGACGGTGATGTTCCGCGACGGGCACCTGACCGAGGCGTCGGCGTCGAACGTGCTGATCGTGCGCGACGGCGTCATCCTCGCCCCGCCCAAGGACAACCAGATCCTCCCAGGCATTACGTACGACGCGACGCTCGACATTGCGCACGACATCGGCGCGCCGGTCGAGGTGCGCGCGATCGCACACGCCGAGGCGATGAGCGCACAGGAGATGTGGCTGTCGTCGTCGTCGAAGGAAGTCCTCGCGGTCACGCACATCGACGGAAGGCGCTTCGGCGACGGCGTCCCCGGGCCGCTGTTCCGTCGCGTCTGGGCGGCGTTCCAGCAGCGTAAGAAGGGGTAGCGCCTCGCTCGCGCGGCCGCGAGCCGATCCGGCGTCAGCTGTTCGACTTGACGTCGCCTTCGGTGGCGACCGGCCAGGTCGCCGCGAAACGTCCCTGCTGGAATACGAGCCCGCGGCCGTGCGCGCGCTCGACGGTGATGACCTCGCCGATGAAGACGACGTGGTCCCCTGCGCGATGGCGCGCGTGCTGGCGGCATTCGAACCAGGCGACGCAGCCGTCGATCAGCGGCGCGTCCGACCAGCCGAGGCGAAACGGCACACTCGCGAAGCGATCGGCATGCGGGCGCGAGAACCGGCGCGCGAGGTCGACCTGCGCGGCGGCGAGCACGTTGATCGCATAGCGCTCGGCGGCGTCGAACACGGCGAGGCTCGCCGAGCGCTGCGAGATCGTCCACAGAACGAGCGGCGGGTCGAGCGACACCGAGCTGAAGGAGTTGGCGGTAAAGCCCACGTAGCGATCGTGTGCGGCGCGCGCGCACACGATCGTGACGCCGGTCGCGAACTGCGCGAGCGCATCGCGCAGCTGCCGCTCGTTGAACGCGGGCGTCCCCTCGCCCGCGTGCCGGCCATGGCTCGACATTCCGGAACTCTAGCGCAAAGCCCGCGACGCACGCGGGTCGCAGACGGGTCGTCGTCGCTCTTGATAAACTCCGAGCTCCTGCTCGCAACCCGCACCGCACGACAAGATGCCGGACACGCTGCAGAAGCTCATCGCGAACCGCTACGCGGGTCGCGATCTTCCCATCGCCTTGGTGTTGCCCGACGGCGCGCGCGTGCCGCTATCCTCCGACCCTGAGGTCGACGTCAGGGCGCGCACGTTGGCAGGTCTCAAAGCGCTTGCCGCTCCCGCGCTGGGGCGACTCGCGCGCGCCTACGTGCACAACGACGTCGACTTCTCAGGCAGCGCGCGCCGCGTGCTGTCGATCGCCGAGCGCATGGTCGGCGCCATCGACCACGGTCGCGACGGCACGCGCGGACGGCTGCTGTCGTACGTGCATCGCCGCCGCGGGAACCGGCGCAACATCTCGCACCACTACGACGTCTCGAATGCTTTCTACCGGCTGTGGCTCGACGCGCGGATGGTCTATTCGTGCGCGTACTTCCGCAATGCGGACGACTCGCTCGACGATGCGCAGACGCAGAAGCTCGATCACATCTGCCGCAAGCTGCGGCTCGCACCCGGCGAGCGCTTCCTCGACATCGGCTGCGGCTGGGGTGCGTTGATCTTCCGCGCCGCCGAGGAATACGGCGTGCAGGCGAAAGGCGTCACGCTGTCGCGCAATCAATACGAGCACGTGCGCGAGCAGATCCGCGTGCGCGGGCTCGGCGACCGCGTGCGCGTCGAGCTCGTCGACTACGCGGACCTTCCCGAGAAGGAAGCCTACGAGAAGATTGCGAGCGTCGGCATGTTCGAGCACGTGGGGCCGCGCAACTACGGCCGCTACTTCGGCAAGATCCGCGACCTGCTGGTCCCGGGCGGGCTCGTGCTCAATCACGGCATCACGCACAACACGCTCGGCAATCACAGCCTCGGCAGCGGCATCGGCGCGTTCGTCGAGGAGTACGTGTTCCCGGGCGGGGCGCTCGCGCACGTCTCGCGCGTGATCGAGGGGCTCGCCGCGCAGGGGCTCGAGGTCGTCGACGGCGAGGCGCTGCGCGAGCATTACGCGAAGACGCTGTGGCACTGGGTCGAGCGGCTGGAGGCGCACGCCGAGGCGGCGCGCGCCGAGGTGGGTGAGGAGAAATACCGGGTCTGGCGCATCTACATGGCCGGCTCAGCGCACGCGTTCGACCGCGGCTGGCTGTCGCTGTGGCAGCTGCTCGCCGGCAAGCCGCTCGCCGATGGGCGCCTGCCGCATCCGCTCACGCGCGACTACATGTATTCGGTGCCGGAGGTGTAATTCGCAGTTCGGTGTCGGAGGTGTAATTCGCAGTTCGGTGTCGAAGGCGATTCGCCCGGCGGTTGCGCCAACGGATCGTCGAGCGTCCGAATGGCACCTCCGACATCGAATTGCGGGCACGGAATTTCGCACCTCCGATCCGATGGCTTGCAACGGCGGCGGGCGGGCCGCATATTCCGTGGAATCGTCGCCGGGAGCCTCACCACCCGGCCCGGAGCCGCCATGAACGCACCTTCCCCCGCCCCCGTCGCCGCGCAGGTCAGCCTGCTCGAATTCCCGTGCGCGTTCCCCATCAAGGTGATGGGCCGCCGCGAGGACGGCTTCGCGCAGGCGATCGTCGACGTCGTCTGCCGGCACGCGCCCGATTTCGATCCGGCAATGCTCGAAATGCGTACGTCGAGCGCGGGTAACTACCTCTCGGTAACCGCCACGGTCAACGCGACGTCGCGCGAGCAGCTCGACGACCTGTATCGCGAGCTGTGCGCACACCCGATGGTCGCGATGGTTTTGTGACCGGCGCGACGGTGCGCGCGCTCGGCCGCACCGATTACGTCGTCACCTGGCGTGCGATGCAGGCGTTCACCGATGCGCGCACTGCCGACACCGCAGACGAGATCTGGCTCACGGAGCACGAGCCGGTCTACACGCTCGGCCTCGCCGGCCGCCGTGAGCACGTATTGCGCGACAACGGCATTCCCGTCCTCAAGGTCGATCGCGGTGGACAGGTGACCTACCACGGCCCCGGGCAGGTCGTCGTCTATCTGCTGTACGACCTGCGGCGCGCGAAGCTCGGCGTGCGCGACATGGTACGGCGCATGGAGACGGCGGTGGTAGCATGGCTCGGGGCGTGCGACGTGCGCGCGTACGGCAAGCCGTCCGCGCCGGGTGTGTACGTCGAGCGCGACGGCACCGAGGCGAAGATCGCCGCGCTCGGCCTCAGGGTTCGCAACGGTTGCACGTACCACGGCATCGCGATCAACCTCGACATGAACCTCGCGCCCTTCGACGACATCGATCCCTGCGGCTATCCCGGGCTGCGCGTCACGCAGCTGGCCGAGTTCGGCGTCGGGCGCACGCCCGAAGACGCTGGTCGCGAGCTCGCGCCGCTGCTCGCATCGGCGCTGGCGACGTGATGACGACGCCCTCTGACGTCGACGATGTTTCGGCAACCGGGCAAGCGGCGTCCAATACACGCGCGCCCGATGTTCCGCGCAACGATGCCGGCGTGAAGCACAAGGGCGCTGCCAAGACCGCGCGCATCCCCATCAAGGTCGTCGAGACCCCCCGGCTTCGCAAGCCCGAGTGGATCCGCGTGCGCGCACCGTCGTCGCCGCGCTTTCACGAGATCAAGCGGATCCTCCGCGAGCATCGTCTGCACACGGTGTGCGAGGAAGCGTCGTGTCCGAACATCGGCGAATGCTTCGGCAAGGGCACGGCGACGTTCATGATCATGGGCGACATCTGCACGCGCCGCTGCCCGTTCTGCGACGTCGGCCACGGCCGTCCGCTGCCGCTCGACGCCGAGGAGCCGACGAACCTCGCGAAGACGATCGCCGCGCTGCGCCTGCGCTACGTCGTCATCACCAGCGTCGATCGCGACGACTTGCGCGACGGCGGCGCGCGGCATTTCGTCGACTGCATCCGCGCGGTGCGCGCTCGTTCGCCGCAGACACAGATCGAGGTGCTGGTGCCCGACTTCCGGGGGCGCCTCGACCGCGCCCTCGACATCCTGGGCGCCGCGCCACCCGACGTGATGAACCACAACCTGGAGACCGTGCCGCGCCTCTACCGGCAGGCTCGGCCCGGGTCGGATTACGCGCATTCACTCGCGCTGCTCGCGCGGTTCAAGGAACGGTTTCCGGCGATTCCGACCAAGTCCGGGCTCATGGTCGGCCTCGGCGAGACCGACGACGAGATCGTCGCGACGATGCGCGACATGCGCGCGCACGCGATCGACATGCTGACGATCGGCCAGTACCTGCAGCCGACGCCGCAACACCTGCCGGTGCTTCGCTACGTGCATCCCGACACGTTCACGCGCTTCGAGCACGAAGCCTACGCACTGGGCTTCCGGCACGCAGCCGTAGGCGCGCTCGTGCGCTCGTCCTACCACGCCGATCGGCAGGCCGAAGAGGTGCTCGCCGCCGATTGAAGCGCGCGGGACACTGCGCCCGTGGTTGAGCGGCCGGCGCGGTTTATCGGCGTCAAGTTTCGCCGGGCGGCTTCGCGCCGTTCGGCCACAGGATCCACATCTCACCCTGCTGGCGCATCCGCCCGGCCTGCTCGCCCGCCTCCGCGCCGAATCCCCAGAAGAAATCGGCGCGGATCGCGCCGCGAATCGCGCCGCCGGTATCCTGCGCCATCACGAGCCGGCGCAGCGGCTCGTCCGATAACGGCCGAGTCGTCGCGAGGAACACTGGCGTACCGAGCGGTATCGCGCGCGGGTCGACCGCGACGGTGCGACCGGCGAGCAGCGGAACACCGAGGCTGCCGAGCGGCCCGTCGATGCGCGCCTCGAGCGATCCCGCTGCAGGGGGCGGCACTTCGCGGAAGAAGACGTAGCTCGGGTTCTCGTCGAGCAGCGCCGGCAATTCCGCCGGATGGTCGCGGCCCCACTGGCGAATGCGCTGCATCGACGCCTGCTCGACCGCGAGTTCGCCGCGCTCGATCAGCACTTGCGCGACCGAGCGGAACGGCTGGCCGTTCTGGTCCGCGTAGCCGACGCGCATCGTGCCGCCCTCGGCGAGCGCGACGCGTCCCGACCCCTGGATCTGCAGGAAGAACGCGTCGAGCGGATCGGTGACGTAGACGAGCTCCTTGCCGGCGACGTGCGCCCGGCCGGCGTCGATGTCCGCGCGCGGCCAGTACGGCACGACGCGCCGGCCGTCGAGGCGGCCGCGCACGCGCTTGCCTTTCAATTCCGGATAAAGGTCCGACAGCTCGACGACGAGCAGGTCGTCGGGCGGCGCATACAGCGGCACCGTGTAACCGGGCGCATAAGTGCGCGAGCCTTGGAGCAGCGGCTCGTAATAGCCGGTGACGAGGCCGCGCTCGCTTCCGTCGCTGGCGCGCACGCGGTACGGCGTAAAATGGCTTTCGAAGAAACCGCGCACCGCACCGGGCGCCTGCTCGTCGACGGCGTCAGCGTCCGCGCACGGTGCCTGCCAGACGCGCTGCGCCCGCGCGACGAGTGCCTCGCAGCCCACGCGAAACGCGGGCCACGCGGCCTCGACCCGATCGTCGCTCCACCCCGGCAGCTCGGCGAACGTCGTCGCAGAGAAGAGTGCGCGCGCAGGCGGTGCCGGGGGCACCGGGGGCGGCGTCACGCAGCCGCCGAGAATCGCGAGCGCCGTCGCGAGCGCGAGTCGAAGCGTCGCACGCGTACCGCGCAATACCGAGTGCGCTGCGCGCGAACGCACGCCGCCGCGCCGCGGCGCAACCGCATGGAGGGACGTCGGTGGGCTGGCTGTTGCTCGAGTCGCTGGTGGCGCTGTTGATCCTGATCGCGATCGTCGGCTGGACGATGACGTCGCGTACGGGCCGGCGGCACCAGCGCCGCGACGACGACTGACGGCGGCGCGCGCGAGCGCGGCGTTGCGGCGGCTCAATGCAGCGTGCGCGGGATCGACAGCGTGAACGGCGGGATCGGCACGTCGAACGCGAGCCCGTCCTCGGCGACCATGTGATACGAGCCTCGCATCGTGCCCACCGACGTGGGAATGCTCGCGCCGCTCGTGTACTCGAAGCTCTCGCCGGGCCGCAAGACCGGCTGCTTGCCGACGACGCCCTGTCCCTTCACCTCCTGCACGCGATGCTCGGCGTCGGTGATGATCCAGTGGCGGCTCACCAGTTGTGCCGACACGCTGCCCGTGTTGGTCACGGTGATCGTGTAGGCGAACACGAAATGGTTCTTCTCGGGATCCGACTGCTCCGGAAGAAACGTAACTTTCGGCGAGACGGTGATCTCGTAACGTTTAGGCTCCGCCATGGCTTGACACAGGCTGATTCCGAACCCCGACCGCGGGGGCATCGCGCGTTCGCGCCCGGACGCGAGCGCCGCGCGATCTTTTCTGCGATTATAGTCCTCGATGAACCGCATCCACCGCATCGCGCCGTCACTGCTGTCCGCCGATTTCGCCCGCCTCGGCGAGGAAGTGCGCGCCGTGATCGACGCCGGCGCCGACATGATCCACGTCGATGCAATGGACAACCACTACGTGCCGAACCTTACGGTGGGGCCGCTCGTCTGCGCGGCGATCCGACCGTACGCGAGCGTGCCGATCGACGTGCACCTGATGGTGAAGCCGGTCGATCGGATCGTGCCCGATTTCGCACAGGCCGGCGCCACGTACGTGAGCTTCCATCCCGAGGCGTCCGAGCACATCGACCGCACGATCGGCCTTATTCACGAGCACGGCTGCAAGGCGGGTCTGGTGTTCAACCCGGCGACGCCGCTCGACTGGCTGATGCACACGCTCGACAAGCTGGACCTGGTGCTGATCATGTCGGTCAATCCCGGCTTCGGCGGACAGTCGTTCATCCCTCACGCACTCGACAAGGTCAAGGCGGCGCGGCGGCTCGTCGACGCCGCGAGTGAGCGCACCGGGCGCCAGATCCTGTTGGAGGTCGACGGCGGCGTCAAGGTCGACAACATCGCGAGCATCGCCGCCGCCGGTGCGGACACGTTCGTCGCCGGCAGTGCGATTTTCGGGAAGCCGGACTACCGTGCGACGATCGCCGCGATGCGCGAAGCGCTTGCACGCGGCGCTGGCACGACATGATCACCGAGCCGGAGTTTCGCGCGCTCGCCGCGCAAGGCTACAACCGCATTCCGCTCGTGCTCGAGTCGTTCGCCGACCTCGACACGCCGCTGTCGCTTTATTTGAAGCTCGCGCAGCAGCGCTACACGTTCCTGCTCGAGTCGGTCGTCGGCGGCGAGCGCTTCGGCCGCTACTCGTTCATCGGCCTGCCCGCGAAAGTGCGATTGCGCATCAAGGGCACGCAGGTCGAAGTCGAGGACGCGGGCGGCGTCATCGAGCGACACGACGGCGATCCGCTCGCGTTCCTGCGCGAGTTTCTCGGCCGCTTTCGCGCAGCGCCGCAGCCGGGGCTGCCACGCTTCTGCGGCGGTCTCGCCGGTTATTTCGGCTACGACACCGTGCGCCACATCGAGCCGAGGCTCGGTGCGCGCAAGCCGGGGCGGGGCGGCACGCTCGACGACCTGCCCGACATGCTGCTGCTGCTGACCGACGAGCTCGCAGTGATCGACAACCTCGCCGGCAAGATCTACCTGATCGTGTACGCCGATCCGGGCGAGGCGGACGCGTACGAGCGCGCGCAGGAGCGGTTGCAGCAGCTGCGCCGCGCGTCGCGCGCGCCGGTCACCATTCCCTATCAGGCGCCCACCGCCGTGACGCGCGCCGAAAGCGAGACGGGCGCCGATGCGTTCGAAGCCGCCGTGCGACGGGCCAAGGACTACATCGCCGCCGGCGACGTCATGCAGGTCGTGCTGTCGCAACGGATGCAGCTGGCGTTCGCGGCATCGCCGCTGTCGCTGTACCGCGCACTGCGCTCGCTCAACCCGTCACCGTACATGTTCTATTACGACTTCGGCGACTTCCATGTCGTCGGGGCGTCGCCCGAAATCCTCGTGCGCAAGGAAGGCGCGACGGTGACGCTGCGCCCGATCGCGGGCACGCGGCCGCGCGGGGCGACGCGCGACGCGGACGAGCGGCTTGCCCACGAGCTCGCGAGCGACCCGAAGGAGATCGCCGAGCACGTGATGCTGCTCGATCTCGGGCGCAACGACGTCGGCCACGTCGCGTCGATCGGCAGCGTGCGCGTGACCGAGCAGATGACGATCGAGCGCTACTCGCACGTCATGCACATCGTGTCGAACGTCGAGGGCACGCTGCCGCCCGGCACCTCGAGTTTCGACGTGCTCGCCGCGAGCTTTCCTGCAGGCACGGTGAGCGGTGCGCCGAAGGTGCGTGCGATGGAGATCATCGACGAGCTCGAGCCGTCGGCGCGCGGCGTGTACGCGGGAGCGGTCGGGTACGTGAGCTTCCAGGACGACATGGACCTCGCGATCGCGATTCGCACGGCCGTCCTGCGCGACGGCGTGCTGTACGTGCAGGTGGGCGCCGGCATCGTGCACGACTCGGTTCCGCAATCCGAGTGGCAGGAAACATTGAACAAGGCACGAGCGGTGCTCCGGGCCGCGGAGCTCGTGCAGCTCGGTCTCGACGCCGAGGCGTGAAGCGCGCGAATTCGGCGAAGCGCGCATAATCCGCTTCCGGCGGCAGGAATTACGCGGACGTGTAAAACCTGCGGCCGGAGGTGGCAGCGGCAAGCCTTCGCGCCATTGATTTGGCGAGACATTTCCCGGCGGGGGAACTGGCACGTGCGCTGCTCGATCGAACCAGGTTCCGCCGTTTCAATCGATCCCATGGACAAAGTCGAACTACGTGCCGCTGCGCGCGCCGTGATGCGTTCGTCGCATCGCCTCGATGCCCCCGACCAGACGCTTCCGCGCACCTCGCGCGAGCAGGCGTCTGTCAAATCGCCGCCGCGGCGTGCGCGCGAGCGCAGCGTGCCGCCGCTCGACAAGGCGCGCGCGCGCCAGGCGTGCGCGCCGATGGGTACGCTGCATTCCATCGTCGTGACGGTCAACGCGCACAAGCGCCGCCGCACCTGGTACATCATCGATCCCGACCGCGCGATGTCGGCGCAATACGCGGCGGCGGGCTTCGATCTCACGCCCGGCTGCAAGGTCCTGGTCGATGCCGAGGCCATGCGGCCGGTCGCGCTCGTCGACTTCGATCCTGCGGTGAGCGCGCAGGACGGCTCGCCGATGCCGCACGGGTTCAATCCGTATTTCGACCTGCCCGCGGGCTGAGGCGATGAACGCATCGGGTGAACATCCCACGCTTTCGACTGTCGCCGCTGCGCTGCGCCCCGAGCGGGAGTGATTCGCGCTCGGGGCGGCCCTTCGCGATCATGTCATGCGCCACGAATCGGCCGAAGTCGCCGGTAGCCGCGTTCGCATCGGATACACGATCGACTTGCACTACGAGGTCCTCGGAACCGCCGATTTCCTGTTCAACATCCACGCGTCGCGCGAAGGCCGCCAGCGTGTGCTCCGCGAGGCGGTGATCGTCGAGCCGGCGCTCGAGTGGCGCGTAGACACGGAGCCGTCGCTCGGCAATCGCCTGTTGCGGCTGCACGCGGAGGCCGGCTCTCTGGACGTCCGCTACGTCGCCGCGGTCGAAGTCGAGCATTACATGGCCGAGCCCGCGCACGTGGTCGCGGCGCCGATCGCCGACCTGCCCGCGCAGGTGATCCGTTTCCTGTGGCCGAGCCGCTATTGCCAGGCCGACCAGGTGCAGGCACTCGCGTGGCGCGAGTTCGGCCATATGGCGCCGGGCCACGAGCAGGCGGAGGCCGTGGGTCGCTGGGTGCGCTCGCACGTGAAGTTCCAGGTTGGCACGTCCACGGTGGCGACGTCGGCGCTCGAAACGCTCGAGCACGGTGCGGGCGTGTGCCGCGATTTCGTCCACGTCACGATCGCGCTGCTGCGCGCGCTCAATTATCCGGCGCGCTTCGTGAGCGGCGTCGACTACGGCGCCGACGAGTCGCTCGGTCCGCCGGATTTTCACTCGTACGTCGAGGCCTGGATCGGCGATCGCTGGTGGCTGTTCGACCCGACCGGCATCACGCCGTTGACGGGATTGATCCGCATTGGAACGGGACGCGACGCTGCCGACGTCGCTTTCGCCACGATGTTCGGTGCCGTGCGAGGCGGCGCGCCGAAGGTCGCGTTCGCGGCGGCCGACGATCCGTCGGCCGGGATCGCGCGTCCGCAACCGACGCGCCTCGCCGTCTCGACCGCCGATCTCTGAAGCGCCCGGACTCGTAGGACTGCCGGCGACAGCGTCGCCGCGCGCGCGCCGACTTCACGAACCGGCCTGCGCCGACTGCGCAGGCGCAACCGCCGCCGCACAATGCCTCCACGAAAACGCCGCCCGCGGCGCGACCCGGACTCCTTGCGAGCGGGCGCCAAGGGGCGTCGATGAAGCGAGGAGGTTTCATGGGTACACAGCAACGCCGGCAGGGACACGATGGGCAGGACAGTCGCCAGCAGAGTCAGCAAGGCGACGGGCGCCCGCAGCAGGAGCGTGATCTGCAGCGCGACAAGCAGAGCGATCGCGGGCAGCAGCGTCAACAGGGCGCCGAGCCCGGGCGCGACCAGCAGCACGCGGGCGAACCTGGCAGCCTCGAGGGCGAGGGCCGTCGGCAGGACCAGCAGAATGTATACGGCGAAGGCAATTACGCGGCGTCGCGCCAGTACAACGAAGCCACGAAAAACTTCGCGCAGTCCGGGCGTGCCGAGCCGGCCGCACGTGCTGCCGCGCCGCGCTCCGAGTCCGAGGCACGCGAGATG
>Ga0079222_10000224_pt1 | contig 11938 bp, 11 predicted proteins | sample GAPlitter_FD_75070 | JGI IMG/M metagenome (GOLD analysis project Ga0079222, IMG submission 75070) | Agricultural soil microbial communities from Georgia to study Nitrogen management - GA Plitter | ecosystem: Environmental > Terrestrial > Soil > Agricultural land | place: USA: Georgia...
AGCAGCTCGCGGACAGCATCGAAGCGAAAGAGGACCAATGAAGAAGATTCTTCAGCTCACGCTCGGTATCATCACCAGCGTCGGCGGGTTCCTAGAGATCGGCTCGGTGACTACGGCAGCACAGGCAGGCGCGTCATTCGGATACCAGCTCCTCTGGGCGATTTTGCTCGGCACCATCTGCCTGATTTTTTTGATCGAGATGTCCGGGCGCCTCTCCGCGGTGAGCAAGCACACCATTGTCGACGCGATGCGTGAGCGCTTCGGCTTTCCGTTCTTCTTTTTCGTGCTCATCGGCATCGTCATCGTCGCGTTTCTGGTTCTTGTCGCCGAGCTCGGCGGAATTGGCTTCGCGCTGCAGATCCCGACCGGAGTAGGATTCCCGGTCTGGGCACTGCCTGTCTCGCTGATCGTCTGGCTCATGATGTGGAAGGGGACCTTCAGTTTGATCGAGAACGGAGCATCGCTCCTCGGACTGATCACTATCTCCTTTGCAATTGCCGCCTGGAAGCTGAACCCTGATTGGTCGCAGGTTGGCTCGGGGATGTTGCCCAGCATGCCAGGGAGCGACAAGGCGAAGTACGGATTTCTCGCGGTGAGCATTCTTGGCGCGTCGATCTCGCCTTACCTCATGTACTTCTACTCTTCAGGGGCGATCGAGGACGAGTGGGATCGCTCCTACATCGGCATGAATCGCATCATCTCCACCTTCGGCATGACCTTCGGCGGATTCCTGTCGATGGCCGTACTGATAGTCTGCGCGCTGGCGTTCCGCCCAGCTGGTGTCCAGGTCGACACTTTCCCGCAGGCAGCGCTGATGATGACGACCATCTTTCCGAAGTGGGGATTTTACTTGTTCGCTTTCTCCATGCTCTTCGCCTGTTTCGGCGCGGCGCTGGAGATCTCCCTCGCGATTGCCTACTTCTTTGCGCAGGGGTTTGGCTGGAACTGGAGTGAGGATCTCGAGCCGTCCAAGGACGCGCGCTTCGCCTTGGTGTACACGATCATCATTTTGATCGCTGCGATCCCGCTGATTCTTCGCGTCGACCCGATCAAAGTGACGATGCTCTCGATGGCGCTTACGAGCGCGACACTGCCGCTCGCCATCGGCCCGTTTCTTTTCCTGATGAACGACCCGATCTATCTCGGAAAATACCGGAACGGCTGGATCAGCAATTCGGTGGTGGCGATCGTGATAATCATTTCATTCGTGCTATCGATCATCTCCATCCCACTACAGATAGTCGGCGGCTGACATGGATCTCATCAGGGATGTCCTCGACAAAAAACTGGTGGACCGCGAAGAGTGCGCCATGGGCCGGGCCAGCGGATTGGTAATCCAGTTCGGTGAGAACACCCAGCCGCACATTACGCACATCCTGATTGGCGGGCCAAGCCTGTGGGCTCGCATTCATCCGGCGCTGGGGAATCTGTCAACGAAGCTGTCGCAGCTCTGGGGTCCAAAGAAAAAAGAACACACCAGAATTCCGTGGTCACGCGTGAAGACCATCGGTAAGGAGATCAAGCTCGATATCGAGGCAAAAGAGAGTGGCGCCATCGACTGGGAGATCTGGATTGCGCGCCACATCATCGAGCGATTGCCGGGCGGCGGATCGGAAGAGGAGGAGTAATGGAGGCGAACATCGAGCTTTTGCTCGGCACCAAAGTCTACGATGCCAACGGCGAGAAAGTCGGTCGCATCGAGGAGTTTCGTGCCGATGAAGACGGCGATGCCTGCCGCATCGAGTCTTATCTGATCGGAGCATCAGCTCTTGTCGAACGGCTTGCGGCGTGGACTCTGATCCGGCCGGTCAAGCGTGCACTAAAGACGCGGCATATCTACTCGGTCTTCGAAGTGCCCTGGCAGGACATGGATCTAAGCGATCCGAAACGGCCGAGGTTGAGAGTCGCCCGCAAGGATTTGCAGCGCGCACGGTGATATTCTCAATAGTATGGGCATAGCGACTATCAATCCTGCCAATGGCCAGACGGTCAAAACCTTTCAGACCCTCTCCGAGCCCGAGATCGACAATGCGCTCGAGCGGGCGCACGACGCATTCGAGAAACATCGTCGCACTTCGTTCGCCGATCGTGCCGCGAAGATGCGGAAGGTCGCCGCCCTGCTCGAGAACGAATGTCGTGAGCTCGGCAGGCTGATGACGGTCGAGATGGGCAAGCCCATCAAAGCGGCGATAGCAGAAGCCGAGAAGTGCGCGACAGCGTGCAACTACTACGCTGAGAACGCCGAAAAATTTCTCGCCAACGAGCCCGTACAGATGGAAGGCGGTGAAAGTTGGATCGCGTTTCAGCCATTGGGTGTCGTGCTCGCGATCATGCCCTGGAATTTCCCGTTCTGGCAGGTGTTCCGCTTCGCTGCGCCGGCGTTGATGGCAGGGAATGTCGGGTTACTGAAACACGCGTCGAATGTCCCGCAGTGTGCGCTGGCAATTGAGAATCTCTTTCGTCGTGCTGGTTTCATCGAGGGCGCTTTTCAGACACTGTTGATTGGAACCGACGCCGTTGAACGGATTATCGCCGACTCACGCACTGCCGCCGTTACGCTGACCGGGAGTGAGGGTGCCGGCCGCGCTGTCGCAGCAGCCGCGGGAAAGAACCTCAAGAAATCCGTCGTCGAGCTCGGCGGCAGTGACCCGTTCATCGTCATGCCGAGTGCGAATTTGGATGATGCTGTTTCGACGGCAGTAACCGCGCGCATGATCAACAACGGTCAATCGTGCATCGCCGCCAAGCGATTCATTGTCCATCAGCAGATTTACGATCGGTTCATCAATGAGTTCGTGAGCCGCGTGTCGAAGGTCCGCGTGGGTGATCCGCTCGACGAAAGCACGGAGCTTGGCCCGCTCGCAACGGGCGCGATCCGTGATGAGCTCGACCAACAGGTTCAGGCTTCGGTCAAACTTGGAGCGCGCGTGTTGACCGGCGGTAAGAAGATCGCTCGCGACGGGTACTTCTATGAGCCGACCGTGATCGCCGACATTCCGCCCTCCGCGCCGGCCGCGCGTGACGAGCTGTTCGGACCCGTAGCATCAGTGATCAAGGCAAAGGACATCGATGACGCTATCCGCATCGCCAACGGCACCAGCTTCGGGCTGGGTGCATCGGCCTGGACGCGCGATCGCCCCGAACAAGATCGGTTCGTCGCCGAGATTCAGTCGGGTCTGGTTTTCATCAACGGCATGGTCGTATCTGATGCACGACTGCCGTTTGGCGGAGTAAAGAATTCAGGATTTGGTCGCGAGCTGGGAGAGTTCGGCATTCGCGAGTTCGTCAACATCAAGAGCGTGCGCGTGATGGCGCCAAAGACTGAAAAGAAAACGGCTACCGAGTAGTCAAAGTTCCATCACCAGCTTGACATCGTCGGCGATCGTCGGCCCCTCGCTTCGACTCGTTAGCCACGATACGGCGAAGAACACCAGAAACGACGCCACCATTGCGACGGCCGACGCAGTGACGCCCGCCGGAAATTTGAACAGCTTGAGATAGGAAGCGGTCTCGAGCGCGAGCGTAATGACCAATCCTGTCACGATCGAAGAAATCGCTCCTGCCTTGGTCGCGCCCTGCCAGTTCAGACCGACCGCGAGTGCCGGCACAAGCGTCGAAGCAAACAGCCCCCACCCAAAGATCCCAAGGAATGCGACCATCGCACCCGATTGCTGCCCCGTTATCGCGGCCGCGATGGCGATGAGAATCGTCACCGCTCTTCCCCACCACAGCTCGTTCTTCACTCGGCGGCCGAGCGCAATCGGTAGATCGTGTGTGACAATAGCGGCGCCGATGTTGATGAAGGAGTTGGCCGCGCTCATTGTGGCGGCGGCGACTCCGGAGAATACGAGTGCGGCTAGCACTATCGGTGTGGCCGTCAGCAAAAGCGCCGGGGTCGCCTGATCCGGACTGGCAAGCGGAGCCAACCTGCCGCTCGCGACGAACGCTTTCACTCCAACTCCCACTCCGAAGTAAAGAAGCAGGACCAGTATGAGGCCGAGCGTTTTGAGCAATGGATACCATTTCAGCTGCAATGGGTCACGTAACATGTAGTACTTGTGGATCGCCTGTGGCTGGCCAAGGGATCCCATCGAGAAAACGAAGAAGAACGACAGCGCAGCCAGCGGTGTGAGTTTTCCCCAGGGGGAAAGAAATACTGGATCGTGTTGAAGGATCGTCTGACTGATTGCGCCCAGTCCGCCGGCGAGCTTGAGCACGAAAACGAACACCAGCACCGACGCGATCCCCATCAACGTTCCCTGAAACACGTCGTTGTAGATGCCGGCGAGAATGCCCCCCGACGCCGAGTAGGCGAGTGTGACTCCCATCCCAATCCAGATTCCCCAGCCAAGACCGACGCCGAAGATCGAATCGATGACGACCCCCATCGCCAGCGCATTGGTCGCCATGTAGCCGATAATGCCGATGAGAATCGCAATCGCCGACACACCCTGCGCGGTGCGCGAGTTGTAGCGTGCGCCGATGGCGTCGGGAACCGTGATCAGCCCTCGTGCCTCGCCAAGCAGTCTCATGCGCTTCGCCAGAACCCACGCTCCCATCACATTGGTTACTGCCGCCGGCAACACGATGAACACCGCACCGAGGCCGGCGGTGTACACGAAGCCCGGACCTCCGATGAATGCGAATCCCGATACCGAGACGGAAACCGACGCTACGGTGAGCGCGACAAGTCCGATCCCTTTGCCCGCGACGAAAAAGTCGTTCGCGGTTCGAGTTCGCCGGGCCGCCCAGATACTGATGCCGACAACGACCGCGAAGTAAGCGAGTCCCACCATGATTACAGCTGGCTGCGCCACGCGGGGCAAAGTCGTTTGCAGCAAGGCGAAAACCGGATTCCTCATCCGTCGAGTCTTTCCTGATTCCGAGTGTTTTCCCGCCCGAGCTCTCGAACCCGCTCGACGTCTTCCGCATTGAGAGTCTGCGTCTCGAACGTCAGTGCGTACGCCACGGGCAGCACTATGATCGGCAGCATGCCAATTCCGTAAATCACGATCGCGGCGCGCGCCGGAAGCCCGAGCCACAGGCTGCTCGTTGGACTTTCCGATGCTGGCAGCATTAGCGCCGAGAGAAATCCGACGATAAGGATCAGCGCGACGAACACGAACGGGATTGTGAGCCTGCCAATGTCTTTGTCCCCGCGAACCGCGCCGAGGATCATGATCGCGGTGAGGGCGATCGGAACGGCGATCGCCGCAATCCAGGGCGCCGACGTCGATGCGCCCTTCGTCACCAACGCCTCGGCGTACGCAAGCGCCATCGCAGCAATCGAGACAAACAGAACGACTACAGCTGCTCGCCTTGGCTTTGTCATAGCAACGCCAACAGGGCAAACGTCGCCAGCCAGTGCTCGCCCATGTAATCACCCGCGACATGGGGCATGCTGGCGGCGAAATGCGTTTCGGCGACTTCGAGCGCAATCGCACGTCGATGGTCGCTCGTCGGCAACGTTTGCGCGATGGACCGCCAGCACCAGGCTCGACTCAGGTTCAGTCCATCCAGATGCGCGATCTTGCCGTCACTGCGATCGCTGACGATCGCGGGTGTGAATAGCGCCGCCGGCTCGCGCTTCTCCATACGCGGGAAGAACTCGCCGAGCCACGCCGGAAATTTGTCGGGGCTCATTACCCGTCGCATGCACTCGGCTTCCATCAACGATGGCGAGAGAAAGTCATCACCACTTGGCTCCCACGCCTGGACATTCCGGTCGGTCGCAAACCAGCGGGCACTTGTCTCGCGCAGTAGAGCGTCGAGCGCGGAATCAGAGATCTCGTGAGCATACTCGAGCGCGAGAGCAACCGCGAACGCGCTGTTGAAGTGAGTACCAACCCGCGTTGGGTACGTCGCCTTCGGCAGGAAGCGCTTGAAACGCTCGGCGAAAGCAGTGGCCAGTGGCTTGAGCGCATCGCGCCAATTTCTTCCAACAGCTTCGCCACGATTTAGCTCCGCGGCGAGCATTAACAGCCACGCCCAGCCGTACGGGCGCTCGAAGGTGGCCCGCAGCGGCTGATTCAGATAGTCGACTTCCACTTTCACTTTTGCCGGCGTCAGCTGCGAGTCGAACAGCTGCCTGATTTCTTTCGATATCTCGAGAGCCGGGAAGAGTCGCTCCACTATCGCCAGCAGCCAATAGCCGTGCACGCATGAATGCCAATCGAAGCTGCCGAAGAAGACCGGGTGCAGCTCCCGCGGTGACTTGAGGTCGTCTGAATTGCTGATGACGTGATCGAGCTTGTTCGGGTACTCGCGCGTCACGTGCGACAGCGCCAATCGCGCGAACCTCTCCGCAAGATCGGGAGTCAAAGAAGTCGAGCCGCTTGTCACCGACGAAAGACGTGGAAGTTCATCAGCAGAATGTTGGCACCAAGCAGGATCAGCGCGGTGGGAATCTGCACTTTGATTACCGCGTTTTCGTCAGGCAGCTCGAGCAAAGCGGTCGGCACGATGTTGAAGTTCGCGGCCATTGGGGTCATCAGCGTACCGCAGAAGCCGGAGAGCATGCCGATCGCGGCCATGATCGTCGGATCACCGCCGAACTTTTGCACGATCAGCGGGAGTCCGATTCCCGCCGTCATCACCGGGAACGCCGCGAAAGCATTGCCCATGATCATGGTGAAGACCGCCATCCCAAGCGCGTAAGTGACAACGACGACGAAAGGAGTGTCCAGCGGAATCCAGCGCTGCGCCAATCCGGATACGACGGTGCCGACGCCTGCCAGCGCGAACAGTGCGCCGAGTGCAGCCAGCATCTGCGGAAGCACCGCCGCCCACCCAACCGCATCCAGGAGTCGTCTCGCCTCCCTGATTGGGGCGGACAATGGCGGCCGCAGGAGGACCATTCCTATTGCCAGAGCGATAACAGTCGCAATCGCCAGCGAGATTACCGTAACCTGCTTGACGTCTACCAGTGGACTGCCGGCGATCATCACGCGCTTGAGCGTGAGCGTTCCGAGGACGGTGACGATCGGAATTGCCAGCGCCGGAATGAAAAGCTTGTTGCCCCACCGCTGCGCGCTCGATTCACGCGCCTCGGGTGAGCTCTGATCGACGCCTTGTCCCAGTCCGCGGATGCTCGCCACCAGCACCATTGCGATTACCAGAAACCCGCTCGCCAGATCCGGCAGTCGCGAGCCGAAGAGGAACGTGATCGCGTAGATGCCCCAGAACGCGGTGTTGTTGAAGCGTCGGCGGTTGCTGCGATCGCGCCAGTTCACGATCGACACACCCGCCATCATCAGCCCCGTTAACCAGTAGACGTGCTCGAGTGTAATCAAGCCCGGTCTTGGTTTTGGGAAAGCTCTTTGCGCAGATGACGCTCGAGCAGCATTAGTCGCGTGCAGTGGATGACGAGCGCGCAGATCGCGGTCGGAATCGCCCAGATTGCGAGCTGAGTTGGCTCGACGTGAATTCCGTTCTGATCCAGGAATCCACGGATCAAGAGGATCGATCCGATCGCGATGAAGATGTCTTCGCCGAAAAACAAAGCGACATTGTCGACCGCTGCCGCATTCGCCCGAATCGTATTGCGAACCTTGTCAGGCAGCTTGCCATACTGATTCTCAGCCGCCCCTTCAGCCATTGGCGCGATCAGTGGCCTTACCATCTGCGGATGGCCGCCGAGTGATGTCAGTCCAAGCGCCGCAGTGATCTGCCGAATCGCGAAGTACGCCAGCAGGATTCGACTGGCGGTTGCCGCGTGCAGCTGAGCGACTACTGCCCGCGCTCGCTCCTTAAGTCCGGCATGTTCGAGTAAACCAATCACGGGCAAAACCAGCCAAACAATTGCGACGTAACGGCTGGTGATGAACGCCTTGCCGAAAGCGGCGACAACCGCCAGCGGTCCGAGTCCGCTGGCGATGCCCGTGGCGAGCCCCGCCACCGTGACGACTAAGAGCGGATTTATCCGCAGGACAAATCCGATGACGACAATGACGATGCCGATCAGCGAAAGCACAGGCACATAAGGTAGCACCCGGGGGTAAGTTCATGACCAGTCCTATGCGTTTGTCTCTCGCTCTCGTGTCGCTGTGCGCATTGCCCAAGGCAGCAGTGGCAGGCCCAACTGTCGATACGCTTCGGTCAGGCGTGGTAATCGACACTGTTCACGCGCTGAGCGATACGTCCGAGACCTACGCTCTCTATTTGCCGGCCGGTTACGACAGAGCGCGCCGCTGGCCGATTCTGTTTTTGATGGACCCTCGTGGCCGCGCACTCGTTCCGATGCGACTCTTTCGCGCAGCGGCCGAGCGGTATGGATATGTCGTCATGAGCTCGTATCAGACTCAAAGCGACGGAGCGATCGAGCCGAACGACAGAGCGGTCAACGCTTTGTTGAACGACGCCCAGTCGCGATTCTCGGTTGACGTCCACCGATTTTATTTCGCTGGATTCTCGGGCACCGGCAGGCTCGCCTGGAACTACGGTTATTCGATTCCGGATAACGTCGCCGGGTTGATCGAAGTCGGCGCGGGACTCCCAGCTCCTCAACTACTCCTTCAGAGAAGCGTTGCGAGAGATACGACTCCGTTTGCGGTCTTTCTCGCCGTCGGAACGACCGATTTCAATTATGAGGAAGTGCGCGCGCTCGACGCCAAGCTCGATGCATTTCGCATTCGACATCACCTGGAGACCTTCGACGGTCCACACAGCTGGCCGCCAGAGTCGGTTTGCGGCAACGCTATCGTGTGGCTCCAGCTACAGGCAATGCGCGACGGCCGGCTGTCTGTAAATCGCAACTGGATCGACTCTGTCTACACCAGCACCGCCACTTCCATTGACTTGCTCGCGCGCGCTGACCCGTACGCCGCATCCCTAATGTATCGACAGGCAGCGGCAGATTTCTCGGGACTTCACGACACCACTGTCCTCGTCGCAGCGGCGACCACGCTGGCGGAGCGCGACGTGGTTAAAAAGACCGCGAAGCGCGTCTCACAGTTGGCGTCGGAAAGCCAGGCAGCTCTCGATCGCGAGGATGCTTTCTTCGCCGACTTCTCACGAGCCGAAAAACCTCAGTCGCTAGATCGGCTCCGCTCGGCGCTCAATTTGGACGATCTCCGGGATCACTCACGGTCAGCCGCCGACACACTCGGCGCGCTCGCAGCACGACGCGAGCTGTCGTCGGTCTTCGTGCGCGCATCCTTCTACGAGCCAAGGCGCTATCTCGCGCAAGCCGATACACTCAAAGCACTCACGCTGTACGCGCTCGCTCAGTCCATCCAGCCCGACAACGCCCAGCTCTGCGCCGAGCGGGGTGAACTCTTCAAAGCCTACGCGGCCAGAAAGTCCGTCGATCCTCAGTTGGGTTGCGATCGCTCACACTAGCCCGAAATTAGGAGCGCCATGCTTGTGCTCACCGCGCAGGAAGTGAAGCGATTTCTGGACATGCGTTCGTGCATCGACGCAGTCGAGACAGCATTTCGCACACGCGGACTGGGAGGTCGAGCAACCAGCGCGGTCGCGGGCGTTGCGCTGACGGATGGGAAGCTGCACGCCAAGCTCGCTACTCTCGACGGCGATCGCCCGTACGCGGTTACCAAGATCAACGCGAACATACCCGGTAACCCGTCACGCCGTAGCTTGCCTTCGATCCAGGGCGTTGTCGTACTCTTCGACGCGGTCACTGGTACCCCGCTCGCCGTCATGGACTCCGGCATTATCACCGCAATGCGAACGGCCGCTGCGAGCGCCGTTGCAGCCAGGTGGCTGGCGTTAGAGAACGCATACACTCTGGCGGTAATCGGTTGTGGGATCCAGGCGCGCGCCCATTTGGAAGCGCTGTTGCAGGTTCGACCAATTCGGCGGCTCCGCGCCTACGACACCGACCCCGACGCAGCTGCGGCATTCTGCAGTGCAATGCACTCGGCTCACGGCCTGGATTGCGCCAGTTCGCCGACCGTGCACGAGGCAACCGTCGGCAGCGCGATCATCGTTACGACAACGCCTTCCAGGGAGCCTATAGTCAATGTAGACGACGTTGATCCTGGTACATTCATCGCCGCCGTCGGGGCCGATAGCGAGGACAAACAGGAGCTCAGCGTCGACCTTTTCCGCAGCGGTGTTATCGTGGTCGACGACATCGAGCAGTGTGCCAGGATCGGCGACTTGCACCACGCCATTCAAGCTGGCGCTATGACAATCTCAGATGTGCGAGCATCGCTCGACGAGATCGTCAGCCGACGCGTCGCCGGCAGACACGCCGACAGCGAGGTAATCATCTTCGACAGCACGGGCGTCGCGATCGAAGATGCCGCTGCGGCGGCAATCGTCTACGAAAAGGCGGAAGCCGCGGGAGTGGAATCCGCCGTCGATTCGGCGGGATCCGCGGGAGTGGAATCCGCCGTCGATTCGGCGGGATCCCACTAGACGGAATTGATCAGCGACCGATCCAGTAGTTGACCTTTACCTGGAAGATGTTCGTCGGGCGATCGCGGAATATCGCGCCTCGTTCAGCGCCGAAATCGAAATTGCCCGTCGGATCACTGCCAGTGCGGCTCTGTGTCCACACGAAGAACACAGTCGAGCCCGGGCGATACTCCCACCGCAGAACCGCATTCCCGATCAGCGATCGGAAAGTGAAATCCGGATCGCCGAAGCTGAATGGCGCGGCCGGACCTGTTCCATCCGGATCGACTGTGTACTGCGCCCCGTCAGTGGCCGTCGCCGGGGTGCGCGTGATCGTCCCAATATCCTGACCGTACACCAGCTTGCGATATGTCCGCGGTGCCGCGAACTCGCGGAACGCCGAGTACGCACCGCTCGAGATGAACGGCTGGGCAAAGAGCTGTAGCGTGAGGTTTGGATTGAACGTCCAGTTCACTCTTGTATCGAGTGACAACGTACGTGTCTTGATGAATGCAAAGACATAACGTTGCCCGTAGAAGCTCGTCGCCGTCGGATCGGTCTGAGTCGTCACGTATTGCGCTGCATCCTCGTCGGCCACAAAGCTTGGCGAGAGGCTGATGAAGACGTTCGACGATGGTTTGATTGCCATGCCGGGCTGAAGGATCAACGTATGGGTGTCCGAGTTGACGCCGCGACCAACTTGCACGCTGAAGTCACCAACCACTCGCTGCCGCGCATCGCTCGATAGCTCGAGCATTCCGAATTTGTAACCCGTTCTCATTACAACCGGGCCACCGCGAGTGAGCCGGTCGTCGAGCACAGTTGGGTGATAAATCGCAAAACTGCGAACCTTCCAGTAGTTCAGAAACATCGTCTCGTAGTAAACCTGCGCCTGCGAGTCAGTCCGATCGCCATCGTAATTGAACTGCTGCTGACCACCAACCAGCCAGGCGATCTCGCGATACCACTTGCCTGGCGTTTGCCAGTTGGTGCCGATGTTACCGCTCATCCACTTGTAATCGGCGCGACTCAGGAACGAAGCGTCGTTCACCTCGAAGCCGGGGCTGCGCCAGTTCTGACTGAGCTCCCACAGCCAGAATCCGTTGTCCTTCGCAACTCGGGTGTAGAAACCATAGCCCTGTAGCGAATTTGCGTCGGGACGGTAGCGCGTGTCGAACAGCCCGTCAGTCGTTGTCCTGCGGTCGGGACGCTGGAAGTAATGCGCGCTCGACTGCTGTGTCGCATCCATCACCGATGTTGATCCTGCTACGTCGGAGACGAGCACCGACCCCATCCACGAGTAGTTGCGCTGCGCCCACCGATGATGCCAATCGATGCCGCCCGCTTCGGCGTGGCTGCGCAGTCTGTCGGAGACTATCGTATCGCTCAGATCGCGAATCACCGACGTGAACGCGGTTCCAATCGTCGTCGAACCCTGATTGAGATCCTTCTTGACGCGACCCACGAAATAATTGCTGAGCGGCTCGACGAGCTGCGTCTGCTCCGGCGCACCGACCGCCGTTACGTAGCGCGCATTCTCACGGCTCGTCACCGCGTCGAGCAATCCGATCGTGTAGCC
>Ga0079222_10000226_pt1 | contig 11917 bp, 10 predicted proteins | sample GAPlitter_FD_75070 | JGI IMG/M metagenome (GOLD analysis project Ga0079222, IMG submission 75070) | Agricultural soil microbial communities from Georgia to study Nitrogen management - GA Plitter | ecosystem: Environmental > Terrestrial > Soil > Agricultural land | place: USA: Georgia...
CGCTGGGCGGCGACCCCGAGCACCTGCGACAAGGCGAAGCCCGTCGCCGCCTGGACCAGCGTCGCGGCGCCGGCGACGAGCGCGAGCGGCAGCAGCAGCTCGGCATGGTGCTGGCCGATCACCCGGTCGATCACCCACTTGGAAGAGGCGGGGAGGACCAGGCCGGCGAGCCGGTTGACGAGGAGCAGCACGAGGCCGAACCCGAGCCGGCGGCGGTGCGCGTAGATGAGGCTGCGCGCCTCCTGCCAGGCACCGGGCGTGAGCGCTCGTTTCCGTTGCGTCGGGGCGTCCGCGGTGGCGGTCACAGGGTCTCGGGAATCTAAGCAGGCCGGAGGCCAGCCGGGGCAACCGGAAAGTACTTGACAGAGTCAACTATATCGCGAACATTGGCCGACATGGCGCCCCGGGATGTGGAGCAGCGGGTCGCGGCGGTCCGCCGCTTCAATCGATTTTACACGCGCAAGATCGGCGTCCTGCGCGAAGCGGCCTATCAGAGCCCGTTCTCCCTGACGCAGGTGCGTGTCCTCTACGAGCTGGCCCATCGCCAACGGCCCACGGCGACCGAGCTCGGCCGCGAGCTGGGCCTCGACCCCGGCTACCTGAGCCGCATCCTCCGCGGCTTTCAGCAGCGCGGCCTGGTCGCCCGCACGCGCTCCACCACCGACGGCCGGCGGAGCCACGTGGCCCTCACGGCACAGGGCCGCAAGGTATTCGCACCGCTCAATGCCCGCTCGCACGACGAGATCGCGGCGCTGCTCACACCGTTGCCGCCCGCCGCGCAGGCCCAACTGATCGACAGCATGCAGACGATCGAGCAGGTACTGGGTGACACGGTCCGGCCAACGATCTCGGGCGCCTGCCGGCTGCGCCCGCCCGAGCCCGGCGACTTCGGGTGGGTGGTGCATCGCCATGGCGCGCTGTACGCGCAGGAATACGGCTACGACGCGAAGTTCGAGGCCCTGGTCGCCGAGATCGTCGCGCACTTCGTCCAGCATTTTGAGGCCAAGCGCGAGCGCTGCTGGATCGCCGAGCAGGACGGCGACCTCGTCGGCAGCGTATTCCTCGTGCAAAAGACGGCGACGGTGGCCAAGCTGCGGCTGCTGCTGGTCGAGCCCCGGGTGCGAGGCCTGGGGATCGGCCGCCGGCTGGTGGAAGAGTGCGTCCGCTTCGCGCGGCAGGCGGGCTACCGCAAGCTGACGCTCTGGACCCAGCATGAGCTGGGCGCCGCCCGTCGCCTCTATGAAGCGGCGGGATTTCGTCTGGTGCACCGGCACCGCCACCACAGCTTCGGGAAGGACCTCGTGGCCGAGACGTGGGACTTACCGCTTTCCTCTTAGGTAGTGCTCGTCCCAGGCGATCTGGAAGACTTCCTGACACTGCGGGCAGGACATATCGACGGGGTGACCATGGATCGGCGCGCGGGTGCGGCATGCCGGGCACACGGCGTAGCGCCCTCCCCAGTCGCTCGGCAGGTTGACGGCATCGTGCGGGCGTGGCACGATCGTCCAATGGAACGGCCGGTCGAAGATCGTCTGCACCAGGCGGCGGGGCACGGGAAGACGTTCTCGCGCCACCTCGAGCACGGCCCGGTCCTGCACGAATCGCACGACCGGGTACCAAGCGCCGCGTCGCAGCCCGCAGTTGACGTCGATGCGCAGGCGTGCCCAGCGGGAGTGTGGTTCGCGAGGGGACTGTTCCATGCGCGCCCGCCCGTGAGGCAAACGCGACGCCAGCCCAGGCGGGTGTCGCGGGCGCGTCAGAGGCGCATGATATGGCAGTGACGCCCTGGGCACGCCCCGACGACGCCGTCCGGCAGGCGCAGCTCGACGCGATGAAACGACGGGCGACCGGCCTGCTGGCGGTCGCCGCGGCGGTGTTCGGCGCCGCCAGCGTGTACGAGGTTCGCTACCCGTGGCTCGGCTACGTGCGCGCCACGGCAGAGGCGTCCCTCGTCGGCGGGCTCGCCGACTGGTTCGCCGTGACGGCGCTGTTCCGCCACCCGCTGGGGCTTCCGATTCCCCACACGGCGATCGTCGCCACCCGCAAGGAACGCATCGGGCGCATCCTCGGCACCTTCGTGCAGAACCACTTCCTGTCGCGCGAGGTGGTGGCGACCAACCTGCGGGCGGTCAGGCCCGCCGAGCGGGTGGCGCGCTGGCTGTCCGACCCGGAGCACAGCCGCCGTGTCGCGCGCCAGGTGGCGAGCGGCGTCGCGAAGACGCTCGAGACCTTGCCAGACGAGGACGTCCGCGCGCTCGTCCAGCAGGTGCTGAGCGCGCGCCTGCGCGCGACGCGTGTCGCGCCCACGCTCGGGAAGACGCTGGCGCTCGTGCTCGCCGACGACCGGCATCAGGCCTTGCTCAACGAGGCGGTGCGGCTCGCCGCGGAAGCAGTGCACGACAATCGCGAAGTGATCCGCAACAAGGTGCGGGCGGAAAGCCCCTGGTGGGTGCCCGGCGTCGTGGACGACCAGATCTACCAGCGCATCATCGTCACGGTGGAGGGCCTGCTGCGGGACATCGGGGCCCGGCCCGATCACCCGCTGCGCGCCGCTTTCGACACGGCGCTGCGGGACTTCGTGGATCGGCTGCAGCATGCGCCCGACGTCATCGCCAAAGCGGAAGCGCTCAAAGACGAATGGCTCGCGGATCCGGCCATCGCCGACCTCTCGGCGCGGCTGTGGGAGGCCACCCGGCGGGCCATCGTCACCTACGCCACGCGCGCCGACGGCGCGGCGCCGGGACCGTTGGAACGCGGGCTCAGTGAGTTCGGGCGCGCGTTGCTGGCGAACGATGCGCTGCTCGGGGAGCTCGACGATCTCGTCATCGACCTCACGGCGACGGTCGTGGAGCGCTATCGCCACGAGATCGGCGACCTGATCGCCCAGACAGTCGCCGGCTGGGACCCCGAGGCCACGTCTCGGCGCTTCGAGCTGGCCGTGGGACGCGACCTGCAGTTCGTGCGCATCAACGGCACGCTCGTGGGCGGCGCGGTCGGCCTGGTGATCTACACCGTCTGGCACCTCTGGCGCTGACGACCTCCCCGCCCGGCTAGCGCGGGACCGGCAGCCCGCTCGGCACCGAGGCGGGGATGAGCGAGGTCAGATCCCGCGCCGACGGATCCGTGAGCGACTCGAGGAACGCCACGAGGTCGTCCATCTCCGCGTCCGTAAGGTCGAGGCGGGTGCGCAGGCGAAAGTCCAGCGTGTGGAGCACGGAGTCGACCGTCGCCGCGTCGCCGTGGTACGAGTCGCGTAGCGCGGGGGCCTGCTGTGTGACGTCGTAGCTCGCGAGCGTTTGCGGCACGTCGTTGTAATGGCGTACGACGGCTGCGAGCGTCGGGAACGCCCCGTCGTGCATGTAGGGCGCGGTGAGCTCGACGTTGCGCAGCGGCGGGACGCGGAACGCGAACTCATAGAAATTCTGGGTCGGCAGATCGCCGCGGCCGCGGTCGAGCGGCGGCGATTCGGGCGTCCCGGGTCCGAGCTGCGGAACGCCGGCGTTCGCGAAGCCGCTCCCGCCCAGCAGTGGCCCGCCGTGGCAGCTCGCGCACTGCGCTTTTCCGAAGAACAGGCTTGCCCCACGCTTCTGCTGCGGGGTCAGGGCCGCGTCGTCGTGATCCAGGTACCGGTCGAACGGCGAGTTCGTCCTGGTGAGGACGGCCACCTGGAACGCGGCGAGCGCTTGGGCCGCGTGCTCGAAGCGCAGCGCGCTGGTCGGGGTGTCCGGGAACGCGCTGGTGAACTTCGCCACGTACGCGGGAATGGCGAGCAGCCGCTGCATGAGCGCTCCCCAGATCGCCTCGGACTCGCTGTCACCGAACTGCGCCAGCTCGTTCGGCGCCCCGAACACGTCGCGATCGCCGGCCTCCCCCCGCATTTCCCGGCGGTCGAGCACGGGGAGCATCGCCTGCTGGGCGAGCAGGTCCAGGCCGGGCGGGAGCGTGGGGTGGCTCGGTTGCCCGTTGAATCCCGTCAGGAAGCGCGCCAGCCGGCCGTCCCAGAACAGATAGAACAGACCGAGGCCGTCGTTCAGGAGCGACGGCGCGTTGCGCCGCACGAGCTGGCGCCCGGGGCCGAGCGTGCGGGTGGGTCCGAGTCCCGTGCCGCCCGTGCCGATCGCGAGCGACAACCCGTCGGCCTCGTGGGTCGAGGGATGGTGGCAGGTGGCGCACGCCACGTCCCGGTTGCCGCTGAGGATCGGGTCGAACATCAGGGCCTGGCCGAGATCCACCAGCGCCTGGGGCTGGCTGGGCACGGGCCCGATCGGGATCACGCCCCACCGCGCGATGTCCTGCCGCAGCTGTGCGTCGCTGGACGGCTCCGCTGGCGTTTCGGTCCGCTCGCAGGCGGCGGCGAGCACCAGTGCGCCGAAACAGACTGCAGCGATGGCCCGTGACACGTGTCCTCCTTTCTGCCCGCCTCAGTGCAGCGGCAGCGACAGCGACACTTGATGAGTGACGACGCTGACTCCGTCCAGGGTGAGCGGGCCGTTCGGCGCCACCAGCAGGTCGCCGGAGCGCAGGGCCGCGGGGTCTGCCAGGAATCCGGTGACGGCCTGCGTGCCCGGTCGTCCGGTCCCCTTGGTGACGCGTCCGCTGTAGCGCAGCTCCAGCTCCGGGAACCGGAGCGTGAAGCCCCACGTGGGCGTCCACTCCACCCACCACTCCTCCTGGGCGCGGGTCGCGCCCTGCACGAGATCGCGCTGGGTCAGCCAGTAATGCACCGTCCGCGCCGCTACTCCGAGCTGCCACGTGCCGCCGCGCGTCCGGCCGCCGATGCCGACATCGCGGCCGATCCCCATCCGGAAAATGAAGTTGGAGAAGTGGAACCGGTTCTCGATCGTCATCCCGCCCACGGGGATCGTGTCGCCCGCGCTCGTGGCCGTAGGCGCCGCGGCGGCGGCCCAGGTGTGGCTCCAGATCGGCTCGTAGACGGCGTCCAGACCGAAGGTCGCCGGGCCGCGCGTGCGTGCCACGCCCACACCCCCCTGGTAGCCCTGCGACCGCCCGGGGTCGCGCGGGATGTTCATCAGCTCGTAGTTGGGGATCTTCGGATGCGTCATGAGATTGCCGGTCGCGATCCAGCCGATGCGCCACCCCGTGTCGGTCAGCGGACGCTCGTACTGCAGGTGCAAGCCCCACGTGTCGGTGCGATCCAGCTCATGCTCCACTCGGGGACGCTGCAGTACGCTCTGCGTTCCGGGGTCCCAGAACAGGTCGAGGTAGGTCACGTCTTGCGACATGCCGAAGTGGTTGTGCAGCAGGACCGCGTCGAGCGCGCGGTCACCCGCCCATTGTTTCAGCAAGCCCAGGCGGACGTCCACGGCATGGCTGAACTGATCGATGCTCTGGCTGCCCGGGTACAGCAGATCCACGCCGTCCATCGCGTTGAGCCGCGCCCAGGAGAAGCTCGCCGCCAGCGACAGCTTCGGCTCCGGCAGCGTCTTGCCGACGAGCGCGAACACGTACGCGTTGCCGTGGGACTGGGGCGTGGGCTGCGTGACCTGGATCGGTTGCGGAGCTTGCACCAAGACGCCCGGTGGTGGTGGCCCCGTCAGGACCGACCCGGGCGCGCGGCTCGGGTCGACTTCCTGTACCGCCAGGGACAGGGCGGCGTACCAGGAGCCGAGTGGGGTGAACGCCGTGACCGGGAGCGTCCTTCCGCCGCCCGTGTTGCTCGAGATGGCGTACACGGTGGGCGCGCCGAAAAAGCGGGCCTGGGTCAGCCGACCCCCTCGCTCCGGAGTGCGAAACGGGTCGAGCAGCGTATCCGGCAGCGCGATCGCCACGCCTCCCATGCCCTGGTTCATGGATGGGTAGATGTCGAACTGATCGCCCTGGGCGATGGGGACGGTCTTGATGGTGATGAGCTGGGCGCGGGGGGTGCCCGCGACGGCGAGAAGCACGAGGATGACGGCGAGCGCGTGACGGGTCATCGGACACCTCCGACCTGGATACCTCAGCGGTCGCGCCGTGCGTCACATATGGCCTTGTGGCTCCGGCGCGACGCTCTTGACGCTCTCTCACGGCGGCTGCATCCTTGGGACCACGGGCGGTGATCCACGCCCAACCTCGACGGCCCTCCCCCAGCGAGGGTCCCCGCGAGGCAAAGGGGGGCAGACTCCCGGATCGGCATCGAGCACGTCTTTGGGTCGCCGCGGGGTGTCGCTGCTGGGGGGCGTGCGCCCGTGGCCTACCAAAGGAAGGACGCGATGCCGACCAATAAGGACTTCAAGCGCCTGGTTCGCGGGCGCATGCAGAAGACGGGCGAATCCTACACTGCCGCCCGTGCTCAACTCCTGAAGCACGCCAAGCCGAGCACACCACTGCGGGTCGACTACGCGACCCTCGCCGGCATGATGAGCGACGCCGCGCTGAAGGCGAAGACCGGGTGCACCTGGGAGCGCTGGGTGCACGCCCTCGATCGGGTCCAGGCTCACAGCTGGCCCCACCGCCGCATCGCCGAGTACGTGCACGTGAAGTACAAGACGCCCGACTGGTGGAGCCAGATGGTGACTGTCGGGTACGAGCGCATCAAGGGTCTCCGCGCCATTGGCCAGCGCCGCGGCGGGGGATTCGAGACGAGCAAGAGCAAGACGTTCGCCGTGCCCATTGGCCGGCTCTATCGCGCGTTTTCGGACGCGCGGACGCGGTCCCGCTGGCTGCCGGAGGTACGGCTCGAGATCAGGACCGCCCGGGCCAACAAGTCGATGCGCCTGACGTGGCCGGACCGAACGTCGGTGGAGATCGGCTTCCTGGGGAAGGGGCCGGCCAAGAGTCAGGTCGCCCTGCAGCACTCGAAGCTGCCGGATCACTCGGCGGCGGTGCGCCTCAAGCAGTTCTGGACCGAGCGCTTCGGTGCGCTCGCGGAGGTGCTGGCGAACAGATGAAGCGTCTAAGCTCGAAGGAGGCTCTCGCGGTCCTGGCGGCGCTCGTTCTGCTGGCCGGGGGCGGGGGCCTCCTCGGCGTTCACTGGCTCACCGCGGCGCGCAACCCGATCGCCCGCACCTGCAAGGAGAAGGGCGACTCGACATTCGGCTGCTACGAAGGCTATTACGACGCGCTCGTCGCCCGTGCGGGCGTGGCCGCGGCGTTCGCGGACCTGAAGGCGCATTACACGACCGATCCGCGTATCGAGGTGCTGTGTCACGCCATCACACACCACATCGGACGGGCGGCGTTCACCCAGTACTCTGGGATTGCCGAGGCGTTCGCGCACGGCGACGACTTTTGCGCTTCGGGATACTATCACGGCGTGCTCCAGGGCTTCAGCGCAGGCGCCGGCCGCGGGTCGCTGCTCGCCAATCTCGATGCGGTGTGCGCCGGCGTGCCGGGCAAGGAGCGCCATTCCCTCGACTACTACAACTGCGTCCATGGCCTGGGACATGGCATCATGGCCCTGACCGGTGACTCGCTGTTCGAAGCGCTGCGCGCCTGCGACGGCCTCACCGGAGTGGTAGAGCAGGAGGCCTGCCACAACGGGGTGTTCATGGAGAATCTGGTGGTGGACGGCGAGCACGGCGGCCACTACAGCCGGTACCTGAGACCCGACGAGCCGCTCTACCCGTGCACCGCCGTCGAGCCGCGATACAAGGTGTCCTGCTTCGAGATCCAGACCTCGTATGCGCTGGGGGCCACGCAGGGCGACTTCGTCAAGGTGTTCGCCCTGTGCGCGCGGGTCGAGCCGCGGTTTCGCGCCACTTGCTACCAGAGCCTGGGGCGGGATGCCTCGACCGTGAGCCTCAACCGGGTCCCGGAAACGGTCGCCAAGTGCAATCTGGGGAGCGACCGGGAGCAGCGGTCTAACTGCGTCAGGGGGGCGGCGCTGGACTTCATCTACTTCTATCATTCCGACGTACAGGCCCGGCAGCTGTGCGCCGCCCTCGAGCCCGCGTTACGCGAGGACTGCCGCTCGACGGTCGCCACGACCTACCGCCGGTTCTAGGCCTTCCCGCGCCCTTGCGAGGCATGCCTGCCGCCGTGAATGTTGCTGTACTTTCGGCGGGGAAAAACCTACTGTGCTGAGCTGGCAAGAAGCCGTCGCGCGCGCGCGTCGCGTGCTGCGCCTGGAAAGCCTCGGCAGCAGGATCGCGGCGCTCGCCGCCGTGGCCGTCCTGCTGCCGCTGCTCGCGATCGCCCTGTCCGGGGGGCAGAACGCCGCGACGCTGGACGCGGTGACCCAGGAGCTCAAGAGTGCGGGCTCCGAGGCGGCCCGCCAGGCCGACGCCTGGCTCGATGCCCGGCTGGGTGAATTGCGGGTGGCGGCGGGCTCGTACGTCGTGGCCGATAACCTGGTTCGCGTTCGCCCCGGCAGCGAAGCCGGCCAGCCGGCTGTCCGGCTGCGCGAGTATCTCGGCTCCGTGCGCGATCGCTGCACCGGTTGCGAAACCCTCCTCATCCGGGACGCGCGCGGGCGCGCCGTGACGAGCAGTGGTGGTCGCATCACGGGGATGCAGCTCTCCCCCGACCGGCTGAGCGGCCTCGGGACGGCCGACGCCTACGTGAGCGACGTGGCGTGGGACCCCGCTGCCGGAGCGGCGACCATCGTGCTCGGCGTGCCTGTGCGCCAGGCGGACGGCCGCTTGCTCGGCGCCCTCCTCGGCAAGATCAATCTGCGCTCTCTGGTCGATCTCCTGGGCCGCGTGGCTACCGGCTTGCCAGGCGACGTCACCTTGATGACGGAGCAGGGCAGGCTGGTGGTCAGCTCCGAGGGCACTTCGGCGGAGTTGATGCGGACCAGCCTGCCCAAGGCGGCCGTCCAGGCGCTGCTCGACAAGGAAGGGACCGTCGTCGAATACCAGCGCGCCGAGGGGCGCTCCGTCGTCGGGACGCTGCTGCGCGCACCGCAGCTGCGGCTCGCCGCCGTGGCGGAGGTGCCCCGCAACGAGGCGCTGCGTCAGGGTGGCGCGCCGCGTCATGGCGTCGGGTGGATCGTCGTGGCCCTGCTCGCGGGAGTCGGGCTGATGGCGGGCGCGCTCGGCCTGCTGGTGGCGCGTCCCCTCGGACGCCTCGCCCGCGCCGCCGGACGCGTCGCAGCCGGGGATCTCGCGATCGAGGCCCTCCCGACGGGCGCGCCGGGGGAGCTGGGGTACGTGACGCAGGTGTTCAACACCATGGTGAGCCGGTTACGCGAGCGGGAGAGCCAGGGCGAGCTGGAGCGGCTCTCGGTGACCGACGCGCTGACGGGCCTGTACAACCGGCGTCACCTCATGGGCACGCTCTCCAACGAGGTGCAGCGGTCCCGCCGGCTGCGGCGCACCTTCTCGGTGCTGCTGGCGGATGTCGATCACTTCAAGCAGTACAACGACACGCACGGGCATCTCGCGGGCGACGCGGCGCTCGTCAAGATCTCCGAAACGCTGCGGAAAATGACGCGCGCCGTGGACTCCGTGGCGCGCTACGGCGGCGAGGAGTTCGTCATCATGCTGCTCGAGACCACGATCGGGACTGCCGCGATCGTAGGGGAGCGCATCCGCGCCCGGGTCGCAGGGGAGGACTTCCAAGGCGGCCACATGACGGTGAGCGTCGGCGCGGCGGAGTATCCGTCGCACGGCGATACTCCGGAGGAGCTCATCGCCAGCGCCGACGCGGCCATGTACCGCGCCAAGAGTGAGGGCCGGGACCGGGTCATCGTGGCGCGCGGCCGCGAGTCGCGTGAGGCGCGCCAGCCTGAAAAGCGCGCCCGCCGCAAAGGCGAGGGCTGAGCCGTCGCTAGCGCTCCTTGATGAACGTACCCGCCCGCAGCTCGGCGTAGGCACGCTCGAGCTCCGCCGGCGTGTTCATCACGATCGGCCCGGCCCACGCGACCGGCTCTTCCAGGGGCCGGCCCGAGACGAGCAGGAAGCGGATGCCGTGCTCGCCCGCGTGGACGGTGATCGCGTCGCCCGAGTCGAACAGCACGAGGGAGCGGTTCCCGGTGTGGTCTCGTACCGGCGTGTCGCTCACGCCCCCAGCACCGACCTGCTCAGTGAGGACGCCCTGCGGCGCCGACGCGTCGCGGAACGTGCCGCTCCCCTCGAACACGTAGGCGAAAGCGTGGCGGGAGGACTCGACCGGCAGTGTTTTCTTGACCCCTGCCGGAACCCACACGTCCAGATACCGGGGATCCGCGGCGACCCCGTCCACCGGACCGGTCTTCCCCCAGAACGTGCCGCACACCACCCGCACGCGAGTCCCGTCGTCGTCCACGATCTCGGGGATCGCACCCGCCGGGACGTCCTGATAGCGCGGCCGGGTCATCTTGAGGGACGCGGGTAGATTCGCCCAGAGCTGGAATCCGTGCATCCTGCCGCGCGGATCCCCCTGTGGCATCTCCTGGTGCAGGATCCCGCTCCCGGCAGTCATCCACTGCACGTCCCCCGCACCCAGGCTGCCCCGGTTCCCCAGGCTGTCGCCGTGGCTCACGCTCCCGGCGAGCACGTACGTGATCGTCTCGATGCCACGATGGGGGTGCCAGGGGAATCCGGCCAGGTAGTCCTGGGGATGCTCGTTGCGGAAGTCATCCAACAAAAGGAAAGGGTCGAACTCCTTGGTGGTGCCGAACCCGAACGCGCGACGCAGCTTGACGCCCGCCCCCTCGATGGTGGGTTGCGACTGCACGATCCGCTTGACGGGTCGAATGGACATGACGACTCCTTTGCAGTAGTACCACACAACGAAACATTCTGGGGTTCCCGGCTCGCCCCTGGTCGCCCGGGGCGGTCCCCTCTACTGTTCCGGGACCCGAATCCGTGGAGACGACATGCAGACACGAGTGGGCTGGGCGCTCGCGGCCGCGGTGCTCGTGGCGCCGGGCAGGGCCGACATCAAAACACGGGATGTCGAGTACCGGCAGGGCGATACGGTGTTGCAAGGGTTCGTCGCGTGGGACGACGCCGCGCGCGGGAAGCGCCCCGGCGTGCTGGTCGTGCACGAGTGGTGGGGCATGAACCAGCACGCGCGCAACCAGGCGCGGCGCCTCGCTGAGGCGGGGTACGTGGGGTTCGCGCTCGACATGTACGGGAAGGGCAAGGTGACCACGCACCCACAGGAGGCTCAGGCGTTCGCCGCCGAGGCGACCAAAGACCCGGCGGTGATGGCGGCGCGGTTCAACGCCGCGCTCGAGCAGCTGAAGCATGACCCCCACGTCGACTCCACGCGCATCGCGGCGATCGGCTACTGCTTCGGGGGTGCCGTGGTGCTGGGGATGGCCCGCAGCGGTGCGGATCTCGCCGCGGTGGTGACCTTCCACGGCGCGCTCGCGACGCAGTCGCCGGCGCAGCCGGGCAAGGTCAAGGCTCGCGTGCTGGTGCTGGCGGGTGGCGCCGATCCGTTCGTGCCGCCGGACCAGGTGGAGGCGTTCAAGCGCGAGATGCAGGCCGCCGGCGCTCGCTACGAAGTCGTGGTGTACCCGGGGGCCAAGCACGGCTTCACCAATCCCGATGCGGCACAGTACGGCATGAGTCAGCTCGCGTACAACGCCGAGGCGGACCGGGAGTCCTGGGCGGCGATGCGCAAGCTGTTCCGCGAGGTGTTTCCCTGAAGCCACGGTTCTTCAAGACACCAGCCCACTTCCGGGCGTGGCTCGAGCGGCATCACGCGACGGCGGCGGAGCTGCTGGTGGGGTTTCACAAGGTCGACTCCGGCCGGCCCAGTATCACCTGGCCGCAGTCGGTCGATCAAGCGCTGTGCTTCGGCTGGATCGACGGGGTCCGGAAGAGCCTCGGCGCCACGAGCTATACGATCCGGTTCACGCCCCGCCGCCCCCGCAGCATCTGGAGCAAGGTGAATTTGCAACGGACCCGTGAGCTGATTCGCGCGGGCCTGATGCGGCCGGCTGGGCGCAAGGCGCTCGAGGCGCGGGACGAGGGCCGGTCGGGTGTGTACGCGTATGAGCAGGGAACCGTGATCCTCCCCGCTCGCTACCTCGCTCTGCTCA
>Ga0079222_10000227_pt1 | contig 11909 bp, 9 predicted proteins | sample GAPlitter_FD_75070 | JGI IMG/M metagenome (GOLD analysis project Ga0079222, IMG submission 75070) | Agricultural soil microbial communities from Georgia to study Nitrogen management - GA Plitter | ecosystem: Environmental > Terrestrial > Soil > Agricultural land | place: USA: Georgia | collected...
AGGACTTCGAACGGCTCGACCAGACCGTTGTGCACAAAGGTGGCGGCGGATCCCAAGTACCCGGCGCGCCGTGCCAGCATGCCGCCGAGGAGGACGGCCAAGCCGCCCGCGACCCACCAGCCCAGGCGCGCCGTGCGGGCTCGCATCTCACCGGACTTGCGCACCTGCCGCTCGAGGGTACGAGCACCGACGAGCCGTGTCGACCCGGACGCCCGGCCGGTCGCGAGCGCAGCCAACACCTCGTCCGCCCTCTGAAAGCGGTCTTCTGGTTTCTTTGCCAAACATCTCACAATCACGTCAGAGAGCCAGCGCGGGATCTTGGCGTTCACCTCGCTCGCCACGGGGACCGGGTCGGCGAGGTGCTTGCCGACGATTTCGGCGCTGGAGTTGCCATCGTACGGGGGGGTCCCGGTCACCATCTGGTACAACATGGCGCCGAACGCGTACAGGTCGCTCCGACCGTCGAGGTTCGCCTGGCCGAGCGCCTGCTCGGGGCTCATGTACTGCACGGTACCGACGGTAAAACCGGTGGCCGTTTTGGGGGCCGCGCCGGGGTCGCCCGTGGGATCGAGCAGCTTTGCGATCCCAAAGTCCACGAGCAGGGCGCGACCGGTCTTCGAATCGATCATCACGTTGTCGGGCTTGATGTCCCGGTGTACCAGTCCCTGCGCGTGCGCGTGCGCCAGGGCCTGGAGCACGGGCTCGGCTACGTCGAGCGCCCGGTCAGTGACGAACGGACCGCGGCGCCGCAGCGCGTCTGCGAGCGACTCTCCCTCTACAAACGGCATGACATAGAACAGCAACCCCTCGCCGTCGCCGATGAAGTGAATCGGCAGGATGGATGGGTGCTGGAGGCGAGCCAGCGCCTTGGCCTCCTGGCGGAAGCGCGCCAGCATCCCCGGCGTCCAGGCGATCTCGGGATGGAGCACCTTGCATGCCAGACGGCGTTCCAGCGCTTTGTCCCAGAGCTCGTACACCTCGGCGAACCCGCCCCGACCGACGAGACGCCGCACCTCGTACTTCGTGCCGAGGGCACGCGCCAGTCGCTGCGCGGTGGGCACAGCCGCGAGCCCGGGCGCGGGCAGCGCGGTTGCCGTCACGGCGCGCTCGTCGGTGATGACGGTCGGCGAGGGCGTGCCGCACGCGGGACAGAACGCCGAGCCGGGAGGAATTGCTGCGCGGCAGGACGGACAGTTCGACGGGATAGTCACGCTTCCAAAGATTTGTATTCCGGAGGCGCCGTGCAAGTTAGACTACACGCCATGCTCGCACTCCGCATCGGAATCGGGCTCGTCGTGGCGTACACGCTCGTCGTTCTACTCGCCTGGCTGCTGCAGGACCGCCTCGCGTTCCCCGCTCCGCGCGCCGCCGTCCCGGATCCCAAGCGGGTGGGTGTCGACAATGGCGAGCGTGTGGAGCTGGTGGCGGGCGACGGGACGAAGCTCGTGGGTTGGTTTCTGAGGCCCTCCACCAACCTCCACCGTCCTCCCCCAACCTTCCCCGCCCTCCTCTGGTTCTACGGCAACGGCGAAACCATCGCGGCCATCTGGCCCGTGGTCCGGGACTTTCAGCCGCCCGGCACCGCGGTGCTGGTGGTCGACTACCCAGGCTACGGCGGCAGCGGAGGCCGGGCCAGCGAAGCCGGAGTGTACGCGGCGGCGGAGGCCGCTTATGGAGCCCTGACCGCGCGCGCCGACGTCGATGCGCGGCGCATCTACGCATACGGCCGCTCGCTCGGCACCGCGCCCGCGACCTACCTCGCCGCGCGTCATCCGCTCGCCGGCTTGATCCTCGAATCGCCCTTCACCAACGTGGGCGACATGGCGCGGCACGCCTACCGCATCCTCCCGCCGTTCATCGTGCGCCTCTCACTCGACAATCTCCGCCGGATCAAGCAGGTGCACTGCCCGCTCTTGCTGTTCCATGGCACGGCGGACCATCTGGTGCCTACCGCGATGGGCATGCGCGTGGCCGAGGCGGCCGCCGGCCCCGTCGAGGTCGTGCTGATCGAGGGGGCCGGCCACAACGAGACGTATGATCGCGGCGGGCGAACGTATCGGGACAAGGTGTGGGAGTTCGTGGAAAAGACGGGACGGGGGACGGGGGAGGACGGAGGGGTCCCGACCCGTCCCCCGTCCCTCGTCCCCCGTCCCTAGATCACGACGACGGGCACGATCCGATCGCGCGTGGCCTCGAAGCGGCGCTCGGCGTCGTCGAGGGTGCGCTGCAGCGACGCCTCATCACCCTCGCCGAACTTGGAACTGGGCGCCACCCGGCCCGTGAGCCGCCGCACGGCCACCAGCGCGCGCGTCACCTCGCAGCGGTCCACGTCGGGATCGGTGTGGCCCGTGACCAGGAGCTCCTGGAACAGCGGGAGCGTGCGTTCATCCGCCAGGACGTAGAGCGACTCCAGAATTTTGGGGCCGAGGAAGCGGCGGAGCAGCTGATCACCGCGGATCCGCTGGAACAATCGCTCCAGCACTTCGGCGTGACCGACGTAGAATCGCGCCGCTTCGACGGCGGCGGCCACGAACGCGTGGTGTGCGCCCGGGGTGACCAGATAGCGCTCGAACAACGGCCACGCGCCCTCGGGATGGCGCTCGGCAAGCGCGAGGAAGGCGAAGTAACGCCGCGCCAGCGGAGCCGACGTGTCGGCAATGACGGTGCGCAACCCCGCCACCCCCCAGCGCACGCCCACGAGTGCCGCGGCCGCCGCGTGCTGGCAGCGCTCGAGCTCAGGAACGCGGAACGTGACGAGGTGGGGGTGGGGGGCGAGAAACGAGCGACAGCGCTCCAGCACCGCGAGCAGCCGGCGGTCCACCACGGACAGCGCCGGCTCGAGCACCTGACTGCTCTCGCGGCGCGCCAGCGCGAGCGCTTCCCAGGCGAGCCGGTCCACGTGCGCCGCCTGCCACGCGCGCTCGAAAGCCGCGGCGTCGGGAGCGGTGAGCAAGGGCTCGAGGGCACCCGCAAAGCGATACAGGGCGCGGAGCGCTTCCATCTGCATCAACCTATCCTCAGACGGCGCAGTGGCAAACGCAGTTGTCCACATCGATCTGGAAAACCCGTGGAAGGTCTGTGGGACGGGTAGGGAACGTTGCGCATCCCGCAGGCTGCGCTTAACCTTGCCGCCCATGCCGGCCGCAGTCATCCCATTCGCCCGACGGAACTTGTACGCCTCACTGCGGACCGCAGCCCCGGTCTGGGCCGTGCTTGCGGCCGTCGGGTGCCCGCGCCCGAGCGGTCCGATGGTGATCGGCCTGGCGGGACCGTTCTCGCAACCGCGCGGCGCGTCGATGCTGCGCGGGGCGCAGCTGGCGGTGAACCAGATCAATGCGAGGGGCGGGGTCCGGGGGCGGACCCTGGAGCTGCGCGTCGCGGATGATTCGGGCAACGAAGACACGGCGGTGCGCGTGGCCGGGGCGCTGTATGCCGACCCGGCGGTTGTCGCGGTAGTGGGGCATCTGGCGTCCGGCACCAGCCTCGCCGCCGCACGGGTGTACGGGGGCGGGAGTGATCCCGTCGCCATGATTTCGCCGTCCGCCTCGAGCCCGGAACTATCGGGCATCAGTCCGTGGGTGTTCCGCGTCTGCCCGAGCGACCTGCAGCACGGGCCCGAGCTGGCCCGGTACGCATGGCAGGCGCTGGGCGCCCGCCGGGCGGGCATCATCTACGAGAACGACGACTACGGTCGGGGGGTGCGCAGCACGTTCGCGGCCGAGTTCACGCACCTGGGCGGAACCGTGGTGGAGGCGGACCCCTACGTGGCCACGACGGCCTCGCTCGAGCCGTACCTGTCGCGCATGCGGCGCGGAGAAGGAGCGGGGGGGGGCGTGGACGTGCTGCTCCTCGCGGGTGAGCGACCGGGTGCGGAGCTCGCCCTGCGGGAGATGCACTCGCTGGGCCTATCCTGGCCGGTGCTGGGTGGGGACGCGCTCACTGGGATCGAGGCGGACGGCCCGCTCGCGGAAGGGGTGCGCGTGTCGTCGGCGTACCTGCCCGACCAGCGTGACGATCGGAACACGACATTCATCGCCGACTACGCGCGCGCCTTCCCCGGACAGCGACCCGATCACCGCGGGGCGGGCGCATACGACGCGGTTCGACTCGTGGCGCGCGCCGCGGAGGTCGGGGGCGCCCGCCGCCGCGGGGTGCGTGACTACCTGGCGCAAGTCGGGCATGGCCGGGCGGCCTTCCAGGGGGTGACGGGCACGATCGCGTTCGACGGCAACGGGGATGTGCCGGGGAAAACGGTCGTGATCGGCGTGATCCGAGACGGCGCGCTGGTCACGCAGGCGGAGCGCTGATGGCGCGTCCGTTCGATACGATCCGCGCGCGCATCCTGGTCGGCCTGGTGCTGCTGATGGCCGGTCTGGTGGCGACGGCGATCGCCGGGGCGGCCACGCTGCGCCAGTTGCGTCGTGCGGTGGCCGACGAGCTCGCCGGCCTGCAGTCCGCGAGCGAGGCGGGGAGCGGGTTGGTGATGAGCGTGTTGGACGAAATCCGCGCGGCCGAGCAGTATCTCACGACACCGAGCCCGGGCGCGCGGCAACAGTTCCAGTCGAGCGCCGAGGAGGCGTTTCAGGACGGGCGGCGGCTGGCCGCGCTGACCGGCCTCACGGCGGAAGACCGCTTCACGATCAATCGCCTCAAGCAGCTGCACGCGGCCATTCAGACCGAGTACTCGATCGCGCACGCGCTCCGGGACTTGGGGCGGGATCAGGAGGCGGTGGCGCGGGCGGCGTCGGTGCGCGCGCAGGCGACGGAGCTCACGCGTCTGGTGCACGAGCTATCGCGCCGCCAGGCGCAGCGCGCCGGGAAAGCGGCGGACCGGCTCGCCGCCGACGCGAGCGACCGGGAGCGTAAGCTCTGGGCGCTGGTGGCGGCGCTGGTGGTAGCCGGCACTTTGCTATCGCGCTACACGCTACAGTCGGTGCAGGGACCGCTCAGCAGGCTCGTGACCGCGGCGGAGCGGCTGGGCGTGGGAGATCTGCGGCCGGTGACGACCGGCACCATGCCGCGCGAGTTTCGGGTGCTCGCGGAGGCGATGCGGCACATGGCCGATCGGCTGCGGGAGATCGTCGGCGAGGTGGTCGCGGAGTCGGACCGGATCGCCGGGGCGGCGGCGGACTTGTCGGCGGTGAGCGAGCAGCTGGCCGCGTCGTCGAGCCAGGTGTCAACGGCAATGGTGGAGATTTCGAGCGGGGCGAATCAGCAGCGCGGGGCCCTGACCACGATGGGGTCAGGGCTCGACGACTTGAGCAGGGCGACGGGAGACATGGCGGACGCGGCCGAACGGGCGGCACGGCTCGGTGAGGAGATCCGCACGGTGGCGGAGCGACATCGGGGCGACGTCGCCGGCGCCAGCGGGGTGCTGCTCGACGTGCGCGAGGTGGTCCAGACCAGCTCCAAGCAGATCGCGCAGCTGACGGAACTCAGCGCCTCGATCGACGACTTCGTCGACCTGATCAAGCGCATCTCGTCGCAGACCAACCTGCTGGCGTTGAACGCGGCCATCGAGGCCGCGCGGGCGGGGGAGCACGGGCGCGGATTCGCGGTGGTGGCCGAGGAGGTCCGCCAGTTGGCCGATGAGTCGGCGCGCGTCGCCGAGGAGGTCACGCGCACGACGGGGCTGATCCGCGAGCAGATGGAGGACGTGACGGCCACGATGGCCGCCGGCCAGGCGAAGGTACGGGGGATCGAATCCGTTGCGGAGGGGGCGGCGCGCGGCCTCGCCGAGATCGCGACCGCCGTCGATCAGGTGGAGCAGGCCGCCGCCCGCGTGCGACTGTCTGCGCAGGCGAACCGGGAGACGACCGCGCGCCTGCAGGGACAGGCCGAGCAGGTGGCGGGCCGCGCCACGGCCCACGCGTCGAGCGCGGAGCAGGTGACGGCCGCCGCCGAGCAGCAGGGGGCATCCACTCAACAGATGGCAGCCGCCGCGAGCACCTTGCTGCAGGCGGCCGAAAAGCTGCACAAGCTCGTGCAGGGATTCCGCGTCTAGCCTATTGGACGATCACCGTCCCGCTCATGATCACGCCGTGGATGACGCAGTGATACAGATACGTCCCCGCCGTTCCGAAGTACGCTGAATAGGTCTGACCGGGCGACAGTACGCCGCTGTCCCACACCGGCGTCGGGCTGCTCTCGGTCGCCGTGTGGGAGACCGTGTCCGCGTTCTTCCATGTGACGTACTGACCCGCCGGGATCGTCACCGTGACCGGTGAGAACGTCGTCGGCGCCACCATGGTCACGAGTGCTCCGGCCGCTACCACGCCGATGGTCATCTGCCGCGACTGATACCCCTGCCCCGAGGCGTCGGAGGCGGTCAGCACGGCGCGTCCCGAGTTGAGCCCGTACACCGTCACCGAGGTCGCCGCCGCGCCGGTGCCGATCGTGACCGTGCTGGGATTCGCCTTCGCGATGGTCGTATCCGTCGACGTGATGCTCACGGTCAGCGGCACGGCCGGCGGGGTTGTGACCGCGAGCCCGATCGCGACGTTGCCGCCGTTGCCGACGGCGGTCGAGTCGAACGCCCACTGCAACAGCCGGGGCGGCGAGGCGCTGACGACCACGCGTGTCGAATCGAGCAGCGTGTTCGTGCCCTCCACCATGCTCGCCACGACGTAGGCGCTGCCGAGCTGCGCCCCGGAGACGATGCCGCTGCCCGTGACCGAGAGAACGACTCGGCCGAGACTGTCGGCCCGCGCCGCCCAGGTGAACGTCTTGCCCGGAACGGCGTAGCCGTTCGAGTCCCGCGCCGTCGCCAGGATCTGGCCCTGGCCCCCGACGCCGATGGTGTCGACCCTGGGGCTCGTGGCGACCGCGAACGTCACCTGGTTCACGCGCAAGGTGGCCGAGCCCTGCGCCACGATCGCCGGGGCCACGGAATCCTTCGCCAGCACCACGCCGTTGCCGGCGCCGATGATCTTTGCTTTGCCCAGCGCATCCACCGTCAGGACGCCGGGTGACGCCGACACAAACTTGACGTTCAGGCCAGTCGTGATGGGTGTGCCGAAGTTGTCGAGCGCCGCGGTGCGGAGCTGGAGCGAATCGCCCACCGCCGTGATCACGGTATCGGACGGGCTCAGGGTGAGCGTGCGCAGGGCGCGCACGTAGAGCCGCGCCGTGTCGGCGTACCCGCCCGACGATGCGATGATGCGGGTGGAGTCGCCGCTCACGGCGGTGGCCATGCCATTGGCATCGACCGTGGCGACGCCCGGGACCGTGGACGTCCACAACACCGGTGCGGTCACGACGTTGTTGAGCGAGTCGTACAGCGTCGCCGCGTAGGGCACCGGTGAGGCGCCGTAGGCGACGGTGTCGATCTTCGGCGCGATCACGACCTTCTTCACGTTCCCCGTGCCCACGAGGGCGGTGAAACTCGAAGGCGACTGCGTGATCGCACCGCTGATCGGCTGCGCGGTCGCCTGCACCTTCAACGTCCCGATCAGGATCGGAGTCACGGTGATCTGGGCGTATCCGGTGTCGTCGGTCACGCCGGCGGTGGCGGAAACCGTGGCGGCGCCCGCGGTCACCACCCAGTGGACGCTGTCGCCCTTGAACCCGCCTCCCAGCGCGTCGAGGACCCGCACCACGAACGCGGACTTGAGGGACGCGCTCAGCACTCCGGTTTGGTTGTCTCCCGAGACTTTCACGAGCTGCGCGGGCTGCGGCACCAAGTGGATGCGGGTCGAATCCTTCAAGTGCGTCGGGGTCTCCGCCACCACCCACGCGCTGTCGCGCAGCGACAGCGCGGCGGTGAGGGTGGCGGAGTAGGGCGTGGGGTACGTCACGTGCGCGCGGGTCGTGTCGCTGAGCCGGTAGCCGATCGGTACGCCGTTGATCGGCGCGCCGGCGGCGTCGTACGGGGCCGCACGCAGCGGAAACGTGGTGCCGCCGACGACGGTCGTGTCCGTGGGGAGCAGCGCGACTCGAACGGCGTTGGCGCCGGGACCGATGTACGCGCCCGCGAGGATGGGCTGAGCGGTGGCACCGGCGGTCATCACGACCGAGCCGGTGAAGGCGTACCAGTCGATGCCGCCGCCATAGGCGCGGGCGGAGACACCGAACGTTTCGGGACTCCGCGACAAATCGACGTCGAGCCGGATGACCGCGGAGTCACCGGCGAGCGTATCGGGGCGGAAGCCGAGACGCTGGTCGAGGGCGACGGACTGATCCGCGCGCCGGAAGATGATCTCGAGGCTGTCGAGTGGCACCGGAGGCGTGCCAGGAGCCGGTGCCGACCAGGCGCGCAGGTCCAGCGTCGCGCTGCCGGGGTGTCGCGGCCCGGTGACGCTCTGGTCGGTGCACGTAATCAGCACGAGAGCCAGCGCGAGGCTGGCTCCGATCCGCACGGCTCGACGCACGCGAACCCCTTCAGCGGTGGTTCTTCTTCTTCTTTCCCGACTTCTTGGCCGCCGGCTTGGGTTTGGCGCCTCGCGCCGCTTTGCGCTTCGCCCCCCCACTCCCCCCACCCCCCCCGCCCCCTCCACCCCGGCTCCCCAGCGCGGCCTGAGCTTCCGCCAGGACGCGATCCCCTTCCTCCGGGCCGATCAGGCCCCGACGGACCGCGTACCGGACCAGCTCTTCGGCATCCTCCACCGAGAACTCTCCCAGTCCGGCGGCACCGCGGATCGCCCGGACGAGCGCGTCCGCCACCGGACTCCGTAGCACACTGGCGATACCGGGGAGGGCCTCGAGCAGCGAGGAGATCTGCGACCCGCCGAGCTCAGCTGGGGGGGGCATCGAACGCGCTGCTCCGACGCTGAAGGTCGCGCCAAGCTACTATGGCCCCTCAGGAGCGTCAAGCATTTCTGCCGTCCCGCGCTGCTCATCGCTCGAACCGCAGCAATACGGACCCGCCGTACCCGGTGAGCGACGTCTGCGACCCGAGCCCCCGCACAAAAATCCAGCCGCCGTCGTAGCGACCGCTCACCGTCGCCGACAACCGATCGGTCAACCCCACCCGCGCGAGCAGCCCGCCTGATCGTAAGCGCCCGCCGCGATAGTCCTCGGGGCTCCATTGGCGGAACCCCACCATCGGCTCGAGCTGGAGCCGCGGCGCCACGGGATACGTGAGCCGCAGCTGGCCGTCGAACACGTTTTCCTTGGTCGTCGCCACCGGGCCGACGTTCGACGTGCCCGTCAGCCGATAGTAGTCCCACGCGGAGAACGTGAGCGTCGAGCGACCCACCACGCGGATGAACGACAGCTCGCCGATGAAGCGTGTGCCGGGCGAGTACCGGCCAGGCACGAGCGCGCTCGACCCCGAGTACACGTCGGTGGAAAACGAGCTCACCGTGAGACCGAGCACCAGCCGCGACGCCCGACCGATCACACGGTCCGCTCCCGCGCGGATTCGACTCTCGAGCCCGGGCTTGTACGACAGCGTGTCATTAGTGAACGGCTCGTAGCTCCCGAGGTAACGCAGGCTCCCCGACACGCCCACGCCCCACGACCCCACGCGCCGGGCATATGCGACCCCGCCCGTCACTCCTACGGCCGTTCCGAAGCTCCACACCGGAAACGACAAATAGTTGGATCCGACCGCGGCGGCCACCTGGAATTGGCTGGTGGACACCGTGTGCATCCCGGTCGGAAGGTTGAAGGAGAGCGTCCCGACCAGACGATCGCGGTTGACGGTGTAGAGGATGCGGACCTGCGTGTCGGTGAACCCGGAGAGGGTTTCGGCTGCCCCCGAGCTCGGCTCGATGTGCCCGCTCACATAGTGGGTGGTCAGATCGACAGCGAGCTTGCGGCCGAGCGGTGCCGCCACGACGACGGGCACGTTCCACTGGGACGCGGCCTTGATGGCTAACCCCGAGTCCAAGCTGTAGCCACGGAGCTCCCAACCGGTGACCGCGTTGAAGCGGGTATACAGGGCGTCCGATGCCTGCCCTGCGACAGGGCCGGGGGAGGCGACGAGAGTCGGGAGCACTAGGGCGATGGTAGGAAGCGAGATGCGCGGCCGCATGAGCTAGGGCCGCTTGATGATGATGATCACGGTGCCGACCAGCGCCGCCCGCCCGGGTCCGTCACAGGCCGCGCCTTCACACAACCGATTCGGGTCGGATGCCGGGAGCACGATCGTCGCCGCCGTCGTCACCGATTGCAGCACGACCGCACCGGTCGGCACCGCGCCGTTGATCGCCGTGAGCAGGGTGCTCGTGGTAGCGGCCGGCACCTCGGGCGCGGCGCTCGCGACGTCGGGAGGCGGCGCGGCCTGGGCGCTGGCCGCTCCCTGGCTCACCACCGCCTGTTGCGCCGCCGCGCGGAACGCCGGGTCAATTCGAGCGGCGCGCTGGTAATCCTCCGTCGCCGTCGTGAAGTCGCCGCGGTCCTCGGCCTCGAGACCGCGGCTGTAGAGCAGGAACGCCTCGAGGTCGCGCGTCGGGCGCTCGCTGATCGCCACCCGCTCGGCGGGGGTGAGCGTGATGCCCAGCTTGTCGAGGAGCTGGAACACGACGGCCTTCTCCACGTCGAACAACGCGCGCAGCCGATCGGTATTCGATCCCGCCGCCGCGACCCCCGCGTCCGCCGCGCGCACGACGGTTGCGTCGATCCGTACCTGGTCCGGCCCGGTGGTGAACTGCCCCTCCACCACCTCCCCCGCGCCCACCAGCCGGCCGGAGCGCGCGCCCGTGGCGGGATCGACGCGCCCGCTCTCGGCGAGCTTCAGCTCGTCGAGCAGCACCTGTACCCGAGCGCGCTCCACCAGGCGCAGGCGACTCACCCTGCCGAGATCGGTCACCACGATCGCGGCGAGGCCGCGCTCGAGGGGGCGATAGGTCGTGTCGGTCCCGCTGTATCGGAACGGCATCACCGCGACGGTGTTGGGATCGGGCGGCGTCCGCACGAGCGACGACTCGCGCGCGATCGCCTGGAGCGCGGCGAAGCGCAGCTCCTCGCGCGCGAGCAAGGCCAGGCGGCCGGAGACGAAGCGGCGCAACCGTCCGGGAATCCGGGACGTGAGGAGATCGGTATACACCGCGCGCGCCGAATCGAACTGTGACAGCCCTTCGTAGCTCAGCCCGAGATAGGCCCGCGCTGCGCTGTTGGTCGTGTTCGCTCGCAACAGATCCCCGGCGACGCGCCGCGCGTCCGCGAAACGGTCGGCGGCGTAGTACGCCTTGGCCAGGCCGAGTGCGAGTGCGGGATCGTCGGGACGCCGGGCGACCTGCGCTTCGAGCGCGGCCACGTCGGCGGGAGCCGGGCGGCCGGGTTGTGGACCAGCGGCGCAGCCGAGGTTCAACGCGACAAGGCAGATGGCGGCAAGCTTGCCATGCCGCACGGACGACCTTTGCGATGGAGGGATCGACAGGATAGCTGGATCGAGGGGCGACCGCCGTGATGCCGCGTGATCAGGGCTTGTGAGCCCCCTCACGCCGGGCCCGCAGCGCCGCGGTGAGCCCGCCGGGAGAGCGACGCGAGATCGTCAGGTCGGAGTGCGACAACAGCTCACCCAACACGGTCCGGGTCTTCGCGTCGAGCGGCATTTCGAAACGCAGGTCGAGCTGGTACTCGAGATGATCGGGGGGAGGGCCCTGACCTGTGAGGGTGAACCCCTGAGCGTCGGGACGGGCCGCATCCACCTCGATCTTGGCAACCGGTTCGTAGGACGGGCGGTCCACCGCGAAACCTCAACCTCAGGGCTGAGTTAGAGATACGCCGCAGGGGGAGACTGTCAAGCGGGCCCGAAACGAGGCCTTCTCTTTGGGCTTCGGGGGGTGGCTAGATTCCGTCGTTGGAGGTGGAACGCAGCCGTGGGTCGACGTGGCGTAAAGGAGTATCGGGCACCCGAAGCACTGGCGCTGATCGCGGCGGACCGCGAGCATGTGCCACTCGTCTGCCCCTCGTGCGCGACGCGGTCGATCGTCCGGTCGCCGCGCCGGCGGGGAGGGGTGGGA
>Ga0079222_10000228_pt1 | contig 11897 bp, 12 predicted proteins | sample GAPlitter_FD_75070 | JGI IMG/M metagenome (GOLD analysis project Ga0079222, IMG submission 75070) | Agricultural soil microbial communities from Georgia to study Nitrogen management - GA Plitter | ecosystem: Environmental > Terrestrial > Soil > Agricultural land | place: USA: Georgia...
TATCGCTCCAGGGATGCATCATTCATGGGTACCTTCGCCTGGCGGAACCTGCTGACACGCCCGCTGCGCACGGCGCTGGCCTTGATCGGCCTCTCGATCCCCATCCTGGGCGTCCTGGGGCTCTTCTGCGTCTCCAACGGCCTCCGCGACCTGGTCGGCGACACCCTGAGCTGGATCGAGGGGGTGATGGTCATGCGGGAGAATGCGCCCAGACCTTTCGGGGTAGCGTCGGCCCAGGTTGCGCCACCGTCCTGGGATACGTGAACCAGCCCGTCGTCCGAGCCCGCCCACAGCACGCCCGCCCGCACCGGAGACTCGGCGAACGTGAAGATCGTGGCGTACCACTCCGTGCCCGTCATGTCGCGCGTGATCGGCCCGCCCACCGGACCCAGCGTTTTCGGGTCGTGCACGGTCAGGTCGGGGCTGATCGCCTGCCAGCTCGCGCCACCGTCCGTCGTCTTGAACACGCGCTGTGCCGTCACGTACAGCGTGTTGCGGTCGTGGGGGGAGAAGGCGATCGGGAAGGTCCACTGGAAGCGGTACGGCACGTCCGCCGCGGCGTAGCCGTCGTAGTTGTTGAGCCATACCGACACGTCGCGTGCCTGTCGGGTGCGATGGTCGTAGCGGGTGAGCGTCCCCATATAGGTCCCGGCGTATACGACGCTGGCGTCACCGGGTTGCGGCACCACGTAGCCCGATTCGCCGCCCGCGACCGGATACCAGTCGCGCAGCGTGATCGCACCGTCGTCGGAGCGGCTGGCGATCGACACGGTACTGTTGTCCTGCTGAGCCCCGTACAGGCGATAGGGAAACTGGTCGTCGGTCGCGACGTGGTAGAACTGCGCCGTGGGCTGATTGTAGGTCGTCGACCAGCTCACGCCGCCGTCGAACGAGATGGTGGCGCCGCCGTCGTTGCCCTCGATCATGCGCCGGGGATCCTTGGGGTCGATCCAAAGGATGTGGCAGTCGCCGTGGGGGACGCGGATGCGGGAGAACGTCTTGCCGCCATCCACCGACCGCCACGTGCCGAGGTTCAACACGTAGACGGTATTCTCGTCGCCCGGGTCCGCGGTGACGAACGAGAAATACCACGGCCGGATCATGAACTTCTGCTCCGCGTTGACGCGCTCCCAGCTGGCGCCGCCGTCGTCCGAGCGGAAAATGCCTCCGGCCGAGTCGCGCGCCTCGACGCTGGCCCAGAGCCGCGACGGGTTGGCCGGAGACAAGGTGACGCCGATGCGGCCGAGCGGACGAGGCGGGAGCCCGCGGTGGGCGGTGATGTCGGTCCAGGTGTCGCCCCCGTCGGTACTCTTCCAGAGGCCGCTCTTCCCACCGCCCGCCGAGAACCCCCAGGGAAAGCGCTGGCTCCTCCACAAGGCGGCGTAGAGCACGCGCGGATTGCTGGGGTCGAGCGCCAGGTCGATCGCCCCGGTCGAGTCGTCGACGTACAGCAGCTTGCTCCAGGAGCGCCCGCCGTCCAAAGAGCGGAACACACCCCTCATCGGATTGGGCCCGAACGCGTGGCCCATCGCCGCGACGTACACCACGTCCGGGTTGCCCGGATCGACGCGGACCGCCGCGATGTGGCGCGTGTCCTCGAGGCCCAGATGGCGCCACGTCACCCCACCGTCCGTCGAGCGCCACATGCCGTCGCCGTGGGTCAGGTCTTCGCGCCAATCAGCTTCGCCGGCGCCGACATAAATCACGTTGGGGTCAGAGGGCGCCACCGCGACCGCGCCCACCGAGGCGATGTCCGAGCGCCCATCCGTGAGATTGCTCCAGGATTCACCGCCGTTGGTGGTCTTCCATACGCCGCCGTCCACGGCGCCGAAGTAGAAGACGAGCGGCCGGGTGGGATCGCCGGCCACCGCCACGGCGCGCCCGCCCCGGAACGGTCCCACCAGGCGCCAGTGCAGGGCGCGCAGCGCGGGGTCGCTCGCCTCCGGAGCCGGGCGGGTCGAGTCTGCGCGTGCCGGCGCGCGCCGGCCCCGCTGGGCATGCAGCGGCGCGGCGCCGACGCTGGCGGCGATGAGGTACGAGAGAGAACCGATGGTGCCGGGACGCGACATGATCGACTCCGGGAGCGAGCGGCAGCCAGCTTATCGCGCGCGCCCCCGGGTCGCAAGCGGTGGCTCAACTAGTCTTTGTCGTACTCCAGCGCGAGCTTGAGCTGCACCAGCGCCGCATCGATCGCGCCGATGGCGGCGACTCGGTGCCCGCCAAAATCGTGCGCCGCGTTCTTGAGGTGCTCCCGCGCCCGCACCAGCGCGCGAATCGCGGCGTTGATCTGGGGATGGGGCTCGGCGGCACTCGCCGCGGCAGGTGCCGGCCGCGCGCGGCCCGGCGATGGTGCGGCACTGAGCGGTAGCGTGCAAAGGGCGGTGAGCGCGGCGGCGGCGGTCCAGCGAGCGACGGTAGCACGCATGAAACCTCCCGGAAGTGGTTAAGTCGAGAAGATTCCCTACGTCGACCTCTCATCCGTTCAAGGCGTCACACCACCCACCGCTGTCGCGAGGAAAGGGAGCAACCGGCGAATCGTCAGGCGTCGCTCTCGTGTCGCCTAATCCACCCTTTGAGCAAGTGGTACTCAGGACCAGCTGCTTCCTCGGGCCAGTCCGCGAGGTGCTCGCCACCCCGCCACACGTCGTCCGCGGCGGCCTCGGCCCAGGGCTCCGCGGACGGATGCACGTCGCCGCGCCAGGCCTCGCTGTCGCCAGCGAGCAGCCGTTCCAGTTCGTCGTCTTCCGGTTCTCCCGGCATCCAGGCGCGTGGCATCGAGCCCTCCCGCTGTTTCAGGTCGCAAGCGGCGTGCCCGTGACGGGGATGCGAGACAACTGCCAGCATGCTATATGGATAAGAGGGGTGCGCCCACACGGTCGCCGCCCGCAACCGCGCGCGCCCGGGCAACATGCGGCGGGATGACACGAAGTTCCGCGTGACGAGGATCACCATGCAGCCATGAGCCTGGACTCGATCAACCCCGCGACCGGGGAGACGCTGGAGCGTTTCGAGGAGACATCGTCCGCGGAGGTCGACGGCATTCTGGCGCGCGCGGACGCCGCGTGGCGCGACTGGTCGCGCCGCCCGATCGCGGAGCGGACGGAACGATTGCGCGCGGCGGCGCGGCTGCTGCGCGAGCGGAAAGAGGGCTACGCGCGGGCCATGGCCCTCGAGATGGGGAAGCCGCTCGCGCAGGGAGTCGCCGAGGCGGAAAAGTGCGCCTGGGCGTGCGACTACTACGCCGAGCAGGCCGCGGCCATGCTGGCGGAGGTGCCGCGGCAAACCGATGCCTCACGCAGCTATGTCCGGTTCGACGCCATCGGCGTGGTGCTGGCGATCATGCCCTGGAATTTCCCGTTCTGGCAGGTGTTTCGATTCGCCGTGCCGGCGCTGGCGGCGGGCAACGCGTGCGTGCTCAAGCATGCGCCCAACGTGCCGCGCTGCGCGCTCGAGATCGAGCGCCTGTGGCGGGACGCCGGGTTGCCCGACGGCCTGTTTCGGTCGGTGCTGCTGCAGAACGACGCCGCGGGTCGCGTCATCGCGGACTCCCGGGTGCGGGCCGTCACGCTCACGGGCTCGGATCGGGCGGGGAGCGCCGTGGCCGAGCAGGCCGGCCGCGACCTGAAGAAGACCGTACTCGAGCTGGGCGGGAGCGATCCGTTCATCGTGCTCGAGGACGCTGACCTGGCGCGGGCCGCGACCGTCGCGGCCGAAGCCCGGCTCCAGAACAGCGGCCAGAGCTGCATCGCCGCGAAGCGGTTCATCGTAGTCGAGCAGGTCGCCGATCGCTTCCTCGAGCTCTTCAGGGGCGCGATGCAGCGGTACAGCGTCGGCGACCCGCTCGCCCCCGGCACCCAGATCGGTCCCCAGGCGCGGCTCGACCTGCGCGCCAACCTGCAGCGCCAGGTGGAGTCGTCCCTGCAGCGCGGTGCGCGGGTCGTCATGGGAGGCCAGGTGCCGGGCGGACGGGGAGCGTTCTATCCGCCGACCATTCTCGTCGCGGTCCGACCCGGCATGCCGGCATTCGACGAGGAGACGTTCGGTCCGGTGGCGGCCGTGATCCAGGCGCGCGACGAGGCCGACGCCATCGACATCGCCAACGCTTCTCAGTATGGACTCGGCGCGTCCGTGTGGACGTCGGATACGGCCCGTGGCGAGCGACTCGCACGCGACATCGAGGCGGGCAGCGTGTTCGTGAATGGGCTCGTCAAGTCGGACCCGCGGCTGCCGTTCGGCGGCGTGAAGCGCTCGGGATACGGCCGCGAGCTGTCGGAGTTCGGTCTGCGAGAGTTCGTGAACGTGAAGACGGTGTGGGTGGCGTGAACGTCCGCGTCGGCACGTCCGGGTACAACTTCCCCGAATGGAAGGGCAGCTTCTATCCCGCGAAGTTCCCGGAGTCGCACATGCTCGAGTACTATGCGCAGCGGCTCGGGACGGTCGAGATCAATTACACGTTCTACCGGATGCCGAACGCCAAGATCGTGTCCGGCTGGGACGCGGCGACGCCCGCGGGGTTCGTGTTCGTCCTCAAGGCACCCCAGCGCATCACGCACATCGCCCGCCTCAGGGACGTGGATGACCCTTTGCGCTATTTCCTGGAAACGGCGCGCACGCTCGGTCCCAAGCTCGGACCGATCCTCTTCCAGCTGCCGCCCAACTTCAAGAAGGACGTGGGGCGGCTGAATGACCTGCTCACCCAGTTTCCCGCCGACCTGCGTTGCGCCTGGGAGTTCCGCCACGAGTCGTGGTTCACGGACGAGGTGTACCAGGCGCTGCGCGTCGGCAACGCGGCGCTGTGCGTGGCGGACACGGAGGAGAAGCACACCCCGCTCGTCGCGACGGCCGACTTCGGCTACATGCGGCTACGGGATGAGGGGTATGAGAAACCGGACCTCGAACAGTGGGCGAGGACCGTCTCCGAGCTGGGGGAGAGTTGGCAGGACGCATTCATCTTCTTCAAGCACGAGGAATCGGGGATCGGGCCCAAGCTCGCTCAGGAGTTCGCAGGGATGGTCAGATAGCCGAGCGGGGTGCTACGCGCGGTACGCGACGAGCAGCCCGTCGCGGATCGGGATCACGCTGCTGATCCAGCGCGGGTCCGCCTGGACGCGGCGCGTGAACTCGCGGATCCCCCGCGTGGCCGCGCTCCGGTCGCGGCCGTCGAAGATCCGCCCGCTCCACAGCATGTTGTCGGCGAGGAGCAGCCCCCCCGGCTTGAGCTTCCGCGCGATGACGCGAAGCGCCTTAGGGTAGTCCTGCTTGTCGATGTCGTTGAAGATGATGTCGAAGCGCCCACTGGCGCGAGTGAGGGCGGTGATGGCTTCGCCGGTGTGAAACCGGACTACGTCCGCGAGCCCGAGCGCGGACAGATGCTGCCGCGCGGCGCGCGACAGGTCTTCGTCCCACACGACGTGATGCACGGTGCCGCCCCCGTTTTCCTCGACGGCCCGCGCGAACCAGGCGGTCGAATACCCGAACCCCGACCCCAGCTCGAACACGTGACGCGCCCCGCTGAGACGGGTGAGCAGATAGCACAGCTGACCCGTCGCCGGTCCGATGATCGGAAAGTCGCTGCGTCGCGCTTCCGCTTCGAGCTCGGCGAGTCTCGGAGCGCGCTGCGGAACGAGGCCGTCCAAATACGTCGCGACCTTGGGAGCGAGCAGCGGCATCACGACGCCGCCTGTCCTTCGAGCACTTGCTTCACGAGCTCCACGAACGCTTTCGTGTCGACCGGCTTTCGGAGGACCGCCACGGCCCCCTTGGCCTTGGCGTCGGCCTCCACGGTCGGAGCGCCGGTGCCGGTCACGATGATCACCGGGACATTCTGCGTCTTGGACGAGTGCCGCACCTTGTGGAGCACCTGCATCCCGTTGCCCGCGGGCATGCTCAGGTCAAGGACGATGAGCGTCGGGTCCTCGCGCTGCGCGAACATGAAGCCTTGCATCGCGTCGAACGCGACGACGGTCTTGTACCCTGCACTCTGGAGCAGCGCGGTCGCCATCGTCGTGAACGTCTTGTCGTCGTCGATGATCAGGATCTTGGGGGCGCGCGTGCGAACCATGGTGCCTCACTTCAGTGAGGGTCGGTGAGTCGCTTGTAGATCCCCAGGTGCCGCAGCGCGGCGGCACGCTTGCCGACACTATCATACAACCGCCCGAGGTTGAAGTGGGCGTCGGCGAGGCGTGGGTCGGCGGCGAGCGCGGCGCGGTACGCCTCGATAGCGTCGCCGGGACGGTCCAGGTCCTCGAGCGCGATCCCCAGGTCGAACGCGGCGGTGGCGTGCTCGGGGTTCTCCCGCAGCGCCAGCCGGTAGTGCCGCTCGGCCTCCTCCGCCAGGCCTTCCTCGTGGAGCAGCCGGCCCAGGTTCACGTGGGCGTCCGCGTGGTGGGCGTCGAGCTCGAGCGCCCGGCGATACGCGTCCCGGGCTTCGGCGGGCTCGACCGCCTCGAGCTCGAGCCCCAGCTCGTACCAGTCCTCCGCATCCAGCTCGCCTTCGGCAGCACGCGCCGCCTGCGCGGCGCGGCGGGCGAGCGGCGCGGCGCGCACCGCCAGGTCCGACACCGCGAAGTCCAGATGCGTCTGCTCGGACTCGGGATTCCACGCCGTCGTGCCGTCGCTCACCACGATGCGGTCGCCCTCGGCGGCGATGCGCAGCTCCGCGAGCGAGCGCCCCCGCGGGAGCTGCTGGCGCAGCCGGCGGAGCGCGCGGCGGATACGGCGCGAGGGGATGCGCGCCGCCACGAGCGCTTTGGCGGTGCGCAGGATGACCAGATCCTGGAAGGAGAACTGCAGCGCGCGCCGGCGACCCCGTCCGGGAGCGGGCGTCAAAAAACCGTCGCGCGCGAATCCTCGCACCTGCGCGACGGTCAACCCCAGCAGTCTCGCGACGTCCCGGGACGAGTATCCCTTCATGCAGCCGGGCTAACCTCGCGCACCTCCCACTTTGCGCTTGGCCACGGGCGCCGCGGCGGGCTTGGCGCCGGGCTTCTTCTCCACCCGCTTGGCGGGTTTACGCTCGGCGGCTCCGCCCCCCTTGCCCTTGAGGCTCGCCCTCAAGGCTTCCATCAGATCGATGATCTGCGTCTTCGGCGCCTCGGCGGGCTCCTCGGTGATCTCCTTGCCCTCCACCTTGCGCTGAATCTGTTCGAGCACCCGCTTGCGCACGTTGTCCTCGTAATTCTCGGGACGGAACGCCTCGGACGAGGCCTGCTCCACGAGCTGCACCGCGAGCTGCAGCTCCGGCTTCTTCACGTCCACCTTGGGGATCGGGACGTCATCGATGCGCCGGACCTCGTTGGCGTAGCGCAGCTGCTCCATCACCAGGCCGTTCTCCTCCGGACGCACCGACACGACGTACTGCTTGCCGCGCGCCGCGTACTGGCCCACCGCCACGCGGCCCGTCTGCTTCAGCGCCTCGGCGAGCAGACGGAACGCCCGCTCGCCGCCCTTGTCGGGTCCCAGGAAGTATGACTTCTCGACGTACACGCGATCGACCTGTTTGGCGGGAACGAATTCCTGGATCTCGATCGCGTTGCTGGCCTTCTCCTCCAGGGCCTTGAGCTCTTCGGGCGCGAAGATCACGTACTGCCCCTTGGTGAACTCGTAGCCCTTCACCATCTCGTCCTTCTCGACCTTCTCGCCGTCCTTGGCGCAGACGTACTGCTGCTTCAGCCGCGACCCATCCTTCTTGTGGAGCCAGTTGAACGAGATCGCCGCGGACGACTCGCCGGTCGAGAACAGCTTGATCGGGACCGAGACCAGCCCGAACGACAGGGTGGCCGATCCCATGGAGTGTGCGCTCATAAGGTCTCGTGTGCGCTCGTTGGGAACCAATGATAAGATTTCACTCCCATGGGCGTAAAGCGGAAGGCCCCGGACCCCCTAAGTAGTTACCGTGCAAAGCGGTCTCTCGACCGCACGCCGGAGCCCGGCGCGCGTCCGGCGGCGGCCGGGGGGGGAGGGGGGGGGCTGTTCGTGGTGCACATGCACGCCGCCCGTCGGCTCCACTGGGACCTGCGGCTCGAAATGAACGGTGTGCTCGTGTCCTGGGCCGTCCCCAAGGGCCCGTCCCCCAACCGCGCCGACAAGCGCCTCGCCGTCCACGTCGAGGACCATCCGCTCGAGTACGGCGACTTCGAGGGGATCATTCCCGACGGGAACTACGGCGCCGGAGCCGTGATCGTGTGGGACCGCGGGCGCTGGGTGCCGCTCGAAGATCCACACGAGGGCCTGGAGCACGGTAAGCTGCTGTTCGAGCTGCGCGGCTACAAGCTGAAGGGGAAGTGGACGCTCGTGAAGCTGAAGAAGGGGGAGAAGGAGTGGCTGCTCATCAAGGAGAAGGACGCGTACGCCGTCGACGACGGCGCGTTGCCGCCGGAGTCTGTCCTGTCCGGCCTCACGGTCGAAGAGCTGAAGGCCGGCAAGGATCGGGCGGGCCCCGTGGTGAAGGAGCTGCAACGCCTCAAGGCGCCGCGGCGCGCCCTCACGCTGGCGCAGGCCGAGCCGATGCTCGCGGAGACGCGAGAGCAGCCGTTCTCCAAACCCGGCTGGCTGTTCGAGCTGAAGCTCGACGGCTACCGCGTGCGGGCGGGGTGTGAAGACGACGAACCGCGGCTGATCACCCGCAACGGGCACGACATCGCCGCCGGATTCCCGGAGCTGGCCCGCGCGCTGCGGGCGCTGCCGTTCGATGGGCTCATTCTGGACTGCGAGCTGGTCGTACCGGACGAGGCGGGTCGGCCCAGCTTTCAGCGGCTGCAGAATCGCGCGAAGGCGGGCCGGGCGCTCGACGTGCGCCGCGCCGCCGTCGAGTCACCTGGACTGCTGTATGCCTTCGACCTGCTCGCGTTCGAGGGATATGACGTGCGGCCGCTGCCGCTCGAGCGGCGCAAGGCGCTGCTCGAGCGGATCGTCCCGCACGTGGGTCCCATCAAGTACCTCGAGCACTTCGCCAAGGACGGGCAAGCGCTGTACGAGCAAGTGGTCAAGCTCGGCCTCGAGGGGATCGTCGCGAAGAAGGTCGACGCGCCGTACCGCGCGGGCCGCTCCCCCAATTGGCTCAAGATTCGCGCCGACCGTACGGACGACTTCGTCGTGGTGGGGTTCACGCGACCGAAAGGCTCCCGCTCCGGGTTCGGTGCCCTCGACCTGGGCGCGTACGCAGACGGCAAGCTCGTCTACGCCGGGCGGGCAGGGAGCGGCTTTACGGCGAAGGAGCTCAAGGAAGTGAGCGCCGAGCTGGAGCGCGGCGTGCGGACAACCCCGGCATTCACCGGGCCCGTCCCGGCGGACGAGGGACACACGTGGGTCGAGCCGGCACGCGTCGTCGAGGTCCGATACAAGGAATGGACGGACGAGGGGCTACTGCGGCAGCCGGTGTTTGTCAGGTTCCGGGATGACAAGCCAGCCACCGAGATCGCGAAAAAGGGAGTGGGGAGTGGGGAGCCGGACCTTGAGGTGCAAGCGGAGAGTACCGCTCTCCACTCCCCACTCCCGAGAGAGGTAAAGCTCTCAAACCTCGAGAAGGTCTTCTGGCCGGAGGAAGGCTATACCAAAGGCGACCTGATCGAGTATTACCGCGTGATCTCACCCTGGCTGCTGCCGTACCTGAAGGATCGGCCCGTGGTGCTCACGCGCTTCCCCGACGGCATCAACGGCAAGTCGTTCTTCCAGAAGGACGCCCCCAGCTTCGTGCCGGAGTGGATGCGCCTCGAGCGCATCTGGAGCGAGGACACGCAGCGCGAGATCAGTTACTTCGTGTGCGACAATGTCGAGTCGCTCGAGTACATCGCCAACATGGCGTCGATCCCGCTGCACGTCTGGGGGAGCCGCATCGCGTCGCTCGAGCAGCCCGACTGGTGCATTCTCGACCTCGACCCCAAAGAAGCGCCGTTCGAGCACGTCGTCACGATCGCCCGGGCCACCAAGGCCCTGTGCGACGATCTCGAGCTGCCGAGCTTCATCAAGACCAGCGGGTCCACGGGCCTGCACGTGCTGCTGCCGCTCGGCCGGCAGTGCACCTATGAACAGGCCCGGACCCTCGGGGGGCTCCTGGCGCGAGTGATCGCCGCCGAGCTGCCCGAGATCGCCACGATCACGCGCCAGGTGGAGAAGCGCGGGGCCAAGGTGTATCTCGATTACGTCCAGAATGGTCACGGCCGGCTGCTGGTCGCGCCATTCAGCGCGCGCCCGCTGCCCGGGGGCCCGGTGTCGATGCCGCTCAAGTGGAGCGAGGTGACGCCCAAGCTCGACATCCGGAAGTTCACGCTCGCCACCGCGCCCGCCCGGATGAAGCGGCTGGGCGACGATCCGCTGCGCCCGGTGCTCGATCTCAAGCCTGACCTGGTCCACGCGCTCGAGCAGCTCAATGATCGCCTCGGCTGACGTACGCGTGGGCGACGTGGCGGGGCTGCTGCTGCGGCCCGAGGACGCGCGCGTGCTGTACGTGCTGGCGCACGGCGCCGGCGCCGGGATGCGCCATCCGTTTCTCGAAACGATCTCCCAGCGGCTGGCGGAGCGGGGCGTCGCCACGCTGCGATATCAGTTTCCCTACATGGAGCGGCGCGCCAGCCGCCCCGATCCGCCGGCGGTCGCCGCCGCCACGGTGCGTGCCGCGGTCGCGGAAGCGGCACGCGCGGCGCCGGGGCTGCCCCTCGTCGCTGGGGGCAAGTCGTTCGGCGGGCGCATGACGTCGACGGCGCAAGCGGAGGCGCCCCTGCCGAGCGTGCGCGGCCTCGTCTTTCTCGGCTTCCCGCTCCATCCTCCCGGGAGGCCGGACGACAAGCGGGCGGAGCACCTGGCGCGGGTGCAGATTCCCATGCTGTTCCTGCAGGGCGATCGGGATGAGTTCGCCGATCTGCAGCTGCTACGGCCAGTCGTGAAACGACTCGGTGAGCGTGCGACACTGCATCTGGTCGAGGGCGGCGATCATTCGTTCAAGGTGCCGAAGCGGACCGGTAAGACTGAGGAAGCCGTGATGAGCGAGCTGGTCCAGACCATCGCGAATTGGACGATCAACCTCCACTAACCTTCACCCACCTTCCACCGACCTCCTATGTCTCATTGGATCGTCAAAACCGAGCCCTCCACCTACAGCTTCGACGATCTCGCGCGCCAGAAGACGGCAGTCTGGGATGGCGTGAAGAACAACCTCGCGCTCAAGCATCTGCGCTCGATGAGGCCGGGCGACCAGGTGCTGGTGTATCACACCGGCGACGAAAAGGCAGTGGTCGGTCTGGCCGAGGTCACCGCCGCGGCGTACCCCGATCCCAAGCAGAAGGACCCCAAGCTCGCGGTGGTGGACCTGAAGGCCGGTGGGAGACTCCCGCGCCCCGTGCCGCTCGCCGAGATTAAGAAGGATCGGGCGTTCGCTGACCTGGCACTGGTGCGCATCGGCCGGCTATCAGTCATGCCAGCGTCCCCGGACCAGTTCAAGCGGCTGCTGAAGCTTGGCGGCATGAAGTAACGGACAACGGTCGACGAACAACGGAGAACGGCTCATGGGCAAAGGCGACATTCGGACCAAGCGCGGCAAGATCTACCGGGGCACGTACGGCAACCGGCGTCGGAAGAAACGCCGCAAGAAGGCTGCTGCAGAGGCCGCGAAGGCAGGCAAGGGAGAGCGGCAATGATGGCGTTGCTGCTCGCCGGTGTCGCGTTGTTCGCTGCGTCTCAGGACACGAGCGACGTCTGGCAAATCACCCTCAAGGACGGCACGATCGTGTGGAACCTGCGGCTCGAGAGGCTGCAGCACGACACGATCGTGTTCCGGCAGCAGACACGCATCGTTCGCTACCCCTGGCTGGGCGTCGACGAGCTGCGGCTGGTCCGCGGCGGCAGGCACGAGATCGGGCCGGTGGCGGCCGAGGGGCGCTACGACGGCGCTCCCAACGGCACGA
>Ga0079222_10000231_pt1 | contig 11828 bp, 15 predicted proteins | sample GAPlitter_FD_75070 | JGI IMG/M metagenome (GOLD analysis project Ga0079222, IMG submission 75070) | Agricultural soil microbial communities from Georgia to study Nitrogen management - GA Plitter | ecosystem: Environmental > Terrestrial > Soil > Agricultural land | place: USA: Georgia...
CGTGTCGAGAGTATCGGCATCGGAGACAGTATCAACGACGCACCGCTGCTGGCTGTCGTCGATCATCCTATCCTCGTTCAGAAACCCGACGGGTCCTTCGATCCCGACGTTCATCTCCCGCAATTGATCCGTGCCCCAGGCATCGGACCGGTCGGATGGAATGCCGCGATCCTGGCTCTTCTCGATCAAACTCCCTACGAAGATTAAGCTCGGGCGATCAGCCCGAGCTTTTGGATGCGAAGACTGTCGCATCGCACGTGAGATACTTGATATCAGAATGCCTGGGGTGCAACGAAGTACGATAGAGTGCGAACGTAGCCCCTCAGGGTGCGGGAAGGCGAGTCTCTCCCGTTGGGAGTGGAACTTGGAGGGGCCGCGCGTGGTGACTAGTCTTTCTTGTCCCCTCTGAGAGCACTAGCCGCTTCGGTCTCCCGGATCAACTCCCGCAGTTGTTGTTGATCGTCCTTTGGCGACCCCAAAAATTCCATCCCAAACTCTTGGCCCCTCGACCAACGCACCATGGCGCATTCCACTTGCAGGGGCGTCTTATAGCGCGGCACGTCGATGAGCACCTGTAACAATTCACCTCTGTCGAAGGTGCGCTCACTGCGAGCTCGGCAGCCCGCCACGGATAGATTGAGAATGATACCCGAAGCCGTAATTCCCTCTCCTAAAAACGATCCGGTATATTCGACGAGATACCGAGCATGCTTGCGTTGATTCAAGGTGCTTGCGTCCCTGTGCCCACCCGTCCGATACGAAACGGGCGTGCTCTTACCTTGGATGGGAAATTAGTTCAAGAGAGCCAATTGGCCTTATGAGAAGCGCGTAGAAATCCGGCTGTCGGCGATCTCACCTCCCTGCAGGCTCAAGAGGTCCTGCTCACTCCGACCAGATGGCGTTTCAGTTGTACTCCGCGGTCTCATTACGCTCAGTGAGTGATCCACGTTCAGCATTGACACTTGCCCACAGTCGGCCTAGCCTTCCAATCAGCGACAAGCAGACTCTCCCCTCCTTTTCCTTAGGACGCGTCGTATGGGCAAAGAGCCTCCTCTGCCAGAGGGAACAAAACAATGGATTCAGGGAATCGCTAACCGCAAAGCACCGATTCCCGAAAACATCATGACGGGTGGAGCTTTGATCGCAGGGAGCTGGCTCATTGTTTTTGTGATGGAGCATTCCAATACTTGAAAAGTGGCGTGTGGCCTAAGTGGGCGATACTTTCAACGATGGGGAACATCTTTGCAGAGGATTTTGTACTGCGGCTGAACTCGCCGGAAAGTTGGCTGGGACTCCACACGCTTGTCAAGAGAATCCCAACTGCCAATTCAAGTCTGGTCCTGTTGCTAGGAGGAATGTTTATATATTGGATTAGCAGTATGTTCGACGTTTGACGTTACACATTTCAGGCAGCTTATTGCATGATCTACCTGCATAAAATTCTTCCCACACTCGTGCTGCCCATTGGGATCGTGCTGCTGTTACTACTGTGTGCCGCTGTTATTAACAAGCGAGCGCTGACCTTGGCCGCTGTCTTGGTGCTGTTCTTCCTGAGTATTCCCCTGACATCGAATTATTTCTATCGTGCTGCAGAACAATTTCAGACGCGCCGACTCGTTGCTGAGGTCGGGGCTGCGGATGCTGTGGTGGTGTTGAGTGGAACGCTCACGTCAGCCCCGCTGGCTGGTGGCGGGAGCATTTCAGAATGGGGTGATCCCGACCGATTCTTTGCAGGCGTGGAACTCGTCAAAGCGAACAAAGCTCCCGTACTCATTTTCACGGGCGGAACATATCCATGGATGACTAACTCACCACCGGAGGGGGTGATCTTGAAGGAGTACGCCCTCCAGTTGGGGGTTCCGGCTGACCACATCATTGTCACTGCGAATGTCGAGAATACGGAGGATGAGGCAAGGGAGGTTCGGAAGTATGTGGGTAACGCAAAGAAAGTGATTTTGGTCACATCCGCGTTTCATATGTCTCGCGCGCAAGCCCTGTTTGTCGCCTTTGGAATGGAAGTCATTCCATTCCCTGTGGACTTTGGGGTAGATGCCACACGCTCGTTCACCGTCCTCGATATGTTGCCGAACGCCAGCAGTCTGTTGAAGTCCGAAATGGCGATGCGAGAGTGGCTTGGGCAAGCGTTCTACTCGTTAAAGATGGCACTCGTCTCGCCTCATTAGCATGCTGGAACCATCCAGCGAACGCTTCCGCTGCTTTGCTAGAGAAGACTCTAGAAGAGTCTAAGGATAGGGATTATTTTCGCACTTGGCTACGATGCCTTCCCAGCACACTTTTCTTCTGTCGGTAACGTTCCACCGTGAGTGCGCATGGAATCGTCCCGTAAAGGCTCCTAAGTCTTTGGTTTTGAAGCAAACACTGTCGCATCGCAGGCAAGATACTTGATCTGTTTCATCGGCACAATGATCACTTCCTTCGCCGAATCGACTTCCAACACTTCCATGTCGTCGCTGATCGTATGCCTAATGGCGTCCTTCACGACGAGTTCTTGATTGTCCACAAACACGATCTTCACCCAATACTGCACGATACGCTCCTTGTTAAATGGCCGCTCCCAGTTCGCTTGATCGCAAAGTCGCCGCCTCCACCGCCGAAATCAAAGTGGCCCGCAGACGGCCCCGTTCCAACTCATGCAGCCCCGCAATCGTGGTGCCGCCCGGCGACGCCACACGATCTTTCAACTTACCTGGATGCTCTTCCGATTCGAGGACCATGCGTGCCGCCCCTGCGACGGTTTGGGCGGCTAGGAGTTGCGCCGTCTCCCGCGGCAACCCCATCTTCACGCCGCCGTCCGCCAACGCCTCGATCATCATGTAGACATATGCCGGTCCGCTTCCGCTCAGACCCGTGACCGCGTTGAGCGCCAGCTCATCGACCCTGACGACCTTGCCGATCGACTCGAATAACGTGCGCGCAGCAACTGCATCGTTGTCTGGAAGTCTCTCATCGTATGCCAGAGCCGTAACGCCCTCCCTGATGAGGGACGGCGTGTTCGGCATCGAACGGACGATCCTGGTTGCACCGGACAGATGCCGGGCGATACGTGCGATCGGATAGCCGGCCGCGACCGACACGATGAGAGTCCGGTCCCGTACCCGCACCACTGTCGCGATGGCGGCTAACACATCATCGAGCACCTGCGGCTCTACAGCAAGCACGAGGATGTCGGCCCTTTCGGCCACGTCTCGATTGCTGCCAGCCATTTCGATTTTATATGTCTGATGAAGCCGGGTGAGCCGTGCCCCGTCGATATCCGATGCCATGAGTTGAGAAGGAGAAAGCCGATTCGCATGCAGCAGCCCGGCGATCAGCGCTTCCGCCATATTGCCGGCGCCGATGAAGCCTATCTTGCGGTTCACCAACATGCGGCCGCATTATACTGTCGGCTTCCAAACTGCTTCAACTTGGAACTTGCCGACCTCCTCGGCTCTTCGGTAGAGTGATAACCATCGTTTTCGGCTTTATTATAATAAATCAATCATCATCCCGATGATGGGGAGGCATCCATGAAGCAGCTGGCCCTGTGGAATATGGTGCTCATAACGCTCCTAGCCACGAACGGTTGGGCTCGCCAGGAATCTCTCACCGCGGAAGAAAAACACAAACTCGAACAGATCGATCGGGTCTTGGTGGAGGTGATCGCGCTATCCGACAAAGGACCGGGTGATGCAGGCGCATTCACCGACGTGGTTACGAAACGGATGAAGGAGTTCGGTTATACCGTGGTGACTGATCCGGCTCAGCCGCACGATGCCACGCTGAACGTGAAATGCGAGCAGCGAAAAATCTGGGAAGGCACCACGAAAATGGGCAGCGATGCGGACCTCCCCGATTCTCCTTCCCGCCTGTGGAAAGGTCCGGCCTGTCAGCTTTCGTATGTGTTGGACGGCAAGAAAATGGCGTGGCGTAAGGAAGTCAGGACGGATTTTACAGATGCCCAGCAAGCAGCCGAAGCAGCCAAAGCCGGCGATCCTTCCGACTACGCCATGAGTAAACTCAAAGAACGATTGGAGGAATACGATTTTCCTGCATTGATTACGGCGGAGTGGGGCCAGGAAGACCGCCTGTTCAAGGTGTTCGATGATCCGGCAACATCCTCCGCGCGTAAGGTCCGGCTGATCAACCTGTTTGGCTATCTCTTCGAGACCAAAGCGGTCCCCCGTCTCCTCGCAGGACTCAAAGACAGTGATATCGAAATTGCGAAGGCGTCCGCATTGGCTCTGGGAAACATTGGACAGAAAGAGACGGTCCCCACGTTGATCCAAACCATGAAAAGCGGCCCGCCCGAGTTGCGGCCCGCGGCGGCTAAGGCGCTGGGCATACTGGGCGCTTTGCACGGCGACTTCACGATCGTAGAACCCCTGCTCGATACGCTAAAAACGGACGACGTCAGTTTGAAAACCGAGGTTGCCTGGGCCTTGGGAAAACTCCCGGATCGAAAAGCTTACGATCCCCTCTTTGCACTGCAAAAGTCGCTATATCACGTCCGGGAAAACGACGCCGATCCCAAGCTGGTCAAACTCAAAGAAGCTGTCAACTGGAGCATCAAACAAATCGACACGTGGGAATATTTGCAATAGGACGTCGACAGCGCTTGGTCGTTTCCCAACGAATGATGCTGAAGCTGACCCTTTGCATTATCGGATTGCTGGTCGGGGCGCTTGTCTGGTCCGTAACCGCGTCCGGATGGGCTCAAACAATCGGGGATGAGGCTGAACTGGAACGGCTACGCGTCAAGGCCGAAGATGCCATCGCCAGCGACGACCCTGAGGGAGCGGCCATGAATATGGGCCGTGCGGCACTCATGGCCAAACGGCTGGGCTTGCTCAGCCGCGATAATGCCGCGTCCCTACGACTGTACCAAGCGGCCGAATCACTGTTTCGCTCGCAAGAACACGGCTATCGAGCCATGGCCCTGTTCCGGCGAGCCGGCGGGCAGCTGCCGGCTTCGTCAGGCGTGTGCGGCAGCCTGGCGTTGGCTCAGAGCAGCGTGCTGCACGCCCTTTCGGATCTCGCACAGGAATCCGCTCCGACTTCCATGGTCGAACGCGCGAAGCGCTGGCGTGAAACCGCCGACGACTGGATGACTGTCGTGGCGTCGATGATTACTGACTACCAATGTCCCTAAACAGGTGATGACATCGCCTCTTTAGCAGCCTCGCTTCGCTAATCTTCCTCTGGGTTGATGATGTGAAGGCCGGCGGTTTTGCTCGCAGTCAAGAGTTGCATGTCAGCGCTCACCACCGTCAATCGAAGCGGCTTCAGTTCCAATGCCAAGGCCAGATGCAAGACTTGCTGGGTGCGCAGGGCGGGGTATTCCATCACCAGCTCCTTCGTCGAAAGATAGGTCTTTATCGTGGGGACGATAAACTGAAATAGTCCCTCCGCTGACTCTCGCTCGAACTTGTGGATAACCGAATAGCAATCGTCTCTGGTCAAATCACCCTCCTGGGCCCTATTGGAGAACGCTGAATACAATTCTGTGACCGTCCACGTCGGCAGGATGGCGACCTTGCCGCGCTTGACCATCAACTTGTTGACGATCCTGGTGCCCCGTTCCATGCTGTAGCGCTTCACGAGCGCCGTCGAATCGAAATAATAGTAGGGCATGGATCAGATCCTCCCTTTCAAAATGACCGCAGCCAACGGCCCGGGCATTTTCGAGAGCCTATCTTGTAATTCGTCCAACGGCACTTCTTCGTAACCTTCTCGACGAAGCTTGTCGGCCAAGTTTCCCTGGTTGAATAATGCCGTATCATTCTTCAGTCGCTCATTCAGACGCCGCTTGGCCAGCCGGCTCGGCACTCGTTGTTGTGTCGCCGTTAATCCCCTGCCGCGGCTCCGCGGCGCGCGCCCACCCTGTTTCGGTCTGCTCATGCCTGTCTTCTCCCCTCCATCATTAGTGAGTTGCGGTGGCCGGCTTCATCTTCGCTCCCTCCCGCGGACATCCCGCGGGGCGGACCGCCTCAGCCGGCAATTCTGTCTCCCCATAAATATGTGCGGCGATCGCCTTCGCAACATCCGCTGACATGTCTTGCTGCATGACCCTGATCACCTTCGCTGTCGCTTCTCGTTCAGACAAATGACCTTCTTTTCCGCCTTTGGAAATCGCTCCGACCACCTGCTGGCTCATGACGTCCACCACCTCGAAATCGCTGCACCAACGCACATAGACAAATTGGGGATCTCTGATATCGATCGGCCACACGCGCACCATTCCGCGCACCAACAACTCAGGCGTGGGCCCGGTCCCGCTTTTTCCCATTTGCGGCTCCATTCCCGGCATCGAGGTGACGTGGAGTCCCTCTTTGATCAGACCTTCCGTCAAAGCGCGCTGCACCGGTTCGACCTGATCGCCTGTTACCGCCACGGCAAGCACGAGATTGGACGAAAGATATTCATCCAACTCTCGGGTCAGCTCTTGTACTTGGTTGGGAGGAGCCGTCCCCTGACCACTCGCTCGGATCACACGAAGATCCGCGTTGTAGGTTTCTCGCAGGATCAAGTTGCGGGTGGCCCGCCTGAGCGCTCGCACCTTCGCGAGCTTGTCCGTCGTCCGATGGGCCTCGTCTACATCCGACTGAACGGATCGGTCCAAATCGGCCATCCGCTCCGTAAAGGCCGTTTCCGCCTGGGCGAGATGCATGCCCGCCAGGGCATAATGGAGTCCTTTCCTCACATCGTACCAGCGATCAACGATCTTGACGTTTTCCAGCACTTTGTCCGTCGACACCTGCGTCAGATTGTCCAATGTCAGCCGTCGTTCGTCACGACTTGAACCCCGCTGTTCGACGGTCAAGTAGGATTCCCAGTCTTTGGACTGCGCCGATACCTCCGCCTTAAAGATGCGCGCCACTGCGGCATAGGCTTGATTTTCTGAGACCGCGCGATTGTCGCCCTGCCCGACGCCGGTGAGGTATTGCGCAGACGGATACTCCGAACTGACCCCATCGATCCAGGTAGGCTTCGCCGGTCCTCCGAACCACGAACATCCGGCCAGAATGGTCGTACAAAAGATGCAGGCCGCGGTTCGCCACCTGCTGTTCTGCACGTTCATTGGATCACCCGCTGTATGACGATGGCGGTTTCTCCGGCACGAATCGAAAACGTCCTTCCTGACGCACCAGGAAGGCTCCCCGCTGGCGATCCGCTGAGCGCCGTACCCTGCAAGCGATACTCACCCGGGGGTACCCAGGCTCGCGCCAGGTGAATTTCGTCGGGTAATGTACGCCAGCTCCGTTTGTCTGATTCCTCGGATGACACTGCTAACCCCTTGGTCAACAATCCGACGGCCAGCGCGACCCAGGGACCCGCGTCTTTTCCCGCTGCCTGCTGAGCTCCCCTCGTCGCCCCTTCGGCCAGGCTGAATTTCAACGCGGCTCGCGCCAATGCTTTCACAGTGATTCCGGCAATGCGCTCCGATAAGGCCTTATCTGCCAAAGCCGTCACGCTCTGCGCCAATTCAGTCCGCACGGTCACCGGAGTTCCTCCGTCAGAAAACAAATTGATCGTGTCAACCGGGACCTGAGTCTTTTGCGGGACGATTCTCGGAAGGGCCACACGGACCACCCGGCCATTGAGACCGTAGAGAATACTGTCGGCCGCCCGATTTTGCTGATGATTCGATTGGGAGAATCCTCGATTGAGCAGCACCAATTGGAGCGCGTCCAGACTGATCGGCAGGTCAAGAAACTGGTCCTCCTTGTGAGGGGCGCGCCCATTATAGCTGATCACAACCACTTGAGCGAGCTGTTGCTGCGCCTGAACGCTCTTCCAGGTCGTATCGGGAAAGAGGCGTTGATACTCCCTCAATTCCTGGCTTAATTGCAACGCATCAGCCGTCCGCAGCAGATCGGCCCGCAACTGCCCCGGCACGCCGGTTCGTGACCAGCCACGCGTCGAATTAAAGGTCTCGTAGGCGTTGCGATAGGCGATGAATGCATTGTTCACATCACCGGTACTCTCATACAGGATGCCGCTTAGGTATCGCGCGAATCCGTCGTCTCGATAGGCAGCCTTGTCCTTCGTGCGATCGGCCAAGACGTTCAGGCGATGATCGATGCGGCGCGCCTCAACCAGCGCATCCTGCCACTGGTTCAACGAGGCATAGTTCAGGGCTTTCAGTACATTGATCATGACCTGCTCATACGGCTCTCCTTCGTAGGGTAAGGCAGTATCGTTCGTCATGAACGCGAACGTTTCCGTACGAACGGTTCTCGTATAGAGACGATCGACCTCCTCTTCGGCCTGCTCCAACACCTCGTTGCTGAGCCGGTAATCGCCAGCGAGCTGGAGTGTCATTCCACGATCCATCCCGTAGAGCACATGGCTCTTCGTTCCGTACTCGTTCTCAGCCTGTTGGATAATAGTATCGGCCTGTTTGAAATCGCTCGCGCGGAGACTGTTTTCAACGAGGAAATACCGGTCGACCGAAGGTCCACAACCCATGAGGAGCAGAAAAATGACCGCCGCTGAGGAAATTAGAGCAGAAACACAAACGCCCCACCGTGCCGAAGCAAGAGCAGTGGGGCGTGAGACAAAAGGGCTCAACTGAGGTCGCCGAGCCTAAAAAATGGTCCGTTTCTTCTCGATGACTTTCTTGATCTTCTTCTGGCCAAACCACACCTTGGCGTTGCTTTCCAAATCCACCATCTGCAGGTCGATTTGGTAGAACATCGCCTTGGTTCCGTCGGCTTCGTCGAGAATCGTGGCGATCGTGCCCTTCATCATGTAATCGGCACCAATCTCCTTGCCAGGCGCCTTCTGGGTATCTTCCCTGGAATACATCGCCTGTTCCTTGCGCTCGGTCCGGACCTCTTCTCGCTCGTTCTTGGCCGCCACGAAAGTAACTTTTTGTGAATTGGTCAGTTCGCGCTCCAAATCCGTCACGAACGTATCAACATTGATGTGTTCGTGGCTGTTGTTGAGCACGGTGCCGACCACCACCACCGGCTGACGGCGCTTGGATTGGCTGAAATTGTTCAGCCAGGGATATTCCAACGCTTCCTTGACCATGGACTCGGCGACCATTCGGGAATCGGTATCGTTCCACCGGCCGCTCAGATCGGTCACGACACCGGAGTCCACGCGCGTCACCCTGGTTTCAGCTCCACACCCGCTGAATCCGACCAGCGCCAGGACAAGAAGTGCCACGCTGCTGCGAGACCGGCCGTTGCTCATCGAACTTCTCATCGCATGCTCCTTGATGCGCGCAACCCGTTACCGGTTCGCTCGCTTGTCCTCTTCCTTTTCCAGCCGTTCAAACAGCTTGTCGGCATTCTTTCGGACGAAATCCCGCACTTGGGAGTTGAGTTCCTTGGCTTGTTCGAGATTATTCTTCATCTCTTCCAGGTTCAGCTTCGTCAGGACGTAGTAGGTCCCGGTCTTTTCATCTTTATACCGCTCGATCGGCCGCACGCCGCTGAGGGTCGTCGTCGTGACAGTCTTAATGGCCCGCTCCACGTTTTGCTCTTCCGTGTTGCGTGTAAAATCGCCGGCCGTCGTAGACGCCGCGTAGTCCCTCATAAGATAGCCGGTATAAGTTTCAAAGGTCTTGGCGATTTCGGCACGAGCGCGATTCTCAGCGGTGTCCCAGGCGAGCGGCTCATTTCTGACACCGGACACGGCACCGACACCGTAAAAGGCTTTGGTATCTTTGTCGTTGAATGCGCCGGACCCTTGCTTCACCCACTTCGGAGGACCACCGCACGCGGCAAGCCCGATCAACAACACCAAGGCAATCACACCACCGGTCACCCGTGAAAGATATCCTCGTGGCTGGTTCATGCGATGTCCTCCTTAAAAATGGTCTTGGATTGTTCCCCGCCAGAGCCGTTTCGCCATGCGTTAAACGTTCGAGAATTTGAGCGAAGTCATGCTAACATGCACCCCTGGTTCAGTCAACGCAACAGACGATCGTTGGTTGACCTTGTAAGTTTTTCTATAGGGAGGAACACCGTGGCTGACGTGCAGATCAATGACGGCATCATTAAGATTCTTAATCTCGACGTGCAAGATCCCAGAGCCGCCGCTGTGCTCGCCGAATATCCGCAGGTTCGCTGGGCAGAAATCACAAGGCGGGCACTGAAAATCGGTTTAGGGTATTTAAAGGGGGGGGCAAAGGACTAAGGCTTTGGTGGCGTAGACTGCTCGGACGCACGCGACTGCGCCACGGCGTCTCGGGCCCGACTGTGGTTGCCACCCAACTCGAGGTACCGCTCAAACGCCTCAACCGCTTTCTTTTGATCCTTTATCTCATCGGCGTACAAGGTCCCGAGCGTGAAGTACACGTCCACATAACTGGGATTCGCTGTCAGCGCATCGCGCATCGCCCGTTCTGCGTCCGCATACTGTCCACGCTTCTCGTAGATCAAACCCAGTGTATAGTGCGAATCCGGATTCTTCGGCGCGTACTGCACCGCCGACTTAGCTGCGGCAAGCGCCTCGTCCAGATTCGGCACGACTTCCAGCCGCACGTAGCTCTTTAGGACATACGCATCTCCGAACGTGGGATCGTATTCCAGCGCTTTATTCAGCCGCTCCAAGGCTTCGTCCCCGGATTTCCCGGACTGTAACAGCGCAAACGCCTGCTCGTACTGCATTCTTGCGGCCTGCTGCCGCTCAGCGGGAGATTGGGGCTCCCCGCCGAGTCGGAAGGCCGCTTTACGGCCTTCGATGATGATGGTATCGCCGTCGCCTTCAAGCTGCGCAAAAATCGGATGTTGTGCCCCCTTCGTCTGCTCTACCACGTATTGGCTCACGTACCGTCCCACCTCAGAGGCCATGAGCCAGCCGTTCTTGTCTACGTCGGCCTCCCCCGAAAGACCCTTCACCAAGGCCTGGACGAACAGACTGCGGTTTTCCTTGCGGCCCAGGGATTCGCCCTTATCGGCAGCCGTCAACACTTGCACGGCACGTTTTTCTGTATCCTCTTCCGGAGCGCTTCGTCCTTCGAGCGACAGAGCCTGGACCGAGCTGGTCTCCCAGCCCCGCACCGCCGTATCGAACAGAAACAGCGTATGTTTGGAGGCGCTACGGTGACTGAATTCCTTGAGTTGCTCGAATGTCACCGATTTCGATACGTTTCCGATTTGGGCATCCCATGGCACGAGATAACCCATATCCTTCCCGGACCCGCCTTGCGTGATTCCGGCATGGCCTGCGAAATAGATAACCAGCCGGTCCTGCCGGCCAACCTTCCGCGGCAGGTAATCCGTGAGCGTCTGTTGCAAGCGGCGGGAGCTGGCGTCTTTGTCATACAATTCCAGGACCTCTTCGAATCCTAACTTCTGAAGAGCTTGGGCCACCACTTTGGCATCCTCGATGACGCCGGGAATTTTGGGCGCGACCAGGTAGTTTTCCACCCCGATCACCACGGCCCAGGATTTGTAATACAAACCCTCAGGCTTTCCCAGTTGAGCCTGAACCGGCCCTGATCCAGAGCTTCCGTACAGAATGGCAACGAAGATGGCGAGGAGTCCTGACCGGAATGACTGACGTGAAGGCGGAAGCATCATGATGGATCGGCGTGAAAACTCAGTATAAAGTCAGCGTACTCTGGGCTAACCCGACTGTCAACCGCGCTTGCCCCTATAGAATTGCATCCTCGGCTGCCCCAATTGTATGGTTGCGCGACCGCCGCCACTCCACCATAATAATAGCGGCATTCCCCAATGGAATCGGTCCCCTGTCCTACTTAAGGAGTCTGTCTCTATGACGGAGAACATCGAGACCCTGCTCAAAGAAAGCCGTCTCTATCAGCCGACCGCAAAAACGAAAGCCGCCGCCTATATCAAAGACTACGAAAC
>Ga0079222_10000232_pt1 | contig 11817 bp, 8 predicted proteins | sample GAPlitter_FD_75070 | JGI IMG/M metagenome (GOLD analysis project Ga0079222, IMG submission 75070) | Agricultural soil microbial communities from Georgia to study Nitrogen management - GA Plitter | ecosystem: Environmental > Terrestrial > Soil > Agricultural land | place: USA: Georgia | collected...
CTCGCCTAACGCGCGAGGCGAAGCGTGACGCGTGGCTCGAACCAAAGGTCGCGTATGGCTTTTTTCCCACGCAATCGCGCGGTAACGATCTGCTCATCTACGATCCGGTGGCCTACTTGCGTGACGGGACAACGCGCGAGATCGCGCGCTTCCATTTCCCGCGGCAGGAAGGGCGTGAGCGTTTGTGCATCGCGGACTATTTCCGCTCGGTGGAGTCGTCGGACGTCGACGTCGTCGGCCTGCAGGTCGTAACTGTCGGGGACCGCGCCGCGCAAAGGTTTCAAGAGCTCCAGAGCGCGGGCGAGTACACGGAGGCCTTCTATGTCCACGGTCTCGCCGTCGAGACGGCGGAGGCGCTCGCCGAGTGGCTGCACCGGCGGTTGCGTCGTGAGTTGGGCGTGCCGGGCGGGCGCGGTAAGCGTTATTCGTGGGGCTACGGCGCTTGCCCCGAGCTCGAGGATCACGCCACCGTGTTCAAGCTCCTGCCGGTGGAGCGGGAGCTGGGGATGGAATTGACGAGCGCTTTCCAGCTCGTGCCCGAGCAAAGTACGGCGGCGATCATCGTCCACCATCCGGACGCGAAGTATTACGCGGTGCGTGGCAGCACCGCGGACACGACAGCGCGTGGCGAGCTCACCGTCGCGTCGAGCCGATGACCGACCGCGCCCCGCTCACCCGACTGGTCGATCCCGACCGAATCGTCCTCTTCGACGGCGCGATGGGGACGATGCTGTACCAGAAAGGCGTCTTCATCAATCAGTGCTACGACGAGTTGAGCATTCGCTCACCGGACCTCGTGCGTGACATTCACCGCCAGTACGTGAAAGCCGGAGCAGAGGTGCTGGAGACCAACAGCTTCGGCGCCAATCGCCTCAAGCTCGCGCAGCACGGCCTCGAGTCGCAGGTTCACGCGATCAATCGAGCAGCGGCCGCCATCGCGCGCGAAGTCGCCGATGAGTCCAGTCATCCGGTTCTCGTCGCCGGGGCTGTTGGCCCACTGGGCGTGCGGCTGGAGCCGTACGGTCCGACGAGCGAGCAAGAGGCCCGGTCAGTGTTCCGCGAGCAGGTCGCGGCGCTCAAAGAGGGAGGCGCGGACGTTTTCATCCTCGAGACGTTCAGCGATCTGCACGAGATCAAGGAGGCAATCAGGGCGGCACGCGACATCGACACGACCATTCCGATCGTCGCGCAGATGACGATCGGAGCCGATCATCACACTTCCTACGGCGCGACGGCGGAGGACGTGGCGCGCACCCTCGACGAGTGGGGCGCGGATGTCATTGGTCTCAACTGTTCTGTCGGACCGCAGATCATCCTCGAGTGCATCGAGCGGATGGCGGCGGTGACACGACGGAAGCTGAGTGCGCAGCCGAACGCCGGCATGCCGCGCGACGTCGGCGGGCGCAGCATGTACATGGCGAGCCCCGAATACATGGCCACGTACGCGCGTCACCTGATTCACGCTGGCGCGAAAGTGCTCGGCGGTTGTTGCGGAACGACGCCTGAGCATATCAAGGCGATCTGCGAAGGCATTCGGCCGCTGAATCCCCGGCTGGCGACGCAGAGCGCCATGCGCGGAGCGCGGAGCGCGGAGACGGGAGCTGACGAGTCTTCGCGCTCAGCGCTCAGCGCACAGCGCGCTGCGCAAGGCGCTCAGCGCTCCACGCCCTTCGCGGAGCGCTCGCGCTTCGCTTCGCGCATTGCGGCCGGCGAGTTCGTGACGTCGGTGGAGATCGTGCCGCCACGCGGTGTCGATGCGGCACGGATGATCGCCGACGTCCGCAAGCTCAAGGATGCCGGTGTCGACGCGGTGAACGTACCCGACGGGCCGCGGGCGCAGAGCCGCATGGGCGCACTGCTGACCAGCGTCCTCATCGAGCAGCAGGTCGGCATCGAGACCGTGACGCACTACGCTTGCCGAGATCGCAATCTCCTTGGCATGCTCAGCGATTTGTTGGGGGCGGCAGCGATCGGGCTCCGCAATCTGCTGATCATCACGGGGGATCCGCCGAAGATGGGCCCCTACCCCGATGCGACGGCCGTTTTCGACATCGATTCGATCGGGCTCACGAATCTGGTTCGGAACCTCAATTGCGGCCTCGATCCCGGCGGCAACGCGATCGGCCAGCCGACACGATTCGCCATCGGCGTCGGCGTGAATCCGGCGGCGCTCGATGCGCCACACGAAATTCGGCGCTTCGAGTGGAAGGTCGACGCGGGCGCCGAGTTCGCGATCACGCAGCCGGTGTTCGACGCACGCCAGCTCGAGAAGTTCCTTTCTGCGGTGGCGCACGTGCGGATTCCAGTGATCGCCGGCATTTGGCCGCTCGTATCACTGCGGAACGCAGAGTTCCTGGCGAATGAGGTCCCGGGAGTCTCCGTACCGGAGAGCGTCATTACCCGGATGCGGAAAGCAAGCGAGAAGTCGAAGGAGCACGCCACGGCCGAGGGGATCGCGATCGCTCGCGAGATGCTGGAGCGGGTGCGGACGGTCGTTCAGGGCGTGCAAGTATCCGCGCCGTTCGGTAAGGTGGAGTTGGCGTTGCAGGTGTTTTCCGGACTGACGGCGGCGCCTAACGATTTCGTGAGAGTGAGCTGACCCAATGCGCGCCATTCTTCTCATCGACCATGGCTCCGTCAAACCCGAAGCCAACCACATGCTCGACTGCGTCGCCAACCTGTTGCAGTCGATGGTTGGGCCGGAGGTCATCGTGCGCGCCGCGCACATGGAGCTCGCGGAGCCTTTGATCCCACAGGGAGTAGATGCCTGCGTCGAAGCCGGCGCGACCGACCTCGTCGTGTTCCCGTACATGTTGTCCCCCGGCAAGCACTCGACGCGTGACATACCGCGGATCGTTGGCGAGGCGACGCGCCGCTACCCGGCACTCGCCGTGCGCGTCACAGCGGCGTTCGGCGTGCACGCGAAGCTGGCCGAGGTTGTCGCGGAGCGCGCAGGCGTCGAGCTCGTGGCCAGTGGTGGTGACTGCACGCGTTGCTGGAATCCCGACGGCACGATCGGAGCGTGCGGAGACGCGTGTTGCGCGCGGACAGCCGCGACCGACAACGCCGAAAGGGTTAGCGCTCGTTCCTAGTCGCCAAGCGCGCAGCGGCGGGCGCGATCGTACGCGACCGCTTCACCGATGAGGCGGAACGTGCGCTCGTCGCGCCACGACCACCAGTCGGGACGCGCAATCCCGGCGTATCGCCAGTGACTGTTCGCGGCCTCGTCATAGGCGTCGGCGATCGTCGCCCGCCCCCATCCCCTGTTGACGTTCCCCTCGAGGCGCACAGCGGCGCTGTCGGTGGCGCGAATGAGCCGCGCGAGGGTGCCCGCGGTCGAGTTGTCGCTGAAGGCGGCCGTCGTGAGCACCATCGGCACGAGACCCCAGAGCTGTGGGTTCGCGCTCGCGGTGAAGCTGAGCGTGAAGGATCGGCGCGCGAGATCGACGAGGTCGGCCTCGATTCGGCCAGCGCTGTCCGCGGCGAGCACGCGCGCCATCTCGAGACGCGCGGCGTCTGGCGTTAGGCGGAGCATCATCGCGTGCGTACTCTCGTGATAGAGCGTGCTGCCGTCGATCGAGTCGCTCACGTAAATCACGCCGCCGACGCGATCGATCGCGAACGCGGCGATCGCTTCGCCGAGGCGATTGTCGGAGGCCTTGAACTGAATCTCCTCCGTCGAAAGGTGCGGTTGTGCGCGCTCCAGTCGGCCGAGAATCGCTGTGCCGAGCAGTGTGCTCTCCTCGAGATTCGTCGCGACCTGACGGCAGAGCCACGTGTCGCTGGAAATAACATCGACACGTGGTGGCGCCTGGGTGACGAGCGGCAGTTGTGCTGATGCGCCCGTAGCCGCGAAGAGCAGCACGAGCGCGCCGAGGAAGAGGGATTTCATTTGTACCGCGATCGGCGCCGGGGAATTCGTCCCGCGTGGATCCCGTCAGGAGGGAGGACGGGAGTGGCGCAGGCCTCCGACGCCAAGAGGAGGCGCGGCGCTGTGAGGCGCCGCACTGTTAGTCAGGGCAACATCGGGGCCGCGCCGAGCGTGCTCGGTCGCGATGACGCGCTCAATGCCTAACGACTTGAGGTGGTACGACTTATCGCCCGGTAAGCGTCGCCCATCACCGAGCGCGTTCAGCCGCGTTTTGCGATACGATGACGCACGTTGCGATGACGGGCAGAACGTCCGGGCGGTGTGCCATTCCGGTCTATCTCGTCACCCCGCCCCTCGCCCCTCGTTTGGCTGCTGGATAGAGTACATCAAGCGCAGCGCATTCTTGCCCGCACGCCACACGAGCGATCTCAATGGCCATCGACACGTCGGCGGCACGACCGCCACTGACTACGCTCTCCGACGAGGAGACGATGTTTCGCGACGCCGTCGCCGGCTTCGCCGAAGAAGAGGTACGGCCGCGCGTGCAGAAGATGGAGCGCGAGGGAAAGATCGATCCCGCCCTGATCACGAAGTTCTTCGAGATGGGCCTCATGGGCGTCGAGGTGCCGGAGTCGCTGGGCGGCGCCGATGGCTCCCTGATGATGGTTGCGCTCGCGGTAGAAGAGATCAGCAAGATCGACCCCGCGGCGGCGATCCTGATGGATGTACAGAACACGTTGGTGAACTATCCGATTCGCACGTATGGCAGTGACTATCTCAAAACGACGTATCTCCCGCAGCTCACCAGTGAGAAGGTGGGCGCGTACGCACTCTCGGAGCCGGCATCGGGCTCGGATGCCTTCGGCATGCAAACGCGCGCCGAGCAACGCGGTGAGGGATGGGTTCTCACCGGGCGAAAGCTGTGGATCACGAACGGCGCTGAGGCCGAGATCTACGTGGTGTTCGCGAATGCGAATCCGAGCGCGGGCTACAAGGGAATCACGGCGTTCGTGGTCGAGCGTGCCTTCGAGGGCTTCGCCGTCGGGAAGAAGGAGGACAAGCTGGGCATTCGCGCGTCGAGCACAACGGAGCTGATCCTCGACGGCGTCGCGGTACCTAACGAGAACGTGCTTGGCCCGGTCGGTCAGGGATACAAGATCGCGATCGATACGCTGAACGGGGGGCGCGTCGGTATCGGCGCACAGATGATCGGCGTCGCGCAAGGAGCGCTGCGCGTCGCGCTCGACTTCGTGAAGGAACGGCGTCAATTCGGAAAGTCGATCGCCGACTTCCAGGCGGTGCAGTTCCAGTTGGCGCAGATGCGGGCGGAGGTGGAGGGCGCCAAACTCCTCGTCTACAATGCCGCTCGTCTCAAGGACGCGGGGCAGGACATCGCGATGGAGGGAGCGATAGCGAAGCTGATCTCGTCACAGGTCGCGGAGCGCGTGACGTCACTCGCGCTCGAGCTGCACGGCGGCTATGGCTACACGAAGGACTATCCCGCCGAGAAGTTTTATCGCGACGCGAAGATAGGAACGATCTACGAAGGAACGTCGAACATGCAGCTGCAAACCATCGCCAAGGGGCTGTTGCGATAGGTTCAGGCGCTAGGTATAGCCGAGCGCCCAGCACCGAGCACCTATCACCTCGCACCTCTTCATGAACTCCATCCGCGTCCACAAAACCGGCGGTCCGGAAGTGCTCCGCATCGAAGAGCTGCCGGATCCCTCGCCGGGTCCCGGTGAGTTGGTCGTCAACATCGAGGCAATCGGCGTCAACTTCATAGAGATCTACCAGCGCGAGGGCCTTTACACCGTTCAGCGGCCTTTCACGCCGGGGAGCGAGGCGGCGGGGACCGTTCGTGCGCTCGGCAGCGGCGTCACCGAGTTTCGCGTCGGCGATCGGGTCGTGTCGCAGAGCATGCGCGGCGCATACGCCTCGCGTACCGTCGTCACGGCGGATCGCGCCGTGAAAGTGCCCGACGCGGTGAGCAGCAAAGTCGCGGCGGCAGTGTTCCTCCAAGGACTCACCGCGCATTATCTCACCACGTCGACCTTTCCGCTCAAGCACGGCGACAGCTGTCTCATTCACGCAGCCGCCGGTGGCGTCGGACTTTTGCTCTGTCAGATCGCGAAGAAACGCGGAGCTTTTGTAATCGGCACGGCATCGACGCAAGAGAAGCTCGACCTTGCACACGAGGCCGGGGCTACGGAGACGATCAACTACACGACGCGGGATTTTGTCGCCGAAGTGAAGCGCATCACCGGCGACGCGGGCGTCGCCGTCGTGTACGACTCGGTAGGGCGCGCGACGTTCGAAGGCTCGCTGAACGCGCTTCGCCGGCGCGGGATGCTCGCACTCTTCGGCCAATCGAGCGGTACGGTGCCCCCGATCGATCCACAAGTGCTCAACAAAAAGGGATCGCTTTTCCTCACCCGGCCGACGCTGAACGATTATGTCGCGACGCGAGACGAGTTGGTCCAGCGATCGAACGAGCTGTTTGGGTGGGTCAGCGATGGTTCGCTCAGGGTGCGGATCGGCGCCGAGTTCCCGCTCGTTAGGGCAGCGGATGCACATCGGGCGCTGGCCAGCAGAAAAACGACTGGTAAGATCGTCCTCATCCCTTAGTTCGTTACACCGACGAACACACAAGAAACCCGCTCATGCGGATACAACGAGCTTCGCTTTCAATCGCGCTCCTGTGCGCTCTCGCGACGGTCGCGTCCTCACAAAGCAACGGCACGAGGCCGACCGATCCCGGTAGCGCGATCGCGTCCCGCGTGCAGTTGGTCATGGATCGGCCCGAGTTCAAGCACGCGTTCTTCGGCATCGCCATGTACTCGCTCGCCGACGCACGCATGGTTTGGTCCTACAACGCCGACAAGCTGTTCGTCTCGGCATCGACGACGAAGCTCCTCACCGAAGGAACCGCGCTCCAGTTGCTCGGCGCCGATCACCGGTTTCATACGCGCGTGTATCGCACGGGACGGATGAACGGAAGCACGGTCGAGGGCGATCTCGTGCTGGTCGCGAGCGGCGATCCGAATCTCTCCGGGCGAATCCAACCTGGCGATCAACTCGCGTTTCAGAACGTCGATCATTCGTACGACGCGAGTCCGGACACGCGCGCCGTCCCCGGCGACCCGCTCGCCGTCATTCGCGAGCTCGCGTCTCAGGTGACAGCAAAGGGGATCAAGCGTGTGACCGGCCGCATACTCGTCGACGTCTCGCTCTTCAAGGAAGGCGATCGCGAGTTGGGGACAGGTGTCGTGATCTCGCCGATCGTCGTGAACGACAATCTCGTCGACCTGACGATTGGCGCGGGACCACAAGCGGGTGCGCCGACGACGGTACAGGTCACGCCAGCGACCCCGTATGTGAAGTTCGTCAACAAGTCGACGACCGGCGCGGCGGGAGCACGACCGGCCATCACATGGTCGTCGGACGTCACCGATCCCGATGGCGCGCACACCGTCACCATCTCGGGCACGTTCCCAGCGGACAAAGCCCCGATTCTCTTCAGCTACGCCGTGCCGGAGCCGAGCCGATTCGCTGAGATCGTCTTCGCCGACGCACTGCGCGCGCAGGGGATCACCGTCAACCTCGCGACGGCAGCAGCGCAAAAGGAGTTCAAGGGAACACCGACTGCCTACACCGACGAAAACGTAGTGGCGGAGCATTTGTCGCCACCACTGAGCGAAGAGGTGAAGGTTACGCTCAAGGTGAGCCAAAATCTCCACGCGAGTATGACGCCATTCATCGTGAAGTCAGTCCTGGCGCGGAATGACAGCGCGAAGACTGGCTTCGATCTGGAGCATGATTTCCTGCTCAAGGCAGGCCTCGACCTCGGCGGCGCCCAGCAGTCCGATGGCGCTGGCGGCGACGCGCATTTCTCGCCGGCGTTCATGGTGCGTTACCTCGAGTACATGTCGAAGCAATCGAGCTTCGACGGCTTTCTGCGTGCATTACCCGTGTTAGGCAGGGACGGCACGCTCTGGAACATTCAGACTTCTTCTCCGGCGGCCGGACATGTCTTCGCGAAGACGGGAACGTTAGGCAGTTATGACGCACTCAACCGCCGACTCTTGCTCTCGGGGAAGGGGCTCGCGGGATACGTCACGACGCCGAGCGGAAAGCGCTACGCAATCGCGCTGTACGTGAACAATGTGTCGGTATCGCTCGACCCGGAGGACGTAGCGCGCGTTGCCGGACAGGCGCTGGGCGAGATCGCGACCATCGCCTACCAAGCCTTGCCCTAAGAAGGTTGCAGGCGTTTACGGCATACCGGTGAGGATCGTCTTTGGGCTGCGCTGACGTCCGCTCAGCAGTGCAAGCCTCCTCTTACCGTTGTGTGCCGCATGTTGTCACGAACCTTGTGCACGCTGGTGCTCGTCGGAGCACCTGGAATCGTCGCCGCGCAGAATGCGCCGGCGCAAAGCCAGCTCGATGAAATCAGCGCCCGTGGACGCGCTCTCGCCGGTTACCAACGTGCCGCGTGGACAGCGAGCACGCAGCTGTTGGCAACGAATCCCGACCCCTGGCAAGTGCAACGATACGTGGCGTATCACGCGGACAGTGGGTGGGTCGTCGCATTCGGACGGTTGAACGCGACCCGCGACACGTTCTACGTGAGCCACATCGGCATTCCCGCGGCCGTGAATGGACAGAGGGTCGATTCGCTGTTCGAATTTCAAAGCTTTCGCGAGCCAGGACCTGATACCGATTTTCTCGTTCGCGCGGCGCGGGCGATGGACAATGCGGTGATGACGCTCGGCGCCACAGCACGACCTTACTCGGCGGCGGCGATCCCAACGAATAACGGCGACTGGTTTGTCTATCTGACGCCGGCGGCAGACGTCGCAGGCGTGTGGCCACTCGGTGACGACGTCCGGTATCACATTTCAGGAGATGGCGAGCGCGTACTGGAAACGCGGCGGATGCACACGGGGTTGATCGCCGAGGGTGCGACCGCGCGCACTGATGGCGCGAAGCTCGCTGTTGGTCGTCATCGAACGGCCGTCCACGACGAGCCGGAAGACTCCGATGTCTTTCACGTGCTCGCGCGTCGGCCGCTCGTGCCGCAGGTCATCGTGACGCGGCACTATCAGTACGTCATCGGTGTGGACGGATCGATCAGGGTGGCACAGGGAAAGGAAACGATCGTCGGCGCGACGCGTTAGGCGGCCTCGGTTGCGGCGGCGCTCAGGGCTCGCTCCAGGTGCGTCCAGCGCCGCCGAACTTGCCCGTATGCCAGAATTCTTCCGCAACGCGAAGCGCGACGTCGAGCGGATGGATCCAGTTGCGTGGGTATAGCCCCACCTGACCGCCAACCCGCAGGGGTTGTTTCGGTAGCTCCGGCTGTGTTGGATCGATGAGCGTCGGAAAGCGATCGCCCGGAAGAACACCGGTTAAAAGGTACTTCCCCGCTCCCCCGCCGACGCAGAGGTACGAGCCAGCACTCCCCGTCTTGGGGTGGAGGTACAGGTCGTTTCGAGCAGCGCCGTCTAGCGCCCGGACGGCAGCAACGACGGCCTCGAGTGCCGGCCGAGTGACGATGTGTTCCGTCCGGCCGGTGCCCCTCCATTCGAAAATTCTCAACTCGGCGAGCATGTGGCGCGGAGCGTTGAGCGCAATGCGCAGTGCGCTGCGCGCGGAGCGCAGAGCGCTCGAGTCTTCTCACAATCTGGGCGTCCCTATCACCGAGGCGCTGTTACATCCATCACGCTCCGCGCCCAGCGCTCCGCGCTCCGCGTCACTACCCAAAACAGCAGCAGCGCAGTATCGATACGAGCCATGCCGACTGCTGAATCGATTCGTCTGAAAGAAGACGCCGCGCGCGAGATGAACTGGAAGCGCTGGGGACCGTATCTCTCGGAACGCCAGTGGGGAACCGTGCGCGAGGATTACTCGGCGAGCGGCGACGTTTGGGACGGCTTCACGCATGACATGGCGCGGAGCCGGACCTATCGCTGGGGTGAGGATGGGCTGCTCGGCATCACCGATCGAGAGTGCAGACTCTGCTTTGCGCTCGCTTTATGGAATGGGCGAGATCCCATTCTGAAAGAGCGGTTGTTCGGTCTCAACGGACACGAGGGTAACCACAGCGAGGATGTGAAGGAGTGCTATTACTACCTCGATAGCACGCCGACGCACTCCTACATGAAGGCGCTGTACAAGTATCCGCAGAGCGAATTTCCCTACGGCGATCTCGTCGCTGAAAACCGGCGACGGACGCGTCTCGATCCGGAGTACGAGCTCGTCGACACAAATGTCTTCGACGAGGATCGCTACTTCGATATCATCGCGGAGTACGCGAAGGGATCACCGAACGACATTCTCATTCGGATAACGGCGACGAATTACGGACCGGCGGAAGCGCCGCTGGCGATTGTGCCAACGCTCTGGTTCCGGAACTACTGGTCGTGGGGACGCAGCGACGACCCGCCGCCGCGCATCTTCGCCGAAGGGTCGCGCACACTGGTCGCGGAGCATCCCGTACTTGGCGTCTTTCGTCTGCAGACAGCGCGAAACGGATTCGATCTGCACCGTGCGCCGCCGGAGACGATCTTCACTGACAACGAATCAAACCGGCGCCGGCTCTGGGACGTCGATAATCACACGCCGTACGTGAAGGACGCATTTCACCGGTATCTGGTGAACCGCGACGTCGACGCCGTGAATCCACGGCGCGTCGGCACCAAGGCGGCGTTTCTGTACAAGATGCTCGTCGGCGCGGGCGAAAGCGTGCACATCGAGCTCAGGCTGTCGTCCGACGATGAAGCCCCCGCCGATTCATTCGGTGAGGAGTTCGACGCAACGTTCAGCCTGCGGGAGCACGAAGCGGACGAGTTCTACCACGGTCTCATCGTTGGCTCGTCGGACGAGGAGGCGCGCATCGCGCGGCAGGGGTATGCGGGCCTCCTCTGGACGAAGCAGTACTACAACTACGTCGTACGCGAGTGGCTCGAGGGAGATCCGGCGACGCCACCTCCGCCGACATCGCGGTGGCAAGGACGGAACGCCGACTGGCAGAACATCTACAATCGCGACGTCATCTCGATGCCGGACAAATGGGAGTATCCGTGGTACGCGGCGTGGGACCTCGCGTTTCAGATGATCCCGTTCGCGCGGTTGGACCAACAGTTCGCGAAGGAGCAGCTGATACTTCTCCTGCGCGAGTGGTATATGCACGCGAACGGCCAGCTGCCGGCGTACGAGTTTGCGTTCTCCGACGTGAATCCGCCGGTGCACGCCTGGAGCGCCTGGCGCGTCTACAAAATGACCGGCCCGAAAGGTCAACGCGATCACGCCTTTCTCGAACGCGTCTTTCACAAGTTGCTCATCAACTTCTCGTGGTGGGTGAACCGGAAAGACCCGGACGGCAATCATCTTTTCAGCGGTGGTTTTCTCGGCTTGGACAACATCGGCGTGTTCGACCGGAACAAGCCGCTGCCTAACGGGCAGTACCTCGAGCAAGCGGACGGCACGGCGTGGATGGCGTTCTATTGCTCGACGATGTTGTCGATCACGCTCGAACTGGCGACGATCGACCGGGCGTACGAAGACATGGCGACCACCTTCTTCGAGCACTTCGTCTCGATCGCGGACGCCATGAACTCTCTCGGCGGCACCGGCCTCTGGGACGAGCAAGACGGCTTCTACTACGACCAGCTTTGCATCGAGAGTCAGAAAACGCCGCTTCGCATTCGGTCGATCGTGGGGCTGGTGCCGCTGTTCGCCTGCGAGTGCATCGACCAGGAAACGATCAACCGTCTGCCGGGCTTCAAGAAGCGGATGCAGTGGTTTCTCAACAACCGGCACGACCTTGCCGCTCACATATCATATATGCGGGAGCGTGAGGACTCGCGACATTCCCGCCGGTTGCTGGCGATGCCGGCGCGTGACCGCCTCGTGCGCGTGTTGCGGTATGTCCTGGACGAGAATGA
>Ga0079222_10000235_pt1 | contig 11762 bp, 11 predicted proteins | sample GAPlitter_FD_75070 | JGI IMG/M metagenome (GOLD analysis project Ga0079222, IMG submission 75070) | Agricultural soil microbial communities from Georgia to study Nitrogen management - GA Plitter | ecosystem: Environmental > Terrestrial > Soil > Agricultural land | place: USA: Georgia...
CGAGCAGGCCGGGATCGACGGCCTTGGTGCCGCTGCGACGCGCGAACCACATCTTCGTCTCGTTCTCGCCTCCGACGATGCCATTGAGGTGAGTCGCGTATGTGAGCACGCCGAGGTAGCGCGCAGCACCCCGTTCGATGCGCAACACGGGCGGTGCGGCGAAAGCGGCGCCCACCTCGTAGATTTCGTCACGCCATGCGGGCAACGCGCCTTCGGCACGCAAGGCGAGAACGACGTCGGTAAGCGCTGCCGAGCGCGCCTCGCATGTGGCGAGGCGGGGGTCCAGCGTCACTCCCTGTTCGTCGACGCGAAAGGACGCGAAGCGCGCGAGGCGCGCCGCGCGCTCATCGTCGACGAGACCCAGCCGCACGCCCCCGGCGACGAACGGGCGATAGCGCACAGCCGGCAGGGCGAATGCGCGCACGAAGCGCGCTTCGATTGCGGCTAGAATGGTGGTGTCGATCACCGCGTCGTCAGCGTCGCTGCTTCGGTCACCATGTTACAGCCCAGCCCCCGGCGATGACCGCACGCATCCTCGACGGCAAGGCGCTCGCCGAGCACGTGACGAGCGACGTGCGCGAGCGCGTCGCGGCACGCCACGCCGCCGGCAAGCGCGCGCCCGGGCTCGCGGTCGTGCTCGTCGGCGAGCACGCCGCCTCGCGAATCTACGTGCGCAACAAGCGCCGGACCACCGAGGCGGTCGGCATGCATTCGGTGGCCATCGACCTGCCCGCGAACGCCGGCGAGGCGCGCCTGCTGGAGGAGATCGGCCATCTGAACGTCGACGACACGGTCAGCGGAATTCTCGTGCAGCTTCCACTGCCCAAAGACATCGCGCCCGAGCGGGTGATCGAGCGCATCGACCCGCGCAAGGACGTGGACGGCTTCCATCCGTACAACATCGGGCGGCTCGTGCTGAAGATGCCCACGTTGCGCCCGTGCACGCCGTATGGTTGCATGCAGCTTCTTGCGGCAAGCGGCGAGCCGCTGGTGGGCAAGCATGCGGTCGTCATCGGCCAGTCGAACATCGTCGGGCGGCCGATGGCGCTCGAGTTGCTGATGGCCCGCTGCACGGTCACCATCTGCCACTCGGCCACGCGCGACCTGCCGGGCCTCGTGCGACAGGGCGACATCGTGGTGGCGGCGGTCGGCAAGCCGAGGTTCGTACCGGGGGAATGGATCCGCGACGGGGCGATAGTGATCGACGTGGGCATCAATCGCGATGAGAATGGCAAGCTCGTGGGCGACGTCGATTTCGAGGCGGCGCGCGAGCGCGCTTCCTGGATCACGCCGGTGCCGGGCGGAGTGGGACCGATGACGATCGCGACGCTGCTCGCCAATACGCTGCGGGCCGCGGAGTGGCAGGACGCGGTGGCGGGCGGGGGGATGCCGCAATGATGAAGTTCCTGTGGCCGCAGATGCTGTGGTGGCTGCTGGCGGTGCCGATGCTGATCGGCCTGTACGTCGTGTGGCTGCGCCGGCGCAAGAAGGGTGCGATTCGCTATTCGAGTCTCGACCTCGTGCGGCAAGCGATCGGCCCGGCCGAGCGCATCAAGCGGCACCTGCCGCCGGCGCTGCTGTTGCTCGCGGTGGTCGTGATGATCGTCGCGATGGCGCGGCCGACGGCAAACATCACGCTGCCATCTCAGCAGCAGACGATCGTGCTCGCAATAGACGTGTCGCTCAGCATGGGCGCGACCGACGTCGATCCCAACCGCATCACGGCCGCCAAGGCGGCGGCGCGGGCATTCGTCGAGGAGCGTCCGCCGAACGCGCGGATCGGCATCGTTTCCTTCGGCGCTTCGGCGTCGCTCGTGCAACCGCCCACCGAAAGCAAGGACGACCTGCTCGCGGCGATCGATCGTTTCGACTTGCAGCGCGGCACGGCGACGGGAAGCGCGCTGTACGTGTCGCTCGCAACGCTGTTCCCCAACGAGAACATCGATGTCGAGTCGCTGATCTTCCCGGGCGGATTGTCGAGCGGCAGCAGCCGCAGCAAGCGCGAGATCGGCAAGGCAACCGAGCAGAAGAAGATCCCGCCGGTGCAGCCAGGCTCCAACACGACGTCGGTCATCATCCTGATGAGCGACGGGCGTCGCACGACAGGTCCTGATCCGATGGATGCAGCGAAGATGGCGGCCGATCACGGCGTGCGCGTTTTCACCGTGGGCTTCGGTACCGCGGCCGGCGGATTGATCGGCTTCGAGGGCTGGTCGGTGTACGTGCGGCTCGACGAGGAAACGCTGAAAGCCGTCGCCGACGTGACACGCGGCGAATACTTCTACGCGGGCACGGCGGCGGATTTGCACCGCGTTTACCAGAACCTCAACTCGAAGCTCGTGCTCGAGAAGAAGAACGTCGAGGTGAGTGCGCTCGTGAGCGCCGCTGCTGCGCTGCTGCTGCTCGCCGCCCTTGTTCTTTCGTTCTGGTGGTCGAGCCGTATCCTCCGGTAAACCTGCACCCGCTAGAACTGGGCTGTAGAGGGGGAGCAACGCAGGCCTGCGTCGCGAGTCGGCACAGCGGTTCCGAGGCCGCCCCGCGGCCTAAACCGAGAGCGGATTCGCCGCAGCCGACGCCGACCGTCAGCTGACAGAGCCTACGCCGAGCGGAGGTGCCACGCCTTCGGGCGCGTGAACGTCTGGATGCCCATCGTCGAGAGCGTGAGGCCGATGCCCGAGTGCTTCACGCCCGACCAAGGCAGCCGCGGGCTCACACGGTCGCAGCAGTTCCAGTAGACGCTGCCCGCGTGCACGCGTGACAGAACGCGCCGTGCGCGGGCGACGTCGTGCGTGTAGACGCCCGCAGTAAGTCCATATTCGGTGTCGTTCATCTGGTCGATCGCAGCGGCGTCGTCGGCCACCGCCTGAATGCCGATGATCGGACCGAAGCTCTCCTCGCGCATCACCAGCATCGAGTGATCGACGTCGGTGAGTACCGTCGGCGCAAACCAGTTGCCCTTGCGCTTGATCGGTGCGCCGCCAAGCAGCAGCTTGGCGCCCTTGCGTTTCGCATCAGCCACCTGGCGCCGGAGCACGTCGAGCTGCGGGCGCCGCGTGATCGCGCCGATGTAAGTCGCCTCGTCCTCGGGGTCGCCGACGCGGTAGCCGCGCACCTCGTCGACGAACGCGTCGACGAACGCGTCGTGGATCGACTCGTGCACGTAGATCCGCTCCACCGAGCAGCACGACTGCCCGGTGTTGTAGAACGCGCCATCCGCGACTGCGGCGGCCGTCGTTTTCACGTCGACGTCCTCGCACACGTACACGGGATCCTTGCCGCCGAGCTCGAGCTGCACCTTGATCATTCGCTTGCCGGCGCTCGCGGCGATCTTCGCGCCGGTCGCGTACGACCCGGTGAAGAACACGCCGTCGATCGGTTGCCGCAGCAGCGCGGCACCGGTGAGGCCGCCGCCGATCACCGGCACGAACACGTCCTCCGGTACGCCCGATGCGTGGAGCAGGTCCGCGATGTGGCGCCCGGTCAGCGTCGCGAACTCGGACGGCTTGTACAGCACCGCGTTGCCGGCCACGAGGGCCGGAACGAATACGTTGCTGCCGACGAAGTACGGATAGTTCCACGCCGAGATGTTCGCGATGACGCCAAGCGGCTCGTGCGTGATGCGCTCGTCGAGCTTCTGCGCGTCGTCGGCGAACACCTTCTGCTCGCGCAGCGCCCGCGCCGACTCGTCGACGAAGAAATCGAGGCGGGCGACGAGTCCCTTCAGCTCGTTGCGCGACTGGCGGATCGGCTTTCCGACCTCCTGCGTAAGCGTGTGCGCGAGCGTGTCGGCGCGCGCGACGACCAGCTCGCGAAACTTCTCGATTGCCGCGATGCGCTTGCGAAGCGGCGTCGCGGCCCATCGCGGCTGCGCCGCGCGCGCTGCAGCGTAGCGTTGCGCCACTTCGCGCGACCCGTCGGCGGCCACGCGCAGAATGACCGAGCCGGTGGCCGGGTTCGTGATGGAGAGCGTCGCGGCAGGCATGGCGAATCGGTACTCAGCCGATGTGCGCGCGAAAGAGCTCGAGCGTGCGCGTGCGCGCCAGTGCGGCGGACGCCGGGTCGTAGCTCGCGCGCTCGTCGCAGTTGAAGCCGTGACCGGCCGGATACAGGAACACCTCCACCCCCGGATTCGCCTTGCGTAACGCGTCCACTTCGTCGAGCGGGATCGCGTGATCCTTTTCACCGAAGTGGCAGCGCGCGGCGCAGCGTGGCTTCTCGCCGGCGAACTTGCCGATGCCGCCGCCGTAATACGACGAGGCTGCTGCGAACCCGTCGATACGCGCCGCCGCAAGCCAGGTGACAGTGCCACCCCAGCAATAGCCGACGACGCCGACCTTCCCCGTCTCGCGCAACGCCCCCAGCGCGGCCGTGACATCGGCGAGCGCCTGCTCGAAGCCGACCTGCTCGCGAATCGCGCGCCCTTGCGCGATGTCGGCGTCCGTGTACCCGAGCTCGATGCCGGGGCGTACGCGGTCGAAGAGCGCCGGCGCGATCACGCGATAGCCATCGTTCGCATAACCGTCGGCGACGCGGCGAATGTGGCTGTTGACGCCGAAAATTTCCTGCACGACGACGATGCCGCCGCGCGCCTTGCCTTGCGGCAGCGCCTCGTACGCCTGCAGGCGATGACCGTCGCCCGCCGTGAGGTCAATCGTTCGCCCCATCGGAAGTCTCCTTCGTGTCTGTGATGCGCGTGGACGTCACGCGGTCGGCGTGGCCTCGCTACCGTTTCGCCTTCCGCGCACGGACCGCGTCGAGAAATTCGTTCAGGATCGGTGAGCCGTCGAGGTGCTCGGCGCCGATGCCCGGGCCGAACATGAACTCCGGATGCCATTGCACGCCGAGCACGTAGCTCGGGCCGCGCCAGCGGATCGCCTCGACGATTTCGTCGGGCTCCGACAGCGCCTCGACGATCATGCCGCGCCCGAGCTTGTTCACCGCCTGGTGGTGGATCGTGTTGATCAGCGCCTCGCGCCGGTTCGGGTACAGCTTCGCGAGCCCGGTGCTGTCCACGAAGCGCAGCCGGTGGAAGTTCTGCTCGTATTTCGCTATGTCGCGGTGATCCATCGCGTTCGGCACCTGCGTCGCGATGTCCTGGTAGAGCGTGCCGCCGAACGCGACGTTGATCAGCTGGCAGCCGCGGCAGATGCCAAGTACCGGCTTGCCCTTGCCGACGAACGCCTCGAACAGTTCGATCTCGTAGCGGTCGCGCACGCGATCGCCTATCCACGCCGGATCGCGCGGCTGCTCGTTGTACGTCGGTGGCGCGATGTCCGCGCCTCCCTGCAGCACGAGGCCGTCGAGCGCCTCGGCGTAGTGGTACAGGCGCATTTCGCTGCGCTGGATCAGCCCCTCGCTCTCGATGGCGGGGATCATCATCACCAGCACGTTCTTCGACATCACCCAGTGCGCGACCGACTGCTCGAGGTAGTGCAGCGTCTTCGTATAGACGCCGCCGAGGTTCACCGGGTGGTCCGCGGGATGATGGATGCGTGCGGACACGCCGATCAGAAGGGGGGGACTGACGAGGGGCTGCCGCTCCGCCTTCTTCTTCGGCTCCTTGTTGCTGGCCGCAGTCGTGGTCGCCATGCCGTTGCGTGCCTTCACATCGCAGCGGCGAAGAGATTGCGGAAGTCTCCCGCCGTGCACGGCCGCGGATTCGTCTGGTGGCAGGTGTCGGCGACCGCGATCTCGACCAGTCGATCGATGTCGCCGCTCCTCACCGCCCGCGCGCCTCGATAGTCGGAGAGCTTTGCCGGAATGCCGAGCTGCGCTTTGAGCGCGGAAAGCCACGCGACGAATGCCTCGGCGCGCGCTTCGTCGGAACCGGCGTCGCCGCGGGACACGCGCGCCACGCGGGCGAGCTCGGCCAGTTTCGCCGTCGCCGACGGCAGATTGAACCGCATCACGTGGTCGATCATGATGCCGTTCGCAAGCCCGTGATGCAGGTCCGCCACCGTCGACAGCGCATGCGCGCACGAATGCACGGCACCGAGGTCCTTCTGGAACGCGATCGCGCCCATCATCGAGCTCATCAGCATGTCGGCGCGCGCCTGGAGATCGCGGCCGTTCGCCACCGCGCGTGGCAGCGCGGCCGCCGCCATGCGCACGCCCTCGACGGCGATGCCGTCGCATAGCGGATGCCACGCCGGCGACAGATACGATTCGACGTTGTGCGTGAGCGCGTCCATGCCGGTGGCTGCCGTGATGGCCGGTGGCAGCTCGAGCGTGAGCTCCGGGTCGGCGAACACCGCCTTCGCCAGCAACGCCGGCGAAAAGACGATCTTCTTGACATGCGTGACGTCGTCGGAGATCACCGACGAGCGGCCGACCTCGGATCCGGTGCCTGCCGTCGTCGGCACGGCGACGAAGTAGGGAAGCGCGCCGGTGATCGAGCGCACCTGCGGGTGATCCCATGCGTATTCGAGGATATCCCCCGGATGAGTGGCCATCAGGGCGATCGCCTTCGCCACGTCGAGCGCCGCACCGCCGCCGATGCCGACGACGCTATCGGCGCGATGCGCGCGAAACGCGTCGGCGCCCGCTGCGACCTGGCTTCGCACCGGATTGCCCCAAATGCCGGAAAAGACGGCATGCGACACGCCGCTCAGGTCGCCGAGGAAGCCTTCGAAGACGGGCAGGGCGGCGAGGCCTCGATCGGTCACGACGAGCGGTCGCGTGCAACCCGCGGCCGCAAGATGGCCGGCCACTTCCTTGCGCGCGCCGGCGCCGAACAGGATCGACGTCGGAAAAGCGAAGCGATGCAGGCTCATTTCAGATGATTTCGAAATACCGCTTGCGCTCCCAATCGGTGACGGCGTCCTGCCACTGCCGCCATTCCCATTCGCGCGTCGCGGCGAAATGATCGACGAAATCGTCGCCGAACCAGTCGCGCGCGCGCTCCGACTGGCGGAAGATGCGCGTGGTCTCGATCAGCGTGCGCGGTGCGCGCGGAATATCCTCGGCGCCGACGTTCGTACCCTCGATGGGCTTTGCCGCCAATGCGCGATTTTGCTCGATGCCGTCGAGGCCGGCGGCGATGCACGCGGCCACCGCGAGATAAGGATTGACGTCGGAGCCCGGGCAGCGCGTCTCGAGCCGCGTCGACTTCGGCGAGCCCGCGATCACGCGAAAGCTCGCCGTGCGATTGTCGACGCCCCACGTCGGCTTCACCGGCGCCCAGAAGCCGTCGACGAGGCGCTTGTAGCTGTTGATCGTCGGCCAGAACATCGGCGCGAATTGGAGCAGGGTCGTGACCTGGCCGGCAAGGTAGCGCTCGAACAGCTTGCTCATGCCGTGGCGGCCCTTCGCGTCGTGGAAGAGGTTCTTCTTGCCGTCGGACAGCGATTGATGGCAGTGCCCCGAGCAGCCGGGATATTGCTGGCTCCACTTCGCCATGAAGCTCGGCATGATGCCGAAGCGCGCACCGATCTCCTTCGTCGCAGCCTTGAACAGCAGGCCGCGATCCGCGGCCTCGAGCGCCTCGGAGAACAGGATCGCCGCTTCGTACACACCGGGACCGGTTTCGGTATGAAGCCCTTCGATCGGCACGCCGAAGGCGGCCATCTCCTCCGACAGCGCCTTGAAGTATTCGCGCGAATGATGCGCACGCAGCAGCGAATAGCCGAACATGCCGGGCGTGAGCGGCGTGGGCCCGATGCCTTGCTTGTCGGCCCAGGTCTGGGGCGTTTCGAGGAAGTTGAACCACTCGAACTCGAGGCCGCACATCGGGACGACGCCGAGCTTCTCCGCGCGCTTCAACACACGCTTCAACACTTGTCTTCCATCGAGCGGGAACGGCTCGTCGCGCCCGTTCTGGCGCACGACGAACTCGCCGAGGAAGAAGTCGACGTTGTCGTCCCACGGCACGCGGCGATGCGTGCCGAGATCGATCCGCGCGGTGGCGTCGGGAAAACCCTTGTGCCAGCCGGTCAGCTTCGTGTTGTCGTAACACTGATCGTGACAGTCCCAGCCATAGACGACGTCGCAGAAACCGAAACCGCCCTCGACGGCCGACTCGAACTTCTCCTTGTGGATGTACTTGCCCCGCAGGATGCCGTCGATGTCCGACACGGCCACCTTGACCCGGTTGCCGGGCGATTGACGGACGGCCGCGATGACGTCGGCGGCTGCGGGCGCAGGCATGGCGAAGCTCCGGGTCGGATGCTGGGCGGCGACGGTGCGTTGGAGGCGGCGCGTTCTCGTCGTCAAGTTTCGCGCGCGTCAGCGCCGCATTCTAGCGCACCGATCGAGCGCTCACGGCGATCGCGTAATGCCCCCGAGAAAGCCGTCGAATTGGCAAAACTGGCTCGCGCCGACGACGCGGCCGGTGAAGCCGCTGATCGTCGGCGTCATCTCGAACATCGTAAACGTGCCCTGCGCGCCGGTCGCGCAGCTGAAGTTGCCCGACACCTGGCCGAGCTTGCCGGTTTGCGAATAGTTGCCCGCGAACGTGCACGACCCGCCGGCCGTGGTGAGCGCAACGGTGAGCGAGCTGCCGTTGTGCGTCACCGCCATCAGGCCGCCGGCTTCCTCGACGCCGTTCAGCGAGTTCGGATTGCAGTTGACGTCACGAAACGAATAACCGCCGAGGTAGTTCCCCGTATAGTTCTCGTTCGCCCACGTCTGCCGTTGCACGGTCTTCGTCACCGTCACGCCGTCGACCGTGTACGTCAACGTCGCCTGGTTCAGCGCGGTCAGGGCGAAGCTGACCGTCCCGGCCTGACGCACCGTGACGTTCGCGGGCGGGAACGGGCCGCCGAACCAGGGACCCGTCGTCTGGTACAGCTTCCCGGTCCACGCCAAGTTGCCGCCGACGTAGGCATCCGACGTGTACCAGATTGGAACACGCGTGGCGTCGTAGACGAAGAACGTGAGGAACGCCACGTCGTTCTGCAGGACGACGTTGACGCCCCAACCCGCTTCGTCCGGATTCCACCACATGTCGGTGATCTCGCTGGTGGCCGACGATGCGCGGGCGGGGGCGCTCGCCACCAGCAGAACCAGCGCGCAAGCCTGCAGGCATTTCAGGAACCGCATTACATTCTCCGATCGACGTTGATTGTTGAGGGACGCAGGCCGTGCAGTCTACGAGAATTCCATGCGCGACGGACGCATCGCGTTGACGCCGCGCAGCGCGCTGGCATCGCTGCACGTTGCCGTGGCGCTGTTCGGGTTCGCCGCGCTGTTCGGCAAGTGGGTCGCGCTGCCCGCGCTCGTGATCGTGCTGGGCCGCACCATGATCGGCGCGGCGACGCTGGGGCTCGTCGCCCACTTCCGCGACCATCGCCTCCGCCGACCCTCGCGCGCGCTCGCGCTGAACGGCGCGATCCTCGCGCTGCACTGGTCGACGTTCTTTGCTGCGATCCAGGTCGCCACCGTTGCGGTCGGCTTGCTCGGCTATGCGACGTTCCCTCTGTTCGTGCTGCTGCTCGAAGGGCGCCTCGTCCCCGGCCGGGCGCGCGCCGCGGAATGGACGATCGCGTTGCTCGCGAGCGCAGGCCTCGTCGCGATGATACCGGCGACCGATCCTGCGGGCGACACGGCGCGGGGGTTGGCCCTCGGCGCCGTCTCGGGCTTCATCTTCGCGTTGCTCGCCGTGCGCAATCGCGCCTTCGTGGAAAGCGCTCCCGCCGTCGAAATCGCTCTCTGGCAGAACGCCTTCGCGGCGCTCTGCGTCCTGCCGCTCGTGGTAATGCTGGCCGGCGCGTCGTGGGTGCCCGACGCGGTGGACGCGGTGCTGCTCGTGGTGCTGGGCGTGGTGTGCACGGGCGTTGCGCATACGCTGTTCATCGCGAGCATGCGCGTGCTGTCGGCTCACACCGCGAGCGTCGTCGCCGCGCTCGAGCCGGTGTACGGCGTTGCGCTTGCGATAACCTTGCTGCGCGAGATTCCCGATGCGCGCACATGCCTCGGCGGCGCGATGATCGTTGCCGCGGCGCTCGTCGCGTCGCGGCGCGCGCGATAGCGATTGCCGCGAACCACGCGTGATACGCTCCGCCGCCATGGAATTGCGCAACGGCACTCGATGATCGTGATCGTGATGGGCGTGTCGGGCAGCGGCAAGTCGACGGTCGGCGCGGCCCTTGCTGGCGCACTCGGCTGGCCGATGCTCGATGCCGACGACCTCCATCCGCCGGAGAACGTCGCGAAGATGGCGGCCGGCGTCGCGCTCACCGACGACGATCGCTGGCCCTGGCTCGACCGCATCGTCGTCGAGTCGCGCCGGCTCGCCGCATCGGCAGGCAACGTGGTCCTCGCGTGCTCGGCGCTCAAGCAGGCGTATCGCGACCGCCTGGCGCAGGCCGGCGACGTGCGCTTCGTGCACCTGCGGGGCACGCGCGCCACGATCGCGGCGCGACTCGCTGCGAGGCGGCATCGCTACATGCCGGCGACGCTGCTCGACAGCCAGTTCGCGACGCTCGAGCCGCCGCGCGACGCGATCGACGTCGACATCGAGGCGAGCGTCGAGGAGCAGGTGTGCTCGATCGTCGACGCGCTCGGCGTGCGGCCCCGATGACTCAGCGCAGGCGCTATCGGCCCGCGACCGAGGTTGCGCATCTCGGGCGCGATCCGCGGCGCTTCCTCGGCGCGGTCAATACGCCCGTGTGGCGCGCGTCGACCATCCTGTTTCGCAACGTCGCCGAACTGGAGGCGGCGTCGCGCGGGCAGTTTCCCGGCCTGTCGTACGGCCTGCATGGCTTGCCCACCATCGCCGCGCTGCAGGACGCGCTCGCCGCGCTGGAAGGCGGCCATGCCGCGCTCGTCGTCCCCTCGGGGCTCACCGCGACCACTTTTCCGCTGCTCGCACTCGCGCGCCCCGGCGACCACGTGCTCGTCACCGACGCCGTCTACGGTCCCACGCGTCGCTTCTGCGACAACCATCTGCGCCGATTGGGCGTCGACGTCGGCTATTACGACCCGCTGCTCGGCGCCGGCATCGCGCGGGAGTTGCGATCCAATACGACGATCGTTTTCGCCGAATCGCCCGGCTCGCTGACGTTCGAGGTGCAGGACGTCCCGGCAATCGTCACCGCCGCGCACGCGCACGGCGCCCGCGTGATTCTCGACAATACGTGGGCGACACCGCTCGGCTTTCGCGCGTTCGATCACGGCGTCGACGTCGCAGTACAGGCGGCGACCAAATACATCGGTGGTCACTCCGACGTGCTGCTCGGCGCGGTCGTCGCCAATGAGCCGACGTTCGGCGCGCTGCACCGGCTGTGGACCGACATGGGCATCACCGCGTCGTCCGACGATTGCTTTCTCGCGTTGCGCGGACTGCGTACCCTCGCCGTGCGCCTTGCGCGTCACCAGGCGAATGCGCTCGCGGTCGCGGCGTGGCTGCAAGCGCAGCCGGAAGTGCGCGAGGTGCTCTATCCGGCGCTGCCCGGCGCGCCGGGCCACGCGCTGTGGAAGCGCGATTTCCTCGCGGCGTCGGGCTTGTTCGGCGTGGTGCTCCATCCAGTCGACGCCGTGCGCATCGCGCGCATGCTCGACGGGCTGCGACTGTTCGGCCTCGGCTGGAGCTGGGGCGGCTTCGAGAGTCTCGTCATTCCGACCTGGCCAGAGCGAAGTCGTACCGTCACGACATGGGACCCGAGCGCGCCGACACTGCGCTTTGCGATCGGCCTCGAGGATCCGCAGGACCTGATCGAGGACCTCGACGAAGGCTTCGCGCGCCTGCGCTCATAGCGAGCTCACGAGGTGCCCGCCGTCGACGGCGAGCACCGACCCGGTCATGTAGGCGCCAGCATCGGACG